>Ga0255312_1000101_pt1 | contig 13099 bp, 19 predicted proteins | sample EtOH5_T0_E5_meta_FD_202081 | JGI IMG/M metagenome (GOLD analysis project Ga0255312, IMG submission 202081) | Sandy soil microbial communities from University of British Columbia, Vancouver, Canada - EtOH5_T0_E5 | ecosystem: Engineered > Artificial ecosystem > Sand microcosm > Unclassified ...
AAAGTCCTAGCCTATGAATCGCGGGGGCACGTCCTATGAGCCTAATTCAAGCCACCAGCCGAGGCGTCAAAGGCACGCTCTCCGATGGCACCGTTCGATTCCTGATCGAAGTCGAGCCGCAGCACGCCAACGACGCGTTTGCGCTGTTCGGTATGCCCGGCAGCCCGGTCGTCATCGCACGATTGACGCAGAAGGCCTCCATCGCCTCACAGCAGGCCGAAACGGTAGCCGGACATACCGACGCTAGGGTATCCGAGGAAAAGCCCAAGGGCGGCGATCTGGCGCGTTTGGCGGGGCAGTTCTGTGCGAACCCGATGTTCCGCGAATGGATGGGCGCCAAGACGGCAGACGAGGCGGCGAAAACGATCCGCTACGCCTGCAACGTGAGCAGTCGCGCGGAGCTCGATCACGACGAAGTGGCGGCGGCGGAGTTCCATCGCATCTACCGGCTGCCCTTCCGCGATTACTGCCGCGAAATGGGGGTGGCATGACGCTGCGCGCCAAGACCTGCAAAGGGTGCAGTGAGAAGTTCGTCCCGTCGCGCCCGATGCAAACCGCCTGCGGGCCGAAATGCGCAGTCATCGTGGCCCAGCGCACACGAGAGAGCAAGGCCCGCAAGGATCTGCGCGAAGCCAAGCAGAAGGCCAAGACGCGCGGCGATTGGCTTCGCGAGACGCAAATTGCCTTCAATGCCTTCATCCGCGCTAGGGATGCCGATTTACCCTGCATCTCATGCGGTCGCTGGCATCAAGGCCAGTACCAGGCTGGGCATTACATGTCGGTCGGCGCCCGGCCGAATCTGCGCTTCGATGAACTCAACTGCCACAAGCAATGCACCGTCTGCAACAACCACCTGCACGGCAATCTCGTCAATTACCGCCGCGCGCTGGTCGCGAAGATCGGGATAGAGGCTGTGGAGGGGCTGGAATGCGACCAGTCGGTGAGGAAATACAGCATCGAAGACCTGAAGCAGTTAAAGCATACCTACGCAAAAAAGCTGAAACAGTTAAAAAAGGAACGCGAACAGTGAGTGTCTATTCCTGCCATTCCGACCACGCCGGCCTTGAGCCTCGCGGCAAGACAACTGAGTCGTTGATGCAGTCCGGCTGGACATACCAGCAGCGCGGCGACCACATGACCCGCGAGCCGGTAATGCGCAAGGTCGTCACCGCATGGATTCCAATGGCGTGCGGAAAGCTCGCGCAAGAGGGCTACACGGACAAAGAATGCGCAGGGTGCGTCCATGACCAGGGCTGAGACGCTGCGCAAATTCAAAAGCGTCATGCGCTCGCAATTCGCCGTCGCAGATAAGCATTGCAGCCAGTGCCGCACAATCAAGCCGAGAGCAGGCGGGCGGGACGTCGCCTACAACGGCGGGCTAAACCAGCGATGGGTGTGCGCGGACTGCTCCGCTAATTGGCGTGCGCCTAACGCCTAGCTAACCGGCGCAGGCGGCTTTATTGCCTGCGTCCGTGTTGAGCGACGTGTTAGGGGCCAAAAGTCGGCGGTGGCGATACGGCAAACGAAAGGGAAGAAATGAGAGTTTTAATTGCTTGCGAATACAGTGGAAGGGTGCGGGATGCGTTCCTGGCGCTTGGACACGACGCCATGAGTTGCGACCTGCTGCCCACGGACGTGGAAGGGCCGCACCACATGGGCGACGTAACCGAACTGCTGCACATGGGATGGGACTTGATGATTGCGCACCCGCCATGCACGCACCTGGCAGTAAGCGGGAGCCGCTGGTTTAAGGACAAGGTGAAGGAACAGGCCGAGGCGCTGGTTTTCGTTCAGACGCTGATGGACGCGCCGATACCGCGCATTGCGATCGAGAACCCGATAAGCGTTATTTCGTCGCGCATCCGCAAGCCTGACCAGATCATTCAGCCGTGGCAGTTCGGCCACGGAGAAACGAAGGCGACGTGCCTTTGGTTGAAGGGACTGCCGAAGCTGACGCCGACGAATGTGGTTGAAGGACGCGAGGCGCGAGTGCATCGGATGCCACCCGGCCCGAACCGATGGAAGGAACGGAGCCGCACTTATCAAGGTATTGCCGATGCGATGGCGGCGCAATGGGGTTTGGCCCCTAACTAGGAGTTAGACAGCAGTCGTGACGCATAACCACAACGGAGAACTGCGTGCGTAGCTACGAATACCTAGACCCATCTCGCGTGCTTGAGATCCGCGGAGAAGACTGCACGAATTGCATGCACCTTGGGGAATGGGAGATTGGGAAGGAATCGGTGACGGCGTGCGATAACTCTCATGCACCATCGAACAAACGGGATCGTGCGCCGTCGAGCCGGTGTATCGAGTGGCGACATAAGAAACAGGACGACGGCAATGAGAGATGATCTACAAGAACTGAAGCGCTCCGTTGATGCGCTGGTGATCCTGATGACTCAATGGGCAGACTGGCAGAAGGGATACCGGGTCAAGCTGGGCTACCCATCGCACTCGGCAGGCATGGGCGGCGGAGGCCTCCAGTCATTTGAGGATCTATGTGAGAGCGTCGATGCGGAGACGATGCGCACGGTAGATGGTGTCGTTCAAGAGGATCTGACGCCTATCGAGCGCGCCGCAATCCTGCGCCGGTATGGCGTGGCTGCTGTATTCCGGTTCAGGGACTATGAAGAGGTGCTGCAGCAGGCGCATGAACGGCTGTTTGTGCTGTTGCCGAGGAAGGGTGTGGTTGTTCTGTAACGCCGCCGATAAGCCGACTGGCGCGGCTTGCCGCGACAGGTCGGCTTGATTGGCTTGTTATGAGGTGCTTTTGATGCGGAACAACTCCCAAAATGCAGGATGCATTTTACGATTTCCGGACTCCCACTCCTGCCAACCGCGCAGGGTGCAGTGGATGAGTGCGGCGGCTGCGGTTTGCGTAAGCCCTGCCGCCTCTCGCGCGGACCGGACCTCGGCGGGAGTGGGGTTGGACGAGGGGCCTTTCAGCCCCCGATTCGGATGGTTACTCACTGGTCTAGCCTCGACGATGCCTGTGCATTTTCAATTGCGCGCTCTGCTTCACTCATCTGCGAGTAGGCGGCCGACATCGCGTCCCACACGTCTCGCATTGTTTGTGGAGCGAGTCCGACGCACTCAAGCCCGTGCGTTTTGTCCCCGGCTGCATGGCGGTGCGCAGCATCGTACACCGCCTTTGCTCCGTGCTTTTGGATGGCGTCAGCGATCAGCATTTTCAGAGGCTCCGCATGGCAGCGTTGATCTTTTGCACATGGCGATCGTAGGCGCCTTCGCGCTCGGCATGGAGCCTGACCATCTCGTCGAGCTGCGCAAACATCGCGCGGGAGGCGATGAGGCTTTCGCCGTCGAGGGCAACCTCGATGCGCTGGCCATTCACCGCGAAGCGAGCTTTGAAACCGGTTTCCGTGCGGTCAGCGACGAACTTGACGTTACCGCTGCGCGCGACGACGTTGAAGCCCTTGATTTCGATTTCGATGCTGCGGCCGCGGGTAGTGGTGATGGTGGTCATTTTCTGCTCCTGGCCCCTGATCCCGAGGCGCGGTGGGTTGCGATGCGCTACCCATGAGTTGTAATTTACGCTATTGCGCGTATAATGTCAAGTGTTAATTACACAGGGGCAAAAAATGAGCGCGATTGAGGAGATTAAACAAATTCTGGTAGCAGACGCGGATTCAACGGCGGCCAGCATTGCCGCCAAAATAGGCGTGAGTCGACAGCGCGTGCATCAGATTTGCAAGGCAAACGGAATCGCCCTGGCTGATGGTCGCCGCCGCGGTGGCAGCGCGACGTGGATAAATCATTTCGGCGGACACGAGGCGCTGTCGTCGCATTTTGTTGGAGGCGCGTCTGAATTGACCACGTGCGCGGATTTGCTACGCAGGGGCATCCCGGTATATCGAGCCGTGACGTTCGTTAGCGCGGCAGATTTGGTAATCGATTTCAGAGGTTCGTTACTGAGGGTTGAGGTCAAATCGGCAAAACGAAACAACAGCAATTCGCTGCGCTATCCGATGCCGGCTGATCGATCGCGCTACGACATCCTGGCGCTCGTAGAGCCAAGTGGCGCGGTCACATACAAACCGGACCCATTCAACGAATAGCATTGCGTGTAAGCGCAAGAACTTTTTGCGTGAAATTTCCGAGGCGGTGACAGCGCCTCATAACGGTGAGTTAAGGCCGACGCCCGTTAGGGCGGTCGGGCCTTGAACGGAATGTTATGCAACAACGGGAGATAACCAATGCTGAAACTTGAACTCACCGAAAAACAGAAAGAGCAACTGAAGGACTACTTCGAAGCTGTGCGGCGCGGTAATAAGCGAGGCGTTTGCTCGGCTATCGTCGCTCAGAACCGGAACAGAAACCGGCGGCGGTGCAAGAGACGCTGCTTTGACGCACAACTCAGAGTTAGACAGCAGTTCTGCCACCTAACCGCCGACTGAAGATTGACAACGCGTAGGCCGGTGATATCCTGCGCGGGTGGGGGAAGTTGCCCCCGAAGAAAGCCGATTCTCGAAAGAGCGTCGGCTTTTTGCTTTTCAGAATGTGTCACTCCCAAAAGGAGGTGATCGATCCGCGCCCGCTGAAAGGCAGGCAAGCGCCGAAGGAGGCGATGCAGTCCGCACGAGCAGGACACCGAACAGAGCCGCAGGGCTTAACCACTGAGCCCAAGGGGCAAGCAATGAATGACAGCACAGTGCCAAAAAGTGCCGTCAAGCGGAAACCGCCTGGCGGAAGTCGTAAGGGCATTCCAAACAAGGTCACCGCCGACCTTAAGGCCATGATCCTGGCCGCATTGGATCAGGCGGGCGGCGAGCAATACCTGTTGAGCCAGGCGCACGAGAACCCGAAGGCGTTTCTGTCGCTGTTGGGCCGAGTCATCCCGCTGCAAGTACAGGGCGACAAAGATAATCCGCTGTACATCGCCAAGATCGAGCGCGTCGTCGTCGATCCGAAATGACCACGTTGCAGATTGAGACGCCCCGCGTCTTTCTGCCGCTGCTGAATCCGGCCCGCTACAAGGGTGCGCATGGCGGGCGAGGTTCGGGGAAATCGCACTTCTTCGCCGAACTGCTGATCGAGCGCAGCATCATGGACAAGGTCGATGCAGTCTGCGTCCGCGAGGTGCAGAAGTCGCTAGACCAGTCGGTCAAGAAGCTGCTTGAGTCGAAGATCGAGACGCTGAACGCGGGCCTGTACTTCGAGGTGCAGGACAAAAAGATCCACAGCAAGTCGGGCGGGCTAATCATCTTCCAGGGGATGCAGAACCACACTGCCGACTCGATCAAGTCGCTGGAAGGCTACGACATCGCATGGGTCGAAGAGGCGCAAAGCCTGTCGCAACGCTCGCTGGATCTGCTGCGCCCGACCATTCGCAAGGAAGGATCGGAGCTTTGGTTCTCGTGGAACCCGGACGAAGAGACGGACCCGGTCGATGTGCTGTTGCGCGGAGAGAATCTGCCGCCTGATTCAGTCGTCGTGCAGGCGAACTTCAGCGACAACCCATTCCTGCCGTCCGTGCTGCGAGCTGAACTGGAATACGACCAGCAGCGCGACCCGGACAAGTTCGCGCATATCTGGCTCGGTCAGTACCAGAAGAACAGCGAGGCGCGCGTGTTCCGGAATTGGCGCGTCGAAGAGTTCGACGTTCCCGAGGATGCGCTGATCCGCCAAGGGGCTGATTGGGGCTTCTCGCGCGACCCGTCCGTGCTGGTGCAGAGCTACATCATTGGTCGCACCCTGTACGTGCCGCATGAGGCGTACATGGTCGGCTGTGAGATCAACAACCTGCCGGACCTCTTCATGACGGTGCCGGCGGCGGAAAAGTGGTGGATCACGGCGGACTCGTCGCGGCCCGAAACCATCAGCTACATGCAAAAGCACGGCTTCCCGAAGATGGCTCCGGCGATCAAGGGGGCGCGCAGCGTGGAAGAGGGCGTCGAGTTCCTGAAGAGCTTCGACATCGTCGTCCACCCGCGCTGCAAGCACGTGATCGATGAATTGACGCTGTACAGCTACGAAACCGACCCGCTGACGGGCCAGGTGCTCTCGAAACTCAAGGACAAGGATAACCACGTGATCGATGCATTGCGATACGCGAACGAAGGCGCGAGACGGGCAACGAAACCCGCTGTCGTGCGCCGCGTTGCGGTCAATCACGGCAAATCCGGCTGGATGCGATGAGCGAGAAGAGCAAACAGAGCGCCGAGAAGGTCATCTCGACCGCATTGGAGCGCTTTTCCCTATGCCAGGATGCAGAGAGCGAGCAGCGGTCCGTCGCGGCCGACGAGCTGCGGTTCTCGCTCGGGGAGCAATGGCCCGATGCGATCCGAAAAGAGCGCGAGACCGACCCGAATGGCGCGCGCCCGTGCCTGACCGTCGATAAGCTCGACCAGTACATCAAGCAAGTCGTCAATGACGGTCGGCAGAACAAGCCTGCGATCAAAGTTCGCCCGAAGGACTCCGGCGCCGACCCGGATACCGCGGATGTGCTGCAAGGCGTCGTTCGCCACATCGAGGACCAGTCGTGCGCGGATGTGGCCTACGACACCGCCATTGAGATGGCGGCGCGCGCGGGGTTCGGCTATATCCGCGTACTGACCGACTACTGCGAGGACGATGGGTTCTTGCAGGACATCTACGTTCGCCACGTCCCGAACCCGTTCTCGTGCTACCTCGATCCGGACCATATCAATCCGGACGGCTCCGACGCGTCCTACGGCTTCGCGTTCGACGACATCCCTCGGAAGCAGTTCGAGGCGATGTATCCGGACGCCGAGCCGTGCGAGTTCGATTCGGACGAGAAGACCGCCGACTGGTCGAAGAAGGACACGATTCGCCTCGCGGAGTATTTCGAGGCCGTCGATGAGTATGTGACCGTCTGGCAAGCCGAAGACGGCAGCGCGTCGGAAACGAAGATCGATGGTGCCGCGTCGCGCAAGGTCCGCAAGCGTACGATCACCTGGCGCAAGATCACCTGCAAAGAAGTGCTCGAAGAGCGCGAGTGGCCGAGCAAATACATCCCGATCGTTCCGGTGTATGGGCACCTGATCAACGTCGAAGGCAAGAAGCGCATCAGCAGCCTGATCCGTCCGGCCATGGACGCGATGCGGATGTACAACTACGCCGCGAGCGCGTTCGTCGAGCGCGTCGCGCTGACGCCGAAAGCGCCTTACATTGCGACCGCCGCGCAGATCGAGGGCTACGAGACTGAGTGGGCGAACGCCAATACCGCGAACGCCTCAGTTCTGCCCTACAACGCCGACCCGAGCGCGCCACCGCCGCAGCGCCAGCAGACCGCCGACATTCCCGCCGGCTGGATGCAGGTCATGCAGGGCATGGAGCACGACATCCAGGGCGCGCTCGGCATGTACAACGCGAGCCTAGGGGCGCCGTCGAACGAAAAGAGCGGCAAAGCAATCCTCGCCCGTCAGCGCGAGGCCGACAACGCCACGTTCCACATCATCGACAACCTCTCGCGCGCGATTCGCCACGTCGGCCGCATCGTGATCGACCTGATCCCCAAAATCTACGACTCGTCGCGCGTGATCCGCATCCTAGGCGAGGACGGGAAAGAGGACTTTGCGGAGATCGATCCCGAGCAGCCCGAAGCGAAGCGCGACATTCACGATCTTCAAGGGAAGGTCGTCAAGACGATCTATAACCCCGGCGTCGGGCGCTATGACGTGACCGTCACGACCGGCCCGGCGTACGGCACCAAGCGCCAGGAGGCCGCGGAATTCATTACGCAACTGGTGCAGTCCTCGCCCGACCTGATGCCGGTCGTCGGTGATCTGATGTTCAAGAGCATGGACATGCCGTTTGCTGAAGAGATCAGCGAGCGCATGAGAAAGATGCTGCCGCCGCCGCTGCAGGAGCAGGAAGACGGCCCGCAGATCCCGCTCGAGGTGCAGTCGCAAATGCAGTCGATGTCGCAGCAGATGCAGGAAATGCATCAGCAGCTCTCCGCCGCCGCCGCCGAGCTGGGCGACAAGCGCATGGAGTACGAAGCCAAGACCGCGGACTTGCGCATCAAAGAGCGCGAGCTTGCCATTAGGGAGTATGACGCCGAGACCAAGCGCCTTCAGGTGACGGCGCCGGCGTTCAGCCCCGAAGAGATCCAGGCGGTCGTGCTGCAGACGCTGCAAGACCTCGCCACGCAACAGACGGCCGAGCCCGAGCCGCCGCCCGATATGCACATGATGCCGGACGGCCAAATGATGGCCGACTCAGAAATGCCACAGCCGCCGCAGGGCGGCTTTTTTATGCCTGAACAGCCCGAACAGGCGCCTCAAGGGTTTCAGTCGTAACGCATCGCGCGAGCGCATCGCGCGTCAATCCTTGGAGTAATCCATGCCGGAAGAGATGGGCGAAAGCCTAGAGATCGTCGCGCCCGCGACTCACGAAGCACCGCAGGGCGAACAGCCGAATACCCCGGAATCGGCGCCGGACCCGAACACCACGGCGGACCCTGCCGCGCAGCCCGAAGAGGAACACAAGGTTCCGAAGGGAGTGCAAAAACGGATCGACCGATTGACGCGCGAGCGGTATCGGCTGGAAGGCGAACTGGAGGCGATGCGCCGACAGCAAGCCCAGCGGCCTGCACCGCAACCCACGCAGCAAGGCAGCGACGCGCCTGCGCCCGAGCAGTTCCAGTCGTACGAAGCGTATCTGGAGGCGAAGGCGGAATGGAAGGCCGAGCAGAAGGTGCAGGAGGTGCTCCAGCGTCAGCAGGAGAGCAGCCGGCAACAGTCTGCGCAGGCCCAGCACCGCGAGCTGCAATCCGCCTGGGAAAAGCGAGTCGATGCCGCAGCCGATGTGTATGACGACTTCGACGAGGTGGCGCTGGCGCCGGATGTCCCGGTATCGGATGCGATGGCGGAAGCCATTCGCCGGGCCGAGAAGGGCGCCGATGTCCTGTACTACCTTGGCAAGAACCGCGAAGTCGCCGCAAGCCTCGCGCGCCTCGACCCGTTGAGCGCCGCCATCCGGATTGGCGAGATCGCCGCGACCATCGCGCGGCCCGCCGCGAAGAAGACCACCAACGCGCCCGCGCCGATCAGTCCGGTCGGTACTCGTGCTGCCGCGTCGAAAGACCCGGACAAGATGAGCACCGAAGAGTGGATGAAGTGGCGCGGCGAGCAGCTTGCCGCCAAACGCAAGCGCAATTAACCAATTCAGATACAAGGAATATGCAACATGGCTAATTCGATCCTCACCCCCACCGCAGTGACGCGCGAAATCCTGCGCGTGCTGCACGAAAAGGCGTCGTTTATCGGCACCGTCAACCGTTCGTACGATTCGAGCTTTGCCAAGGCCGGCGCGAAGATCGGCGACAGCCTCAAGATCCGTCTGCCGAACCAATACACGGTGCGCACCGGCAAGACGCTGAATGCGCAGGACACCAGCGAGCAGAGCGTCACCATGACCGTGGCGACGCAGAAGGGTGTCGACATGAATTTCTCGACCGCCGAGCTGACGATGAACTTGGACGACTTCTCCAAGCGCATCATTCAACCGGCGATGGCGACGCTCATCAGCGATATCGAATCGTCCATGATGACCGCCGTCACTAAGGACATTTACAACTCGGTCGGCACCGCAGGCACCACGCCCAACGCGTTCCTGACGTTCGGCCAGGCGCGCGCCAAGCTGAACCAAGGACTTGCACCGAAGGACAGCCGCCGTCGCGTGCAGCTCGACTCCGTCGCCATGGCCTCGATGGTCGATACCGGCAAGGGCCTGTTCCAGGACGCCAACAGTATCGCGGAGCAATATCGCGAGGGCCTCATCGGCCGCACCTCGGGCTTCGACTGGTACGAAAACGAGCGCATTTACACCCATACCACCGGCTCGGACCACACGACCGTTACCGTCAATGATGCGTCGATCGCCTCGGGTGACACGACCATCACCACGGCAGGCGGCAACGTCACTGTGGGCACGGTCTTCACCTTCTCGGGCGATGCGGTGAAAGCGGTCCACCCGGAAACCAAGGTTGCGTATGCGCATGATCAACAGTTCGTGATCACCGCGGTCAATGGCAACGACTGGACCTTCTCGCCGGCGATCATCACCAGCGGCGCGCGCCAGAACGTCAGCAAGCTGCCGACGACTGGCGCGGCCATTACCCTGGTTGGCTCGGCCTCGACCGCCTACCCCCAGCATCTGGCCTACCACGAGGACGCGTTTGCCTTTGTGACTGCCGATCTGGAGATGCCAGAAGGCGTGCATTTCGCGGCGCGCGAGATGCTCGACGGTCTGTCGGTCCGCGTCGTGCGCCAGTACGACATCAACAACGACAACATCCCCTGCCGGATCGATATCTTGCACGGCTACAAGACGCTGCGCGAGCAGCTTGCCTGCCGCATCACCGGCTAACGCTACGACATAAACACCATAACGGCCCGATGGGGCCGTTTTCGTTTTAGGAGAACGAAATGGCACTTCCTTCCGCAACTGACGTGGAATACCTCGGCACCAGCTCGTCTGGCGGCACCGTCCTGGGTCTGTCGGCTTCCGAGCTGATCGGATTCTATGGCGTCGCCCCGGTCGCGCAGCGCGCCTACTCGAGCGCGGTCCATGCGACCTCGGCGCTGGCCTCGTCGACCGATTTCGGCGCCACCCAGCTTGCCGCGGTGCAGGAGATCCAAAAGACCCTCATCGCGCTGGGCATCTGGGCGACCGCCTAACCAACGAGGCCCTGGCTTCGGTCGGGGCCCATCATCCATGACAAAACACGTCGTTTTCTGCATCCCGACGCTGACCAAGCCCTATCAGGTCACGCTGGACAGCCTCGCCGCGTCCGTGCCGCTGATCGAGGCGGCCGGATGGCAGCATTCAATGGTCAGCGAGGTCGGCTGCCCCTACGTGAGCGCCGCCCGCGCCGCGATGCTCCGCAAGGCGCTGAACGCGGGCGCGGATGTCATCGTCTTCATTGACCATGACGTGTCGTGGGATGCGCAGGATCTGCTGGCGCTGATCGAGACAGAAGGCGACTACGTCGTGGGCACGTACCGGTTCAAGAAAGAGCCTGAAGAGTACATGGGCCAGCTACTGACCCATGCGAACGGCACGCCGATCGTGCGCAAAGATGGCGCCTTGAAAACGTTCAGCGCGCCCGCCGGCTTCATGAAGATCACAAAGCGCGCGGTCAATACGGTCATCGAGCGCTTCCCGGAGCTGTGCTATGGCGAACGCCATCAGCCGCACGTCGATTTCTTCAATCACGGCGCGCATAAGCATGTCTGGTACGGCGAGGACTACGCCGCTTGCCGGCGCTGGCTGGAGATCGGCGAAGACATCTGGACCGTGCCGAACCTGAATATCCATCACCACACGAAAGACGCGGTGTATCGGGGAAACCTGCACGAGTTCCTGATGCGCCAGCCGGGCGGGAGAAACGCACAATGATGATCCACCTCAAGCACGACAAGCACGGCGTCAAGGTCGCCTACCTCGAAGCGGAAGCGCAGGCCGACGAGCGCGCCGGCTGGGTGCGCTTCGACCCGGCAGCAACGCCCAAGCCGGTCAAGCTGGCCGGCGATGCTCAATCGCCCGATCCAGAGAAGCCCCGCCGCGGCCGTCCGCGCAAGGAGCAATGACATGCCGCTGACCAAGAAGGGCAAAGAGGTCAAGAACGCCATGGCCAAGGAATACGGCAACGCCGGCAAGATCAAGGGCGCTGAAGGCAAGAAGGCCAAGAAGAAATGAGCACCACCTCACAGATCATCCGGCGCGCGCTGCGGCTGAGTGGCGTTCTTGCGTCCGGCGAGACGCCGAGTGCGAACGAGCAGGCCGATGCGCTCGAAGCGCTGAATGCGATGCTCGATGCGTGGCGCAACGAGTCGCTGATGGTCTATGCGCTGCGCACGGAATCGCTGACGCTGACCGGGGCGGCGAGCTACACCATCGGTGCGGGCGGCAATCTGAACACGGCGCGTCCGGTCAAGATCGAGCAAGCGTACTGGCGCAGCGGCGACATCGACTACCCGGTGCGCCTCGCCGACGCCAAGGCATACGCCGGCATTGCCGACAAGACCACGCAAAGCCAGCCGGATTGGCTGTACTACGAACCATCCTACCCGCTCGGCACGCTTTACCTGTACCCGATCCCGGCGAGCGGCACGCTGAAGCTCATCACGTGGGTTCCGCTATCGGAAATCACCGTCGTGTCGGATGAGCTCGCGCTGCCCCCTGGCTATCTGGAGGCGATCACGTACCAGCTCGCCGCACGCATCGCCGTCGAATACGACCGGCCGGTTCCGCCTGATGTGGTGGCAATCGGATCGGCCGCCAAGAAGGACATTAAGCGCGTGAATTTCCGCACGCCGATCATGAGCACTGGCCTGACGACGGGCCGACGCTACGACATCCGGGCGGGCGACTAGTGGATAACGCCATGCTCATAAAGTCTCCGCGAAGAAACGCGCTGGCCGGGATGAATGGCGCGTATAACGCGCAGCCTACGCAAAACGCACTTGCGCAACCTGACTACGGAATGCGCCAAGACGGAACCCGGAAAGGGAGAGGGTTCTTTGGAGAGCTGAAACGCCCAGATGGCGATATTTCGACGGAAATATCGGTTGGCGTGAATATCGGTGGCAAAGAAATGGAGATCCCGACGCTTGTGCCGACTCTCAGCCCTCAAGAAATCAACTATCTGCTTAGCGGGAAGCCGCCGACGCGTGAAATAGTTGATAAAGCCGTCATGCATGCAAGAGAGCGCATGAAAGCCGGCCTTCCGGTGTTCGCGGAATGAGAATCCCCTTTCTCGGCGGCTCCGGCGCGCAGCGCAGCGTGTCAGTCAATGCCTCGCGCACCGTGAATCTGTATCCGGTGATGGATGCGGACAACAAGAGCCCGATTGCGCTCTACGGCACGCCGGGACTCGTGACCTTTGCCGAGACCCAAGCGGCCGAAGTGCGCGGGCTGCACGAGGCTTCTGGCCGGCTCTTCGCGGTATCAGGTAATTCGCTGTACGAAATCGCCTCGGATGGCGCTGCGACCTCGCGCGGCACCCTCTTGAGCGCGTCCGGTAGCGTCTCCATCGCGAACAACGGGATTCACGTCGCCATTGTCGATGGCACGTACGGCTACCGCTTCACGCTGGCAACAAACGTTT
>Ga0255312_1000102_pt1 | contig 13090 bp, 12 predicted proteins | sample EtOH5_T0_E5_meta_FD_202081 | JGI IMG/M metagenome (GOLD analysis project Ga0255312, IMG submission 202081) | Sandy soil microbial communities from University of British Columbia, Vancouver, Canada - EtOH5_T0_E5 | ecosystem: Engineered > Artificial ecosystem > Sand microcosm > Unclassified ...
TCGAGGTTGTGCGCCCGGTCGGCCGGCTTGAGCGGATGGTTCGCGCCGTGACGCTCATCCCGGGAACGACCGAGTTCGGCTATGCGCCGGGGACCGTGGTGCGGACGCTCGGACCTGGCCAGTCGGCGCCGGAGAACCGTCATATTACTTATGCGCCATCCGACGCCGTCGCCGCGCTCGACGAATTGCAGGCGGTGGCACCGAACATCGAACGCGTGGCGATCGTGGTGGCATGGTTCGGCACCGACCTGCGCTGCGGCCAATGCCGGGTGATGCCGGGCGTCGACAACCGCGCAAAGCAGACCCACGGAGGTTCATGGTCGGTTGCCGGACTCGACCGGGCGGGGGCGCATCTCGTCTCCACTGTCGAGGGCAGGCCAGCCTTCGGCGGCACGCCGTCCGATCAGAGCATCCGGGACCTGATCGCGCAGATCAAAAGCCGCGGGCTCAAGGTCACGCTGTATCCCTTTCTGATGCTGGATATTCCAGTGGGAAACACGTTGCCTGATCCATCGAGCGGGGCGACGTCGCAACCGGCCTATCCATGGCGCGGACGCATCACCTGCGACCCTGCGCCCTGGCGGATCGGCTCGCCCGACGGGAGTGCAGCGGCGGCAACCCAGGTTGGCGCCTTCTTCAGTGGCGGTGCCGACCAGTGGAACTACCGTAATTTCGTGCTGCACTATGCCTCGCTTGCAACGAGCGCCGGTGGCGTCGACGCATTCCTGATCGGCTCGGAACTGAAATCGCTCACGCGCGTGCGTTCGGCATCCGGTATCTATCCCGCGGTGACCGCGCTCACGGCGCTTGCTGCCGAGGTGAAGGCTATCGTCGGCGCGAACACGCTCGTGACCTATGGCGCCGACTGGACTGAATATGGCGCCCACATCGTTGACGGTGCCGCAAGCGAAGTTCGCTTTCCGCTCGATGTCCTGTGGGCTTCACCTTCGATCGACGCGATCGGCATCGACTACTACGCGCCGCTGTCGGACTGGCGGGACACGGCGGATCAGCGCGACCTTTCACTGACCAGCAGCCCTTACAGGCCTGGCTATCTCGCCGGCAACCTTTCAGGTGGCGAGGCCTATGACTGGTTCTACGCCGACAACACCGCGCGCGACACACAGACCCGGACCCCGATCACCGACGGCCTCGGCAAACCGTGGGTTTTCCGCCAGAAGGATATTTGGCATTTCTGGTCGCAGCCGCATCACGAGCGCGTCGGCGGGATCGAGCTGGCCAGTCCGACGGCCTGGTTGCCGCAATCGAAACCCATCTGGCTCACCGAGATCGGCTGCCCGGCGGTCGACAAGGGTGCGAACCAGCCCAGTGTTTTTCCGGACCCCAAATCGTCGGAAGCGGGTCTGCCGCACTATTCGAGCGGCAAGCGTGATGATCTGATCCAGCGCCGCTATCTCGAGGCCGCGCTCGGCGCCTTCGATCCGGCCTTCGGCGAAACACCGCTCAACCCGACCTCAGGCGTCTATGGCGGGCGCATGGTACCGCCTGACGGAATCCATGTGTGGACATGGGACGCACGTCCATTTCCGGCATTCCCCGCGCTGACCGAGGTGTGGAGCGATGCGGCGAACTGGGAAACCGGGCACTGGCTCACAGGGCGGCTTGGGTCGGCACCACTCGACGGGCTCGTCTCGACGATTTTGGACGACAACGGCATCAGTGACAGGGATACGAGCGGGCTCGGCGACGGTGCCCACGGTTATGTCGTCGACAGGCCAATGACTCCGCGTGCGATGCTGGATCCGTTGGCGCTTGCATTTGCGTTTGACGCGTTCGAGCAGGACGGAGTGCTGCGTTTCCGTCAACGCGGTGGCCTGCCGGTGGCTGAACTGAGCGACGACGATCTGGTGTTGCCCGATGATGGCGCGTCCGTGCAGCTGGTGCGCGGACAGGAAAGCGAACTTCCACGTGAAGTTACGTTGGCTTTTACCGATATCGGTGCGGACTATTTGCGCGCGGCCGTGACCTCACGCCGTCTCGTCGGCGGATCATCGCGCAGCGCACATGCAGACCTTGCCGTCGTCGCAAGCGATGGCGCAGCAACGCGCCGGGCGGAAATCTGGTTGCAGGACCTTTGGGCGGGACGCGAAAGCGCCGATTTCGCGTTGCCGCGGAGCAAACTTGCACTCGCCGCAGGAGACGTCATTGGGTTGACCATAAACAGGCGACGTCATCTCTTCGAGCTGCAGGAAATCAGCGATACCGAAAGCCGTGCGGTGAGGGCGCGTTCAATTGATCCGGAAGTATTTAATCTCGCTTTGTCCCCACCGCGTCTGCGGATTTCCGGTCCGCCCGCTGCGGCCGGCCCTGTGCACGCTTTGGCGCTCGATTTGCCGTCCATCAAAGCGGCGCAGCCGCCCGTGCTTGCGCGCCTTGCTGTCTTCGCCGATCCGTGGCCCGGGGCAGTTACCGTCTGGTCTTCCATTGATGGGCTAAGCTACGGCTTCGCCGCGCAAGCACTGGCGCCATCGATCACGGGGGAGACTCTCGATGACCTTCCCGCGGGGCCGACGGCCCGATGGCATCGTGCAACCGCTCGCGTGCGCGTCTTCGGAGGTCAGCTCGCGTCGGTTTCCGAGAACGCGCTCTTCGTCGGCGCAAATGCGGCTGCTGTCCGGCGGCCGGACGGAGCCTGGGAAGTCATTCAGTTCGCGACCGCTGAACTGGTTGCCGACCGCACATACGCGTTGTCTCGCCTGCTGCGCGGCCAGGCCGGAACCGAATGGGCGATGGCCGCGCTGCTGCCCGCCGGGGCGCCGTTCGTTCTGCTCGATCAACACGTTATGGCGGTCGCGAGCGGCATCGACGCGCTGGAGCGCACCCTGCAGCTGCGCATCGTGGCCGCCGGACGTGACCACGCCGACCCGACCGCGCTTGCGCTTCCGTTGACGCCGAAGTCCACAGCGCTGCGACCGCTGGCGCCGGTGCATCTGAAAGCGGCGCGTACGGCAGGGGGTGTAACGTTCAGCTGGGTCAGGCGCACCCGCTTCGACGGCGACAACTGGGTCGGCGAGGTGCCGCTCGGCGAGGACAGCGAGCAATATGTTCTCGATATTCTTTCGGGTCCGGCCGTCGTGCGCTCGATCATCGTGGCGGCACCGATGGCGTTTTACCCGAGTGCCGACGAACTTTCCGATTTTGGCGCCTCTCAACCGAGTCTGAGCGTTCGCGTTGCGCAACTTTCCGCGACCGTTGGCCGCGGCAATGCAGCTGAGGCCGTTCTCCACATCTAAGGACTTCAATGACAGATACGCCACGTCTGGCGCTGCCGGCGATCGAAGCCGCGCAGGCGCAAAAACACGTTACTCACAACGAAGCGCTCGTGTTGCTCGATGCGCTGACGCACCTAGCGGTGGAGTCCCGCACGCTGAACGCGCCGCCGGTCTCAGCAAACGAAGGCAGTTCCTATATTCCCGCGTCTGGCGCAAGCGGTGCCTGGAACGGTTGGGATGCGCAGATCGCTCTATACAGCGGCGGCGCTTGGGTCCGGATCGTCCCCGTTCCAGGAATGAAGGCCTGGGTCAGGGCAGAACGCCTGACCGTCACCTATGAAGACGACCTATGGCGCGACGGCGTTGCCCTGACGGGACATGGCGGGCGTGCGACGCTGCGCGCTAAGGAAGAAGAACTCGACCTGAGCGGTGCGTTTACCGAGACGACCGACCCGGCCTTCATTCCGGACCGTGCGGTCGTGCTGAGCGTTGCATCACGCACGACGCTCCCGATCACAGGCGCGACGTCCTACGGGGTCGGCGTCAACGGCAATAGCACGCAGTTTGGCAATCTTCTCGGCATCGCGCTCGGCTCGACAAACAACGGCGTCATCGGCCCGACCGCCTTTTACGCCAATACGAAGGTGCGCGTGACAGCCAACGGCGGAAATTTCACCGCCGGCAAAGTTCGTCTCATTGTCTATTTCCTCGAAATGTCAGTGCCGGGCACATAAGCCTTCGCAATATCCAAACATGAAATCGACATATGACGTTTGCTTGCCCCTTCTGCTTGCGCATGAGGGCGGCTACTCAAATCACCCAAGCGATCCGGGCGGTCCGACAAATTTTGGGATCACGATTTTCGACTACCGGAAATATGTGAAACCCGGGGCGACCGTAGCCGATGTGCGCGCGATGACGGTCGAGGAAGCGAAGCGCATCTACCGCGCCCGCTACTGGGATGCGCAACGATGCGATGAACTGCCGGCCGGCTTGGACTATGCCGTTTTCGACTATGGCGTCAATTCCGGCACCGGACGGAGCGCCAAGGTTCTTCGCCGCCTGCTTGGGCTGCCGGACCGCTCGGCCACCATCAGTGACGATGTTGTCGGCGCGACACATGCTGTCGATGCCGCGACGCTCGTCACCAAGATTTGCGACGAGCGCCTGCGATTCCTCCAGTCACTGCGAACCTGGCCGATTTTCGGCGCGGGCTGGGGCCGTCGCGTGGCCGAGGTGAAGGCGGCGGCATTGGCGATGGCCGCCAAAGAGCATCACGACATATGAAGGATATTCAATCAATGTGGTCTAAAACAAAATCCTGGTTCGGAAATTCGCTCACGATCCTGTGGGCGCGCATCCAGGTGCTCGCCGGGCTGCTCGCGGCCTTCTTCATGGCGCTTGCGGCCGATCCGAACGTGACAGGCGCGATCCAAGTCGCGCTGGAGCCAAGATTCATTCCCTACTACGTCATCGCGATCGGCCTCATCACCGAGGTTGCACGACGCCGCACCATCAGCCGTGTGCCTTGATGCTGGGAACCGTACTTGGCGCCCTCGGTAATCTGCTCGGTGGGCCATTCGCAAAGGCGGCTCTCGATGCCTATCGTTCGAGGCTTTCGGCAGAAAATGCGAGCGAGAAAATCGCTGCCGATCTCGCTGCGCGTGAACTCGCGGTCGAGCAACGCGAGCGCGAGTTGGCGTCGCAATCGGTGCTCGCGGAGCAAGGCCGTTGGTACACGGCACTCCCCCGACCGCTGTTCGCCTTCGCTTTCGTCATCTATGTGTGGAAAGTGGTGGTTTGGGACAAGGTTCTTGCCCTCGGCTCGACCGCTCCGCTTTCGGGCGACGTCGCGCACTGGGCAACCATTGTGCTCACCGCATATTTCGGCGGCCGTTCGATTGAAAAAGTTGCGCGTATTCTCACACGCAAGTGACCCCGCTTGGCTTTGGCGACAGCGTCCGCCAATATCGCCCCGCATCTTTGCGGAGCAATTCCAATGGACGTCCTTGAAGCGGTTGCCTCACGATATTCTTGCCGCGCCTTCCTGCCCACACCGGTTCCGGAAAAAATAGTCCGCGACATCATCGACCGTGCGGCACGCGCGCCGTCGGCGGGCAATATGCAGCCGTGGCGCATCTATGCCATTGCGGGCAAGCGCGTCGAAGAGCTCAAGGCGCTGCTGGCGCCACGAATGGCAACCGAACTGCCGAAAGGCGAGGGCACCGACTACACGATTTATCCTGAGCCGTTGACCGAGCCCTATCGGGCGCGGCGTTTTGCGGTCGGCGAACTGCTCTATCGGTCGATCAATGTACGGCGCGACGACAAGCCCGCGCGCTATCGCCAATATTCCCGCAACTACGAATTCTTCGGCGCTCCGGTTGCCATTTTCTTCGCGCGCGAAAAAGTTCATGGACCGGCGCAATGGGCCGATATCGGCGGCTACCTTCAAACTGTTGCGCTGCTCGCCCGCGGCTTCGGCTTGCATACTTGTCCGCAGCAGGCCTGGGTCTCCTTCCACCGTACGGTGCGTGCCTTTCTACGACTTCCCGAAAATTTGATGATTTATTCCGGCATGGCCCTCGGATACGAGGATGCGGCCGCACCCATCAATTCCTGGCGCTCTCCGCGCGAACCGCTGGATGCCTATGCGACATTCGACGGCTTTGAAAGCTAGCCGGTGCGGGTTTCTGGCTGACCGCGTTCACGCAGCGTTCACCGGCGCGCCGCTAACAACCTCACACTATGCCGGTGTCTCGCCTCACCATATTGGCCCTGCTGGCAGCCCTGCTTGTTTCTCCGGCCAGGGCCGCGGACGCGCCCTACCATGACTCGTGCCTGACAAAGGCGGAGCAACGCGCCGCTGTTACCGCCAATAAGGCAATTTCACTTGCCCAGGCCATCAAAGTGCTTCGGCAACACCGCCAGTATTCAGAGGTTGTCCGGGCCAGGCTGTGCCGTAATGACCAGAAGCTGGTCTATGTGCTGACTCTGCTCGGCCGTAGTGGCAAAGTAGTCACCGCAACCATTGATGCAGTGAATGGCGAATACCAGCTTGGCCGCTCAGCGGAGAAGTAACCCGTGCGCCTCCTCGTGATCGAGGACGATCCAGATCTCAATCGTCAACTTGCCACCGCGCTGACGGACGCCGGGTACGTCGTCGACCGCGCGTTCGATGGCGAGGAAGGCCACTATCTGGGCGAGTCGGAACCCTACGATGCAGTCATTCTGGACATCGGTCTGCCGAAGATGGATGGCATTTCTGTCCTTGAGGCGTGGCGTCGCACGGGCCGCGCAATGCCCGTGCTCATGCTGACTGCGCGCGACCGTTGGAGCGACAAGGTTCAGGGTTTCGATGCAGGCGCTGACGACTATGTGGCCAAACCTTTTCATCTCGAGGAAGTGCTCGCGCGCGTACGCGCACTGCTGCGCCGTTCCGCGGGCCATGCAAAGAGCGAATTCAACTGCGGTTCTGTCCGGCTCGATACCCGCACCGGCCGTGTTTCAGTCAATGGGAATCCAGTCAAGCTCACAAGCCACGAATACCGGTTGCTTGCGTATTTGATGCATCATACCGGTCGCGTGGTGTCGCGCACCGAACTGGTCGAACATCTCTACGACCAGGATTTCGATCGCGACTCAAATACCATCGAAGTGTTTGTCGGCCGCATTCGCAAGAAGCTCGGCGTCGAGATCATCCAGACGGTGCGAGGCCTGGGATATTTGCTCACGCCGCCCGACGCACGTTGACATGCGCGCCAATTCGCTCGCGCTTCGCCTCTTCCTGTCAGCCACCGCCTGGACAGTGATCATTTTGCTCGTTACGGGCGTTGTCCTGTCATCCCTTTACAGGCAGGCGGTCGAGCGTGCATTCGACCGCCGGCTCGGCGTCTATCTTCGCACGCTGGTCGCCGACATCGCGTCGCCGGAAGAGGCCGGAGAAAAATTCCCGCAGTCACTGGGTGAACCGCTGTTCGAGTTGCCACTGTCCGGCTGGTACTGGCAGGTGACGCGCGTTGATCCGGGCAAGACCGAAGTTCGATCGTCGCGTTCGTTGTGGGACGGCGGCTTGCCGCACCTGCGGGACCAGGGCATTCCCGGCAGTACGGACGGATCGCGCGCCGGTTATGTCGGCGGACCGGAAGATCAGCGCCTGCGTCTCGTCGAGCGCAATGTCGATCTAGGCGACGAGGGGCACTATCTTGTCGCCATAGCGGGCGATGCTGCTGAAATTTCGGACGAGACGCGCTCGTTCGACCAGGCGCTGATCATCACATTTTCCATTCTTGCGGCAGTCCTGCTTCTTACGACGACATTCCAAGTTCGTTTCGGCCTTGCCCCGCTCAAACGCATCACCGATGGACTCGCCGCCATTCGATCTGGCAGTGCCGAGCGTCTAAGCGGAAAATTCCCCGAAGAGATCGCTCCGCTCGCTCGCGAGACGAACGCATTGATCGAGACCAACAGGGAGATTGTCGAGCGGGCCCGGACCCACGTTGGCAATCTGGCGCACGCGCTGAAAACCCCTCTCTCGGTGATGGTAAACGAAGCCACGGCGCACGGCACTGAGCCGTTCGGCCAGAAAATTCTCGAGCAGGCCGACATCATGCGTGATCAGGTTGCGCGGCATCTCGAGCGGGCACGTCTGGCTGCAAGATTAACGGTCGTCGGATCGGTCACGCAGGCTGCACCCGTCGTGACGGCGCTTGCGCGCACCATGGAAAAGATTCACCGCGACAAGAATCTGACAATTGATGTCCATGCCGACGAGACTGCACAATTTCACGGCGAGCGGCCCGATCTGGAAGAGATGGTCGGAAATCTTGTCGACAACGCCTGCAAATGGGCGTCATCGCGTGTTGCGATTGAGGTCGTGCGGGAACGCCCTGATGCGGCGAGCGAACGCCAGGTTGTGCGGGTGATCGTCGACGACGATGGGCGCGGACTCTCGCCATCCGAGCGCGAACAAGTGGCCAAGCGCGGACGCCGGCTGGACGAGACGAAGCCGGGGTCCGGCCTCGGCCTTTCGATCGTGCTTGAGCTCGCTGGGCTTTATGGCGGCGGACTGACGTTCGGGACGGCGCCGCTCGGCGGGCTGCGCGCCGAGTTGGTGTTGCCGGCCGCATGACGGTGCCGATGTCTTTTTTTCGCTGCCGGAGTTTTGCCCCAATCCTAGCCTCCCCATAGCGTGGCCTTGCGGATGGCGGGTTCAGGGTTCCTTGGGGGGTCCAAAAATGTCGGCATTCAAAATTGCTGCCGTGATCGTTACAGGCGCCCTTCTCACGGGATGTGCCGGCAGCCCGGACGGGATGGGTCCCGGTCCCAAGGAAAACACAGGTACCCTGCTTGGCGCATTGGGAGGCGCGGCCATCGGCTCCCAATTCGGCGGCGGCACCGGCGGGCATGTTGCCGGAGCACTTATTGGCGCCGGAATTGGCGGCCTCATCGGCAATCGGATCGGCGCCGCTCTTGACGATGAGGACAAGGAGCGGGCCTACGCCGCGCAGATGGACGCACTCGATCGCGGCCAGCCCGGCGCGCCAGTGTCCTGGCGCAATCCGGATTCCGGGCGCTACGGCACCATCGTTCCGGGGCCGCAATATCAGCAAGCTGGCCGCAATTGCCGATCCTATACCCACACGATCTATATCGGCGGGCAGCCGCAAACCGCCCGCGGGACGGCTTGCCGCAATCCGGACGGCACCTGGACGGCCGTCGGGTAGCGTTCAATTTACACTTAACAACTTCTTAACGCCCACCGCCGTATCAAGCCTGGAGGCTTGAATTCGGATCGATCGAGGATGGCGGGCGCCGAGACGACCGTCGAACGGCTGCGGCATTTTCTGCGAGAGCTCTCGCCTGGGGCGCGTTCGCTGCTGATCGGCGAACTCGAACGCAGCGTGCTGCGCGGTGAAGACGTCGTCGGCGCGGACCTCGTTCTCCAGGAACTCCGCCGCATTGTTCGCGAGCAGCGCGATGTAGCTCCCCGCGTAGAAGATTCCGCGCGGTTGCTGTTCAAGCCGCTTGAGCCTTTCATTGTCGATGATCGTGGCGACCATAAACACCCGGGCCGTATCGCACGCTCGTCGCTGGACGCGTTATGGAACTGGATCAGGCGGGATCTTTTGCCTCATGACGCCGACGCCCTGGCCGGCGAGGTGAGTGAAGCAATGGTCGCCGGCGATCAGGCAAAGACCGAGCGGCTGGCACGCATGTTTCAAGACAGGGTCGCCGCCGCAATCGACTCCAATATCAATGCCGACGACCAGGACGGAAAGATCCGGCGCCGGATACTGCAACAGATCGGCACGCCTCGCGCGGGTGATGAACTCGCCGCGCTCAAGGCCGCCCTCAAAGGGCGCGATGTATTGGCATCCCTGTCCGCGAGGTTGCCTCTCCAGATCGGGAACCTCGCTAACGCTCAGCTTGACGAATGCAGGAATCTCATTGAAAGCGCGGCCGCGCGTGACGGCGAGTTGTTCCTTTATGCCTTGCTGACGGTCATGAACCGAATGACCGCACCGTGGCAGCTGATTCGGCTTGGAGTGAAAGCAGCTGGAAGCGATACGGCAGCGCGCGTTGCCGACACGCACTATGGCGTTGCTGTCAATATTGTCATGGCCGAGCTCGAACGCATGGTCGCGGAATTGCGCGAAGATCTTCGAAGCGGGCAGGGTGTTGCAGTCGGCGCACTCCTCAAGACAATTCACGATTCGGCGCGGGGGTTGCGCACCGAGCTTTCGCTTCCGGTCGACAGTACCTGGGGACGCGCGCTGGCGGCTCAACGCACACACATTTCCGATATCCTGCGCGTCGAAATTGAATCGATGCCGGGCCGCGTCCGGCATTTGTTGCGACCGCGCCAGGAAAAAGAAATCCGCCCCTATTCCGTTCTTGACCCCAACGAGGTCGCCGAGGTCGAGGCGCTGGTCGAATTCGTCGGTATATGCAGGTATTTTGCCGGCGAACTCGCGATTAACGAAATGACACAGCGCGCCTTAAGCGAATTACGCCACTACCTGGACAATGGCACCCGGGCATTGCTAGAGGGGCTGCGCAATGCCGGTGATGCCGATCGCAGTTTCCGGCAATCTCAGGTCGATGCAGCCGTGCGGTTTTGCGCCAAAGTGTTCGGGCGGGAATATGCGGCGCTGCTGGGGAAGGCCGCAGAAGTTGCGGTCACCGGCGACAGCAGGGCGGCCCGCGCGTAAAGGCCGTTTTTGCTGCAGTGCGCCTGTGCGATAAAGCACATTGCTGTCACGATCAAACGTAATGTATTCCCTGCGGCGCTGCCCTCCGGTGGAGGTCCGACGCGGAATTAAGGCTCCATGACCCTTTGGTTCGTTTTCGCGCTGATGACAGCTGCGGCGATTTTCGCCGTCTTGTGGCCGCTTGGCCAGGCGGCGAATGCGCAGGCCGGCAGCGATCTAGCTGTCTATCGTGACCAACTGGATGAAATCGAGCGCGATCGCGCTGCGGGGCTGATCGGAGCGGCGGAAGCAGATGCGGCACGAATAGAGGTTTCCCGCCGTCTTATTGCGGCAGCCGACGCAGCGGAATTTACCCACGCCTTGCCGATCGGATCGCCGCTCTGGCGTCGCCGTGCGCTGACGGTTGGCGCGGTGGTTTTGTTGCCGAGCATCGCCGCCGCCTTTTATCTTGCACTTGGATCCCCGCAGTTGCCGGGCCAACCGCTGGCCGAGCGAGTTCGCGAAGCGCACCAAGGGCGTTCAATTGCGAGCCTCGTCTCGGAGGCGGAAGCGCATCTTGAACGCAACCCCGACGACGTCCGCGGTTACGAGGTATTGGCCCCCGTCTACCTGCGTATGGGCCGCTTCGCCGAAGCGGTGAGCTCGCGGCGCAAGCTGCTGACGCTCGGAGGCGAGACCGCCGGACGGCAGTCGGATCTTGGTGAGGCGCTCGTTGCAGCGGCGAATGGCGTCGTTACTGCCGAGGCCAAATCTGCGTTCGAGCGCGCGATGGCACTCGAGCCAGAAGAACTCAAAGCCAGATTCTACATCGGTCTTGCGGCCGAGCAGGACGGCGACCGGGCGAAAGCAGCAGAGATATGGCGGACCATGATGAAGAATGCGTCGGCCGATGCAGCATGGGTTCCGATGGTGCGGGAAGCGCTGGCGCGCTTGGATACACAATCTCCAAGCAGTGCCGCGCCAGGTCCGACCGCCGACGATATTGCCGCCGCCGGCGCCATGAGCGAGAAAGACCGTGGCGATATGATTCGCAACATGGTTGCTCGCCTTGCCGATCGGCTGAAAGAAAATGGCAATGATGTCGAAGGGTGGCAACGGCTCTTGCGTGCCTATTTGGTAATCGGCGAAAGGGAGAAGGCGATCTCCGCTGCCGATGCCGCAAAGCGGGCACTTGCCAACGATGCAGACAAGCTCCGTCGTATCGAGGATACGATCAAGAGTCTTGGACTCGAAAGCTGAGACGGAATGACACGCAAGCAACGACGTCTGGCTCTGATTGGCACAAGCCTGGCCGTCTTGGCGATTGCCGCGGCCCTCGTGCTGAGCGCCTTGCGGGATTCGATCGTTTTTTTCAATTCACCGACTGATGTCGCCGAAAAACACCCCGCGCCCGGCACCCGCATGCGCATTGGCGGTCTCGTTAAGCCCGGCAGCATCGAACGCGGCGACAACTTGCTGGTGCGCTTCGCGGTGACGGACGGCAAGACCGACCTTGCGGTGCGATATCAAGGCATTGTCCCCGACCTGTTTCGAGAAGGGCAGGGAGTCGTTGCCGAAGGCAAGCTCGATACCGGCGGGGTATTCGCGGCCGATACTGTCCTCGCCAAACATGATGAACGCTATATGCCGCGCGAGGTCGTTGATGCGCTGAAAAAATCCGGACGCTGGCAGGAAGGCGAGGAAAAAGGTTCCGGGGGCGCTGCAAAATGATTCCGGAACTCGGTCACTTTGCACTGGTATTGGCGCTGGGTCTCGGTCTGATCCAGTCAATCGTTCCCGTGATAGGCGTGCACCGTCGTGACGGTTCGCTCATGCGTCTCGCCAGTTCGACTGCTCTCGCGCAATTCATTTTTGTCGGTTTATCGTTCCTTGCGCTCGCGAACTGTTACGTCACGTCGGATTTTTCTGTCGCGACGGTCTACGAGAACTCACATTCAACGATGCCGCTGGTGTACAAGTTCACCAGTGTGTGGGGAAACCATGAGGGCTCGATGCTCTTGTGGGTCTTGATTCTCTCCCTGTTCGGCGCCTTGGTCGCGCTCTTTGGGAACAACCTTCCGGCAGCGCTCAAATCGCATGTGCTTGTGGTGCAGTCGTGGATTGCCTGCGCCTTCTATCTATTCATTCTGCTGACCTCAAATCCGTTCGTGCGCCTGGCGCCTGCGCCGTTCGAGGGGCGCGACCTCAATCCGATCCTGCAGGACATCGGCCTCGCCATTCACCCGCCACTTCTTTATCTCGGCTACGTCGGGTTCTCGATCGCATTCTCCTTTGCCATAGCGGCCCTACTTGAAGGACGCATCGATGCCGCCTGGGCCCGTTGGGTGCGGCCGTGGACGCTCGCGGCCTGGATGTGCCTCACCGTCGGCATCGCGATGGGCTCTTATTGGGCCTACTACGAACTGGGCTGGGGCGGCTTCTGGTTCTGGGACCCCGTAGAGAATGCTTCGCTCATGCCATGGCTGGCGGGCACGGCTTTGCTGCACTCGGCCGTGGTGATGGAAAAGCGTAATGCACTGAAAATCTGGACGATCCTGCTCGCAATTCTCGCGTTTTCACTTTCCCTGGTCGGCACGTTTCTTGTGCGTTCGGGTGTTCTCACCTCGGTGCACACATTCGCCAATGATCCTGCACGTGGCGTCA
>Ga0255312_1000103_pt1 | contig 13080 bp, 6 predicted proteins | sample EtOH5_T0_E5_meta_FD_202081 | JGI IMG/M metagenome (GOLD analysis project Ga0255312, IMG submission 202081) | Sandy soil microbial communities from University of British Columbia, Vancouver, Canada - EtOH5_T0_E5 | ecosystem: Engineered > Artificial ecosystem > Sand microcosm > Unclassified ...
GCAATCAGCGAATCGGTGTCGCCGGCCTCGAGATACCGGCAGAGCTCGTGTACCCATTCCGGATTCGGCACGCCATCGGTCTTGCCCGGATCAATGCGCGGTCCGAACACTTCGAGCGAAAAGCTTCCTGTTCCGATGATGGCAATACGCAAATTCTTCGGATAGGCCTCCAGCGCCTTCCGAATCTCGCGGCCGAGCGCAAAGCAGCGGCGTGCCGAAGGCAGCGGCGGCACATGCCCGCTGATGAAGAATGGAATCACCGGAACGCGCATATCTGGATTCACGAAGTGCAACGGCACCATCACCGAGTGATCGCAACCAAACTCACGCAGCGAGGCGACATCGTAGCCTGCCCGCACAGTATGATTGTGCAGATACTCGGCAAGCGTCGGCATGGACGGCACGCTGTAGACCGGCATTCCACCGCGCGGCTCGTCAATGGGCCCCGAAAACTTCTCGTCGATGCCTATCGCAAGAATCGGGAAGTTATCGAAGAAGAACGTATTGTAATGGTCGGTGTCGAAAATCAGAATGACGTCGGGCCTGGCCGCCACCAGCGAATCGCGTGCCTGCGCAAACATCAGGCCGGTCGGCGACTGTGCCCCTTCCTGCACGACGCGCGAAGGGAAAAACGGCGTATGTGGCAGCCCATACGCGGCAACGATTTTCGCCACGTCGGTCATCACGCTAACTCAGTTCACCTTGATGTTGGCCGCTTTCACCAGATCGATATTGCTGATGATCTCCTTCTGGATGAGCGCGTCGAATTCGCGCGACGTCAACGGCATCGGATCAGCGCCGAGCCGGGTGAGACGCTCTTTGACGGCAGGATTTGCCAGCGCCGCCTTGATCTCGTTATGCAGTCGCTCCACGATCGGCGCAGGCGTCTTGCTCGCCATCAACACGCCGACCCAAAAGTTAAATTCCGAGTTCGGAAACCCCGCCTCTACCGTAGTCGGAACGTCCGGCAAGGCGGTCGCGCGACGCGAGGAGCTGACCGCAAGCGCTGCAAGCTGACCCTCTTCAATAAGCCCTTTGGCCGGCAATAGCGGCACGAAGTAAAAGTCGACCCGGCCGGCGACAATTTCGCGCAGAGCTTCGGGTGCGCCCTTGAAGGGAACGTGCTGGGCATCAAACTTTGCCGCTAGTTTGAAACGCTCGGCGTTGAAATGCGACGCGGTACCGGCACCGGCCGACGCATAGTTGAAGCTGCCCGGCTTGGCCTTGGCGGCCTCTACCAGCTCGCGCGCGGACTGATAGCCCTTCGCCTTGGCGACAATGAGAACGTTCGGCAAATTGGCGAGCGGGATGACCGCTGCGAAATCCTTTGCAGTGTCGTAAGGCAACTGCGCAAAGGTCGCAGCCGTCACGGTGTGCGAAGACGTGTGTACGAGCAGCGTATAGCCATCTGGCGGCGCTTTCGCGACGACATTGGCACCGAGCGTGCCACCGGCACCCACGCGATTTTCAACAACGATCGTTTGCCCGATCTGAGCGGACACCTGATCGAACACAGCGCGCGCGATGACATCCGATGCACTGCCGGCGCTGAATGTAATTATTGCCTTGATAGGCTGCGCCGTTGGCCATGACTGTGCCGCGGCGGCAGCGGGAGTGAACAGAATCACAATAATAAGGATCAATGTCCGAATGTGAGACATGTTGCTTCCCCCGTCGCGTTTAACTTTGTTCGCGCATTTTTAGCACAGGAGCCTGCACCCGCAATCGATCATCTCGCACTTCAGCCCTTGGCTCGAAAGACCATTGCGCATGGGGGATTTGACCAGCATTGTCGGCACTAGGCAGCACAAGGGAACGCGGGCGATGATCCATATCGGAGTTGTGGGACTCGGCTGGTGGGGTAAGCAGATCGTGACCTGCCTTGCAGATAGTCCGCGCTTCCGCGTCGTTGCCGGATGCGACATCGACATAAAGATGGCGGCGCCGTTTGCCGCCGCCCACAAGCTGGACCTCGTAGACGACTACCGGAGCCTGATCCGGCGCACAGACCTCGAAGCTGTTGCGGTCGTGACCCCTCACCTTCTGCACGAAGAAATGGCCATCGCTGCGCTCGAAGCCGGCAAGCAGGTTTTTTGTGAAAAGCCGCTTGCGCTTACGGCGGCCAGTGCGGAGCGGATCCTGGCGGCGAGTGAAAAGGCCGGCGGCGTGCTTGGTATCGGCCATGAGCGACGATACGAACCCGCAATGGAAGAAATGCGCCGTCTGTTCGACAGCGGAGCGCTTGGGCGCGTATTGCACATGGACGCCAATGTGAGCCACAACAATTTCCGGAAGATGGACCCTTCGAATTGGCGCCGCGATGCCCGTCAAGCTCCAGCCGGTGCCTGGACCGCGCTCGGAATTCATCTTGGCGACATGTTCGTCTCTCTTGCCGGCAGACCGGTGCGCGTCGCGGCCCGCACCGCGTCGCAGATTTTTCCGACACCGTCGGAAGACTTCGTGAGCGCCGAGATTGACTTCGAGAACGGCGCCCGTGGACGCATCACATGCCTGTCTACACCGCCTTTCTACGGCCGCTTTACACTTGTCTGCGACCAGGGTTGGGTCGAGACGCAGGAAGGAGGCAATGTCGACAAAGGCATTCCGTCAAGTTTCGTCCATTGCGGTCCGGATGGCGCTCGGCACACGCGAAACTACGAGCACGCGAATACTGTACGGATGAATTTCGAGGCTTGGGCTGATGCGCTCGAAGGCCGCGCGCCCTATCGGTTTACGAGCGAGCAGTTGCTCGCCAATATCCGCATTCTCGATGCGGTGACGCGCTCAGCGGCGGCGGATGGGAAGCCTATCGCGATCTGACGGATAAAGTGCCGCTGGTCCTCGAATTTTGTCCGCATTTGCGCTACACCGCGCCATATGCAGAGCGAAAAAGAACAAGTTGCACTGTCCTCGATCTTCGCCTCCGCGGGGTTGACGATCGCCAAGGCGATTGTCGGGGTTGCCACGGGTTCGCTCGCGATTCTGTCGGAAGCGGGCCATTCGCTCATCGACCTCGGCGCCACGGTTATGACCTACGTCGCTGTACGGATTTCGGGCAAACCGGCGGACGCAAAGCATCAATACGGGCATGGCAAAGTGGAGGCCCTTTCGGCCCTTGCCGAGACCGCTCTGTTGTTTCTGTTGTCCGGGGTCGTGGTGTGGGAGGCGACCAAGCGCCTGGTCGAGCATGAGGCTCATATCGTCGAAGCGACTGTGTGGGCCTTCGCCGTTATCGCAGTCTCGATCATTGTCGACTTCTTCCGCGCCCGCGCCCTATCGCGAACTGCGGAGAAGACCTCGAGTCACGCGCTTGAAGCCGACGCGCTCCATTTTTCTTCCGATCTATGGTCTTCGCTGGCAGTGCTGGTGGGATTGATTGGTGTACGTTTCGGATTGCCGTGGGCGGATTCTGTAGCTGCACTTGTAGTCGCAGGGCTCGTCTGCATTGCCGGCTGGAAGCTCGCCAAACGCACTGTCGACGCGCTAACAGACGTCGCACCACCGGGAGTAACTGAAAAGATCACCGGTCTTGCCGCTCGAATCCCTGGTGTCGTCGCCGTCGAACATGTACGCGCCCGCGCCGTTGGTGAGCAGACATTTATCGACCTGACGGTCGCGGTCAGCCGCACATTGCCGCTCGACCGCGTGAGCGCGATCAAAGAGGCCATCATCGCGGCACTGCGCGAGCAGATACCTGGCGCCGAGCCGGTCATCACGACCGACCCCGTCGCACTCAATAGCGAAACGGTGCTTGACCGGATCATGGTGATTGCACGCAACCGAGCGCTCGCCGTGCATCATGTCACGGTTCATGGGCTTAAGGACAAGCTTGCTGTTTCCCTCGATCTGGAGGTTGACGGCAAGCTTTCGTTGCAGGCTGCGCATGAAATGGCCGACGGACTTGAGAGCGCAATAGCGGCCGAGCTTGGGTCCGATGTCGAGGTAGAAACTCATATAGAGCCGCTGCAGGCGCAGGACGCGTCCGGACGCGAGGCGCCTCCCGAACGGGTCAAGGCCGTGGCAATGGCCCTATCCGAGCTGGCCGCCAAAAGCCGCAATATCCGCGACGTACACGACGTACGGGTACGCGAGACCGGCGAAGGCGAAATTGTCAATTTTCACTGCCGCGTCGATTCGCGCTTGAGCGTCCAAAGCGTCCATGAAAACGTCGATGCGCTCGAACGTGCGCTCAAGGAGCAATCCCCGCCGATAAAACGGGTGATTGGTCACGCCGAGCCCATGCGCTAAACCGCGGAAGAAAAAGCACTAGGGCACGATGACCGCGGCACCCTGCACACGACCGTCGCGTAGATCTGACAACGCTTCATTTGCGCGCGCCAGCGAATAACGCGTCACCTCGCACTTGACATTCGCCTCCGGTGCAATGTCGAGAAACTCCCGCGCATCCGACCGCGTGAGATTTGCAACCGACAGCAAATGTCTCTCCTCCCAGAGCAGCTCGTAGGGAAAGCTTGGTATGTTCGACATATGAATTCCTCCGCAGACGACGCGGCCACCTTTTTTCACCGCCTTGAGTGCAATCGGTACCAGCGCACCGACCGGTGCAAAGATAATCGCGGCATCGAGCGGCTCTGGTGGCAATTGATCGGAGGCGCCTGCCCAGGCTGCGCCAAGTGAGAGAGCAAGCTGCTGTGCCGGTTCATCGCCAGCGCGCGTGAATGCGAAGACTCGCCGGCCCTGCCATTTTGCGACTTGCGCCAGAATGTGCGCGGCAGCGCCAAACCCGTAGAGGCCAAGCGTTTCACCCTCGCCGGCCATGCGATAGCTCCGCCACCCGATCAGACCTGCGCACAGCCAGGGCGCGATTTGCGGGTCATCGAGTTCGCTGACCAACGGAAAGCAGAACCGAGCGTCTGCGACCGCATGAGTGGCGAAACCGCCATCCCGCGTATAACCGGTAAAAGCCGGTTTATCGCACAAGTTTTCGCGGCCGCCGCGGCAAAAGTCGCAGACGCCACAAGTGCTGCCTAGCCATGGCACCCCAACGCGATCGCCCACCCTGAATGTCTCCACGCCCGCCCCTACTTCCTCCACGCGGCCGACGATTTCGTGACCGGGGACGATCGGTAATCTGGGGTGAGACAGTTCTCCATCGACCACATGAAGATCAGTGCGGCAAACCCCGCACGCCTTTACAGACATCATGATTTCGCCAGAGCCTGCCACCGGTCGTGGGCGCTCGTGCAAGACAAGCGGCGTTCGTGGACGCTCAAGCACCATCGCATGCATGCGTTGCACCATTCTTTCTTCCAATTAACGGCGGAACATCATAGATCACAGCACATGCGCACCGACACTGCAGGGCCGATCCGGCTGAAAGACTACCGTCCACCCGAATGGCTGGTTGATACGGTCTCACTTGACGTTTCGTTGCACCCTACCGACACAAGGGTACGGGCAGCTATGCTATTCAAGCCAAACCCGGCCAGCGCGGCAGCGCCACTGGTGCTCGACGGCGACGGTTTGCGCCTGGTTTCGCTCAAGGTCGACGGAACTGCGGTGCCGGACGGCAATTTTGTCGCAACGCCTGACGGCCTCACGATCCCGCAGCCACCAAACAGGCCGTTTACGCTTGAAGTTGAGACGATTGTCGATCCATCCGCGAACACACAACTCTCCGGGCTCTATCGTTCGAGCGGCACCTATTGCACGCAATGCGAAGCCGAGGGTTTCCGGCGGATCACCTATTTCCTCGACCGGCCCGACGTCATGGCGGTCTACACGACGCGCATCGAGGCCGACAAAGCGGAAGCACCCGTCCTGCTCGCAAATGGCAACCTGGTCGAGGCCGGGGACGCGCCCGGCGGACGGCATTTTGCGATCTGGCACGATCCGCATCCCAAACCGTCTTATCTGTTTGCTCTTGTTGGCGGCGACCTTGCCGTTGTCGAAGACCGGTTTGTCACGATGTCGGGACGCAACGTGACGCTGCGGATCTATGTCGAGCATGGCAAGGAGAGCCGCTCCAGCTACGCAATGGATTCGCTCAAGCGAGCCATGCGGTGGGATGAGGCCGTCTTTGGCCGCGAATACGATCTCGACATCTTCATGATCGTCGCCGTTTCCGATTTCAACATGGGCGCCATGGAGAACAAAGGACTCAACGTCTTCAACGACAAATATGTGCTTGCCAGTCCCGAGACCGCGACCGATGCCGACTACGCACACATCGAGGCCGTGATCGCCCACGAATACTTTCACAACTGGACTGGCAACCGCATCACCTGCCGCGATTGGTTTCAACTTTGCCTGAAGGAAGGCCTCACCGTATTCCGCGATCAGGAATTTTCCGCCGACATGCGTTCGCGGTCCGTCAAACGCATCGCCGATGTTCGTGCACTGCGCGGCGCCCAGTTCGTCGAAGATGCCGGGCCGCTTGCGCATCCGGTCCGTCCGGAAACATATCGCGAGATCAACAATTTCTACACCGCCACTGTTTACGAGAAAGGCGCCGAACTGGTACGCATGGTGCAGACCTTGATCGGTAAGGAAAAATTCCGCACTGGCATGGACCTCTACTTTGCCCGCCACGACGGCGAGGCCGCAACCGTCGAGCAATTCATCCAGTGCTTTGCAGACGCCAGCGGCCGCGACATGACCCAATTCATGAGATGGTACAGCCAGGCTGGCACCCCGGAGGTAACGGTCGGTGGGCGCTTCGATACGGCGCGCAAAACTTTCATCCTGGAATGCTCGCAGGTCGTTCCGGCAACACCGGGGCAGCCGGCGAAAGCACCGATGGTGATTCCACTTTCGATTGGTCTTGTTGGAAAAGACGGGCGCGATCTCACACTCAAGGTCGCGGACGGCAGGCCACTTGAAGGCCGACCCATTGTGTTGACGGAACAGACGGCCCAGTTTGAATTTGCCGGCATCGGAGAACGGCCTGTTCTTTCGATCAATCGCGGATTTTCGGCGCCGATCAATCTGGTGACCGATCTCGATACCGACGATCTTGCTTTCCTGGCGGCACATGACAGCGACCCATTCAATCGCTGGCAAGCGATCCAGACCATCTCAATGCGCTTGCTTCTCGACAGCGTTGCCGCGACCCGGACCGGGCAACCGCTGCGCAAAGACGACGACAGACTCGTGAAGGCGCTTATTGCAGTGCTTGAGGACAGCACCTTGGAGCCCGCATTTGCAGCACTGGCTCTAATCTTGCCCAGCGAGGGTGATATCGCACGCGAGATCGGGAAGGACATCGACCCCGATGCTATCTTCCAGGCGCGCACTGCCCTGCGGATGGAGCTCGGCGAGCGTCTCGGCGTCCGTCTCGCAGCGATCTATGAGCGAATGACCGGCGGGGACCGCTATAGTCCTGATGCCGGCAGCGCCGGGCGACGCGCCTTGCGAAATGCCGTCCTCGATCTCTTGGCGGCAAACGGCGCAGCCCCGGCGATTGCGCGCGCCGCCGAGCAATACCGGAACGCTGACAATATGACCGACCGGATGGCGGCGCTTGCGACCCTGTCCTTGCACGATGTGCCGCAGCGCAAGAACGCCTTGGCCGATTTCTACAACCGCTTTGCAGGCGATGCACTGGTGGTAGACAAGTGGTTCTCACTGCAAGCGACGATCCCGCATCGGGACACGCTCAGCCACGTCCGCGCTCTAACCACCCACCCTGCTTTCTCGCTTGCCAATCCCAACCGGGTTCGTTCGCTCATCGGAGCCTTCGCGCAAGGCAATATCACGCAGTTCAACCGCCCCGATGGGGCCGGCTACGAATTCATTGCGGACACCGTGCTTGCTCTCGATCCGAAAAATCCGCAGGTTTCGGCACGTCTCGCAACCGCGTTCCGCAATTGGCGCACCATGGAGCATGGTCGACAGACGAAGGCCGAAGGCGCCTTGCGCCGGATCAGGGCCGCATCCCCTCTTTCACGCGACCTATCGGATATCGTCGACCGGGCCCTGGCGGCCCCGTGAAACGGCTGCTTTGTGTTGCAAAAACTATTCGTGGGTAACTTTTTTTAAATATTTGACTCTTCGGACTCTCGACAAATCAGCGCCTATCGATTCCAATCGGCAAGTGATTCGGAAAGCGATGCGGCACATCCTTCCGTCTCGTGGGTGACAGGGGAACTTCCAACGGAGGCCGACTATGGCGCGCGCCGATACGGCGAGTGCGTCTGCACATCCCGATTCCATCAAGGGCCTCGCGCAATCCATCGCCAAACCGGCGTATCGGCGGCTGCTGAACGCTGAGCCGCTCCTTCGCCGGGCGGTCCCTGTCCTTATTATTGCATTCCTTGCAACCATTTGCGTTGGAGCCCTCGTACAGGTGCTCGACCACCGCCGGCAGACTCTTGCGAGCGAGGTCCTGTCACTCGAAGCTGCGGCCGATCTTGCCTCGGAACGCCTGCATCGTCCGCTCAAGAGGCCGGCAGCCGCCGTCGAGCAGCCGCAACAAGTGCTTGCGCAGGTCCTCCCATCCTGGGCAGTGGCCGCAGGGCGACGTTTTATCCTCACAAACCCGGATGGCGTAGTAGCCGCCGCTACACCCGCCACGGACGCTACGGTCGGCCGCCGGTTGATTGACGTGTTGGGGCCCACGCAACCGCTCACGACGTTTGGCGCGGGCGCCGGGGTTATGGAAATTACGCTACCCGACAACTCACGAGCGCTGGCAACAGTTCGCATGCTCAGCGCCCCGTTCGGTCAGCTCGCCGTTGTACAGCAACGCAAGGCCGCACTTTCCGAATGGCGCTCGCTGACGACCCTGACAATCACCCTCTCCTCAACGACCGGCTTCGTCGTCCTGATCCTTGGATTTGCCTTTCATTGGCAAGCGACGCGGGCACGGGAAGCAGACCTTATTTACGAAACGGTCCGGAGCCGCATCGATACCGCCTTGAACCGTGGCCGCTGTGGTCTTTGGGATTGGGATCTCGCTCGCGGTCGCATCTTCTGGTCGCAATCGATGTTCGACATCCTTGGGCTTGAGAACAAGAATGATCTGTTGTCATTCGGAGATGTGAGTTCCTTGGTGCATCCCGAGGATGTACGCCTTTACGACCTCGCCGTCGAACTTGCGGACGCAACTGCGACCACGATTGATCATGCCTTCCGTATGCGCCATGCGAACGGCCATTGGGTATGGCTTCGCGCTCGCTGCGAACTGGTGCGCCAGCCTAACGACCCGGGCCTGCACCTCATTGGGATCGCGGTCGACATCACCGAACAGAAGAGCCTGGTAGAGAAGACTGTCGCCGCCGACATGCGCCTGCGTGACGCAATTGAAACGATCCCCGAAGCGTTCGTCCTATGGGACGCCGACAACCGGCTCGTGCTGTGCAACTCGAATTTTCAGGAACTGCATCGCTTGCCTGACGAAGCAATCACCGTTGGCGCATCCTACGAATCGGTGGTTGCCGCGGGCAGCAAGCCGGTCGTTCGCAACAAGATCATCAATGCAGGCCCGAGCATCCCAGGTGCGCGCACGTTCGAGGCTCAGCTTGATGACGGCCGATGGCTCCACATCAGCGAGAGGCGGACCAAGGACGGCGGATATGTTTCGGTAGGCACCGATATCACAGCATTGAAGACCCACGAAGAGAAGCTAATCGACAGTGAAAAGCGGCTGATGGCATCCGTTGCCGACCTCCGGGCGTCGCAGCAGCGCTCTGCGGAGCTCGCGCAAAAATACGCGGAAGAAAAGACACGTGCGGAAGAGGCGAATCAAGCGAAGTCGAAATTCCTGGCTAATATGAGTCACGAGCTGCGTACCCCGCTGAACGCAATCATCGGCTTTTCCGAGATCATGGAGTCCGGAATGTTCGGCCCGCTCGGGGCCGAAAAGTATAATGAGTATTGCGGCGATATCCGTGGCAGCGGGCAATATCTGCTCGAAGTCATCAACGATATCCTCGACATGTCGAAGATCGAGGCAGGCCGGATCCGGCTCGATTTCGACGATATCGGTCTTGATACGCTGCTTAACGACGCTATGCGCGTCGTGTCCGCACGCGCTGAAGACAAGGCATTGCAGGTCACCGCGCGAATATCGCCGCAGCTGAAATTGCGAGCCGATCGCCGTGCGCTCAAGCAGGTGGCGCTCAACCTGCTTTCCAATGCCATCAAATTTACGCCGACAGGCGGCCGGATCGTGGTTCGCGGGCGGGCGACCAGTCATTGCATCATTCTTTCCATCGCCGATACCGGCATCGGTATTGCCCGGGATGCTCTTGCGCGTCTCGGGCGTCCTTTCGAACAAGTGGAGAGCCAGCTGACCAAGAGCCACCAGGGTTCGGGGCTCGGTCTCGCAATCTCAAAGTCGCTGGTCGAGCTGCACGGCGGACGCATGCGAATTCGTTCTACGCTCGGCAAAGGTACGATCGTCATGGTGCGCTTGCCCCTCGAACCGCAATGCCTGCTTCCGCGCGAAGAAGCGGCCTAATCCACCACCGGATCCTGCCCCAAAATCCGAACGAAGCTCGCGCGCACCTTTCTCTGCGTATCGGACAGCGTCGCTTCAAGCGTCGCAAAATCCGGCACGTCAGCGGCCCGCGCAAGAAGCCGTAGAAGGCCCGCCCCGGCCTTTTTTGGATCGAACGCGTCTGGCAGACACAAGCGCAGGATCTGCGTCAGATCGTGATAAAGTTGGACCGCGGGACGCAGGACTTCCGCGTCCTCCACCGCCAACACGTTCAATGTCCTCGCCTTGTCGAGCACACGCGCAGTCGAGGTCTCAAGAATGTCGGGAACGCGGTGTGCGTGAACAAGTTGCAAATACTGTGCAATGAACTCGATATCGATAAGCCCGCCGGCCACATATTTGAGGTCCCACCGCGCACCGTCGCCCTTCTCCTTGGCAATGGCCGTCCGCATCTCGACTACGTCACCAGCCGTCAACGTGGCGTCACGCGGACGCCGAAGAATGCCCGCAATAACGTCTTCGACTCGCTTCCGGAATGCAGGCGATGCGGAAACGACGCGCGCCCGGGTGAGCGCCATATGCTCCCAGGTCCAGGCTTCGTTTTCCTGATATTGAAGAAACCCGTCGAGTTGCGTCGCCAGTGGACCCGCGCGGCCCGAGGGGCGCAGCCGCATATCAACCTGGTAAAGCGCGCCATAGTTAGTCTGCGCCGTCAGCGAATTGATCAGTCTTTGGGTCAAGCGAGCAAAATATTGCGTTCCATACAGCGGGCGGGCGCCGTCGGATTCCGGATTCTCATCGTCAAAATCATAGACCAGGATAAGGTCGAGATCTGACGTGGCGGTCATTTCGCAACCGCCAAGCTTGCCCATCGCGATGACCGCCGACTCTTCGTTTCGCATGTGGCCGTGGGTCTTCGCGAAACTGTCGCCCACAGCACGGTGGACGGCGCGAATGACCGCATCGGCCAACCCTGCGAACGCCTGCCCCGCCTGCCGCGCCGTTACAGTCCCCGTCAGGATGCGTACTCCGATGAGGAACATGTATTCGAGTCCGAACATGCGGATTCGCTCGAGCAAATCCTCGTCGTAACGTGATTGCGCCAAGGCTGTGTCGAACCGTCGCCCAAGCTCGGCATCGCCCGGCAAGGCGCCGAAAAAGCTGGGGTCGACGAGTGCGTCGATCACCTGCGGATGGCGCGCCAAGGTCTCACCGAGCCGCGGCGCGGTCCCGAGGACGAGCGCGATCAGCGCAATGAGATCGGGGTTCTGTTTGAGGAGTGACAGCAGACGGGCCGCGCCGTGCAGATTGGCGAGAAAGTGATCAAATAGCACGAGCGTCGCGCCAGGATTGTCCGTCCGTGCAATTTGGTCGAGGAGTGCAGGCAACAAAGCCTGAAGATGCTCCTGCGCTGCCTCGCCTCGTAAAGAGCGGTGGCTGCCATTCGACCAGTCCCGGACAATGCTGGATGCTTCGAGTGGGGCCTTAAAGCCGAGTTCCGACAAGCGGTCGAGCGTTTTATGGTCGTCGGCATCGCGCGGAAATGCCATCGCCGGACGCTCGGACTGCGGTTCCTTTTCGAATAACCGCGCGTAGTAATATTGCACCTTGTTCAGGTGTCCGAGGAGCGCAACAGCAAAGGCATCTCTGCTCTCAAACCCGAGAAAATGGGCAAAATGCTCAAGCTCCGCGCGATCAGCCGGAAGGCTTTGTGTCTGCTCGTCATTCACCATCTGCAAGCGATGCTCGACAATGCGGAGGAATCCGTAGGCGCCCTTCATGGCGTCGCGTGCCTCGACGTCGATCCACTTGTCCGCGCAAAGCTTGTCGAGCGTTGTTAGCGTGTCGCGGTCACGAAGATCAGGATTACGGCCGCCCGCGATCAATTGTTGCGTCTGTGCGAAAAACTCGATCTCACGGATGCCACCCCGACCAAGCTTGATGTTATGCCCCTCGACCGCGATTTCACCATGACCGCGATAGGCGTTGATCTGCCGCTTCATGGCATGAACGTCGGCAAGCGCGGCGAAGTCGAGGTACTTTCGCCATACAAACGGTGCCAGCTCGTGAAGGACCGCATTGCCAGCCGCAATATCACCGGCACACGCTCGCGCTTTTATCATGGCGGCGCGTTCCCAGTTCTGTCCAACGCTCTCATAGTATGAGAGAGCTGCTGCTTTGGAGATTGCCACCGCGGTCGACGCCGGGTCGGGCCTCAGACGCAGGTCCGTACGAAAAACGTAGCCGTCCGCGGTCCGTTCCTGCAGCAGCTTCACCAGCCGCTGCGTAAGGCGCACGTAGAGCGTGGATGGCTCGGCATCCGCAGGCAATGCCGGTGCTGCCGGGTCGTACAGAACAATGAGATCGATATCGCTCGAGTAGTTAAGCTCGAACGCGCCCATCTTGCCCATGGCGAGGACAATGTAGCCGCTGTCTGCCTGCGGCTTGGTTTTATCCTTCAGGATAAGCCGCCCGGCGCGGCCTGCTTCCGCCAACGCAAATCGTACGGCGCCGTTCACGGCGGCATCGGCGAGTTCAGTAAGTGCATGTGCTGTGCGCATTACCGACCAAACGCCGCCGATGTCGGCAAGCGCAATCAACAAAGCGGCTTCGGCTTTCATGCGGCGAAGCTGCCGCATTGCCTCTGCTTCGTCCTTGCTCACTGCCACTGCGTGACC
>Ga0255312_1000104_pt1 | contig 13030 bp, 9 predicted proteins | sample EtOH5_T0_E5_meta_FD_202081 | JGI IMG/M metagenome (GOLD analysis project Ga0255312, IMG submission 202081) | Sandy soil microbial communities from University of British Columbia, Vancouver, Canada - EtOH5_T0_E5 | ecosystem: Engineered > Artificial ecosystem > Sand microcosm > Unclassified ...
ATCTCTTCCACAAACTCTATGGCGTTGCCGATCCGGACCCCGGGGAGGTCGATCGGCTATTGCGGCAGTTCCGGCTGGATACAAAAACCAGCCTGACAAAAGGAGAGTTCCGTACGCTCGACCTCTCGGGCGGGCAGCGCAGACGCCTTGCGCTCATTGTGAGCTTGCTGGAGAAGCGCCCGATCCTCCTGCTGGATGAGTGGACGGCGGAACAAGATCCTGAATTCAGGCGCAAATTCTACGACGAGCTTTTGCCTGAGCTGATGGCAGCCGGGGCAACCGTGGTGGTCATCACCCATGATGACCGCTACCTCGACGAGCTCCATTTGCCTGCGCGCAGAATTCGCATGGACGAAGGCCGAATAGTCGAGCAGCATTCGATTTCTTAGTAAGGTTGGGTGAGGGGGAGGCCAGTAATGGCGTCGTATTACCTGGGTTCAACTGACGGAGTGCCGCAGAACGCGCGCGCGTTCCGCCGGTTTATCCGCCGCCATTTCCCCAGCCTGACCATCATGCTGCTGGCAGTGATGCTGGTCGGGACCTTTCTGTTTCCATTTATCGTGATCACGGTGCCGAGCGGTCAGGTCGGCGTCCTCTGGAAACGGTTCAACAGCTATGACCTCTACTGCTGGTGCTTCGTTGGCCGAGGCACGATCGTCGACCCGCGCGAGCTGCGCGACGAAGGGCTCCACGTGATCTGGCCATGGGACAAATTATTTCTCTATAATCTGCGGCTGCAGTCCAGAACGCAGACTTACAACGCCATCAGCAAGGATGGCGTTGTCGTCAATGCCCAGATCAACATGCGCTATCAGTTGCTGCACAACTACGTCGGCGTGCTGCATAAGTTTATTGGACCGAATTATCTTTATTCAGTAGTGGACCCCGAAATCGGCAGTCGGGCGCGAGAGGTCATCTCTCAGTATACAGCTCAGGAAGTCTACACTTCGCGTGAGCAAATCCAGGACAAGATCAGACAAGAAGCGCAAAAGAGTCTGGCAACTCATCTCAACAGCCTGGTGCAGCCCGAGGCGATGGAGCAGCCCGACCCCAAGCACTACAACGACTTCCTTCAGAACTCGATCCAAATCATCGACACGTTGGTCCTGAGCATCGAATTGCCGCCAGCGATCGTTGCAGCGATCAATCGGCAAACGCAGCAATTCTACGAAATCCAGGAGTTCAAGTATCGGGTCGAGCGTGAAGCTCAGGAATCGACACGCAAGCAGGTCGAGGCTAACGGAATTGCAGCGTTCCAGCGTACGGTCAGTCAGGGAATTTCGGACTCTTACCTGCGCTGGCGCGGGATCGAGGCGACGCTCGCGCTCGCACAATCCCCGAATTCAAAAATTGTCATAATCGGAAGCGGGAAAGATGGCCTGCCGATCATTCTTGGAAACGTGGACAGCCCGCCGGTCACGCAACCCAAGCCCCAGGACGGCGCGTCGGTTCCGGGCAAGAGTTCTGCAATTACGTCTGTCGGTGGGGTCCCGGCCGATCCCAAGCCGACCATCGGGGAGCCGCCGGCGCTTGCGGGCAAGGACGATCAGCCCGGCTCGAATGCCCAGTTCGACCTTTCCCGCCTCAAAGCGATCCTTCCGTCCATTCCGGAATGGTTGAATCCCACGACCGGACCGCGGCCGGCCGAGAGTCCACCGCCGCGTCAGTAGTAGAAGGCTTTTCGGATTGCGTTTTATGACTGAAATCACTTGTAATGACAGAATGAGTGTTTGCGAGGGATCGGGACGTGAGTGATTCTGCACGATCAACTCGACCGACGTCGGCAAGGTCTCGTGCCTATCGTCTGTTTATGACGCGGGAGGGCCGCTATTTGCTGGTCACCGCATTGATGGGCGGGATCGTCGGCTATCTCCTTGGCCTGAATTCAGCCTACGTCGAAATGTCAGCGAGCAAACTGGCGCTGCAGCAGAGCCGGGCTGAGAACCAGAAAATGAAAAGCGAGATGGCCGGCGAGAATGTTAAAGTTGGTGCAATGGAAAGCGGTATTGCGAAGCTCCAGACAAAATTGGACGAACTGGTTCCGTCGGAAAATACCTACAATATCAAAGCAAACCAGTCTCTGATCGTAGGCGACGGGCGCCTGACTGTCGGGCTGATCGGCGCCCCGGCAAACGACAGCGTGACTCTCAATATCAACGGGAAGCGCCAACAGCTTGGCACGGGAGACGTCTTGAACGTTGCCGCCGATAACCGGACCAACTGCCAGGTTCGCGTGCAGTCGTTTGATATGTTCAAGGCCGTTGTAACGGCGACCTGCGGCAACCGCTGAGCGCCTAAAGTCCGAAATTTGAGCGGAAAAAGAGCCTTCCGGTATGGGGAAAGCGGCCGTCTGTGCCCGCTAAGCAGCCAATCCTCGAAGCGTCCAAGCCAAAAATCCGTTAGCATTGTTTGCAACCGATTCGCCAGACGCTCGCTAGGAGCAGGGGAACCATGAGGCAGATCATCACGGTTGCAACGATGAAAGGCGGTAGCGGTAAGAGCACGGTGGCAAGTTGCCTTGCGATTCATTGGCAGCTTGCAGGTCGCAATCCCGCGGTCATTGATGCCGATCCGCAGCGCTCGATTGCACGTTTGGCAGCGCGCGAACGCGCCCTTGGCGGCGTTGAAGTCGTCGAAGATTCTTCAGTGGACGCGTGGAAAACAGCCCGGAAGCTTGCTGCCAACGGCCGCCAGGTCGTGATCGATACCGCAGGATTCCGCTCCGAAGCGACGTTGGCTTGCATTGCCGCGGCGGATTTTCTTCTCGTGCCGGTCAAGGCCTCTCCGCTGGACATCGATCGCATGCTGGACACGCTCAATTCGCTGATCGAGGCCTCGGGTGGCCACCGGCCGGTGTATCGGTGTGTTCTGACACAAACGACGAGAGACTCGGTCATCGCGAAGCACGTACGTTCTGAATTGATCGAGGCAGGTTTTCCGGTGCTCAAAACCGAAATGAATAACCGCGTCATCTATGCCGAGGCGGCGCTATGGGGCGCCACGCCGACCCTGATCGAGCCGGCGGGAGCCGCGGCGCGTGAAATCGCCGCGATCGCGGCCGAGATTGACGCCCTGAGCGGCCTGCAAGCAGCGGCGTGAGCGATGAACAAGAAGAAGCTTCCTAAGGCAATTCGACCGACTGCAAAGAATCCGGCCACCGAGATAGCCCGCGCATCGCGCGCCGTTACGCCCGATGCCGGGAAGGTTTCGCCGTCTCGGTCAAAAGCCGACGCCACTGCCGCTCGCGACAATGATCGGCGGTTTAGCGCCGCAAAAGTGGTCGACCGATTTTCATTCTGGTCCGGTGTTGCGGGTCTGCTTCCGATTCCATTCGTCGACCTTGCCGCAGTCGGTGCGCTGCAAATCCAGATGCTTCGGCTGATCTCACGAATTTACGACGTGCCTTTCTCGGAAAATCGGGGAAAAGCTCTGGTCGCCGGGATTTTCGGCACCGTTATTCCCGTGAGCACGGGTGTCGGAATGGCAAGTGCGGTGAAGACCATCCCGATCGCCGGAACGGCGATCGGAGCGCTTGTAACACCTGCGCTGGCTGTGGCAGCGACCTATGCGATAGGCAGGGTGTTCATCCAGCACTTCGCCTCGGGCGGGACGCTGCTTGACTTTGAGCCGCCGAATTATCGCGAGTTTATTTCCAGCGAAATGCAGTCGCGTCTCGGGCGGTCGTCGAAATCAAAGTCCCCGACCTGAATAACGTCCTCAGGAATAGCGAAGAGGCGGCGCTATAGCGGGCGCTTGCCGCCGGTTTTCGCAGCCTTGTCCGCATCCCACCACCACACCGCCGGGAATGCGGACATGCCGTATTTCGGCATCGTCTCCGGATGACTGAACCTGTTCCACCGTGCGGTTCGCATTTTCGAGTAACTCCATTGCGGCACAACGTAATGGTTCCACAACAGCACTCGATCGAGCGCCCTGGCAGCAGCCACGAGTTCTTCGCGAGTCTTCGCGTAGATGACTTTCTCGATCATCGCGTCGACGGCCGGATTCTTGATGCCCATGACATTATTCGACCCGACCTGATCCGCCGCAGCCGAGCCCCAGTACGCTCGTTGCTCGTTGCCGGGAAGAAGGGATTGCCCCCACCCGAATGTAATGATGTCAAAATCCCAAGTGCGGAGCCTGTTCTCGTACTGTGCCTGATCGACAGTGCGCACTGCTACTGTGATGCCGACTTTTTCGAGCGAAGGCTTGTAGAACAAATAGACGCGCTCAAACAGCGGCGCATTCGTCAACAACTCGACCTCAAACGGTCCGCCGGTCTTGGTGTTGACGATTTGCTGATTGCGGACCTCGTAACCCGCTTCCTTGAAAAGACGCAGTGCCTCACGGAGGTTGTTGCGAACCGCTGTTGGGCTGCCGTTGACCGGATTGCTGAACGGGGTGGTAAATACTTCGGCGGGCACCTTGTCGCGCACGCTCTGCAATAGCTCGAGTTCATGCCCGCCCGGGAGTCCCGTTGCAGAGAGCTCGGATATTCCTTCGAAGTAGCTTGAGGTGCGTTTGTATTGTCCGAAAAAAATCTTCTTGTTCATTTCCTCGAAGTCAAATGCGTAATTGAAAGCCAGCCGCACGCGAGGATCTTTGAACTTGTCACGGCGCAAATTGAAAGCGAAGGCCTGCATCAGGCCGATGCTGTTGATGGGAAATTCCTCAAGGATAACGCGCTTTTCTGTGACTGCCGAAAAGTCGTAGGCCGTTGCCCAGTTTTTCGCGCTGTTTTCCGTGCGCCAGTCGACCAGATCGCCCTTGAATGCCTCGATCGCAATGGTCGCATCGCGAAAATACTCATAGCGCAAATTGTCGAAATTATCGCGGCCGACGTTGACGTTGAGGTCTTTTCCCCAATAGTCCCGCACGCGTTCGTAGGTGATGTTGCGGCCGGCGGAAAATTCCTTAATGCGGTATGGGCCGCTGCCGAGCGGCGGTTCGAGTGTCGTGTCACCGATCGAGCGTTTCTTGCCTTCGCCATCGGTCCCGTCCCACCAGTGTTTTGGCAGGACCGTAAGTTGGCCGACGACTTGCGGCAATTCACGGTTCCCAGCGCCGTCGAAATGGAAAGTAACTTCGCGTTCGCCGGTCTTTTCAGCTTTGGTAACCTGTCGGTAGCTCGCAGCGGCCTGCGGGCTGTACTTCTTGAAGGCGTCAAATGAAAAGACGACATCGTCGGGTGTGACCGGCTTGCCGTCATGCCATTTTGCGCTGGAGCGCAACCGAAATGTTGCCGAAGAAAAATCGTCTGGATAGATAACAGTTTCGGCGAGGAGGCCATAGGTGCTGGCAACTTCGTCAAGCGCCGACACCATGAGGGTGTCGTAGAGAAATTCAATGCCATTCACCAAAGTGCCCTTCGCGCCTCCAACGACGAGATTGAAGTTGTCGAAGCTTCCGAGCGCGATTTGCGAAGCGGTGCCACCTTTCGGAGCGTTTGGTTTTACGTAATCGAAATGCTTGAATCCCGCCGAGTACTTGAGGTCGGAAAGCTTGGAGAGGCCGTGCCGCCAAGCGGTGGCCGGCTGGCGTGTCTGCGCCGCCGAAAACTGCACTGAATTTTTGAGCAGCGGCCCTCCCGCGAGCACAAGGAGAGCGGATTTCATCAAGGATCGGCGGTCCATTGGCACTCCAGATACCCAGCTCGCGCAAGACGGCCATTATGCGCAAAGCGCACGGATTTTGAAGGCCGTCCAGCTCAGCGCTGCCGATGGTTCGGCACCGAGGAAAGCACCGCGCGTCCGCCGACCAGCAATTGGACTTCGGCCTGAAAAACGACGAGGCGCCGAATAAAAATCCGGCGCCTCGTCGGAGGTTCAGATGATCGATTGGCCCTCGAAGGACCTATCTCACAATCCTCAGCCTGGGCAGACCGAGAGACCGGTGCAAGCGCCAAGGGTATAGTTCACCTGTTCGCTGCCCGCAGCCGCTTCCAGCGCCTCATCGGAGACTTCAAAAGCCAGGATGTCTTCTTCATTTGTCATGGCATAAATCCTTTCTATTGCCAGCGGCGCCCGCAGTGAGAAGGTTGCTATTAAATTCGAGAAAGCCCCCCAGCGCCATAGCCCTATGATCCGACGCAGAATATACAAAGTCAATTGGGGAAAAGCCTATCCCTGCAGTTACTTATGACCGTTCCACGACGGAATTTTCCAAGCGATGGTCCCATCTGGTTGCAGGTCAAGGCACTTGACTTCTTAAGGTTGCTATCAGGTCACCTCGTCCGGCGCCAATTCGTGCAAAATTCCGCACAAATTCAAAAGCCTTGGACTAGGTTTCGCGACGCAGCAATGGACTGGCTTACCGACCGTTCGGCGCCTGCTCGGCTATAATCCTTGAGTATCGTGTGAGGCCGCATGGATTCCTTCTACGACCGCTTGATTAACCGTGCGGCGACGATCGACGAGCTTCTTTCAGACGACTTTGAAGTCTTGTCCGGGGAAACTGATCGAGCCGGCTTCGGTCAACGCCGTCTGGACGCCTGGTGCCAGTCTGCCGCAGGCGGCGATAGGTCGCTCTTTGAGCGAAGGATCGAACGTGATGGGTTGGATTCCGCCGGCGTCTTTGCGCGGCTGACAGCGGCCCGGCGAAAGCCAACCGCGCCGGAGCCGCTATGGGCAGTGGATGCCGGCTGGGTTCTGCCCGCGCTCGAACGGACAACCGGCAAGTCCGCAGCCAAGCCGCTCGCGGGTCAAGCCGAGCCGGTGGCATTTGAGCACCTATTGGCCGGGGTGGTTGAAAGCGCTGAAGCGCAGCTGCAATCGGGACTCGGTGACAAAGCGGCCGCAAACCTGAAGGCAGCTGCGTACGATTGCCTGCGGCGTGCGCTTCTCGCCGAACTTTCCGAGTTGGTCGCGCCGGCGCTTTACGAACGCTTTTCAGCAATGCGGAACGTGGGCGAAACTGCGGGACTCCGGCAGGACTCTCCGACGGCGCTGTACGAAAAATTCGTGGCCGAGATGAGGGCCGGCGGATTCCGCCAGCTTTTCGAGGAAAAGCCGGTGCTGCTGCGGCTGATCAGCACCATTGTCCGGCAATGGATCGAAACCACTCGCGAATTCATCCAGCGGCTTGATGTCGACTTGCCGTTTATTCGCAGCGCCGTAAAGGCCGGCGCGCAGGGCGGAGTCATTCAGATCGAAGGTGGCTTCTCCGATCCGCACAACGGAGGCCGTTCGGTAAAGATCGTCATTTTCGCAGACGGCTCGAAGGTCGTTTATAAGCCGAAAGATCTGCGGGTCGATGTTGCCTGGCAGGAACTGATCGACCGTTTGAACCGCGCGGCTCCTCCGGTCGAACTGAGAACGGCGCGTGCGCTTGCGCGCGACGGCTACGGATGGACCGCATGCATCGAGCATGCCGGTTGCGCCGTCCCCGATGAGTTCAAGACCTTCTTCAAGCGCGTAGGAGCCTGGCTTGCGCTCTTTCACTGCTTCGCGGCCAACGACATGCATCAGGAAAATATCGTTGCCGACGGAAGCCATCCCGTACCGATCGACCTGGAGACCATCCTCCAGTCGTCCACCAGTGAGCAGAAACCCTCCGCGCCGGAAGACGCCGCATTTGATGCCGCCACCGAAAAGCTCGCCAACTCGGTGATGGCCACCGGGTTGCTTCCAGCCTATGGCCGGGGCCCGGATGGCAAGGTTTTCGCGATGGGCGGCGTGACGGCCGACTGGAACACAAAAATCAAAATCAGGTGGGAGAGCATCAATTCTGACGGTATGCGTCCGACGCGCTGGAAAGACGTTGCCACAAACAATCCCAACCTGCCGCACGTGAAGGGGCTGTACGCGAAATTTTCGGATCACATTGAGGAACTGATTGCGGGCTTTGACGCTTATGCGCGATTCCTTTTGGAAAAGGGAAAGAGCGCTGCGCTTTTCGACGGCTTTTCCGGCCTCACTGTCCGAAAGGTTGTTCGGGCTACGCGATTCTACGCCATGTTGCTCCAGCGTTTGAAAAATCACAAAACGATGGATGACGGTGTGGCGTGGTCGGCACAGGCGGACTTTGTGGCGCGCCTCGCCGATTGGGATGCAGCCGACGATCCGCTTTGGCCGGTCCAACGCGCGGAAAGATCCGCGCTTCTGACGCTGAACATTCCACACTTTGTCTCGGCAACAGACGGCCATGAGCTGAAGGATGAGGCAGGCTTTCGGACAAGGATTCCGTCAACCGACGGCCTTACTCGCGCAAGCGCGCGTTTCGCCCACCTTGATCGTGACGAGATCGATTGGCAGGTCAAGGTCGTCAAGATCAACACAAACTCGCTTGTGGCTGCTGGCCGTCCACCGACATCGACTGCGCGGCGGCAGCTTCCGGAATTACGCGGGCCGGCGCCTTCGGGTCTGACTTTCCGGGCTGAGGCCCAACGGGTCGCCGATGAATTGGCAGCATATGCCGTCCGACGCGGTCCGGCCGCCGCCTGGATCGGACTCGACTGGCTTGGCGATGCCGAGGTGTTCCAGCTCGTGACCTTGGGGACCGACTTGTACAACGGCACGGCGGGTCTTTCCCTTTTTCTGTCCGCACATGCTGCCGTCATGGAGCAATCGGCGTCACGGGAGCTGGCCCTCGCCGGCGTTGCGCGGGTTCGAAAGCAGATCAAGTCCCGGAATGCAGCCAGAATCGCCCGGTCTCTCGGCCTTGGCGGGGGGACGGGTCTCGGCTCGATCGTTTACGCCTTGACGGTGATGTCGAAAAATTTGCGCGATCCCGGATTAAGTGACGACGCCCATCGTGCGGCCGAGCTTGTGACCGATGAACTGATCGCGGCAGATAAACGTCTGGATGTGATTGGAGGAAGTGCGGGCGCCATCCTTTGCCTGCTCCGTCTTTACCGTGATGGGCACTCCGAGGCGGTGCTTCGCCGCGCCGTCAAGTGCGGCGAACATTTGCTTGCGCAACGCCGGCTTGGGGAGCCAGGGCGCCGCAGTTGGGTGGGGCAGGGCCTGGGTTCGCGCCCGCTCAACGGAATGTCGCATGGTGCGGCCGGATTTGCATATGCGCTCGCCGCTTTGTCGGCCGCGGCCGGGCGGGAGGATTTCGCCGCGGCTGCACAGGAGTGCGTTGACTTTGAGAATTCCAGCTTCAGCCCGCAGCGTGGCAATTGGCCTGATCTGCGTGTTGAAGGCGGGGAAGCCTGGCCCTGTCAGTGGTGTCACGGAGCGCCCGGCATAGGCCTTGGAAGAATCGCCATGGCCCGCCTGCCAAAAATAAGCGGCGCGGTCTTGGAGGCCGATGTTCAAGGGGCAGTCGACGGCACACGGGCTGCATGGCCTTCATCACTCGATACGTTGTGTTGCGGGACACTCGGCAGCGTCGAATTCTTGTGCGAGGCGGGCGACCTGCTCGGACGCAACGATCTTCAGGAGCTTGCCAAGCGTGAATTGGCCAGCGTGCTGCAATACGCAGCGGATAAAGGCGACTACCGTTGGAACAGCGGAGAGCGGCGATTCAATTTAGGCCTCTTCCGCGGCATGGCTGGGGTTGGTTACACCGCCTTGCGGCAGATCGCCCCTTCATTGCCCAACGTGCTTATCTTCGAGTGACCGACAGGTCGCCTGTCCTAACCGGTGAGAATTGCGCCGAACGTCCGGCGAACCGCGATGAAATGTCGCCTCAGGCCAGCTTCTGATGGCCGTTCGGCGACACACTTTATAGGCGGGTCTTGCCGTTGTGCGCTTGCCGCGCGACTATGGCGCCAACGAGAAGACGTCCAAATCCGATACTTGGTAAGGGAGGGCTTATGAGTACAGCTCCGAAATTTTCAGCGCTGGTTGTGGCACTCGTTCTTGGCGTCGCAGCAGGAGCCGCCGACGCGAAGGACAAGGTGAAAGTCGGGTTCATCGGCCCGCTGACCGGCGGGGTCTCCGTGAATGGAATAGGCGGGCGCAACTCCGCCGATCTGGCGGTTCGCCTGCGCAATGCGGACCCGAAATCAAAATACGAATACGAAATCGTCGTGCTCGACGACGAGTGCAAGCCGAACGTTGCGGTGCAGGTTGCGACCAAGATGGCAGCCGACAAAGACATCATCGCCGGTGCAACGCATTATTGCTCGGTGACGGCAATCGCGACCGTCGACACCTATCACAAGTTTAATTTCCCGGTGATCGTGTGGGGCGCGGTGCTTCCCGACATCACCTACCGCAACAAGTATGAGGAGGTTCATCGCGTCAACGGCACGATGATCAACCAGAACGACGCCAACGCCGAGCTGATTTCGAAGCTCGGATACCGGACGATAGCGGTGATCCACGACACCACGGACTACGGCAAGGGCCACAACGAATATTTCAGCAAAGCGATCGCCAGGATCGGTAAGGCCAAGATTGTCGGCACATTCGGCGTTACGGCCGATCAGCAGGACTTCACCGCCGAACTCACCAAGATCAAGGCGCTTAACCCGGACGTCATCTATTTCGGCGGCTTGACGCCCATCGGCGTCCGCATCCGCTCGCAGATGGACAAGCTCGGCATCAAGGTCCTGTTTGACGGCACGTCCGGCATTGTGTCGGACGCCTACATCCAGGGACTGGGTCCGCTCGCCGAAGGCACGCTGGCATTCCGTGAGGGCGCTCCGGTCGAGAAGCTGCCCGGCGGCAAGTTCTTCATGGAAAAATACAATGCACAGAAATACGACAGTCCGCCGGAAGCCTATGGTCCATTCGCCTACGCTGCGATGGCCATGATCCTGGATACGATCGAGAAGGTCGGGCCTGATCGCAAGAAGGTCATTGCGGACCTGGCGAATGTAAAGGATCGGGACTCGATCGTCGGAAAGATCACGTTCGACGATCATGGGCAGAATACGGTGCCCATCATCACGAAATACGTCGTGCAGGACGGCAAGTTCGTGGAGTGGGACGACAGTGAGTATGCCAGCGGCAAGCGCAAGCTGCCGGGGCAAAAATAGGTTGACGCGACCGGGGCCGCGGCAGGCGCGGCCCCGTTTCCTTTAACGCCTCACAAGATAGCCGGACATGGACGCGGGCCTGCTCGCTCAGTACGTCATGAATGGGCTGATGCTCGGCATGATGTATGCGCTGGTGGCGGTCGGATTCACGCTTTTCTTCGGCGTGCTCGACGTCATCAAATTTTCCCACGGCGATGTGCTGACTGTCGGCGCGTTTGCGGCGCTCGCGAGTTACGCCGGGCTGCGCATGCTGGGGCTAAACTTCAACTGGCTCGACCTTATTGTCATGCTGGTGGTGGCGACCCTGGCTATGGCGCTCCTTGGCATGGCCATCGCCCGCTATCTCGTGATGCCATTGCGCTCGGCGCCGGCGCTCAACACGCTTCTGATCACGCTGATGCTGGGTACGGTCCTGCGTGAGTCGGTCCGGCTTTTTTACCCGCAGGGCGCCAACCCGAAGCCATTTCCAGCATTGCTCCCGCAGGCGTCGATCGATTTGGGTGCATTCAATCTGCGGCTCGACAACGTGCTGATGCTAACCGCCGGCGTTTTGGTGATTGTCGGCATCCAATACTTGCTCAATCGGACAAAGCTTGGCCTGGCCATCCGTGCTGTTGCGCAGGACGAGGAAACCGCGCGCACGATGGGCATCAATTTCACGGCGATCGTTCTGGTGACTTTCGCGCTTGGTTCCGGCCTTGCCGCCTTCGCGGGCGTCATGAACGGCCTCTATTACAACGAGATCAACTTCGGGATCGGCCTTTACCTCGGCGTCGTCGGATTTTCCGCCGCTATTATCGGCGGTCTCGGCAGCATCTATGGCGCGATCCTGGGCGGGTTCCTGTTCGCCGGCCTGCAGACGATCGGCACTGTCACGCTTCCATTTGCCAGCGCCTATAAAGACGTCTTCGCGTTTGCCATTGTCATTGCCATCATGGCGTGGCGGCCGACCGGATTGATCCGCGAAAAAATCAGCGAGCGGGTCTAGGAATGGCGGAAAAGGGACATACGACGATATGGCCGGGCATCATCGCCCTTGCGATTGCGACGGGCTATCTCATTGCACTGCTCGGCGCCGAAAAGCAGAACCTGATCATCATCCTGCTGGCGGCCGGAATCGTGGCCGTGCTTGCCGCTGCCTGGCTCGGCCTGATCGAGAATGTGAGCGCGTCATTCGTGGAGCACGAGGACGCGCTGGCTGTTTGCGCGATCGGCGCGGCGTGCGCGGTGGGGGCGGTCTTTCACGACAATCATTTCGTGCTTTTGCTGGTGATCACCGTGCTGCTGTACTCGGTGGCGACGCTCGGGCTCAATGTTCAGTTCGGCTATGCGGGCGTGCTCAATTTCGCCGGCGCATCGTTTTTCGGAATCGGCGCCTATACCTCCGCTGTCCTGAACGCCTACACGGCAGTGCCGCATTTGCTGGTCCTCCTGGTTGGCGGGCTGCTGGCGGCCTTCGTGGGCTCGTTTTTGCTGCTGCCGGTGCTGCGAACTCGCGGGCATTACGCCGCGGTCGTCACGATCGCCTTTGCACTGCTGTTCAAGACCTTTCTCGAAGTGAACGACGTGCTCGGCGGCCCGCAGGGCATGCAGGTCAAAGGCATGCGCATTCTCGGCTGGTCGTTCAACGACAATATCGAGATCGGAAAGATCTCTCTGTCCTTCTATATGAACTATTTCGTTTTGAGCCTGCTGTTGCTGGTCGGCGCATTTGTTCTTGTCCGTCGGCTCGAGCGATCCTGGATAGGCCTCAACCTTGACGCTCTGCGGCTCGACGAAACCGCGGCTGGCTGCTTTGGCCTCGACATCGTGCGCTGGAAGATCACTGCTTTCCTGATCGGAAACTTTCTTATCGGTATTGCGGGAGCGCTGTTCGGAATGGTCGGCGGGTTCGTCGCACCCAACAACTACACATTCGCCGACTCGCTCATCTTGGTTTCGATCCTGCTGCTAGGCGGCATTGGAAATCCGTGGGGGCTCATGGTTGCAACCATCATCGTCGTGATTTTGCCCGAGAAATTGCAGACCATTCAGGAGTACCGGTTCCTGCTGTACGCGCTGATGGTCATCGCGGTTCTGCTGTTCCGGCCGGAAGGGCTG
>Ga0255312_1000105_pt1 | contig 12910 bp, 9 predicted proteins | sample EtOH5_T0_E5_meta_FD_202081 | JGI IMG/M metagenome (GOLD analysis project Ga0255312, IMG submission 202081) | Sandy soil microbial communities from University of British Columbia, Vancouver, Canada - EtOH5_T0_E5 | ecosystem: Engineered > Artificial ecosystem > Sand microcosm > Unclassified ...
GACTTGGTTCATCACAATGTACTGCGGGCGATCTCTTACCTCTGTGTTTATGCGCCAAAGGTACTCACCTATGATTCCGAGCATCAACATCTGCACACCGCCTAAGAACAACATCGTGATCATCAATGAAGGCCAACCCCATTCGCCGATCCCCAACACCAGTTTGTCGAACAGCACGATGACCGCTCCGACGAGGGCAATGGTGGAGATGAACAATCCAAGATAGGAGCTTAGACGCACCGGCAGGTATGAAAACGCTGTGATCACATCCAACGCCGATTTGATTCGTTTACCAAGGGGCCATTTCGACGTTCCGAACTGGCGAGACTCCCGGTGATAGGGTATACGCGCCTGTCGAAAACCCATCCAATAAATAGTCATGAAGGTGATGCTGTTTCTGTCGTGAATCTTGCGAAATACATCCACAACCTTTCGGTCAAACAAACCGCAGTCCATGCCGTGGTCCGGAAGATCCGCAAGTGCGAGACGGCGCACCAGACGATAGAACAAACTGGCCAGCATCTTCTTCGTCCAGGGATCGTCACGTTGTTCCCGCACGCCCCAGACAATGTGATAGCCTTCCTGCCACAACGCCGCGAATTGGCGGAAAAGCTCAGGAGGGTCCTGCAGGTCGGCCGAAATAGAAATACACGCCTGACCCCGCGAGTAGTCAAATCCTGCCTTTATTGCCGCATAGCTTCCGAAGTTTCTGGACAGTTGGATCACGCACACGCGCGGGTCATTCTCCCGCACGGCCATAATGCGTCCAACCGTATCATCAGTGCTGCCGTCATCGACAAAAATGATCTCCCAGTCGAAATCAAGCAGGGTGTCCGTGACCGACTTCACCGCTTCGTAAAACGGCTGAACGTTATCCTGCTCGTTCATCGCAGGCACGATTACTGAAATCAAACGTCGACTTGCCACCCGATTGCCCCCTCGCTATTGAACGTTCGCGAAAGTCCATCATGGAGCGCAACCATACTCCAGTCGCCAAGAACCCGCTTCATCAGATTGTTGTCGCCCATGAGGTCTGAGGACTGCTCGCCAGTAGCTTCAAATATCGGCTCAACTTCGAGCACCCGGCTTATCGCAACCGCCAGCTCGCGCAAGCTCACAACGCGGTCGCCGGCAACGTTCATTATCCCGGCACAAGAAGAATCTGCGGCGCGCTCGATTGCGTGAGTTACGTCATCGATGTAGATCGGAGTCACGTGCGGACGCGCATCTTCGTGGAGCCTTATTGGCTCGTGCCGGCGAATGCGGTCTGCCAGTCTCGGTATTAGACGGTCGGTCTGGCCGGGTCCATAAGGCTGATATAGCCTCATAATGCATGCCTGAAAAACCCCCGAGTACGCCTGCGCCAACAACTCCGCAGCATGCTTGGTTGTCGCATAGTACCCAGCCGGATTGACCGGATCGGTCTCCTTCGATGAGCCGAAACGCCGGCCATACACGTCGCCTGTAGAAGCAAGGATGAATTGGCGCGCGCCTGCCTGTCGCGCGTAATCCAAAAGCTGTTGCGTGGCGACTGTATTGACCGCGAATAGTTCATTGGCAGAGTCGGGGAACAGCACATTCGCCTGCGCAAGATGGATAATGACATCAATCGCCGAAGGCAGCAGCTTCGTGTTCAACTGCGCGGCCAGATCCGCTACGACCACCGAATCCGCCGCACCTGGCGATGCCCTCTGGCGGTTGCGCACGACAGAAAAAACCTCGTGGCGATTACTTAGGCCGCTAACAAGCCGCCGTCCGATGAAGCCACTGGCTCCTGTGATGAGGATCCTCATGCTTGCGTTATCTTCGTACCTAACGGCATCCGCGCGCCTCACCCCAAAACCAGGTCGCCTCTGGCATCCACACGGGCTGGTTCAGGCAGCGCCTCACGATCAACAAACAACCGATTCCACCACTCGAAACTCATCAACGACCAGATCAGAAAGCGATTGTTCCGCCTGTCGGTCAGATGATCGTCCAGTATCTTCTCGATATAAGAAGGCTTGAAGTAGCCGCGATCGACGGCGCGCTGGCTAAGGATCAGGTCGCGGATGTAGCCGATTGCGCTTTGCTTGTACCAGGACTGGTCCGGCGGGGTGAAGCCTTGCTTCCGGCGATGCAGAGTTTCCTCCGGCAACAGACCGCGCATTGCATGTTTGAGCACGATCTTGCTTTCACCGCCTTGCAACTTGAACTCCGATGGTATGGACGCGACAGTATCCACCAGTTCATTGTCGAGGAACGGCACTCGCCCCTCGAGCGAGTGTGCCATTGCCAGTTTGTCGTCAACCACCAAAAGGCCGCCAAGAAAAGTCTTGAAGTCGAAGTAAAGCGCTCGATGCAGAGGATCACACCCATCGGCGCCGCTTAGCACGGATCGGAAGCTGTCGAACGTCGAAAAATCGACGAGCCGCCGATTGACCTCGTCGGTGAAAAACGCGCGCTTCTCCTCGTCGGTCAGGAACCTAATACATTGCCTGTAGTATTCGGTCTCAAAACTCCCACCCTCCAGTCCCATCACCGGCGCGTAACGCCAGGGGTAACCGGCAAAAAGTTCATCGCCGCCCACGCCCGACAGCACCACGGTTACGTAGCGTCGAATCATCTCAGCCGTGTAATAGACCTGATAGCTGATTCCCACGCGAGGCTCATCAAGGTGCCACACAACGTGCGGCAGTGCCGGTGCCATGGCCTCAGGACCAAGTTCAAGCTCGTGATGTACTGTGCCGAGCCTGCGCGCAAGCCTGTGGGACTCGTCTCGCTCATCAAAGTGTCGTTCCAGATCGCTTGCTCCGGCCGGCAAATCAAAGCCGCAGGTGAAAGTGTGCATATTGGGGATGCGCCGCGCGGCAACCGCCGAAATCGCGCCGGTGTCCATGCCGCCGCTCAAGTAACTGCCAAGCGGAACATCGCTTACCAGTTGACGGGTCACTGCGGCCTCAAAGCGCTCTCTCAAACGACGAGCCCATTCTTCCAGTCCGACCCGGGCGTCGGGTTGAAAGCGCAGGTCCCAGTACTGCCGCACCTGGCTCTCGCCATCTTCGCAGATGAGATAGTGACCCGCCGGAAGCAGGTTCACGTTGTCGAAGAAGGTTCGTTCCCCGAACGTGTTCTGAAAAGTAAAATGCTCCGCCAGCGCGAAGGGATCGACGGAGACTTTGAAGTCGGGCAGCGCGAGGAACGCTTTTACTTCCGAGGCAAATGCCAGGGTCTGCCCCATCAGCGTGTAGTAAAGCGGCTTGATCCCGAAACGATCACGGACCAACAACAGGCGGCGGCGTCTCGCGTCCCAGAGCGCGAAGGCGAACATCCCGTTAAGCTCGGCGATGAAGCTGGGACCCATCTCTTCGTACAGATGGATTATTACTTCGCTGTCAGTCTCGCTTCGGAAACTATGGCCTCGTTCGATCAAACCGCGACGAAGTTCTCGATAGTTATAAATCTCTCCGTTAAAGATGAGCCAAACGCTCTCGTCTTCGTTGGGCATCGGGTTGCGGGCTCGGGTTGATAAGTCGATTATGCTCAAGCGCCGATGACCCAGTCCGATCGGTCCGTTGACCCATAGGCCGCTGTCATCGGGGCCGCGGTGTTCAATGAATGCGCACATGCGCTGGATGCGCTCCGCAGAAACCGGCTCGCCCACAAGGCTGAATAGTCCAGCAATCCCGCACATTGTTTCGATGCCTTTGATCGGGGAACAGAATACAGATCGAATTAGCGACTCAAACGGCGCGCGCTGTTCTGGTCTGCTCTCGCCAGGCTATGACGCGGCGCATGCCTTCCTCGACCGGAGTTGTCGTAACGAAGCCGAGCATCTCGCGGGCCTTTGCCGGGTCGCCCCATCGCCTCGTTACCAATCCCACGTCCATCATCTGAAACTCAGGCTCGAGCCTGTCTTCTTTCCCGCGCAGCCTGATTAACAAATAGGCAAGCTCTTTTAGCGTCGTCTCCTGGCCGCTGGCTACATTGAAGAATTCATTGGCAACCTCACTCTTCATTGCCATCACGTTTGCTCTGGCAACGTCTTCGACATAGACCAGATCGACGGTTGCCGAGCCGTCGCCGCGCACGATCGGCGGCTCGTCTGCGTCAATGCGATTGAGGAAGTGCATGATAACGTCCATGTAAGCGGCTTCATAAGGCTGCCGCGGGCCGTAGACGTTCAGATATCGGAAAGCCACAAAACTCAACCCGTACTTCTTGTAGAAAGCTCGGTAGTATTGTTCACCGGCGATCTTCGATGCGCCATAAAAGAGATCATTGTTGAAAGGGTGATTCTCATCGGTCGGTAAGTATAGCCCCTCGCCGTAAACCGAGGACGAAGAAGCGGCGACTACTTTCTTGACCCCCGCCTCCACGCACGCCTCCAGTAGATTGAAAGTGCCGGCAATATTGACGTCCAGCGACAGCCTGGGCTCCTCCTGGCAAAGCCGCAGCCAGGCCGCCGCCTGATGAAACACATAGTCTGCGCCGGCGACGGCTTCGCGTATCGCGTCGCGGTCCCGAAGGTCGGCTTCCATCACCTGTACATCGCCGTGCGCGCGCGCCCAGTCCAGGTGCCCCATCTTGCCTCGGATGAAGCTGTCAAACACGACGACTTTAGCGCCTTCCTTGACCAGTTCATCTACAATGTGTGATCCGACGAGCCCGGCGCCGCCGGTCACCAGGATCTTTGATTCGGATAAGCCCACGTCGCGACTCCCTTCATTCGTCAGGCGTTCACCTTCATCTCACGCGGGATCTCAATGGGTCTGCCCTGTTCCTTGAGCGACCGTTCAGCCGCCTCCAACACTTTGACCACCCTCAGTCCGCTCAGGCCATCGGTGAGCGAAGGCTGACCGTTACGAACGCAATCGATAAAGTGCTCACACTCGGTCTGAAGTGGCTCGCCGAATTGAAGCGTGGGAATCACCAGGTCCCCCACCCTCAGCTTGAACTGAAACTCTGCAAAGGTCTCCGGCGCTTCGAGGAAAGTGTCGAGGTCGGAAATCCCCTTGTCGTAAATCTGAATCTTTGCGTCGAGGCTTACGTCATCATAGACCAGCATCTTCTTGCTGCCGACCAGAGTCATCAGCCGGATCTTTCTGGGATCGAGCCACCCCAGATGCAGATGCGCACCCACGCCGTTTGGATACTCGAGGGTCACGAAGACAACATCCTCAATGCCGTTGTGAAGACAAGAGAAACCCCGCGCTGCAACCCGCGCCGGCTCCTGACCGAACCAGTAGTTCATGATCGAAACGTCGTGAGGCGCAAAGCTCCATAGCGCGTTGACGTCGTTTTGAATGCGCCCCAGGTTTACCCGTTGCGAGTAGACGTAGAACAGTTTTCCGAGTTCGCCTCTATCGATGTACTGTTTGATCTTCTGTACAGCGACGTTGTACTCAAAGACGTGGCCGACCATGAGCACGCGTTGATGACGTCCGGCCAGCTCGATCAATTCCCGGCACTCATCGGCTGTCCGTGCGAGAGGCTTCTCGATGAATACGTGCTTTCCCGCGGCCAGAAGGTAGCTGCCGATCTCGTGATGAGTTCGAATTGGGGCTGCGATGACAACCGCATCGATGAGCGGATCGCCGGCCAGTATGCGATAGTCGCTGACGACGCGGGCCTCGGGGCAGAAGCGCTGACGGAACGTCTCCGCCCTTGCGGTATCCAGGTCGCACAGCGCCGATATTCTGACGCCTTCGAGCGAGGCCAGATTGCGCGCAAGATTCGGGCCCCAATAGCCCAGACCAAGCATTGCCACGCTGACCATCACCGGGTCACCTCTCTTACCGCGCCGGCCACATATTCGATTTGCTCGCGCGTGAGTTCTGGAAACATTGGCAGCGAGAGGACCTCACCGGCCACCCGCTCGGTTACGGGCAGTGACACATCGCCATGCCCTTGCTTGAGGTAGGCCGGCTGCCGATGTACGGGGATCGGATAGTGTATACCGGCGCCGATGCCTTTGGACTGTAGGTGCTCAAGCATTGGCGTCCGCCTCGACGTGCGAATGACATAGAGATGATAGACGTGCCGAACATCCGGCGATTCAATTGGGGTCACGACTTCGCAATCCGCAAGCAGCTCGTCATAGAGACGAGCGTGTGCGCGGCGCGCCTGGGTCCAGTCTTCCAGATGCGACAGCTTGGCTCGAAGTATTGCGGCTTGCAGCGCGTCCATCCGATCGCCAAAACCTATCTCGTCATGTTCGTACTTCGTGGTGCGCCCGTGGTCGCGCAGCTTTGCCACCTTTGCCAGCAATGATTCGTCGCTGCCGGTGACCGCGCCCGCGTCGCCGTACGCGCCGAGATTCTTGCCGGGATAAAAGCTGAAGCAAGCAAGATCGCCAATGCCGCCACAGCGTCTCCCCTGGTACTCGGCGCCGACCGCTTGAGCCGCATCTTCGATCAGCATGAGGTTGTGACGATTTGCGATTTCACGCAACGGTCCCAGCGGCGCAGGCTGTCCGTAGAGGTGCACAGGAACTAGGGCCTTCGTGCGCGGGGTGACGGCGTCTTCCACGCGATTCGGATCGATGTTGTAGGTCTGCGGATCAATGTCCGCGAAGATCGGCGTCGCGCCGGCGTGTGAAATGGCTTCGGCGGTCGCTATGAATGTGTGAGCGGTGGTGATCACCTCGTCGCCGCTTCCAATCCCCGCCGCCAACAGCGCCAGGTGCAACGCGGCAGTCCCCGAGGCTACTGCTGTCGCGCCCCCGGCTCCCACAAATGCTGCGAACGCGTGCTCGAAGTCAGCGACCTCTGTACCAAGGATGAAGCTGGTGTTGTCGACGACACGTTGCATGGCCGCATCAATCTCAGACTTGATGCTGGCGTATTGTGCCTTGAGGTCGACGAGAGGTATCTGGATAACTCAATCTCCCTGACTGGTGACGCGTCCGGGCGCGTATGCCGATAGTTCGCTTACGTCTCTTACGATTCGTGCCGGGTTGCCGACGACGACCTTGCCGTCCGGAACGTTTCGAACTACCACCGCGCCTGCTCCCACCAGCGCGTTGCGGCCTATGATCACACCCGGTAACAACGTGGCATTTGCGCCGATCTTGGAACCCGGCATCAGATGCGGCCCTTTGAGGTTCGCTTTTGTGTCCGGGCTGAGAGGATACAGCGCATTCGTTAGAACGACGTTGGGTCCAACCCAGGTGTCGTCTTCCAGTATTGAGTATTCCGGGACAAAGACGTTTGAGTGGATGCGAACGCGATTACCAATCTTAACGTGGTGTTCTATGATCGAGTGCGTTCCAATACTCACGTCATCGCCGATCTCATTCAGCTCTCTGATCATGACTGAGTGTCCAGTCTGAAAATTAGCGCCGATGCGATTCCCGGCATAGATCACCGAGTGCGATCGTATCGAAGCCCCGGCGCCGATTCGGGTCTCGATCTCACCCGGCTGTGATCCGCGGGGTGGGATTCCGATAACCACGTAATCACCGATCTGGTGATTCGACCCCAGATCAACATTCGCGTGAATGACGTGAGTGGTCATGACCTATCCAAATCTCGGCGGAGAATGATGAAGCGAACCGACGAATCAAGGCTTAGTATTATCTTTCTCACGCTGACGTGTCAAAACTGTATCGAGCAATGCGGCGCAAAACGACGGGCGCATCATAAGGATTGACCAATCTTGCAGACTAGCTCAAGCGACGACTGCTCCGTTACATCCAGTGGAGCTGCGTCGATTCGAACAGATACCTTTTGCTGATATACTGTCGAAACTCGATCAACAGGAGAATCAAATGTCCCAAAGGAGTCACAAAATGCGCCAGGTAGTTTTCGCGTGGGTCTTGCTCGCACTTGGCGGTGCAACGGTGGTCGTACCGGGCCGGGCTGGCGGCGCGCTGGGTTCGCGACAGGGAGCTGATCCGGCTTTCAACGCACGCGTCGTTAAACCTGCGTACGTCAACCGGCGCCCGCGAGTGCTTTTCGATGAAGCTCACAACAATGCTGATACTTCCCTCGGCCGATATAAGCCCTTTGCGGACCTAATCACAGGTGATGGGTATAGCCTCGTGCCTGGAAAACGCAGTTTCACCAGGATTGCGCTTGGCGGTTACGACGTCCTGGTGATCGTTAATGCGGCGGGTCCGGGAAGCAAGCGAGACGCTTCGCCTTTCACCGATCAGGAATGCGACGCGGTACGGGACTGGGTTAGTGCGGGGGGCGCGTTGTTGCTTATTTCCGATCACGCTCCGTTCAGCGCGGCCGTGGCAAGTCTTGCAAAGCGTTTCGGTGTTGAGCTTACCAATGGATTTACAGTTGATACTATTAGGTACAATAAGGAGGCGGAAGACCAGACCGAACTGGTATTCACTCGAGATGACGGGCTTCTGGTCGAGCACCCAATCACACGGGGCCGCGACGCGACAGAGCGCATCAATCGAGTAATCTCGTTCAGCGGCACCTCGCTTAACGTCCCAAAAGGAAGTGTCCCGTTTCTCAAGCTCTCCGAGACGGCGATGGATGTATTACCGCCAGACCGCAAGCCAACGACCGAGGACCCCTCCCCTGATCATAAGCAGGTCTCCGCTGCCGGACGTGCTCAGGGGATCGCGCTAACACATGGGAAGGGAAGGGTCGTGGTTCTGGCAGAAGCCGCGATGCTCACCGCGCAGGTCGCTCCTAAAGGATTTCGCTTTGGCATGAATGTTTCGGGAACTGACAATCGGCAACTCGCGCTCAATATCATGCATTGGCTTTCTGGCTTGCTTAGATGAACAGATGGAACCAGCGTTGAGTTGTGGTCATGAGCGCGCAGGAAGTTGTGAGGGCGCCGGCCTGGCCCCAATCAAACGGGAACTTGTTGATGATAGACGCGTCTTTTGTGATAGCGCGGAGAGAGATAACTCATGCTATATGAACCTGGCGTAAAGGCGCCGATGTCCTTTCTTTTCGGCCTCATTGTGGTTGTGGCTGCCCAGGCCGGGAACAACCTGCTGGACGAGGCTAGACACGAACCGCAGGGACCGACCTTTAGCCTGACTCGACTCTCCGAAAACGCGCGGCAGTACAGCCTGGTGATGTCTGACGGTGACGAACAGACGATATCGGGGAATTTTTCTGTTGATCAGCTACAGATACTCAAAGCCATCATGACTGAGGCCGAAAAGTTCGCCCTAAGCGGCGAAGCGGCAGGGACCAGAGAATCCATCACGACGAGATTCACTGACAAGCAGGAAAGCGCGTTCATAATCGATGTCGAGAAACTCGGACCCCAAAGCACCCTCTTCTTCACACTAAAGACCGAGATCGGCCGGATTACTTTGAACGCAGGTCGAATCATCCGGAGCACCAGGCGTGAGGAGGGGTTCTTTTTCGATTTGCTGTCTCGTCTGGAAGGCGCGTTGCCTAAACTGCCGGCCAAGTAGGAACGGTAATGCAATCGGGCGGAAGGTAGCCTCGCGGCTCCCGTCCTCCTACACCACCGTACGGCTTCCTTCAGATTCCACCTCGCGATGGACACCCTGCCGTCAGGCTAACCATTCCCCCAAGTCGGGCTAATAAGGGACCTTCGCTCTCGGTAAGTCCGTCCCGCCGGGCGCACACACAAACAAAAGGGAGCCCGCCCCTGCGGGCCCCCTTCTTGTTAACCTGATGATTGATTGAATTCGCCTGGATCACGATGCTCCCGGCCAGCCACAAGCGACCCGGCCGGGAGCAGTTGCCCCAATCGTCACGTTTGCTGGTCGCCGCTACTGCTGCGTGCGAAGTGTCGTTACGCCTACGGTATCCGTTCCGTTACCAAACAGCGCGCTGCTCCCGAACCTGTCGCCGGTCGCTCCCGCTGCAACATTCACGCCTGTGGTGTTGTTAAAGATATTGCAGTTGTTGAAGCGGATAGTCGAGCCTGAGCTGAACGCCGAGATCCCAGTGCCGTTGTTGTTAAGCGTAGTGAAGCTGGCATTCACCACGGTCCCGCTTCCTTCCGCGACAACCGCTTGATTGGTCACGTGGGAAATTGCGGAGTTGGCGATCGTGGCAGAGCCGCTGAGCACGTCAAAGCCAATCCCGGCCCTGTTTATCCTGACATGGTCGAGTTGCGCGGTCATAGCGCCGGTTGTGACCGCCACCCTCACCGCAACATCGCCAACGTTAGTTATGCTGGTGTTTTCGATCGACAGCTGACCCACGCCACCCGCGAGATTGTATACGACATCGATCCCATCATCCGTGAAATCATAAATGGTGCAGTTTTCCACGTGAAGATGTCTCCCGGCAAGAAACCGGATACCGTCAATGCCAGAGCATGCTCCATTGATTGAAATGCCCCGTATTATCACGTCAGAGGTTAATCCCGCGTTTATGATGATCCCGTTGGTGCCGGCGGCGAGGATTCCCGCGAGCGTGCCATCGCCGTTAATCGTGATGGCTTTGGTGATAGTCACAGCTCCAAACCCAGCAGGATCCAGCGCGGAGATCTCACCACAAGTGGCCGTCTTAGAGATTGCGCCCGCAAAAGTCTTGCAAGGCGCTGTCCGGCTGCACGGGTTGGCGTCATCGCCGACACCCGATACCCAGGTCCTGGTCGCCTGAGCCTGCGCCAACGAGCTACAAGCCAGACAAACCACAAATACCGCAAGCGTATTTAATAACAATCTGTTCCTAGTCATGGTTATCTCCTTTGAGTTCTAAGCATTGAGCTTGAGACATTCCTTCCTACCACACCTATAGACGAAAGCCGAAGCCGCTCTGATTCAGGTGCGGCAGCGATACAGGAGCGCCGGCCGGTCCGGCGCCCCTTTAAAACCCTTCTACCTGAAGCTGAAGTTCACGACCTGGACACATCCGTCTTTGAACTTGATGATCAATTGACGGCAGGTTCCCGCCCACGATGATTGCGTCGCCCAAACGTAGATGTACCTGTCAGAGCTGGCATCGTAGCTCAGACTGCTATTGCCTGCGGTGACGGTCTCGGTCACTTCAACCGGCGGCGCCCCCGAATCACAGGTGATGACTCCTGAGGCCGGGAAGCCCGGAGCGAAGATGTCCAACCCGTGGTTTCCGTTCAGGCTAAACTTAACAGGAATCGCCCTGCCTGCATTCACTACGTTCAATGCCGGTAGATTGGTTACGGGCTGGAAGAACCCTGTGAAGTTCTGGCTTATCGCATGCACCGTTACGGTGGCGGTGCAGGTCGCCTCGCCGGCTGAATTCTCCGCCGTAAGTGTCACGGTGTAGATTCCGGCCCCCACAATTGTTCCCGCCGCGGGAGACTGAGAGACAACGACATTACATCCAACCGCCACAACTTCGCTGCGCAGGTCCGGTATGGCCGCTTCACAATTTGCGACCACCTCTACGGTCTTGTTAGTGGCGCAAGTGGCGATCGAAGGTGCGGCCGCCGCAACAACGGTGACAGTGAAGTCACAGACTGCACTATCAGCTCCTGTGCAGGTTACAGTCGTGCTGCCCGAGGGGAAAATGCTCCCGGATGGTGGGGTGCAGGTAACGGTGCCGCACGTCCCACTGGTCGCGGGCGCCGAATAGACAACCACCGCGGTGCAGCCTGAGGCCGCACTTTGCGTGAGGTCCCCCGGACAGGTCAACGAACAAACGCCCGGATTGGCGTTGTTAACCGTGACATTGAAAGTGCACGAGGTGCTCCCCGATGAGTCTGTCGCCGTGCAGGTTACTGCGGTAGTGCCTACAGAAAACGAAGAACCCGACGGCGGAACACAGGCAACCGTAGCGCAGTTTCCAGTCGCAGTCGGGGCCGGATAGTTGACCGTCGCCGTCCCCGCGCTTACGCTGTCCGAACTGACGGTAACATCGGACGGGCAGTTAATCGCGAGCGGATCTGATCCCGAGCTCTCCACCGTCACAGTAAAGCTGCAACTATCTCCGGTTGGCGTGGTGCACGAGACGGCAGTATTCCCGATCGGAAAGACCGAACCGGAAGGAGGGCTGCAAGCTACACCGCTTCCTCCCTCTTCAGGGTTCCCACCGCAACTGCCTGCTGTCGTAGGCGCCGCATAAGTGACGACGGCGCTGCACTGCGAAGTGCTCACCGGAGCCACCGACGGGCAGGTTATCGTGCAACTTGAAGTCGCGGCAACAACTGTCGTTGAGGCGGAAGCGGAATTGTCAGCAGTATGTACATCGATCGTTGGGCTGGTTACGCTTGCGGTGTTGGCAATGACCGAGCCGTTCGGCGCGCCAGCGCTTACATTAAAGACCAGCGTAAAGACTGCCGTCGAATCAGCGGGCAACCCCGCGATGCTGCAACTGATAGTCCCGCTGCCGCTGCCCGCAGAAGGCGTCGTGCACGTGAATGTCGGACCGGAGTCCTGGGTCTCAGACACGAAGGTCGTGTTGGCCGGCACAGAACTGGTGACAACCACGTTGGAAGCCTCATCAGGGCCTTTGTTGGTCAGTTCAATCCGGTAGCTAATGTTGTTACCGGCCGAGGTTTGAGCGGCGCCAAAGTTCGCGAGCGAAAGATCGGCATTGGCATTGGCGGGATCGCGCACTACGAACCGTGCCTCCGCAAATGTCGTCCCGCTGGGGTCGATCGTTTGGACCGTCCATGTCCCGAGTTGGGCAAGTGGATCGGCCCCTGTTTTGAGCACATAGGAGTCGGTTGCCGTGCCAGCAAAGAAATCGGTTACTTGTGCAACGCTACCATCAGGAGCAACCCATGCAATTCGACGGTCAGCCGGCGCTCCGGTCACCTGCGCGCACACGGTCCCGACCAGGTCCCACGATGTCTTGGTCGTTACACAGTCCCCCGCGAAAGTGCTGATGCTCTCATCGAACGCAGCGACCGAACTGCCGGGCGTGAATGTATGGGGCAGCGAGGGAAGGAGGCTCATAGCTACGAGCAGCGTGCTGAAACCTATGCTTATTGGAATCCGACGAAGTTCAGAGGATCGTTTGACTGTTGTTCTTGCGCTCGAGAA
>Ga0255312_1000108_pt1 | contig 12822 bp, 10 predicted proteins | sample EtOH5_T0_E5_meta_FD_202081 | JGI IMG/M metagenome (GOLD analysis project Ga0255312, IMG submission 202081) | Sandy soil microbial communities from University of British Columbia, Vancouver, Canada - EtOH5_T0_E5 | ecosystem: Engineered > Artificial ecosystem > Sand microcosm > Unclassified ...
CCATAGCGCGCCGATGTTCTCGCTCGACAGTCCCTGTTCCTTGGTGAAAGCCGTGAAGGCGCCATCCCGATAGCGGACGAGGCCGCCGCCGCGCGTGCCGATCCACAGGCCGCCGTCCCGGTCCTCCAGCAGCTTGAAGATGTCGTTATTGCGGATCGCCTCGGTGTTGCGGGAGGTGAACACCGTGAAGCGCACGCCGTCGAAGCGCGCCAGGCCTTCCTGCGTCGCCAGCCACAGGTAGCCGTCGCGGGTCTGCACGATGGACGACACCGAGTTCTGCGGCAGGCTGCCTTCGGTCTGGTCCGACAGCCAGGCGCGGTGACCGTACTGGGTGACGGCCAGGTCCGGATTGAGCGCGAGCGCGCGCGGTGGCAGCAGGGCTGCGGTTGCGAGTGAAGCCGCCAGCAAGACGCGCCGCATGGGCCCCCTAAAGACAGCCCGGGTCAAACGGATCGTCCCGGTCATCGAGCAGTCCTGCGCCCCCGGAGAGAACTGCCGGAATCCTACCGCGCCTCCGCCACGATGTGCCGTTCATCCGACCAAGGTGGCATGGAACTGTGGCGGCGCCCGGCGTATATAAACGGCGGGGGAGTTCGGTGTTTTCGGGGGATGCGCCATGGCTCATTGCGGAGCGGCACGCAGGGGACTCCTTCTACTTCTGGCGGCCGGACTGATTGGCGCCTCGGGCGCCACCGTGCTGCCGGTGTCGACCTATGTCGTCACCTTCGATGCGCCGCCAACAGCCGAGCAGATCGAGACCCTGACCGGCATCGCCGTGGGCGTGCATGGGTACAGCCACCTGCCTGCGGCGGTGGCGGTGGTCCCGCCCGCCGCCGTGGGCCTGCTGCGCAACCTGCCTGGCGTCCGGGGCGTCTACCCGGACGAGCCACTGAAGTACCTGCTGGACGACTCGACCCGTACGCTGCGCGCGGACGGCGTGTGGGCCGACGGTTATACCGGCGCGGGCATCGGCATCGCCGTGATCGACGCCGGCGTCGACGGCACGCACCCCGACCTGTGCGCGGCGGTCGAGTTCTGCAACGGCACGCCGATCAAGACCGTGCAGAACGTCAAGATCCTGGGCGACCAGGAGAAGGCCGATCCGGTGGTCGTGATCGAGAACCAGATTTCCACGGATTCCACGTCCGGCCACGGCTCGCACGTTTCCGGCATCGCCGCCGGCTGGGGCGCGGCGAGTGAAACTCCGGGCAAATACCGCGGCGTCGCGCACGGCGCCCGCCTGATCGGATTGGGCACCGGCGAGATCGCGTCGGTGACCACCGTGCTCGCCGGCTTCGACTGGGTTCTCGGGAACCACAGCAACCCGGCTTACAACATCAAGGTCGTCAACAATTCCTGGGGACCGGGGGCCGGCGCGCAGTACGACGCCAACGAGCCCGTGCAGCGCGGCATCGCCGCGCTGCACGACGCCGGCATCACGGTGGTCTTCGGCGCCGGCAACGACGGGCCGAAGACCGGCACGATCAACATCTTCAGCGCCAACCCCAAGGCAATCTCCGCGGCTGGCGGCACCAAGACCGGCCACATCGCGCTGTTCTCGAGCCGCGGCGTGCCGGGCAGCTGGCTGCTGCGCCCGACCGTGACGACGCCGGGGCAGTTCATCGCCTCGGTGCGTGCCCGCACCGGCTTCTACGCGTGGGTGGCGGATGCCAGCGGCCCCGATCCGCTCGACCCGATCCTGCCGCCGGACGACCTCAGCTACGCCTACGCGAGCGGCACCTCGATGTCGGCGCCGCACGTGTCCGGCATCGTCGCGCTGATGCAGCAGGCCGCGATCGTCAACCTGAACCGCTACCTGACGCCGGACGAAGTGCGCAACGTGCTGCAGAACACCGCCGTCTCGCGCGACGCCGCGCGCGGCCCCGGCGGCCTGCCGAACTACCAGGGCTACAGCATGGGCGCCGGTTATGCCGATGCGCTCGCCGCGGTGCACGCGGTGGCGGCCGGCACCGGGCTGCAGGCCTACAACGACGGCGTGGTCGAGGACGTGCGCGCGTTCAGCGGCGCCATCACGGCGAACTCCTCGTTCGAGACCAGCTACAACGTCCTGCCCGGCGCGATCTCGCTGGACGTCATGATCGACTGGCAGCACGCCGCGCAGAACGCGGCGCTGCAGGACCTCGACATCGACCTGTATCGTCCGGACGGCACGCTGCACTTCTCGACGATGGTGGGCCTCAACCTGTTCTTTCCCGCGCCCGAGCCCAACAACTACAACTCGACGCTCACCAACCAGCCCAATGAGCGGGTCACCGTCAGCGCGCCGCAGGCCGGCACCTGGCGCGCGGTGGTCAAGGGCACCGCGGCGGCCAACGAAACCCCGTTCGGCATGTGGTCCGTCGCGTACCCCGATGGCACCGTGCTGGCGCCAGGGCAGACCGCGACCCTGCTGACCGTGACCGGGCCGTCCACGCCGACTGCGGCGGGCCAGGTCGCCACGCTCACCGCGACGCTGCGCGATGCGGCGGGCGACCCGGTGCCGAACGCGCCCGTCGACTGGAGCAGCACCGGCGTCGGCGCCGTGGTGACGAGCGAGCCCCTGACCGACGAGCGCGGCATGGCGCTGGCCACCGCGCGCAGCGATGCGCCGGGCACGCAGAACGTGACCGCCTACTCGGGCGCGGCAGTGGGCACGACCAGCGTGACCTGGCTCGGCCTGTCGCTGCCGCCGGTGCCGCAGCCCTCGAGCACGCCCGGCAAGGCGTCCGGCGGCGGCTTCATCAACAATCCCAACAAGCGGCATTTCGGTTTTTACGCGGAATACACGAGCGCGGCCAGCGCACCGGGCGGCGACTTGTCCTTCGACGACAAGGCGGGCACGAAAGTGCAGGCCGAGCGCATCGACTCGATCGTCATCACCAACGGCAACCGCGCAACCGTCAAAGGCCTGGCGAAGCTCAACGACACCACCGGCTACCGCTTCGAACTCACCGTGATCGACAACGGCGAGCCGGGCCGCAACGACAGCTTCAACCTGGTCGTGACCCAGCCGCTGGATCCGCTTTACCGCTACGAATCGAGCGGCCTGCTCGGCGGTGGCAACATCCAGGTCCAGGCGTATTGAAGGGGCTAGCCCCTAGCCCCTAGCCCCTGCAGTTAGACTGGCGGCCCATGGATACCGCCGCCACGAAGCGCTTCGTCGAAGCGCTGTGGGATGACGAAATCGTCTCCCAGCTGACCGAATACATCCGCATCCCCAACAAATCGCCCCTGTTCGACCCGCAATGGGTGGAGCACGGCTACATGGACGACGCCGTCCGGCTGATGGAGAAGTGGGCGCGCGCCAAGCTGCCGGCGCTGACGGGGGCGTCGCTCGAAGTGGTGCGCCTGCCGGGTCGCACGCCGCTGATCTACATCGACGTGCCGGCCGCGAACGGCGGACGCGGCGACGATTGCGTGATCCTGTACGGCCACCTCGACAAGCAGCCGGAGATGACGGGCTGGTCCGACGGCCTGGGACCGTGGACGCCGGTGCGCAAGGGCGACAAGCTGTTCGGCCGCGGCGGCGCCGACGACGGCTACGCGATCTTCGCCTCGCTGGCGGCGCTGCTGTCCCTGCAGGAACAGCAGGCCCCGCGCGCGCGCTGCGTGGTTCTGATCGAGGCCTGCGAGGAGTCCGGCAGCTACGACCTCCCGTTCTATGTGGACCACCTCAAGGACCGCATCGGCAAGCCGTCGCTGGTGATCTGCCTGGACTCCGGCTGCGGCAACTACGAGCAGCTCTGGCTGACGACGAGCCTGCGCGGCCTGGCCGGCGGCAACCTGCGCGTGCAGGTGCTGGAGGAAGGCGTGCATTCGGGTGACGCCTCGGGCGTGGTGGCGTCGAGCTTTCGCATCCTGCGGCAGGTGCTGTCGCGGCTCGAGGACGAGGCGACCGGCCGCATCAAGCCCGAGGCGTTCTACGTCGCCATCCCGAAGCAGCGCGTCGAGCAGGCCCGGCAGGTGGCGCAAGCCCTCGACTCCGCGGTCTACGACAAGTTTCCGTTCGTCGAAGGCATGCGTCCGGTCACCGACGACCTTGCCGAGCTGGTGCTGAACCGGACCTGGCGTCCGCAACTGGCGATCACCGGCGTCGACGGGTTGCCGCCGCTCGCCAATGCCGGCAACGTGCTGCGCCCGCAGACCGCGGTGAAGCTCAGCCTGCGGCTGCCGCCGACGCTGGATGGCGCGAAGGCCGCGCAGGCGCTGAAAAAACTGCTGGAGTCCGACCCGCCCTACGGCGCGAAGGTCACGCTCGAGACCGAGAAAGCCGCCAGCGGCTGGAACGCGCCGGCCCTGTCGCCCTGGCTCGAGAAATCGGTCGCGGAGGCGGCGCAGGCTTATTTCGGCGCGCCGCCGGCGTACATGGGCGAGGGCGGCACGATCCCGTTCATGGGCATGCTCGGCGAGAAATTCCCGCAGGCGCAGTTTCTCGTCACCGGCGTGCTGGGTCCGCACTCGAATGCGCACGGGCCCAACGAGTTCCTGCACCTGCCGACCGGCAAGCGCGTCAGCATGGTGGTCGCCGACGTGCTGGCGCGGCACGCCGGCGCCTGACGGGCGCGGCGCGGAACGGCCGTACAATACGCCGCCATGGGCAAGACCACCTCGCGCATCGCCATCATCGGAGGCGCGCTGCTGTTCGTCATCGCCGTCGCGGCGCTGGTCGTGCTGGGCCGCCTCGGCCGGCTGATCGAGCACGGCGTGGAGACGGCGGGGCCGAAAATCACCGGCACCGACGTCACCCTCGGCAGCGCGCAGGTATCCATCTTCAGCGGCGAGGGCGCGCTCAAGCGCCTGCACATCGGCAATCCGGAAGGGTTCTCGAGCGACGAAGCGTTCGACCTGGGCAAGGTCGCCATCGTCGTCGACGTGAAGTCGGTGACCGCCGACGTCATCCACATCCGCTCGATCGTGGTCGAGGCGCCGCGCCTGGTAGCCGAGTTCGACGCCGCCGGCGGCAGCAACCTCGACGCCATCCGGGCCCATGCGCGGGCGGCCGCCCGCGGCGGTTCAAGCGACGCGAAGGGCGCCTCCGGCACGCAGACGCGCATGATCATCGACGAGTTCCGTTTCGAGGATGCCGAGGTGCGCGCCCTGGCGCCGGCGTTCGGCCTCGACAAGAGCCTGAAGCTGCCGCCCGTCGTGCTGAAGAACCTTGGCGCGAAACAGGGCGGAGCGGCCGCTGCCGACATCGCCAACCAGGTGCTGGGGCCGATCGTCCAGGCGGCGGTGCAGGCGGCGATGAAGGAGTACCTGGCGGCGCAGCGCGACAAGCTGGGCGACAAGGCCAAGGACAAGCTGCTCGACAAAATCTTCAAGTAGGAGCGCCTGCCGGCGCGTCTGCGATGCTCACCGTCCACCACCTGAACAACTCCCGCTCGCAGCGCGTGCTGTGGCTGCTGGAAGAACTGGGCGTGCCGTACGAGATCAAGCACTACCAGCGCGACGCCCGGTCCCTGCTCGCGCCTGCGGCGCTGAAGAAGATCCATCCCCTGGGCAAGTCGCCGGTGGTCACCGACGACGGCCTGACCCTCGCCGAGTCCGGCGCCATCCTCGAATACGTCATCGAGCGTTACGGCCAGGGCCGGCTGGCGCCGAAGGCCGGCACGCCGGAGCGCCTGCGTTGGACCTACTGGCTGCACTACGCCGAAGGCTCGGCGATGCCGCCGCTGGTGATGAAGCTGGTGTTCCTGCGGATCAAGACCGCGCCGATGCCGTTTTTCGTCAAGCCGTTCGCGCGCATCATCGCGGACCAGGCGCTGCGCGGCTTCGTCGAGCCGCAGATCCGGCTGCACGTCGCTTACATGGAAAAAGAATTGGCGAAGAGCGCCTGGTTTGCCGGCGAGGAATTCAGCGCGGCCGACGTCCAGATGAGCTTCCCGGTCGAGGCGGCCGCGACGCGCGGCGGCCTGGGACCGGACTGTCCGCGCCTGCAGGCATTCCTGGAACGCATCCACGCGCGTCCGGCCTACCAGCGCGCGCTCGAAAAGGGCGGGCCGTACGCCCTGCTCGGTGGCTGAGGTCGCGGCCGAAGCCGCTCCTACAGGATCCGAAAAACTTTCAGGGCGACCCGTTCGTACAGCCGCTGCGGCAGCAGCGCGCGCAGCCAGGCGCCGATGCGCTCGAAGGCGTGGGCCACGACCACGTGGCGCAGCACGGGGACCGGCTGCTCCAGCACGGCGACGAGGCGGCGGACCACCGCCGCCGGCGGCGGTGCGCGCAGCTCGTCGCGTTCCATCCACTGCAGTGACGCCTCGCAACTCGCCGCGTGCGGTGAGTCCTGCGTCCAGCCCGCGGCGCGTCGGCGGCTGCCGGTGAAGCCGGTGCGGAAGTTGCCGGGCTCGATGCACACGACGTGCACGCCGGAAGGCGCGAGCTCGAGGCGCAGCGCTTCGGCGTAGTTCGACAGCGCGGCCTTGCTGGCGCTGTAGAACGCCTGGTAGGGCAGCGGCACGGCGGCGGCCAGCGAGGACACCAGCACGATCCGGCCGGCGCCGCGGGCGCGCATGCCGGGCAGCGCCGCGTGGACCACGCGATGAGCGCCGAAGAAATTGGTCTCGAACTGTGCCCTGGCCTGCGCGACCGGCGTGTCTTCGATCGCACCGGCCAGGCCCCAGCCGGCGCAGATCACGATGGCGTCGAGCGGTCCGGCGGCCGCGATTGCGTGTTCCACGGATGCGTCGTCGTCCACGTCCATTGCCACCGGCTCGCAGCCGCGGGGCGCCAGCGCGCGGCGGCTCGCCGCGAGGACGCGGTAACCGGCCGAGGCCAGCCGCTCGGCGCAGAGGAAGCCGATGCCCGAGGAGGCGCCGGTGACGAGGACGGCCGGCGCCGTCATCGCGGCGGCCCGAACTGCGCCAGCCAGGCCGCCGCGGGCCGCTCGAACCAGGCCATCGGGCGCCCGCCGTAGGCCGGATGCGCCAGCGTGCGCTCGCCCGCGCGCCGCAGGCCGGCCTTCAGCAGGACGCGCTGCGAGGCGAGGTTGGGCAGGTCGGTGATGGCGACGATGCGCGGCAGGCCGAGGCGTTCGAATCCGTAGCGGACCAGCGCCACGCACATCTCGGTCGCGTAACCCTTGCCCCAGTGCTGCGGCGCCAGCACGTAGCCGACCTGGAGGTCGGTCTCGCCCTGAATGTTGTTCAGCAGGTGAAAGCCGACGGCCTCGCCGCCGGCGCGCTCGAGCGTGACCCACATGCCCAGGCCCGGATGTTGCGCGTAGTAATCCAGGATCCGCTCGCGCAGCATGGCGTCGGTCTGCGCGCGCGTGGCCGCGCCGCCCATGTGGCGCTTGACCACGGCATCGCCGTTCAGGCGATGCAGCCAGTCGCCGTCGGCCGGCGTGAAGCGCCGCAGCATCAGGCGCGCCGTGGTGAGGCCGGCGGCGTCGCTCACAGCACCTGGTCCAGGGCGGACAGCAGACGGTCCATTTCGGCTGCCGAGTTGTAATGCACGAAAGACAGGCGCACGGCGCCGCGCGCCGGATCCACGCCGAGCGCTCGCAGCAGGCGCACCGCGTAGAAGTTGCCGGAGGCGGCCATGATGCCGTGGCGAGCCAGTTGCGCGGCAACCGCAGCCGGCTCCGCCGCATGCGGCACGAAGCTGACCGTCGCGGCGCGGTGGGCCGCCTCGGCCGGGCCGAGCAGGCGCACGTCCGGGCGCGCGGCGAGATAACCGAGCAGGCGCGGCAACAGCTCGAGTTCGGCGTCGCGCAGCAGTTCGCGCACGCGCTGCGGGCGCCCCGAGGCCGCGCCGCCGCCATGATGCGCGTCGAGCCCGTCGAAGTACTCGGCGAGGCCGCGCGCCGCGGCGACCTGGGCGTGGTCCGGACCGGCCGGCACCAGGCGCTTGCGCGGATGGTTCTCGAGGAAGAAATGGCCCTCGTGGCCCAGCCGCTCGAGCAGTTCGCGGCGCACGACCATCAGCCCCTGGTGCGGGCCGTAGGTCTTGTAGAGCGAGAACAGGTAGATGTCGGCGCCCAGCGCGCGCACGTCGGGCAGGCCGTGCGGGGCCCAGGCCACGCCGTCGACGACGGTGACCGCTCCGACCGCGCGTGCTTTTGTGGCGAACTGCGCGACCGGGTTGATGTGGGCGACGAGGTTGGAGCAGTGCGTCACCGCCAGCAGCCGCGTGCGCTCGTTCAGCAGCGCGTCGAGCCGCGCCGGGTCGAGCGCGCCGGTCACGGCGTCCACCGGCCATTCGCGGACCACTGCGCCGTATTCGGCCAGCCGGCGCCAGGCGCCGGCGTTGGCCTCGTGCTCCTGCTGGGTGACGATGATTTCATCGCCGGCGCGCACGAGCTTGCGAAACGCCTGCGCGAGCACGTAGCTGTTCTGCGAGGTGGACGGTCCGAAATGGATCTCGTCGGCGCCCACGCCGAGGTACCCGGCGAGGCGCTCGTGCGAGGCATCCATCCAGGCACCGGCCTCGGCGGATGCCGGGTAGGCGTAGTAGGGCTGCACCTTGAGCCGGCGGTAGTACTCGCCGAGCCGCTGCGCCACCGGGCCGCAGGTGTACGAGCCGCCCGCGTTCTCGAAGAAGGCGGCCTCGCGCAGCGACGGTTCGGCGAAGGCCGGGAACTGGCGACGAACGTAGTCGACGTCGAGCCGCGGCACGGTCAGGCGCCGTGTCCTTCGGGAAGCCCCTTCATTCAAAGGGCGGCCAGAAGTCGACGATGCTCCCGTTGTCATAGACCGCGAGGTCGCCGAACTGCAGGAACACGAACTCGCTCTGGTGCGGTCGCAGGAACACGGTGTCGCCGACGCCGAGCCGCACCTCGGTCGAGCCGTTGAGCATGTCCTGGTTGGTCGAATGGCCCCAGATCGCGTTGCGCTGCAGGCCGGGCGGGGAGACCACGTTGGCCAGCCAGTAGCCGCCGTAAATGTAGAAGGTGCGCGCGGTGTTGGCGTCCCAGGCACGGAACAGCCCGGCGAGCGGCTCCAGGCCCGGGATGTCGGTGCGGTCGAGCGCCTTGAGCACGGGCGTGGCGATGAAGGCGGCCGGCTGGTGGTCGGCCAGCGTCCTGGTGTCGAAATCCGTGGGCTTGACCAGGCCCGAGCCGATGGCGATCTCGTTGCATGGGGCGGATTCGTCGTACAGCTCGTAGGTCGAGCTGCCGCCGGCGTTCAATGTCAGCGCGTCCGGGTTGAAGGCCGCGCCGAGGACTTCCTGGGCGGCCTGCACGCATTCGCCGTAGAACGCCATGGCGCTGGCCAGCGCCTTGCGCGGGCCGCCGAGGGCGTCGGGCATTTTCGAGGCGTGCGCCTCGTAGCCCATGAAGCCGGCGAACTCGAGCGTCGGGTCGGCCTGCACCACGCGGATGATCTCGGCGACGTCGCGGGCCGAGCGGAAGCCGCCGCGATGCAGCCCGACGTCGAGCTCGAGGTTCACGCGCAGCTTCGCGCTGCCGCCGAACTGGGTCGCGGCGAGCTCGCGATACTCGGCCAGGCGCGTCGGCGTGTCGATCAGCCATTCGATCTGGCGCGCGGGCTTGAACGACTTGGGCCGGTAGTCCTTGAAGAAACGCTGCGCCGCGCCCACCGGCATCGGCTTGCCGAGCAGGACCTCGGCATCGGGCATCTGGTCAGCGACCAGGTTCAGGTGCGGCTGGTGGAACACCATCAGGCGGTCGGTGCCCATCGCGGTGCGCACTTCGCGCAGCAGGGGCAGGCTCGGCAGCGATTTGGCGACGACGCGGAATTTCTTGTTCTTCGGCAGGTTGGCCTTCAGCCGCCCGAGGTTGTGCGCCAGTTGCTGGCGATCGATCACCAGCGTCGGCCGGAACAGGCCGGCCTTCTGCAGGGCGGCCTGCAGCGAGCGGAAATACTCGTTGTGGGCGCCCCCGGCCTGGCGCGGTTTTGTCGCGGCCAGGTACGCCACCGGCGCGGCCAGGGCGGTGAGCAGCAGCAGGCGGCGTTTGCGGTTCATGCGCCGAAAACCTTTCTCAGGTATGGATTCAGCATCTTGCCCTCGGGGTCCAGCCCGGCGCGCACCTGGAGAAAATCCTTCCAGCGCGGGTAGAGCGCGGCGAAGTCGGCGGCGGCCAGGGTATTCATCTTGCCCCAGTGCGGGCGGCCGCCGGCGGCGCGGAACAGCGGCTCGATGTCGGCGAAATAGGGCAGCGGGTCCTCGACGTGGTAGTGATGCACGGCGATCGAGCCCGAGGTGTCGTGGCCGTGGAACGGGCTGAGCCACCCATCGTCGCCCTTGACGACCCGCACTTCCACCGGGAAAAAAATCTCCGGGTGCTTCGTTTCCACGGTGTCGCGGACCTGCCGCAGCGTCGGCAGCAGCCGTTCGCGTGGCAGGTGGTATTCCATTTCGTTGAAGCGGACAGCCCGGCTCGAGGGAAACGCGCGGTACCAGACGTCCACGGCCGCTTCCGGCTGATAGTCCCGCGTCGACTGGTTCATCAGCCAGCGCCGCGCACCCGGCCACCACGACAGCACGTCGCGCAGCCGCTTCATGTCCATCACGGCGTTGTTGTCCTGGTCGGCGCCACGCGGCCGGACCGGCTCGTCGGTCGGGTCGATGGTGATGACGACGCCCTGGTCGCAATGGGGGATGAAGTACATCTCGAAGCTGTGGTGCGCGGCCGCCAGTGCGTCGAAGCCGCCATCGAGCAGCGCATCGAGGGCCTCGAGCCGCACCTGGCGCTTGAGCCGGTGCGTGGGCACGTTGCTCAAGGTGAATTCGGTGATGACGCCGAGGCTGCCGAGCGACACGCGCGCGGCATCGAACACCTCGCGATTGCGCCGGGGGCTGCATTCGAGCAGTTCGCCGCGCGGCGTCATCAGCTTCAGCGCGGTCACGCGTGAATGCAGCGCGCCGAGCTTCGCGCCGGTGCCGTGGGTGGCCGTGGCCATCGCGCCGGCCAGCGACTGCTCGTCGATGTCCGGCATGTTGGGCAGCGCCTGGCCGATGGCGTGCAGGGGCTCGCCGAGGTCGCCGAGCTTGGTGCCGGCGCCGAGCGTCGCGCTCAGCGCGGCCGCATCGTGCGCGAGCAGGCCCTCGAAGTTGCGCAGCGAGACGACCGTGCCCTCGGTCGGCACCAGCGGCGTGAAGGAATGGCCCGCGCCGACCGGACGCACCGGGCCGGGGGACCGGCGCAGCACCTCGGCCAGTTCGTCCAGCGAGGCCGGCGCCACGCGCTGTGCCGGCAGGCAGTGCTGGTAGCCGGACCAGTTCTGCCACGGCAGGCGCCGCTGGCCGTCCGGCCCCGTGGCAGCGACGGGTGGCTTCGGCATGCGCGAAGCGCCGTGGTCGTCGCAGCCGGGCAGGGCCGCGCCGGCGAGCAGGCCCAGGCCGGAGGCCAGGAACTCGCGGCGCTTCATCAGGAGCCCTGGCCCGACATGAAGCGGATCAGCGCTTCGAAGTCCTTCTCGCCGCAATCCATACACGAGCCCAGCGGCGGCATGCCCTTGTAACCGTTGACGGTATGGTCGAGCAGGGTGGCCATGCCCTGCGCCATGCGCGGGTCCCAGGCGGCGCGATCGCCGGACTGGGGCGCGCCGCTGCCCGGGCTGGTATGGCAGGCCTTGCAGGTCTGGCCATAGAGTTTGGCGAGCTTGGGATCGGCCGGCGCGGCGGCGGCACCGCCAGCCGGCGCAGCCTGCTCGCCGCAGGCGCAGAGGCCTGCCACGACCCACAGCGTCATCACGCAACCGCGCAGCAGTCTCATCGAGGTTCCCGGAAGTTCGTGGCCCGCTAGGTCCCGGGCGGACAGCAGGATATCCTGACGCAGCCCTCCGGCAAATCCAAAGACCAGGGGTCAGGGAAACATGAGAAAGCTGCTGCTGCTGTTGGCGCTGGGGTTGCCGCTCGCGGCGCCGGCGCAGGAAGGCGATCGCCCCGATGGGCCTGCCGGGCCGCCCCCGGAAGCACCCGCGGTGGAGGAGCTCTCCACCATCCCGGTGCCAGAGCCGGCCGCCGAGCCGGCGGCGCAGGAGGCCGCCCAGCTGGACGAGATGGTGGTGACCGCGCAGAAGGTCAAGCAGCCCCTGCGCAAGGTGCCGCTGTCCGTCACCGCGCTGGACGGCGAGTTCATCTCGCAAACCGGCGCCGCCGACCTGGCCGACGTTTCGCTCTACGTGCCCAACTGCCGCGTCGACGCCGACGATCCCGGCTCGCCGCAGGTGTTCATCCGCGGCTTCGGCACCAATGCGTTCAACCCGAGCTTCGAGGCCTCGGTCGCGCTGGTGCAGGACGACCTCTATTTCGGGCGGCCCGGGTATTTCACCGAGGCGATGTTCGACATCGACCGCGTCGAAGTGCTGCGCGGTCCGCAGGGCACGCTGTTCGGCAAGAACAGCGTGGCCGGCGTGTTCAACGTCACCAGCCGCGGCGTCGAGTCCGATTTCTCGGCGGACGTGCGCCTGTTCGGCGGCGAGGCCGGCGAACAGCGCTACGAGGGCGGCGTGGGCGGAATGCTCACCGACTGGGCGGGTGGCCGCGTGGCGGGGCTGCACCGCACCCAGGAGGGCGAACTCCACAACCAGTTCCTCAACCGCTCGGAGGAGTCGCTCGACCAGACCGCGGGCCGCGTCAAGGCCGTCCTCTACCCGGGCCTGGGCATCAGGACCGAGCTCACCGCCGTCGCCGCCGACCTTGAGGCGCCGTTCTGGCCGTTCCAGCTGATGAAGCTGGACGCCGACACGCGCGATTACCTGGACGATTTCGACCCGAACATCGAGGACGACCCGAAGAATTTCGTGACTTCGTTCGACACCCAGGGTTACATCCAGAAAGGCTCGGACACGGTCGGCCTCAAGACCGAGTGGGAGGTCGGTGAATTCGGCCCGCTGCAGGCTTTCACGCCGGTGC
>Ga0255312_1000110_pt1 | contig 12759 bp, 8 predicted proteins | sample EtOH5_T0_E5_meta_FD_202081 | JGI IMG/M metagenome (GOLD analysis project Ga0255312, IMG submission 202081) | Sandy soil microbial communities from University of British Columbia, Vancouver, Canada - EtOH5_T0_E5 | ecosystem: Engineered > Artificial ecosystem > Sand microcosm > Unclassified ...
TGGTTCCAGTAGCCGGGGAAGATGTTGGGCCCGCGGACCAGGATCTCGCCGCTCTCCGCCAGCTTCATCTCGACCCCGGCGATGGCCGGGCCCACGCGGCCGGGCTCGACTCGCCGAGGATCGTCCATGGTGCAGATGGCGGTGGTCTCCGTGAGGCCGTAGACCTGAAGGACGGGGATGCCGATCATACGGAAGAACTCCTGGGTCTCGACCGCGAGCGGCGCCGAGCCGCAGATGAGCGCGCGCAGGTTAGGCCCCAGCCGGCCGCGCACCGCGCGGAAGACGATGAGGCTGGCAAGCGCCAGCCAGAGGTTGTCGGCGAACGAGGCTTCCTGGCCGCGGCTCCACGCCCCTTGGGCCCGGCGGTAGAGACCTAGGGCGATACCGCCGCGCTTCTGTAGCTGGTCCTCCACGCCGCTGCGAATCCGCTCCAGCAGGGCGGGCACGTTGAGGCAGTAGTCGGGCTGCGCGGCTCGGATCTCGTCGGCCAGCTTCGCGAGGTCGGTGGAGAGAATCAGCACGCTCGCGCGCGAGAGCGCGGTGAGCATCAGGATCCAGGAACCGGCAAAGCAAAACGGCAGGTAGTGGAAGATGCGGTCGGTGGGCTGCGAGCCGGCCATCAGGAGGTCGAGGCGGCCCAGCGTGCAGGGGATCATGTGGTCCAGGTTGCCCACGTTGAGGATGACGCCTTTGGGCTCGCCCGAGGTGCCGGAGGTATAGATGATGGCGACGGGGTCGGCGTCTTTCAGGGAGTGGGGGTCCTTCGCTTCGGCCGTCGCCTGCGCTCCGGCCGCGCTCAGGAGGACAGCGTTTTTCTCTTTTGAAAAGATTTCGTCGAAGGTGGCACACGGCGGAGCGCTGGGCCAAGCGGAGGCGATGGCGTCGCGCAAGGCGCCGTCGCCGCAGACGAGGAGAGCGGGCGAGCAGTCTTTCATCATGCCGGCCAGTTCCACGGGGGCCTGCCGCGCGTAGAGCGGCACGGCGATGAGGCCTTCGGCGAGGATGGCCAGGTCCATCGCCACCCAGCGGATGCTGTTGTGGGCGAGCAGGGCGCAGCGGTCGCCGGGCTGGAGTCCGCGGCCGCGCAGGAAGGCCCGGGCAGCGCCGATCGAAGCCAGTAGCTCCCCGGCGGACGCTGAAGCAAAGCTCCCGCCGCGGACCTCGCGCAGCACCACGCGCTGCGGATCCTGGGCCAGGCGTTGGAAGATGTTCTCCAGGAAGTTCATCCGCCGTGAGCCTCGACCAACCTGCGCAGTCCGGGGCTGAGCGGGGGCAGGTAATCTTCCCAGCTCAGCACACCCGAGCGCACAGGAAACTCGGGATAACGCTCCAGCACGTGCTCCTCGAAGCGCACCCCCATGCGCGCCATGAGCTTCAGGTTGCGAACCACGGTGCGCCCGATGCCGCCGGCGATTCCCTCCCCTTCCTGCATCAGTTTTCCCAGCATGGCCAGGATCCTGGACTCGAGCTCGGGGTCGTCCACCGTGGTCAGCAGGTCGGCGTGGCCGCGCTCGCGCATGAGGTTGCGGATGCGCTCGTCGAAGGTGACGCCGGCGGAGGGAACCAGCGCCGGCATGGAGGTGACGAGGGCGTGGTAGCGCGAGGAGACCATCAGGCGTCCGGCGCGCAGGATGCTCACCAGCTGGTACATGTCGTACTGGTCGGAGGTGAAGACGGGAGCGCCGCCCATGGACTCGGCCAGGCGGTGGCAGGCGTCGGCGTCCAGGCGCTCTGTGCCCACCAGGATGGGAAAGACGTTGTGTTGGGTGCGGAAGGCGTTGACGGCGCCGGCCCACGCGTTGAGATAGCGCTCGTAGGCGGTGTCCACGGTCGGGCCGGCGTTATGGAAATATACGGTGCGGTAGTGGCTCTTCTTGTAGGCGCCGGTCAGCCCGTGCAGGGCGTACTTCACCAGCGAGGGCCGGACCGGCCAGAAGAATGGGTTGATGGGGCATAGGACCAAGATGGGCGTGCGCTCATCCCATCCTGTCGCGCGTAGGACTTTGTGCGCGTACTCCTGGGGATGCGGCTCAAAGGTCCAGCCGGTGTCGGTGCCCAGTTCGACAGGCACGCCGAGCTCGGCCAGGACGTTGCGCGATTCCTCGTTGCGGGTGATGACCAGCGACTGGCGGAGGAAGCGGCGGCACATGGCGGCCAGCACGCGGTCCATGTGGTCGGCATCGCCGCCGTAGCCCACGCTCAGCCCGTTGCGCGCCGCCGCGATGCCGAGCGAGCCGATCATCATGGTGGTCAGCGCGTTGGCGAACTTGCTCTTGAACATCGAACCCTCGCACGCCACCACACCGTGGTGGCGCGGCACCTCACGGGCAAGGAAGGGTGGGAAGATGTCGGGCAGGTGGACCTGGGTGGCGTCGCCGAAGTAGCCGCGGGTGAGGTCGAAGTTCTGGGTCATCACGCTGAGCGTGGCGTGCTCGCCCAGGATGCGGCGCACCTGGCGCAGCATCTCGTCCACCCGCAGGTCGGAGCCGGTGTTGCGCGTGCCGTTGTAGCCGGCGAAGAGCAGCCGCAGCTTCTCGCCGGGAGTCCAGGGGGCGCCGGCGCCCAGCACCCAGCGGACCTTGGAAAACTCGATCAGGCCGCTGACCCACGCCTCCAGCACCAGGTCCATCATCCGCTGGCGCCTCCCGAGGCGGGCCATTCCTTGTAGGGATAAGTGAAGCGGCTCTCTTTGCTGAACTTGAGCAGCGGGTAGCTGTACTCGGAGAAGGGTTTGGGGGCGCAGCCGCGCTCCGTGACCACGCGGGAATTATCGAAGACCGTGTTCCACACCAGGTAGGGCAGGAAAACTTTCATCAGCGTGGCCCCATAGCCCAGCGAACTCTTGCGCTTGGCCAGGCGTTCGACCAGCGCGGTGAAGGATTTTTCCATGCTGGGAACGAAGCGCGGCTTGCGGCGGCGCTGGGCGGCGGCCAGCGCGTCCGTCAGCTCGCGGAAGGTCTGCGAGCCGGTACCGGAGGAGAGATGGTAGATGTCGTGCTCGGGCTTCTCCTTCTGGTGCAACGCGACCACGGAGTCGGCGACGAAATCCACGTTGACGATGTCCACTTTGTCGGTGGGGCGGAAGGGCAGGAAGGGCAGCCCGGCGAGAAAGACGAAGGCGCGCACCATGTCGAACTGCGTGGTCTCGGCGTGGCGGCTGTCACCCAGCACGATGCTGGGACGGAAGATGGTGCGCGGGACGTCGGGCAGCAGCTCGCGGATCATGTGCTCGCAGAACTTCTTGGTGCGGGCGTAGGGATCGTAGTCGGAGCGGTTCCAGTCGATGGACTGGTCCTCCAGGACGACCTCGTCCTGGCGCTGGCCGGCGACGGCCACAGTGCTGACGTGGCTGATGCGGCGCAGGCCGTGGTGGTCGCGCGCGGCCATGCCCAGCTTGAGGACTTCCAGCGTGCCGCGGAGGTTCACGTTCAGGCAGGCCTTTTCCGACTTGCGGTTCAGCGAGGCGGCGCAATGGATGACGGAATCGGTGGACTGGGCCAAGCGGCGGTAGTCGTCCGCGGAAAGTCCGAAGCGCGAGTCGGTGAGGTCGCCGAGGAAGACCTCGATGCGGGTGTTCAGAAATTCGTGGAAGCGCGGGAAATCGAGGTGCAGTTGCAGGGAGCGCCACAGGCGCTCGGCGGCCTCGTGGCGGTCCTTGGCGCGGACCAACAGGTTGAGGCGGTCGGAGTGCCCCTGGAGCAGCCCGGCGGCGATGTGCGCCCCGATGTAACCGGTGGACCCGGTCAGGAAGATGGCCACGTTGCTCCCGTCTCCACGGCCGCGCTGCTTGCACCACCGTTGGCGGGCGCCGCCAGATGAAACGTCCCCCGCGAGCGGTACTCGATGGAGCCGCCCTCGATGAGCGGGAAGGTCCACTTGCGCAGCGCGGGCACGTGCACGTTGATCCAGTAATCCCACCAGTCGATGCCGCGGGTGTTGAAGCCGAAGGCGGCCTGCTCTTCGGGCGGCAGCGCCTGGGAGAGGATCTCGACGTGCTCCGCCTCGAAGACGTGGTCGTTGAGCAGGATGAAAGGCTCGTAGAGCCGGACGATGCGCTCCACGCGCTCCAGCATGCGTTCCGCCTTGACGAAGGGGCGGCGCTCACCCACCACGCCGATGATGGCGCGGATCATGGCGCGCTGTCCGGGAGCGCCGAAGCGGCGGAAGCGGGTGCGGGAGACGGGGATGGCGTCCAGGCGCAGGCGCAGCCAGGATTCCAGTCCCTGCTCGGCTTTCAGATGGCGGCGGTGGGCGAGCCCGGTGAGCTCGATGGAGCGGCGCATGTCGCAGGGATTAGTGACCGAGGTGGCCAGTTGATACATGCGCTGGTGGCGGCGCTCGATGAGTGCGGCGGCGATCAGCGTCATGCCCTGGCAAACCTGGTCCACGGGGATCACGTCCAGGCACTTGCGCTGGTTGCTGGGAAGTTGGCGGAAACTGGTCCCCAGTAGATAGGCGAGCGAGGCCGAGGTGTTCACACCCTCGTTCCATCCGCAGAAGGGCCTGCCGACCGAGGTCTCGACGATGGAAGGGCGGACGATGGCGACCGGAACGTCGCCGGCCAGGCGTGCGATGAGCGACTCGGCCAGGCTCTTGGTGAGCGTGTAGGTATTGGGCCAGCCCAGGGCGCGCGCTCGGCGTGCGCCGGCGCTGGTCAGGTGGGCACGCAGCCAGCGCGCCCGCTCCTTACGGAGTTGGTTCTCGAGAGCGGGGCCGGTGAGGTCGGACTTGCCGCGCTCGCTCAGCTTGCGGCGCAGTTTCTCGGTGATGCGCTCACTCTCCGCCAGCGCGGCAGCGTCCTGAGTCAGCTTGTGCAGCTTGCGCCACTCGTGCTCGGCGTCGAAGCCGGGGACGCGCTTGGGGGTGTAGTCGGGCACCAATTCCTCGGGCACGCGGCCGTCGCGCGCCCCCACCACGTAGCAGGTGGAAAGGTGCAGGAGCGTGGCGTGGTCGCACTGCTTCATGAAGTCGAGCAGGTGGACGACCGCATCCACGTTGGCGGCCAGCGCCTCGCGCAGGTCGGGATTGAAGTCGGTGAGGCCGGAGCTGTTGACCACCAGGTCGAGCGACTTGGCCAGCCGGGCACGAACTTCGGGATCCACACCCAGGCCGGGCTGGCTGACGTCGCCTTCCACCACCTCGATGCGCTCGCCGAGGAAGCGCGCAAAGCCGGCGCCGTGGCGCTGCTCGAGACCGTCGAAGACCGGCGATTCCTCGACGATCTTTTCCAGGCGGCGGGTGGCGGTGGTGGAGCGCTGGCGTCGGATGAGGAGATAGATCTTGCCGATCTCGGGCAGGTCGTTGAGCAGGTTGGCCAGCCAGACCTTGCCGATGAAGCCGGTGACGCCGATGAGCATGATGCGTTTCCCTGCTAGCGCCTTACGCACCGAGAGATGCTCCACGCGCTTGCGCGGGTCGAAGCAGAGGGCTGGATAAGGGAGATGAGGGACGCGCCGCTGCGCCGGCAAAATGGCGCGGGAGAGGAGCTGGGGGCGTCGGGTGAGGCCAAGGTCGCGCGCGACGCGCTCGGCGGAGACGCGGCCGTCGGGGCGATGTCCGGTGAGCCAGGCGGAAAGTCTGCGGGGACGCACCACGGGCTCCAGCAGGCGGCCGGTGGCGATGCCGTCGCGGAAGTCGAGGCGGTTGGCGACGATGTTCTCCACCCCCAGGTGGTTGGCCAGCGGGCGGATGATGTGGTCCAGGGCGTGGCTGACCAGGACGACCGGGCCGGCTGCCTGCGCCTCGCGGAGTTTTTCCAGGCCATGGGGCTTGAGCTGCTCCTTGAGGACGTACTGGAAATACTCCTCGCCCAGCAGGTCGAGGCGGTCCTGGCTCACTCCGCGCAGCATGAGGTAGAGCAGGCGAGTGGCAAAGCGACGCCCCAGGAGGTACAGCAGGGGCCAGAAGACGGCCAGGAAGGCCATGCCGAAGCGGCGGGCCCATCGCTCGTTGAAGCGCTGGGTGTTCCAGGTGACGTAGGCCAGCACCCGCACGGCGCTCAGGCTGAGCAGGCTGCCCTCGACCCGCCAAAACGTCCCGGTTTGGGCTGGTTCCGGCATCGCTCCTGATTGCTCTGGATGGTCTTCGGCCCGCCCGTGGCGGGCCGGGTTCCGCTCCCTGGTAGCGGAAACTGGCGGCAACAAGAAGCTGAAGTTATCACTTATGTAAATAGGAAGCAATGCGCAGCCAGCTTCGGTAGTGGATCACTTTCCGGTTAGCCGACTATACGGACAAGTGGAATTTGCCTGAGTTCCCAGGACCGGGCCTCATCGGAAGGGACCATTCGCTTACAATCGAGCGATGACATCGAGCGACAAGACAGGGCGCAAGGAGGGTGATCGAGGTTCGGTCGAATCGTGGCTGGTTTCGGCAGGACGGGACCGGCGCCCTGGTTCGCCGCTAAATGTGCCGCCATGGCCTGCGTCGAACTTCGTGCTGGGCGAGCGCCGTGCGTACTCTCGCGACGACGCGACACCGGGTTGGGAGGCGCTGGAAGAGATCGTCGGTGGGCTCGAAGGTGGCTCTTCGGTCTCCTTCGCCTCCGGCATGGCGGGAATCGCGGCGATTTTCGATCAACTCCCCACAGGCTCAGTCGTGGCCCTGCCGGACGACTGCTACCAGGGTGTCGCGGCACTCGCCAAAGCCGGCCAAAGCCGCGGCCGGTGGACCGTGCAACACATCGCCGTCGCCGACACCGCAGGCTGGATCAAAATGTGCGGCTTGGCTGACTTGATTTGGCTGGAGTCGCCGTCGAACCCGCTGCTGACGGTGGCTGACCTGGACACCATCTGCGCCGCACCGCGGAAGCGTGGCGCGATCCTGGGCGTGGACAACACCTTCGCTACGCCGCTCAATCAGCGTCCGCTGGCGCTCGGGGCCGACGTGGCCGTGCAATCGGTGACAAAGTTCATCGGTGGACACTCGGACCTGCTCGGCGGCGTCGTCACCGTGCGCGATGCCAACCTGCTGGCGGCGCTGCGGCAGGCGCGGGAGCTCGCGGGTGCAACACCCGGCACCCTTGAAGCATTTCTAGCGGTCCGCGGAGCCAGGACCCTGGCACTGCGGCTGGAACGTGCGCAGCGCAACGCGATGACACTGGCCGAGCGCCTCGCGCGCCATCCAAACGTCACTCTGACGCGCTTTCCCGGCCTGGCGAGCCACCCAACTCACGAGGCCGCGCGACGGCAACTCAAGGGCTTCGGCACGATTATCTCGTTCGACGTGCGTGGCGACGCCCCCGCCGCCGACGCCGTGTGTGCCGGACTGCGGCTCATCCAGCACGCCACCAGCCTGGGCGCGGTCGAGTCCACCATCGAACGGCGAGCCAGCGTTCCTGGGCAGGAGCACCTGCCTCCAGCGCTGCTGCGGCTGAGCGTGGGTATCGAGGCCGTCGAGGACCTTTGGACTGATCTGGATCGAGCGCTGCGTAACGCGCCGGAAGTGTAGTTACCGGACGAGCAGAGACACCGCACTGAAACTTGGCTCGGAGTTCGCCACTTGGACGTATAACGGGCTTACCGGAAACTGACCGACTATTCCCGCTTACTCGTTCCGGAGCCCGGCCGCGGAAATATTGTCTTGGATTTCCACCTCGGCAGACGGTAACTTCATTTTTCTCGGTTTCCGCCGGAAAGGGACCCATGACCAACCAAGAGCTGGCCCGCAAGCAGAAGGAGTACGTCTTCCCCTGCGTGAACACCTACTTCAAGGAGCCGGTGGCGATGGACCACGGCTCCATGCAGCACGTGTGGGACGTAGAGGGCAAGCAATACCTGGACTTCTTCGGCGGCATCGTGACCATCAGCGTGGGCCACGCCAACCCGCGGGTGACTGCCAAGGTGAAGGCGCAGGTGGACAAGCTGCACCACGTCTCCACCTGCTTCCTCACCGAGCCCATGGTGTCGCTGGCCGAAAAGCTGGCGACCCTGACGCCGGGCAAGCGGCTCACGAAATCCTTCTTCTCCAACAGCGGCACCGAGGCCAACGAAACCGCGGTGCAGGTGGCGCGCATGCACACCGGCAACCTGGAGATTTTGGCCCTGCGGCACGGATACAGCGGGCGCTCGTCGCTGGCGCGCGGCATGACCGGGATCAACACCTGGCGGCGGGCCACCATCGAAGTGGGCATCGTGCACGTGATGAATCCCTACTGCTACCGCTGCCCACTGGGGATGACCTATCCCGACTGTGGCGTGGCCTGCGCCAACGACATCGAGCAGGTCATCCAGACCTCGACTTCGGGGCGCATCGCGGGACTGATGGCGGAGCCCATCCAGGGCGTGGGCGGCTTCATCACTCCGCCCAAGGAGTACTTCAAGCTGGCCTTCGACATCGTGAAGCAGTACGGCGGCGACTTCATCGCCGACGAGGTGCAGACCGCCTGGGGCCGCACCGGGAACAAGTGGTTTGGCATCGAGCACTGGGAGGTGGAGCCGGACATCATCACCTCGGCCAAGGGACTGGCCAATGGCCAGCCCGTGGGGCTCACCATCGCGCGCCCGGAGATCGCCGACGCCTTCCAGGGGCTGACCATCTCCACCTTCGGCGGCAATCCCGTGACCGCGACCGCCGCGCGGGCGGTCATCGACATCATCGAAGAGGACGACCTGAAGACCAACGCCGCCGTGGTCGGCGGCTACTTCCGGCAGAAGCTGGAAGAGCTGCAGGGTAAGTATCCGCTCATCGGCGACGTGCGCGGCATGGGCCTGATGCAGGCGCTGGAACTGGTGACTGACCGCAAGACGAAAGAACCGGCGGCGGCCGCCACCAATTCCCTGCTGGAAGAAGCGCGCAAGCGCGGCCTGCTGATCGGCAAGGGCGGGATGCACGGCAACGTCATCCGCATGTCGCCGCCGCTGAATATCGCCAAGAGCGACGTGGACGAGGCCATCCGGCTGCTGGACCAGAGCTTCGCCGCGGTGAAGTAGCAGGTCAGCCGGCCGGCTGCTGCATCTTCTGCGAGAGCGCGTCGAACGAGCCGAAGCGCAGGCCCAGTCGCTCGCAGATCAGGTACTGCCGGTCGAAGGGGTTGGTGGTGCGCGCAATCTCCCACAGCCGCCCCAACCCGATGCGTCCCCAACAGGCCCAGGAAAAAACAGGAAGCGGGTAGTCGGTTCCGAAGAGCAGCCGCTCGCCGAGCTCCGGATGCCGGCGCAGCCGCAGCAGCATGGCCATTCGGTTGGGCAGGGTGAGCGCGGAGATGTCGGCGAAAAAGTCGGGATAGCGCTCGGCCAGGTCGAGGAACGTCCGGTAGAACTTCTCGTAGAAGGCCAGGCCGTAGCTGCATCCGTGGGCGGCGATGACGGTGACGCCTTCGTCGAGCGGTACGCGCAGCTTCGAAGGGTCGCCCGAGGACTGGTCCTGCCCGATGAGCGAGAACTCGTAGCCCACGTGGCTGAGCAGCGGCAGCCGCAGCCGGGCCAGCGCGCGGTAGAAAGGGATGTAGCGCGAGTCGGCGGGATCGAACTGCTGGGCGTTGGGCAGCACCTTCACCAGCCGGGCGCCGGCGCGGGCGCAGCGCTCGGCTTCCTCGATGGCGTCGGCGCGCTGCGGATTGATGGAGACTCCCGCCCAGAACTGCTCCGGGTAACGGCGGGCCACGTCCAGCACGTAATCGTTGCTCACCAGGAAATCCGTGCGGTCTTTGTCCAGCTTGCCGTCGGCGCCGTAGACGCCGTCCATGGCCAGCAGCACCAGGCGGTTGACGTAGCGGGACTCGTTCAGGTCGCGCAGCAGGTCATCCAGGTATTTGCGGTTGGCGCGCGGCGGGTCGCTGAGCGGCAGGCCGTGCTGCCAGGTGATGAGGCGGAAGAGCGGGCTGCGCAACAGGCGCGGCGAGACGTAGCAGCCGTTCTCGCCCTCCGGCAGCCCAGCCAGATGTACGTGGCAATCGGTGAGGCGCTTGGCAACCGCGGGCTGGAGGTTCGCCATCGTCACCGCCCGGCTCAGGGAGCGTCGTAAAACTTCATGGCCAGGGTGCCGTGGGCGGCGGCGCCTCCAGCGCGCAGCGCGGCAGCCACGAAGATGGCTTCCGCCACCTCTTCGCGCGTGGCGCCCGCCTTCTTGGCGTTGCGGGTATGCACCTCGATGCAATACACGCACTGCGTGGTGTGGGCCACGGCCACGGCGATCAGCTCGCGATACTTGCGGTTGATCTGCCCGTCCTCGCGCTGGGTGATGGAATCCAGGTTCACCCAGGCCTGGAAATCCGCCGGCGCAGACTTCCTCAGCTCCCGGAGCAACTTCAAATCGTTCTCATCGTGATAATGGCTCACGTCTTCCCCTCCACTGTTACCAGCAGCTACTCGCGATTCGATGCCGGAGGGACGCCGGCGACTCACTTTATACACGAGCCGCGGCGGGAATCCGAACCTTTCCCGGCCGCCTTGACACGCCGATTTTCACGCGCGCATACTGCGATTCTCTCGCCTTCAATCGCTGAGTTTGGAGACCTGTCATGGAAACGTATCAGCTCACTGTGAACGGCCAGAAGATGGAAGCGACGGCGGACCCGACCACGCCGCTGCTGTGGGTGCTGCGCGAGCACCTGAAGCTGACCGGCACGAAGTACGGCTGTGGCATCGGCGCCTGTGGAGCGTGCACCGTGCACCTGGGAGGAGAGGCGGTCCGCTCCTGCGGGGTTTCGGTGGCGCAGGTCGAGGGCCGGCCCATCGTCACCATCGAAGCCATGGCCCAGGACCCGGTGGGCCGCAGGGTGCAGGAGGCCTGGGTGGCGCACGACGTGGTGCAGTGCGGCTACTGCCAGAGCGGACAGATCATGACCGCGGTGGCGTTCCTCAAGCTGACACCGCATCCCAGCGACGCCAACATCGAACAATCCATGGGCGCGAACATCTGCCGCTGCGGGACCTACGTCCGCATCCGCCAGGCCATCCAGGCCGCGGCGCAGCAGCTCAAGTAAGGGAGGCGCGGGATGACAGTCGAAACCAAGTCGCGAGCTAAGCATCCGTTGAGCCGGCGCACCTTTCTCTCCGCCACCGCCACGGCGGCGGGCGGACTGATGGTCGCGCTCTATCTGGATTTGCCCCTCTCCGCGCAGGCCCCGGGCGCCGGCGAAGGCGTGAAGTATCCGCCGGCAGCGTTCGTGGAGATCCGGCCGGACGGGAAGATCGTCATCCAGGTGAACCGTCTGGAGTTCGGGCAAGGCGTCGCCACCGCCCTGCCGCTTCTGCTGGCCGATGAGATGGACGCGGACTGGTCGCAGGTGGTCGCGGAGCTGGCGCCCGCCGCCGACATCTATCGCGATCCCATGCGCGGCATACAGATGGTGGGCGGCTCCGGCTCCATCCGCACGTCTTTCCAGCAGTACCGGGAGCTGGGAGCGCGGACGCGCGCCATGCTGGTCGAAGCCGCGGCCCAGCAGTGGAAGGTCGCGCCGGCCCAGTGCCGGACGGAGGCCAGCGTGGTCCACGGCCCGGGCGGGCAGTCTGCGAAGTACGCCGAGCTGGCCAGCGAGGCCGCGCACCTGCCTGTGCCGGTTGCGGTGCAGCTCAAGAAGCCTTCGGAGTTTCGCTTGGTGGGAAAGGCGGCGCCGCGCCTCGACAGCCGTCCCAAGTGCGATGGCTCGATGAGATTCGGTCTGGACCTCGATCTGCCGGGGATGAAGGTGGCGCTGGTGGCGCGTCCCCCGGTCTTTGGCGGCAAGGTGAAGAGCTTCGACGACAAGAGCGCCCGCAGCGTGGAAGGCGTGCGCGACGTCTTCGAGATCCCGCTGGTAAAAGGCGGGAGCGCGGTGGCCGTGGTGGGGGACGGCTTTTGGCCGGCCAAGCAGGGGCGCGACAAGCTGCAGGTGGAGTGGGACCTTTCCGGGCTGGAGCGCGCCGACAGCGCCCGGTTGTGGACGAAGTACCGCGAGCTGGCGCGCACGCCGGGCAACGTCGCGGCGGCGGTCGGAAATGAGAAGGCGATGGATGCCATCCCCGCCACCCGGCGGCTGGTGGCGGAGTACGAGTTCCCTTACCTGCCGCACGCCCCGATGGAACCGCTGAACACGACCGTGCGCTTCGACGGCGACCGGGCGGAGGTGTGGGCCGGCTCCCAGTTCCAAACCGTGGACCAGGCAGCGGTCGCGCAGGTGCTGGGGCTGAAGCCGACCGAGGTCACTTTCCACACCGAGATGACGGGAGGCGGCTTCGGGCGGCGTGCGGTGACGGATTCCCACGTGCAGCGCGAGGCAGCGGAGATCGCCAAGCGGATGCGCGGGATCCCCGTGAAGCTCATCTGGACGCGCGAGGACGACGTGCAGGGCGGCTACTACCGGCCCATGCACGCGCACCGCGCGGAGATCGGCATTGGGGCGAACGGCATGCCCATGGCCTGGCGGCACGTCATCGTGGGCCAGTCCCTGCTGGCGGGTACGCCTTTCGCCGGCGGCATCAAGAATGGAGTGGATGACACGGTGACCGAAGGCGTGGCCGACACTCAGTACGCCATCCCCAACCTGCACGTGTGGGCGCACCATCCCACGGTGAACGTGCCGGTGCTGTGGTGGCGTTCGGTGGGCAACACGCACACCGCCTTCGTGATGGAGACGCTGATTGACGAGCTGGCCACGCGGGCCAAGATGGACCCCATCGCCTACCGGCGCAAGCTACTCAGCCCTGACGCCAAGAAGGTGCGTGCGGCGCTCGACCTGATGGAGGCCAAGAGCGCCGCTTGGCGAAGCAAGCTGCCGAAGGGCCACGCCGTGGGGATCGCCGCCCACGAGTCGTTCGGCACGGGCGTGGCCTGCGCGGCGGA
>Ga0255312_1000111_pt1 | contig 12667 bp, 9 predicted proteins | sample EtOH5_T0_E5_meta_FD_202081 | JGI IMG/M metagenome (GOLD analysis project Ga0255312, IMG submission 202081) | Sandy soil microbial communities from University of British Columbia, Vancouver, Canada - EtOH5_T0_E5 | ecosystem: Engineered > Artificial ecosystem > Sand microcosm > Unclassified ...
ACTCTCCTGGAAGGCGTTCTGGATGTCGCGCACCTTGATGGTGTTCCTGGCGAACTCGGTGACGTGGACCGTGGCCGGCTCGGCCGACTTGTACTCGTGGGCCCTCCCGTCGTAGAGGGTGAGCACCAGGTCCTTGCCGGTGTCCTCGAAGGCCATGGTGCCGCTGTCGGCGTGGATCACCCGGCGGCCGTCGGGCGGGCTCATGTCGTAGATCACGATCTCCCGCATCTGCCCGGTGCCCGGCAGGATGGTGCTGGCCTGGAGGACGTACAGGGAGCCGGGAAGATTGTTCATCACCGTCTCCTTGAGGGCGAAGGTCGGCTTCTTCCGGCTGATGTCGTTCTGGAGGTTGAGCAGCCGCAGATTGGTCCGGGGCAGCACCTGGTCGATGAAGACGAAGTTGGTGAGCGCGAGGATCATGCCCGCCACGAAGACCGGGCGGACCATCTGGGGGACACTGATGCCGTTGGCGCGCATCGCGGTGATTTCGTTGTCCACCCCGAGCTGGCTGAAGCCGTAAAGCACCGCCACCAGAATGGCCATCGGCAGGGTGAGGGCGACGATGAAGGGGATGAAGAGGACCAGTACCTCGACGATCACTCCGGCGGGCAACCCCTTGCCGACCAGATCGGCGAACCGCCGGGAGAGCTGATTGAGCATCAGCATGCCGGTCAGGGCGGCCCAGGCGAAGATGAAGGGGCCGATCACCGAACGGAGGATGTGGCCGCGGAGCAACCTCATGACCGAAAGGTAGTTGCGAAAAGCGTGAACCGTGAACGGTGAACCGTGAACCGGACCCGCCGCGCCGGACGGGCCTTCCGCTTGTCCGCCATACCTCTTACTTCTCACACCGGCCGTTCACCGTTCACCGTTCACCGTTCACCGTTCACGGCTCCGATGCGATCCGTACTGGCGATGATGGTCCTGCTCGCGGGGTGCCAGGAGGCCCCGCCCCCTCCCCGGGAATTCGACGGCGCGGCCGCGCTCCGGTACGTCGAGACCCAGCTCGGGTTTGGCCCCCGGGTGCCGGGGAGCGCGGGTCATGCACGGATGGCGGGGTGGCTCGACAGTCTGCTCCGCACCCGAACCGACTCGGTCATCGTCCAGCGCTGGATCCACGTGACCCGGGCCGGTGATTCGCTGCCGATGGTCAACCTGCTGGCCCGGTTCAACCCTACCGCGACCACCCGGCTGCTCTTCCTGGCCCACTGGGACACCCGGCCGGTCTCGGACGGCTACGGCAGCCGGGATTCCACCGTCCCGGTCCCCGGCGCCAACGACGGCGGCTCGGGGGTCGCGATCCTGCTCGGCATGGCGGACGCCCTGAACAAGGCTCCGCCGGACGTCGGGGTGGACCTGCTGTTCGTGGACGGCGAAGACTACGGCAGCTTCGACGCCGGGCAGGATCAGGACGTGCTGATCGGATCCCGCTACTTCGCAGCCCACCTCCCGGCCGGGCCGCTGCCCGAATTCGCGGTGCTGTTCGACATGGTGGGCGACCGGGACCTCCACATCTTGCGGGAGGGAAGCTCGGTGACCGCTGCGCCCGACGTGGTGCAGATGGTCTGGGCGCTGGCGAAACGGATCGGGCATGGGGACATTTTCGCGGCTCTGGATACCGGTCCCATCACCGATGACCATATCCCGCTCCAGCAGGTGGGAATCCGGGCGATCGATATCATCGACCTTGACTACGGCCCCACCAACGGCTGGCACCACACCGTGGAGGACACCATCGACAAGCTCAGCGCGGCCAGCCTGCAGGCGGTGGGCGATGTGGGAATGGCGCTGGTGAGAGAAGCGAAGCGGTGGGCGGGAAGCGGATAGCGGATAGCGGATAGCGGATAGCGGGGAGCGGGCGCTTTTCCGCTCTGCTCCGCGGGGGATTGACGCCAGGAACCCCTGATCCGCCCCTTAGCGTGCGGGCATGTCGCGGGAACCGCGTGCGGTGCTTCTCCTCCTCGCGCTGGCGGTGGCGGGCCAGGCCGGCCGGCTGATCCTGGGGCACCGGGGCGACCCGCCGGGAGCGATCCTCACCCCCGCCCCCGCCGCCGATCCGGCCCGGCACGCGGCCCGCGCCCAGCGCCTGGCCCGACCACTTCGCTCCGGCGAAACCATCGACCTCAACACGGCGCCGGCGGAGGAAATCGCCCGGCTCCCCCGGATTGGCATGTCACTGGCAAAGCGAATCGTACAGGACCGCACAACTCGGGGAACCTTTCGGGGGTTGGAGGAGCTGGACCGGGTCCCCGGCGTGGGCCCCGCTCTCCTGGACCGGATCTCCGAATGGGTAGCCTTCGGGGGGGCTCAGGTCACCTCGGTGACTCCGGGGATCGCTGCAAATCCCGGCATTCCCGGGGCTTACGCGGCACCGGGAGGTGCTCCAGCCGAAGGGCTGGTGGACCTTAACTCGGCCTCACTAGCGGACCTGGAAGCCCTGCCGGGGATCGGCAAGGCCAGGGCCCGGGCGATTCTGGCATATCGCCGGAGCCATGGGTCATTCGCCGTAGTGTCGGATCTTGGGAGGGTACCAGGGTTCAGTCAGTGGCTGGTTGAGCGCCTTGGACCGCTGGTCACTGTGAGATAGGCAACAGGCAACAGGCAACAGGCAACAGAATGGCCTTTCCAGGAGGAAACCCCAAGGGCATGACCACGGCCGCGCTACCGACGGATCGCCTGGGCGATATCCTGGTCAAGGAAGGGCTGCTGTCGCGCGAGAAGCTCGCGCAGGCGCTCACCGAGCATCGCTCCTCCGGGATGCCGCTCGGGTTCATCGTGGCCAAGCAGGGCCTGGTCCCCGAAGTCGAAGTCACCCGGATCGTGGCCCGGCAGCTCCGGGTGCCGGCGGTGGACCTGGCCAAGTTCGAGGTGGATGCCAAGATCCTCAAGCTGATTCCGGCCGACATCGCCAAGCGGCACATCGTGCTTCCGCTCAAGCGGGAGGGCCGGACCCTGACCGTGGCGATGGCCAATCCCACTGACCAGGTGCTGCTCCAGGAGCTCCGGTTCATCACCCGGTACGATCTCTTTCCGGTCTTCGCGGGGGAATACACCCTCCGCACCCTGATCGACAAGTACTACGACTCTTCCGACATGCAGCTCCAGTCCATCCTCAAGGACATGGAGGGGCTGGTCGACGACGTCGAAGTGCTGGCGGACCTGGACGAGGATGCGGCAACCCAGGCGCAGATCGACGATGCGCCGGTGGTCAAGCTGATCAACGGCATCCTGACCGACGCGGTGCAGCGGGGCGCCAGCGACATTCACGTCGAATCCTTCGAGCACGAGATGCGGGTGCGGTACCGGATCGACGGCGCCCTCGCCGAGGTGATGAAACCGCCCAGCCGGATGAAGGCGGCGCTGATCTCCCGGATCAAGATTCTCTCCCAGCTCAACATCGCCGAGCGGCGGGTGCCCCAGGACGGGCGGCTCAAGCTCAAGATGGCCAACCGGGTGATCGACTTCCGGGTCTCGACCCTGCCCTGCCTGTTCGGCGAGAAGATCGTGCTCCGGATCCTGGACAAGGGCAACCTGACCCTCGATCTCTCCACCTTCGGGTTCGAGCCCAAGGCCGAGGCCGACCTGATGAAGGCGATTCTGAATCCCTACGGGATGGTGCTGGTGACCGGGCCGACCGGCTCGGGCAAGACCACCACGCTGTACTCCGCGCTCCAGCGGATCAATACCATCGACACCAACATCATGACCGCGGAAGACCCGGTCGAGTACAATCTGCACGGCATCAACCAGGTCCAGGTCCGCACCGAAATCGGCCTGACCTTCGCGGCCGCGCTGAAGGCATTTCTCCGCCAGGACCCCAACATTATCATGATCGGCGAGATCCGGGACCTGGAGACCGGCGGCATCGCTATCAAGGCCGCGCTCACCGGCCACCTGGTGCTCTCCACCCTGCACACCAACGACGCGCCCAGCACGGTCACCCGGCTCATCGACATGGGGGTGGAGGCGTTCAACGTGTCGGCCGCGGTCAACCTGGTGGTGGCCCAGCGGCTGGTCCGGCGGATCTGCAAGGATTGCAAGGATCCGACGACCTACCGGCCGGAGGAGCTCAAGTCCCTGGTGACGCTGGGCATGAATATTGAGCAGATCCGTTCGCTCCCCTTCATGAAGGGCGCGGGGTGCGAAACCTGCGGCGGCACCGGATACCGGGGCCGCGCCGGCATCTACGAGGTCATGGCGATTTCCCCCGAACTCCGGCGCATGGTCCTCCGGGGCGCGTCGGTGGCCGAGCTCCGGGACATGGCGGTGGAGGAGGGAATGCTGACGCTTCGCATGGACGGAATCAAGAAGATCGAGAAGGGTGTGACCACCCTCGAGGAAGTCGTCAAGGAGACGTCCGGATGAGCCTGAATCTGCGAGCCTTGTTGCAGGAAATGATCGAGCGGGAAGCCTCCGACTTGCACATCACGGCCGGGGAGCGCCCCAAGCTCCGGGTGGACGGCGACATCACCAACTCCTCGGTGGAGACGGTGATGACCCCCAAGGACACCCTGCAGCTGGCCTATTCGGTGCTCACCGAGCAGCAGAAGAAGCGGTTCGAGTTCGAGGACGAGCTGGACTTCTCCTTCGGGATCCAGAACCTGGCCCGGTTCCGCGGCAACGTGTTCAAGCAGCGGGGCTGCGTCGCCATGGTGCTGCGGATGATTCCCTTCAGCGTGCGGACCTTCGAGGACCTGGGGCTCCCCCCGGTGGTGGCCCGGCTGGCCGAGCGGCCCCGGGGGCTCATCCTGGTGACCGGGCCGACCGGGTCGGGCAAGAGCACCACGCTGGCGGCGATGATCGACAAGATCAACCGGGACCGGAAGGGCCACATCATCACGGTCGAGGACCCGATCGAGTTCATCCACCGCCACCAGAACTGCATCGTCAACCAGCGGGAAATCGGCACCGACACCAAGAGCTTCGCCGCGGCGCTCAAGTACGCCCTGCGGGAAGACCCCGACATCATCCTGGTCGGCGAAATGCGCGACCTGGAGACCATCGCCGCCGCGCTCACCATCGCGGAAACCGGCCACCTGGTGCTGGCCACCCTGCACACCAACTCGGCGGCGGAGTCGATCAACCGGATCATCGACGTGTTTCCCTCGACCCAGCAGTCCCAGGTCCGGGCCCAGCTGGCCTTCGTGCTCGAGGGGGTGCTGACCCAGACCCTGCTGCAGAAATCGCGGGGGAAGGGCCGGATGATGGCCTGCGAGATCATGGTCGCGACCCCGGCGATCCGGTCGCTGATCCGGGACGACAAGGTGCACCAGATCTACTCCGCCCTCCAGTCGGGCAAGAAGCACGGGATGCAGACGATGGTGGACGCGCTGTACCAGCTCTATATGAACCGGGAAGTGTCGAAGGAAGAGTGCCTCCGGGCCGCCAGCGACGCGAACGAGTTCCTTCGCGCCATCGGAGAGAAACCGCTCGAGGAGCAGGCCATCGGGACGATGGATAAGGCAGGCGCGGCGATGAGCCGCCGCTAACCGCGACAGAGGACACCCATTATGGCCCAGTTCGAATACACCGCCAAGAACGCCACCAGCGGCCAGATCCTGAAGGGGACGATGGACGTCCCCACCCGGGACGAGGTCGTCGCGTTCATCCGCAAGAACCGGATGATCCTGGTAAGCGTGCGGGAGGCGCCGACCCAGCTCAGCTTCAAGATGCCGGGCTCCCGCGTGAAGACCCGCGACGTGGTGATCTTCACCCGCCAGTTCTCCACCATGATCAACGCCGGTCTGCCGCTGGTGCAGTCGCTCTCGATCCTGGCGCAGCAGACCGAGAACAAGACCCTCAAGGACATCACCAAGGCGGTGGTGTACGACGTCGAGGCCGGCAACACCCTGGCCGACGCGCTGGCCAAGCATCCCAAGGCCTTCAGCGGGCTCTACGTCAACATGGTGGCGGCGGGCGAGGCCGGCGGCATCCTGGACACCATCCTGATGCGGCTGGCCACCTTCCTGGAAAAGAACGACGCCCTGGTCCGCAAGGTGAAGGGCGCGATGGTGTATCCGGCCGTCATCATCAGCGTGGCGATCATCGCGGTGGCGGTGCTGCTGGTGTTCGTGATTCCGACGTTCTCCTCGATGTTCGCGTCGGTGAACATGGAGCTGCCGCTGCCGACCCGGATCGTGATCGGGGCGTCGGATGTGCTGACCCGGTTCTGGTGGGCGATCGTCCTGGGCGCGGTCGTCCTGGTGCTCGGGTTCCGCTCCTATTACGGCACGCCCAACGGCCGGAAGAACATCGACGGGCTGCTGCTCCGGGCCCCGGTGCTGGGTGACCTGCTCCGCAAGTCGGCGGTGTCGCGGTTCACCCGGACCCTGGGGACCCTGATCTCCTCCGGCGTGTCGATTCTCGACGGGCTGGAGATCACCGCCAAGACCGCCGGCAACCGGGTGGTCCACGACGCGGTGATGCAGTCCCGGCAGTCCATCGCCGGCGGCGAAACCATCGCCGGACCGCTGCAGTCCTCCGGGGTCTTCCCGCCCATGGTCATCTCGATGATCTCGGTCGGCGAGCAGACCGGCGGGCTGGACGAAATGCTCACCAAGATCGCCGACTTTTACGACGCGGAAGTGGACGTGGCGGTGAGCGCCCTCCTCTCCCTGATGGAGCCGGTGATGATCGTGGTTCTGGGCGTCATCGTGGGCGGCATGGTGGTCGCCATGTACCTCCCGATCTTCGACATGGTGAACGCGATCCAGTAGGTCTTCCGCAGATCGATTCCGCGCCGTAGGTTGACCGGGCGCCTCCAGTTGCGGGGCGCCCGGTCGTCTTTCCCTGGCTTCATGACGGTTCCTCCCCGACGGCTGCGCAATGCCATGGGTCGGGGCATCCCGGCCCCTCTTCCTCCGAAAGGAAGCCACCATGCGCGGGAAGATCCTTCAGTACAACGGCAACGACGGTACCGGCATCTTCGTCGCCGACGGCCAGCAGCATCGCTTCACCCTCGCCAGCTGGAAGGGGGACCACGCCCCCGCAGTGGGCAAGACGGTGGAGGCGGTGATGGCGGACGGCCAGGTCCAGTCGGTGGCCCTGGTGGGGGACGACGTCCTGCTCCGGGAGAAAGCCGAGGAGCTGGGCGGGAAGCTGGGCGGGCTGGTGGGGGGCCTGGGGGGGACCCTGGCCAGGGGCGGGGCCGGGGGCAGCGGGGCGGCGCTGGGCGGGTCGATCGTGGAACGTTTCGGCGCGCTGACCCTGGGAGCCTACGCGGTGTTCCTGATCGGGACCACCCTGTTCAAGGCGGTCAGCAACTCGCTGATCGGCTTCGGCTTCTCGATGTGGCAGCTGGCCTCCTTCCTCAGCACCTTCGGGGGCGGGGGAGGCATCAAGCTGCTGCTGATCCTGTCCTACCTCTCGATCCTGGTTCCCTTCCTCTGGCGGGACCGCCGGGCCTGGCTCGCCCTGCTGATTCCCCTGGTGACCATGGTCTGGGCGGTGATCCGGGCCCTGTCGGCGGGCGGCGGCGGTGGCGGGGTGGACATGGGCGACTTCGGGATCCTGGGCTTCTATCTCCCGCTGATCGCGTCGGTGGTGCTCGCCCTGGCGGGATTCAAGCGCTTCAAGGAAGCGGTGTGATTCCGGTGGTCAGTGGTCAGTGGTCAGTGGTGGAGGTTCCTCCCCTGACCACTGACCACTGACCACTGATCACTGACCACTGATCACTGCTTCATGGACGTCACATTGCTCTTCGGCGGGGCTCCCTTCACATAGATGTCCAGCCACGCGGTCCACCGGCCCCAGAGGTCCAGCAGGGTCTCCTTGGTGGCCGGGCCGTGGTCCTCGTAGGGATACAGGTAGAGCGACGCGACTTTGCCCTCAGACCGAAGCGCCTGCATCATCCGGATCGAGCTGATCGGGTTGGTGCCGACGTTCTGGTCCTCCAGCCCGTGATACATCAGCAGGGCTCCCTGCATCTTGTCGGCATACAGCATCGGCGACATGTCGAGGTAGGTCTTCTGCCCGCTCCAGAGATCGCGCCGCTCGCTCTGGAAGCCGGTGGGGGTCAGGGTCCGGTTGTACATCCCGTCGCCCGCGATGCCCGCCTTGAAGAAGGGGGTGTGCACCAGCGCGTTCGCGGTGCTGAAGGCGCCGTAGCTGTGGCCGCCGATCCCCAGCCGGGTCCGGTCGATGAATCCCTGGCGGTCCAGCTCGTCGATCACCGCGAGCAGGTTCATGCGGAGATCGGAGACGTAGTTGTCGTTCATCCGCCCGGTCTCCCCGATGATCGGCGGATTGAAGTTCGCGACCGCGTAACCCTGGGTCGCCAGATACTCGATGGTCCGGGTGCCCGATTCGGGGAACTGGTTGACATTCTCGCTGCGCAGGGTCCGGTCGTAGCCGGCCTGGTCGGTGTATTCGTAGGGATAGAGCCAGAACATTCCCGGCAGCCGGGTCCCGGTCTGGTAGCCGGCCGGGAGGGTGAGCCGGACCACGAACTTGATGCCGTCCACCCGGGTCACCAGCAGCCGCTTCCGGGTGAGCGCGGTGAAGCCGGGGGCGCGGTCCACATTCTGGGTGAGCTGGGTCAGGGCGCCGGACTTCAGGTCGCGGAGGAAGGCGTTGGCGACCTGAGTCGCCGATTCCCGCACCACGACCGCCCGGGTGAAGTCGTCGTCCAGCGGCGCGGTGACCGTCTCCGCCAGGTCGGCGGCGCTCTCGAAGATCCGGCTCTTGGCGCCGGTGGTGATGACCACCCGGTCCACGAAGGCGCGGGGCGGGTTGTGGAGGAAGTCGCGGTAATAGCGGGTCCCCGAGAGGTAGACCGCGCTGTCGGACGAGATCAGCGCCACGCTCCCGCCGCCCAGCGAACGGGTCATCAGCGCGCCGGGGTTGGTATAGAAGGCCAGCGAATCGGCCCCGCCGCGGCGTCCGCCGCCGCCCCCGAATCCGCCGGTTCCGCCGCCGAGCGCGGGGGTGTAGCCCCGCTGGCGGACGATGGTGTACTTCCGGGTGGGCTCGGTCAGGCGGATGGCATAGATCTCCCCCATCCCGCTCCGGGTTGCGCCGAAGAAGACCATGCCGGCGTCTTCGCTCCAGAGCACCTGGGAGACCGGCCCGTCCGCCGTGTACAGCACGGTGGTATCGCCGGCACCGAAGGGCGGCATCCAGCGCACCAGCCGGTCGGGCCGGCCGGTGCCGCCGGCGCCGGGCGCTCCGCCCCGGGCCGGCTGGGTCGAGCCGGCGTCGCTGGTATCGGCGGCACGGCCCCGGGCCGGTGGGACCGCCTCCAGGTAGAACAGGCCCTCGCCCCGGGGCATCCACCCCAGCGATCGCTTGCCGCCGTCGGTCCGCCGGTCCGCCGGAGCGTCACCGGTGTCGGGGGCCTCCCGCAGCGGCCGCCGGGCCACCTCGGCGAGCACCTTGCCATCGGCGTCCCAGATCTCCTCCGTCTCGCCGAAATTGTTGTACTGCACCACGTAGGAAAACGGCTTCCGGGTCGTGGTGACCCGGAGGTACTTCCCGTCGGGCGACGGCTCGACGCTCTCGATCATGCCGGGCGCACCGATCTTGCGCGCGGCGCGGGTCCGGACGTTGATGGCGGTGAGCTGGCCGGTCACGTAGTACTCCATCAGCGCCTGCTCGTGGGGATCTTCCAGCAGACTGGCGTAGCTGCGCTGGGGCGACTTGAGGCTGTCCAGCCAGAGCTGGACCTCGGGCCCGGTCGCGATGGCGGGCCGGAGCGGCTCGGCGCCCCGCGGCTCGGGCACCAGCACGGCGATGATGCTGCTGCCGTCTCCGGTCCAGTCGAAGGAGGTGACCAGGGTGGCGAGGAGCGGAGTCCGGGTCAGGGCCCGCGACCCGCCGGTCGCCGCATCCGCCACATAGATGTGGGACGCCTTCTCGAAATTGGCGATAAACGCCACCTGCCGGCCGTCGGGTGACCAGGCCGGGCTCGAAACGGTCGCACCGGCGGGGACCTGGAGCGCCGTGGCGCGACCGGTGGCGGCCTCAATGACCGAGAGCCCTGCGGCACCCCGGGTGGTCAGGGAACGGGCTCGGTTGGCGGCGGGGTCCACCTGCAATCCGCCGAAATAATGGTGGACCTTGCCGAAGGACGTCACGCTGGGCAGCCCGGCGCTTTCCTCCCGGAGGAAGTACTTCCGGTCGGGACTCTGCCGGGAGAGCGTGACGTTCAGATGGCGCGGAGCGGTGACCAGCCGGGTGATTTCTTCCGGCGGCGTCACGTAGGATTCGGCGCCCAGCCGGGCCCGGCTGGCCGCCAGATCGTCGGAAGCCGCCCCGGGGGTTGCAGGCGCCTGGGCGACCAGCAGGGACCCGCAGCACACCGAAAAGAGGATTCCGCACGACGCCGGCCGGGCGTAAGGGCGGGGGAGACGCATGGCAACCTCGGGAGCGGGATTGGTGTTTGGCGAACGGTACCTCTAGGATACGCTATTGTTGTCTCCGGCGCTGAACGGAGTGCGGCCGCCTGCATCTGCCGGGACGGGGCATCGAACGGCATTCCCGGGAATTCTGCCAGTGCCGGGTGGCCGGTTTCCGCCCGGGTGAATCGCGCAAATCCGCTGCTGATAAGTCGTTGCAAACCCTGGCTTCACGGTGCAGGTCTTGCGAGATGAAACCCTGAGCCTCGCCCCACTTCGACTCCATTTTCAAGAAGGTTCACCATGTCCGTTTCGCGCACGTCTGCCGTCCTTGCCCTGCTGGCCACCGGCGCCGCCGGCGGCCTGGCCGCCCAAGGCGCCCCGCGGATCCACGCCATCGAGCTCACCTTCGCGGGCGGGTATTTCCAGCCCACCGCCACCTCGGGACAGACCGGGACGGTCGCGCTGACCCGGCGGCCCGCCTGGGTCGGGAGCAGCCACCTCAACTTCTACGCCCCCGGCGGGCGGACCGGCTTCGAGATTTCAGCGGGTTATGCGCCGGAGCGGATTCGCCAGTCGACCACCGGTGGCGTCACCGCGGGCTCCCGGCGCACCAACATGCTGTTCGGCACCGCCAAGGCGGTGTTCGGCCGCTCGCCCCGGCTCCCCGGGGTTTCCTATATGGTGGGCGGCGGCGTGGGCGTCATGCACCGGAAGAAGAGCGTGCTCAATTCGGCCGAGAGCTCGACCAACCTCGGCGGGGTGGCGAGCCTGATGCTCCGCTTCCCCATCGATGGCCAGGTCGGCCTCCGGCTCGACGCTCAGGACATCATCTACAGCGCCGACTACGGGCTGGGAAGCAAGCTTCGTAATGATCTGTTCCTGACGGCGGGGCTGGGGATTTCCTGGTAATAACAGCAGCCATCAGCCTTCAGCCATCAGCCAGAGACCGCCCGGCGAAGCCGGGCGGTCTCGTTTCCGTCCCGTCCTACCGACCTACCGTCCTGCCCTCTTGCTTTTATATAGGGGAGGGGGGTATTATAGGTGGCAAGGTGGCAACGAGGCAAGGGCCCACCCCAACCCCAAACCCCGACTCCCGACTCCCGTGTCTTCCGACAAACTCGCGGTCCTCCTCGCCGGCCTCGCCCTGATCGGGTGGATACTCTGGTATTTCTTCCGGACCCGGGTCCCCGGGGCGGTGGCGGTGGCTGGGCCGGCGGAGGGCGGGGTGCAGGAAGCGGTGATCACGGTGAAGGGCGGCTATCAGCCCAGCGAGGTTCAGGTGGCAGCCGGCCGCCCGGTGCGGCTGATCTTCGACCGGCAGGAGACCAATCCCTGCTCGGACGAGCTGCTCATCCCCGAGTTCCGGATTCATCGCGCCCTGCCGCCCCACCAGCGCACCGCAGTGGAGTTCACTCCGGGCACGCCGGGCAGCTTCGACTTCAAGTGCGGGATGGGGATGCTGCACGGAAAGCTCATCGTGACATGACCACCGTTACCCTGCCGGTGCGGGGGATGCATTGCGCCGCGTGTCAGGCGCGGGTCCAGCAGCAGCTGGAGCGCGCGCCCGGGGTGTCCGGCGCGGCCGTCAATCTCCTGCTCAATACCGCAACCGTCACCTACGACCCGGCGAAGACGTCGCCGGAAAGTCTGGTCGAGGCGGTGCGGGCCACCGGGTACGAAAGCGAGCTGCCGTCGGCCGAGCCGGACACCGGACAGGAGGAAGCGGCGCGGGACCGGGAATCGGCGGCGGAATTCCGGAGTCTGCTGCGCCGGGCACTGGTGAGCCTGGCCGTCGGCGTCGCGCTGATGCTGCTGATGCCGCCCGCGGAGCTGCAGCTTGTCGTCACCACGGTGATCATGCTCTGGGCGGGCCGGCAGTTCTACCTCCGGGCCTGGCGGTCCTTCCGGCACCACAGCGCCGACATGAACACCCTGATCGCGGTCGGTACCGGCGCGGCCTACCTCTTCTCCGCCACCGCGACTCTTGCCCCCGGCCTCTTCCAGCGCCGGGGCGTGGAGCCGGTGGTCTATTTCGAAGCGGTGATCATCATCATCGCCCTGATCCTGCTCGGGAATGCCCTGGAGGCCCGGGCCCGGCGGCAGACTTCCTCGGCGCTCCGTGCTCTCTCCTCGCTGCAGCCCGCCGTCGCGCGGGTCGTGCGGGGCGGCGCCGAGGTAGACGTCCCGGTCGCCGCGGTGCGCTCCGGCGAGGTGATCCTGGCCCGGCCGGGTGAACGGATCGCGGTGGACGGTGAGGTGATCGACGGAGCCGGCGGGGTGGACGAGTCCATGCTCACCGGCGAATCGCTTCCGGTCGAGAAGGGTCCGGG
>Ga0255312_1000114_pt1 | contig 12614 bp, 17 predicted proteins | sample EtOH5_T0_E5_meta_FD_202081 | JGI IMG/M metagenome (GOLD analysis project Ga0255312, IMG submission 202081) | Sandy soil microbial communities from University of British Columbia, Vancouver, Canada - EtOH5_T0_E5 | ecosystem: Engineered > Artificial ecosystem > Sand microcosm > Unclassified ...
ACGGCTTTGCCGAGGCGCCCAACAAGGACGCCTTCGTCATCCCGACGATGGGGTGACCTCTCCACCAACGCGTCCAAATCAGCGGTTACGCGTTGAGCGGGCATGAGAATGGCCCGCACTCCACTGATTGCCCTCGCTGTCGCGCTCGTCCTCACCGCCTGCGACAAGCGCGACCCGGTCGCCGACGGGGCCGACAACACCGCCGGCCTGCCGTCGGTCGACAATGTCGCCGGAGCCAAAGACGGCAGGCCGAGCCCGGACGGTTCCGCCCCGACCAACGTCGCGACTACGCCCGCCGCCGCACCCCAAGCTCCAGTCGCCGCGATCCCGGCGGCGCTTCACGGCCGCTGGGGGCTGACTCCTGCCGACTGCACGTCGACGCGCGGGGACGCCAAGGGGCTGCTCGTGGTAAGTGTCGGCGAGCTTGGCTTTTACGAGTCGCGGGCGGTTCCGGCCGGAAATGTCAGCGTCTCGGGCGATTCGATCGGCGCCGACTTCACTTTCAACGGCGAGGGGCAAAACTGGACCAAGTTCGAGACGCTGCAGTTGAAAAAGGACAAATTGATCAGAACGGAGAGCAGTCCCATGGCGAGCTTCACCTATGCGCGCTGCAAATAGACTAAGGCTGGTGCTGATCGGCCTCGCCGCGGCGACCGCCGCCTGCCGCCAGTCGCCTCCCGAGCAGAACCTCGCTGCCGTCAACAAAGCGGCGACGCCGACCGACATCGAGGCGCTTCCCCCCGACGAAAGCGCCGCCACGCCGACCAATGAGCTGAACGCTGGCGACGACGAGGCGTCGAATGTCGACGAGCCGTCGAACGCCGCCAATCAGGACTGAAGGGGAGCGCGCGATGATGAAGCTCTATTACGCACCCGGCGCCTGTTCGCAGGCCGTCCACATCCTCCTCCACGAGGCCGGGCTCGATCACAAATCCGAGGCTGTCGACCTGCGCGCCAAGCGCACCGCCGGAGGCGCCGACTATTGGGCGATCAACCCCAAGGGCGCGGTGCCGGCGCTCGATCTCGGCAACGGCGAGGTGCTGACCGAGAATGCCGCGATCCTGCAATATCTCGGCGACCTTTCCGGCGACGAGCGGCTGCTGCCGCCGGTCGGCGAGCTCCGCCGCTACCGCGTGCTCGAATGGCTCAACTTCATCGCCACCGAGCTGCACAAGGGCTTCGGCCCGTTGTGGAACCCTACTGCGTCGGCCGACAGCAAGCAGGCCACGCGCGACCTGCTGGCCAAGAAATTCGACTATGCCGAACAGCGTTTGGGCGCCGGACCGTTCGTGCTCGGCGAGCAGCTGACCATCGCCGACCCCTACCTGTTCGTCATGCTCAATTGGACCGGCCACCACGGCATCGACCTCGAGCGCTGGCCCGGCCTGGTCGCATTTGCGAACCGGATGCGGACACGGCCCGCGGTCGACATTGTGCTTCGCGCCGAGGGGCTGGTCGAGGAGGAAGTCGCGGGCTAGAGCGCGCTCGCTCATGCACCAGTTCGACCTCACCGACGACCAGCGCCAGATCCAGGAAATGGCGGTCAAGTTCACCGCCGACGCGATCAGCCCGTTCGCCGCCGAGTGGGACGAGAAGCACATTTTCCCCAAGGACACGATCCGCGCCGCAGCCGAGCTCGGCTTCGGCGCCATCTACGTCAGCGAGGAATCGGGCGGCATCGGCCTCGGCCGGCTCGAGGCGGCGCTGATCGTGGAGGCGATGGCCTACGGCTGCCCGTCGACCAGCGCCTTCATCTCGATCCACAACATGGCGAGCTGGATGATCGACCGCTACGGCTCGGCTGAGGTCAAGCAGGCGTATTTGCCGTCGATGATCACGATGGAGCGGATGGGCAGCTATTGCCTGACCGAGCCGTCGTCGGGCTCCGACGCGGCGGCCCTCAAGGCGAAAGCAGTGCTGGACGGCGACCATTATGTCGTCTCCGGCTCCAAGGCGTTCATCTCCGGCGCCGGCGAGAACGACATCTACGTGACCATGGTCCGCACCGGCGAAGAAGGCCCCAAGGGCATCTCGTGCCTGGTGATCGAGAAGGACATGAAAGGCGTCAGCTTCGGCGCCCAGGAGCGAAAGCTCGGCTGGCACAGCCAACCGACCGCCCAGGTCAATTTCGACGAGGTCCGGGTGCCCGTCACCAACCGCGTCGGCGGCGAGGGCGAGGGCTTCCGGATTGCGATGGCGGGCTTGGACGGCGGCCGTCTCAACATCGGCGCCTGCTCGCTGGGCGGCGGCCAGCGCTGCCTCGACGAGGCGATCAAATATACCAAGGACCGCAAGCAGTTCGGCACCGCCATCGCCGACTTCCAGGCGACCCAGTTCACGCTCGCCGATATGGAAACCGAGCTCCAGGCGGCGCGCTATCTGCTCTACGTCGCCGCCGCCAAGGTGACCGCCAACGCGCCCGACAAGACCCGGTTCGCGGCGATGGCCAAGCGGCTCGCGACCGACACCGGCTCGTCGGTCGTCGACCGCGCGCTGCAGCTGCATGGTGGCTACGGCTATTTGATGGACTATCCGATCGAGCGCTTCTGGCGCGACCTTCGGGTCCACTCGATCCTCGAGGGCACCAACCAGATCATGCGCGTCATCGTCAGCCGGGACCTGTTGCGCCAGTGAGCGATTCCCTGAGCGAAGATATCCTGGTCTCGACGCAAGGCCCGGTCGCGCGCCTCCGCCTCAACCGGCCGCAGGCGCTCCACGCGCTGACCCGCGCCATGTGCGACACGATGTCCGACGCGCTGCTCGGCTGGCGCGACGACCCCGAGATCAAGGCGGTGGTCATCGACCACGCCCAGGGTCGCGGCTTCTGCGCCGGCGGCGACGTCGTCATGGTCGCCAGGAGCGGTGTCGGCGACGGCGTTGACGCCCGCGCCTTCTTCCACAGCGAATATCGCCTCAACCATCTGCTGTTCACCTACCCCAAGCCGACCGTCGCGCTGATGGACGGGATCACGATGGGCGGCGGCGTCGGCATTGCGTTGCCGTGCACCTATCGCGTCGCGACCGAGAACACGCGCCTGGCGATGCCCGAAACCGGCATCGGCCTGTTTCCCGACGTCGGCGGCGGCTGGTATTTGTCGCGGCTGCCCGGGCGGGTCGGGCAGTTCATGGTCCTGACCGGCGCCCGGCTCGACGGCGCCGAGTGCCACTATCTCGGGCTTGCCACCCATTATTTGCCGCATTCGGCGCTCGAGGAGCTGGTCGAGCGGATGACCAAGATGCCGGATCGCCTCAACGGCGTCCTCGGGGCGGCGGCCGTGTCGGCGCCGCAGGCGAAGATCGCGGGCAACCTCGCAACCATCACCCGGGCGTTCGCGCCGGACGAGCTCGAAGAGGTCGAGGCGGCGCTCGAAGCCGACGGCGGCGACTGGGCGAGCAGCGAGCTCGCGACCATCCGCAGCAAGAGCCCGCTGTCGTGCAAGGTGTCGCTGCGGCTGCTCGCCGAAGGCGCCACGCGGCGCAGCTTCGCCGAGGAAATGGCGGCGGAATATGCGCTCGCCGGCCGCGTCGTCCGCACCCACGACTTCCTCGAAGGGGTGCGGGCGCTGCTGATCGACAAGGACAATCAGCCGAAATGGGATCCGCCGACCGCGGGCGAAGTCACCGACGCCATGCTCGACGCCTTGTTCGAGCCGCTTCCCGAGGACCAGCGCTGGACACCATTTCCGGGCATCGGAGAGCCGACATGAGCGACTATGAGACCATCCTCGTCGAACGGCGCGAAGCGGTGACCCTGGTCACCCTCAATCGCCCGCAGGCCTTGAACGCCCTCAACAACCAGGTGCTGAGCGAGCTGATCGCCGCCTTCGCCGCCTACGACGCCGATCCTGCGCAGCGCTGCCTGGTCCTGACCGGATCGGAAAAAGCGTTCGCCGCCGGCGCCGACATCAAGGAAATGCAGGCCCAGGGCTTCGCCGACATGTACTCGGCCAATTTCTTCGGCGGCTGGGAGCAGGTCACCGCGACCCGCAAGCCGTGGCTCGCCGCGGTCGCCGGCTTCGCATTGGGCGGCGGCTGCGAAGTGGCGATGATGGCCGACTTCATCATTGCCGCCGACACCGCCAAATTCGGCCAGCCGGAGATCAAGCTCGGCGTCACCCCGGGCATGGGCGGATCGCAGCGGCTGACTCGCGCGGTCGGCAAGGCCAAGGCGATGGAGATGTGCCTGACCGGCCGGATGATGGACGCCGCCGAGGCCGAGCGTTCGGGCCTGGTCGCCAAGGTCGTCCCCGCCGCCGACCTCATCGACGAGGCGCTGAAGACCGCCGCGCACATCGCCGCGATGGCGCCGCTCGCCGCGATCGCGGTCAAGGAGATGATCGACGCCGCGTTCGAGATGCCGCTCGCGCAGGGCATCCGCTTCGAGCGGCGGCTGTTCCACGGGCTGTTCGGGACCGACGACCAGAAGGAAGGCATGGCCGCCTTCGTCGACAAGCGCCCCGGCAACTGGACCGGCCGCTAGGAGTTCACGAAGCCATGGCGAAGATCGCATTCATCGGGCTTGGCCACATGGGTGGCGGCATGGCCCCCAACCTCGCCAAGGCCGGCCATGAGGTGCACGCCTTCGACCTCAGCGCCGATGCCCTCAAGCGCGCCGTCGAGCACGGCTGCAAGGCCGCCAAGTCCGGCGCCGAGGCGTGCAAGGGCGCCGAAGCGGTGGTGACGATGCTGCCGGCCGGCACCCACGTCGCCGCCGTCTACCGCAGCGCGGTGTTCGAGGCCGCTCCCAAGACCGCGATCCTGATCGACTGCTCGACCATCGACGTCGCCACCGCCAAGGAGATCGAGGCCGAGGCGGCCAAGGACGGGCTGACGATGGTCGACGCGCCGGTGTCGGGCGGCATTGCCGCGGCCGAGGGCGGCACGCTGACCTTCATGGTCGGCGGCTCCGACCAAGGCTTCGAGCGCGCCCGCCCCTTCCTCGAAAAAATGGGCAAGGCGGTGATCCACGCCGGCGGCCCCGGCTCCGGCCAGGCGGCCAAGATCTGCAACAACATGCTCTTGGGCGCGACCATGGCCGCGACCTGCGAGACGTTCGTCCTCGCCCAAAAGCTCGGGCTCGACCTGCAGACCTTCTACGACATCGCCTCCAAGGCGTCGGGCCAGAGCTGGTCGATGACCTCTTACTGCCCGGTCCCCGGCGTCGGCCCGGAAACGCCGGCCGACCGCGGCTACGAAGGCGGCTTCGCGGCGGCGCTGATGCTCAAGGACCTCAAGCTCGCCATGGAAGCGGCCGACGAAGCCGGCGCCTACACGCCGATGGGCGCCGAAGCCGAGGAACTGTACGAGCGCTTCGTCCATTTGGGCGGGGGCACCAAGGACTTCTCCGGCATCATCAAGATGATCGACGACAGCTGGAAGAAGCAGGACCCGGACTGAGGAGAAAGTATGCGTACTGCCCTGCTCGCCATGACTGCCGTCGCGTTGCTCGCCGGCTGCCGTCAATCGGCCGACAATCCGGCGGCCAACGCCGCCGCCCTCAGGAGTGGGCAGGTCCTTCCTCAAATGGACGCAGCGGTCGCGATCCGTGCTCCGGCGACCAAGGAAGCGGCGGTCAAGCTCATGCAAGAGCGAAACGACAACATGAAGAAGATCGGCAAGGCGTTCAAAGAGCTCGGCCGCGAGCTCAAAGCCAGCACACCCGACCTTGGCGCGGTGCGTTCGTCCGCCGCAACCATCGCCGGCCTTGCGCCCCGGGTCCCGTCCTGGTTCCCGGCAGGCACCGGCCCAGATGTGGGCAAGACCCGGGCCAAAGCCGAGATCTGGCAGAAGCCAATGGATTTCGCGGCCAAGACCAAGGCATTCCAGAGTGCGGTGAGGACTTTCGACGCCGCCGCAAAAAGCAAGGATCTGGCGGCCATCCAGCTACGGTTCGCGGACCTCGGTAAAACCTGCAAGTCCTGTCACGACAGCTACCGAAGTGAGGAAAAAAAGTGAACAGCGAGTGAAGGCACCCGTCTGGGACCTGCCGATCCGCCTGTTCCACTGGCTGCTCACCGGCCTGATCGGGTTCAGCTGGTGGTCGGTCAAATACCATCACACCGACTGGCACATCTGGTCAGGCATCGCGATCCTGACCCTGCTCGTCTTCCGGCTGTTGTGGGGCGTGTTCGGCAGCTCGACCGCCCGCTTCGCCACTTTCGTCCGCGGCCCCCGCGCCGTCCTCGCTTACGTGCGCGATAATTCAAGCTGGCGTATGGCCGGCCACACCCCGCTCGGCGCGCTGAGCATCGTCGCCATGCTCGTTGCAGTGGCGATTCAGGTCGGGCTCGGCCTGATTGCGACCGACGAGGACGGGCTCAATGAAGGCCCGCTTGCCCAGCTGGTCAGCCTCCCGGTTTCCGAGACCGCGCGCGACATCCACGAATACTGGTTCTACGTCGTGCTGGCGCTGATCGTGCTGCACGTCGGCGCGATCATCTATTACAAGGTCTTCCGCGGCCAGAAGCTGGTCAAAGGGATGTTCAGCGGCCGCATCGCGCTGTCGCCGGGCGTCGAGCCGATGCGGCCCGCCCGGTGGTGGGTGGCCGTCCTTTGCCTCGCCGCCGCCTTCGCGGTCGCCCGCTGGGTGATCGCCGGCGCGCCGCCCTTCGGGCCTTGATAGCAGACCGTTGCAGGGCCACATCACGCGAATGCTGATCCGCACCGAGCAGACGCCCAATCCGGCGACGCGCAAATTCCTCCCCGGCCAGCCGGTGATGGACGCCGGCAGCCGTGACTTCCCCGACGCCGAAACCGCCGAGGCCTCGCCGTTGGCTTCGCAGCTGTTCGCGATCGGTGCGGTCGAGGGCGTGTTCTTCGGCCGCGACTTCATCTCGGTGACCGCGGCCCCAGGCACGTCGTGGGATGAGCTCGAGCCCGAGGTAGTCGGCATGCTGCTCGACCATTTCGTCAGCGGCGCGCCTTTGTTCACGCCGGGCTCGGCGTCCGCGATTCACGTCGCCGATGCGCCGGCGGTCGACGAAGACCCGGCCGACGCCGACATCATCGACCAGATCAAGGAGCTGATCGAGACCCGCGTCCGCCCGGCGGTGGCGCAGGACGGCGGCGACATCGTCTATCGCGGCTACGCCAAGGGCACGCTGTACCTCGGCATGCAGGGCGCATGCCAGGGCTGCCCGTCGTCCGCGATCACCTTGAAACGCGGCATCGAAAGCCTGATCCGCCACTATGTGCCGGAGGTCGAGACGATCGAGGCCGTCTGAGTCCGAGCACTATTTCCTTGCTCCGGCTGCAAGGCTGTGGCCCAATCCCGCGGTTAACAAGGACATAAGGATGATCCTTGCGATCGACACGTCGACCGCCGCTTGCTCCGCCGCGCTGTTTGGCCCGGCGGGCGAGTGCGTTGCGCATCGCGACGAGGTCATCGGCCGCGGTCATGCCGAGCGGCTGGTGCCGATGATCGACGAGCTTCTCGACGGGCGGACGCCGGCCCGCATCCTGGTCGGCGTCGGCCCCGGCAGCTTCACCGGCATCCGCGTCGGGATTGCCGCCGCGCAGGGCCTGGCGATCGGCTGGGACGCCGAGCTGGCGGGGATGTCGTCGCTGGCGTTGCTGGCCTGCGGCGTGAGCCCCGGGACCGTCGCCGCAGTCATGCATGGCGGGCACGGCGAGCTGTTCGTCCAGCAATTCGAGCAACTCGCCCCGACGACGCCGCTACTCAACCTCAAACCGGCCGAAGCCGCGGCGCTGATTTCGGCCGAGCGGGTAACGGGACCCGGTGCCGCTGAACTGGTCGCGGCGCGCGGCTGGGGCGAGGCCGTCGATGCGTGGCCGAGCGCGGCCAACGCGCTCAAGCTACCCGAGGTGCTGCGCAGCCTGCCGCCGCGGCCGGTCTATGCGCGCGCTCCCGACGCCCTTGCCAAGGCGCCTGTGACAGCTACGGAGGCGGCGTGATGAGCAGCCTGCCGTCCGCCGATGCGATCCGCCTGGCGCCGGGCCATTCGACGGATCTTCCCGCGGTCATGGCGATCATGACGGCCGCCTTCTCGGCCCAGTTCGGCGAGGCGTGGACGCGATCGCAATGCGCCGGAATCCTGCCGATGACCGGAGTTTCGCTGGTGCTCGCCCATGACAACGGCCACCGGCAGCCGATCGGCTTCTCGCTGTTCCGGACCGTCGCCGGGGAGGCCGAGCTGCTGCTCCTCGCCGTCGCGCCCGATCATCAGCGCAGCGGCATCGGCCGTCAGCTACTCGATCATTTCGTCGATTGCGCGCGGTCCGCCGGTGCCAACCGCGTCCACCTCGAAGTCCGCGACGGCAATCCGGCAGTCGAGATGTACCGGTTGGCAGGTTTCAGGCCGGCCGGCCGGCGGCCCCATTACTATCGCGGCAGCGACGGCAGGCAATTCGACGCGCTAACCTTTGCCCGCGATTTGTAGATCCTAACACCCGGCAATTGTCCGCATCTATTGCACCAAGAACAACCGCGGCCTAATGCTGTCGGGCCTGAAGTGCGATGCTCGTCAGCACTTGGCTCAACTTGGGAAAATCCGATGCTCGATAATGAAGGTGCCGAAGACACGTTGCTCGCGCTGACCGCAGACATCGTCGCGGCTCACGTCAGCAATAATAGTGTTGCAGTCAATGACTTGCCGAATCTTATTCAGAACGTTCACGCCGCGCTGAGCACCATTTCTGACAGCCGTTCGGCGCCGGAAGCTCGGCCCGAGCCGAAGGTTCCGATCCGCTCTTCGATCAAGCCCGACTACATCGTCTGCCTCGAGGACGGAAAGCGGTTGAAGATGCTCAAGCGGCATCTGATGACCCATTATCAGATGACTCCCGACCAGTACCGGCAGAAGTGGGGCCTTAACGCCGACTATCCGATGGTCGCCCCCAACTATGCGGAGCAGCGCCGCGCGCTCGCCAAGTCTATCGGTCTTGGCACCAAGCGCCGCAAAACCCGCGCCGCGAGGTAAGCCCATCGTCCCCTCCCCGGCATTTGTCGGGGAGGGGTTCTGACCCTTTTCTTTGACCCGCCGCCGTCTCATGCCTAACTAGGGACGCATGCACCGCAACATCGACATCGAGGCCCTGTGTGCCGACAAGGGGCTGCGCATCACCGAGCAGCGGCGGACGATCGCGCGCATCCTGTCCGAGGCCGAGGATCACCCCGACGTCGAGACGCTCCACGAGCGCGCCGCCGCGATCGATCCGAAGATTTCCATCGCCACCGTCTACCGGACGGTGCGCCTGTTCGAGGAAGCCGGCATCCTCGAGCGCCACGAGTTCGGCGACGGCCGCTCGCGCTACGAAGCGGCCTCGGACGCGCATCACGATCACCTGATTGACGTCGAAACCGGCAACGTCATCGAGTTCGTCGACGAGGGTCTCGAGGATCTCCAGAAGCGCATCGCCGAGAAACTCGGCTTCCGCCTCGTCGACCATCGCATGGAGCTGTACGGCGTCGCCCTCGACCGCGGCCGTTAACGGCACCGCCCCCTCTTCGCCCGTGCGCGCCGCGCTTCGGGTCGCCGGGCTGGTGCTGCTGTTCCTCACCTGTCTGCTGCCCCATTTGATCGCTAAAGCGGTGACCAGGCATTCGCCGTGGCCGCGGCGCTTTCTCGGCACCGCGGCGGCGATCGTCGGGGCGCGCGTGCGGTTCGCCGGCGAGCCGCTGCGGCCGCATACGCTGCTGATCGCCAACCACCTCAGCTGGGTCGACATCCTCGTGCTCGGCGGCGCCACCGGCTGCGCGTTCGTGGCCAAGGACAGCCTCGGCCATCCCTTCATCCATTGGTTGGCCGACCAGAACCACACGCTCTACGTTCACCGCAGCCGCCGCAGTGCCAGCGCCGACCAGGCGAGCGCGATCGCCGCCGCGCTGGACCAGCCGCAGCCGCTGGCCCTGTTCCCCGAAGGCACGACCGGGCCCGGGACCCACCTGCTGCCGTTTCGCTCGGCGCTGCTCGACGCGGTCGCTCCGGCGCCGCCGCAAGTTGAAGTGCGGCCGGTGGCGATCGATTACGGGCCGGCCGCGCGCGACGTCGGCTGGTATGGCGAAAGCGGCAAGGACAATGTGACGCTGGAGACGGTCGTGCGGGTCCTCCCGCCACTCGAACGCAGCGAGGATCGCAAGCTGCTCGCCCATCTGGCCCGCGAGCGGATCGCGGCGGCGCTCGGCTCAACGCTCGCTGCTTCAAGTTCCGCGCGCACTGGCCTATAGCCGCCTCGCACATGACTTCCGCCCCCAAGAGCTTCAGCATCAAGTCGTTCGGCTGCCAGATGAACGTCTATGACGGCGACCGCATGGCCGAGCTGCTCGCCGACAGCGGGCTCGCCCCGGCCGGCCCCGGCGAAGACGCCGACCTGGTCGTGCTCAACACCTGCCACATCCGCGAGAAGGCCGCGGAAAAAGCCTATTCCGACATCGGCCGCCTGCGCCGCGAGGACGGCTCGCGACCGATGATCGCGCTCGCCGGCTGCGTCGCCCAGGCCGAGGGCGCGGAGGCCATGGCGCGATCGAAGATGATCGACATGGTGGTCGGCCCGCAAGCCTATCATCGCCTGCCGGAGATGATCGAGCAGGCGTCACGCGGCGCCCGCCCGATCGACACCGACATGCCGGCCTTGTCCAAGTTCGACGCGCTGCCGCGGCGGCGGCGCGCGGCGCCCAGCGCGTTCCTCACCGTCCAGGAAGGCTGCGACAAATTCTGCACCTATTGCGTCGTGCCATACACCCGCGGCGCCGAGGTCTCGCGGGCCTGGGAGCATGTGGTTGCCGAAGCGCATGCGCTCGTCGAGGGCGGCGCGCGCGAGATCGTGCTGCTCGGCCAGAACGTCAACGCGTGGGAGCATGACGGCCGCGGCCTGGCCGACCTGATCCGCGCGCTGGCGGGCATCGATGGGCTCGAACGCATCCGCTACACCACCAGCCATCCCGCCGACATGACCGACGATCTGATCGCCGCCCACGGCGAGATCGGCAAATTGATGCCCTACCTCCACTTGCCGGTGCAGTCGGGCAGCGACCGCATCTTGAAAGCCATGAACCGCAGCCATTCGACGGCGAGCTACCTGCGCACCATCGCCAAGGTCCGCGCGGCGCGGCCGGACATCGCGATCTCCGGCGATTTCATCGTCGGCTTCCCCGGCGAGACCGAGGCGGACTTCGCGGCGACGCTCGAGATCGTCGATGCGGTCGGTTACGCGGCCGCTTATTCGTTCAAGTACAGCGCCCGCCCGGGCACCCCGGCGGCACAAATGGAGGACCAAATCGCGCCCGAAATCATGGACCAGCGGCTGCAGCGCCTGCACGCCAAAATCGCCGAGCACCAGCTCGCCTTCAACCGCGCCTCGGTCGGCCGCGAGACCCAGGTGCTGGTCGAGCGCAAGGGCCGGCGCGCGGGCCAGATGATCGGCCGCTCGCCGTGGCTGCAATCGGTGCATTTCGAGACTGCCGCCACGCCCGGCGACCTGGTCGACGTCACCCTGGTTTCCGCCGGCCCCAACAGCATGGCCGGCCAGCACGTTTTCCCGGCGAAAGCCGCCTGATGGCCCGCCGCGAGATCGCCGCCGTCCCCGACACGGCCCGCCTCGAGCTCGAGTTCGACCAGCCGTACCTCTTGGGGCCGCTGTTCGGCGACTACGACCGCCATTTGGTGACCATCGAAAGCCGGCTCGGAGTCCACATCGCGGCGCGCGGCAACAAGGTCCAGATCGAGGGCGAGCCCGACGCCGCGGCGCGTGCCCGCGACGTCCTGATCGGCCTCTACAACCGCCTCGACCAGGGACACGACATCGACGCCGCGGCGGTCGAATCGGTGGTCGCCATGGCCGCCCAGCCGCACCTCCACGGAATCATCGAAGACGAGGTGACGTCACCGCCCAAGGTGATGATCCGGACCCGCAAGAAGACCATCGTCCCGCGCTCGACCGTCCAGACCGCCTACATGGAAGCGCTCGCCCGCGACGACATGATCTTCGCGCTTGGCCCCGCCGGCACCGGCAAGACCTATTTGGCGGTCGCCCAGGCAGTGTCGCAGCTGATTGCCGGCTCGGTCGACCGGCTGATCCTGTCGCGCCCCGCGGTCGAGGCCGGCGAGCGCCTGGGCTTCCTGCCCGGCGACATGAAGGACAAGGTCGACCCTTACCTGCGCCCGCTCTACGACGCGCTTTACGACATGCTGCCGACCGAGCAGGTCGAGCGCCGCATCGCGTCCGGCGAAATCGAGATCGCGCCGATCGCCTTCATGCGCGGCCGCACGTTGAACGACGCCTTCATCATCCTCGACGAGGCGCAGAACACGACGCCGCTGCAGATGAAGATGTTCCTGACCCGCTTCGGCATGCGCAGCCGGATGGTGATCTGCGGCGACCCGAGCCAGGTCGACCTGCCCGATCCCGGCAAGTCCGGCCTCGCCGACGCCGTGTCGCGCCTGACCGACATCAAGAGCATCGCCACCATCCGCTTCACCTCCGCCGACGTCGTCCGCCACCCGCTCGTCGGCCGCATCGTCGAGGCTTACGAGGGACCCGGCGCATGATGCTCGATATCGCCATCGACGCCGATGCGGAGTGGGACAGTAGCACCGACTGGGAGCGGCTGGTGCGCGCCGCCGCGACCTCGGCGATCGAAGAGAGCGCGTTCCCGC
>Ga0255312_1000115_pt1 | contig 12614 bp, 7 predicted proteins | sample EtOH5_T0_E5_meta_FD_202081 | JGI IMG/M metagenome (GOLD analysis project Ga0255312, IMG submission 202081) | Sandy soil microbial communities from University of British Columbia, Vancouver, Canada - EtOH5_T0_E5 | ecosystem: Engineered > Artificial ecosystem > Sand microcosm > Unclassified ...
GGCGGCGCGCCGAGCGAGCGGAGCGCCGCGATCAACCCGGACTGATCGTGCCGCAGCCGTTCGTCGGCTCCGGTGACCCCTTCGCGCGAGGTAACGTAGGTGTAGCCCTGCCCGGCCGCAGCGATCGCCCGGAGACGCGCAGCGTCGGCATTGGGCGGCGCGATGAAGACGGGAGCGATCCCCCGCGCCCTCGCCGCGGCCGCTATTCCTGCCGATTCCGCCACGGGGAGATCCGCGACCAGCACCGAATCCACCCCCGCTCCCGCGGCGTCGCGGTAGAACTCATCCGGCTCGTGGTGACAAACGAGGTTGGCGTAGACCAGCAGTCCGATGGGGAGCTCCGGGAATTCCGCCCGGATCGTGCTGATGATCGCCCAGCAGTCCTTCCGCCGCACGCCGGCGGCGAGCGCACGGCTGGCGGCGGCCTGGATGACCGGGCCGTCGGCGCTGGGATCCGAGAACGGCAGCCCGAGCTCGAGCGCATCAGCGCCGGCCGCGGCGAGCGAGCGGACGACGGCGAGGCTGCGTCCCGCATCGGGATCGCCCAGCATTACGAACGGGATGAAGGCGCCCTGCCGTGCGGTGGCCAGGCGCGCGAACATCCGGGTGTAGCGGTCCCCGGCGCTCATGCGCGGTCTCCCTGGCCGAGGTGTTGGAGAACCGTCTCCAGATCCTTGTCGCCGCGGCCCGAGAGATTCACCAGGATGATCTGCGGCGGCGTCGCGGCCCGCGCCAGCCGCAGCGCCGCGGCGACGGCGTGCGCGGATTCTAGGGCCGGGATGATGCCTTCCGCGCGCGCCAGCGCACTGAACGCCTCCAGCGCCTCGACGTCGGTGCAGGTGGTGTAGCTGGCGCGGCCGCTCTCTTTGAGCCAGGAGTGCTCGGGACCGACGCCCGGATAGTCGAGCCCCGCCGAGATGGAGTGGCTCTCGCCGATCTGTCCTTCTTCGTCCTGCAGCGTGAAGCTGTACGCCCCGTGCAGCACGCCGGGCCGGCCGCGCTCGAGCGTCGCGCAGTGCCTCCCGGTTGCCAGGCCCTCGCCGGCGGCCTCGACCCCCAGGAGGCGCACTCCCTCGTCCGCCAGGAAAGCCGTGAAGATGCCCATCGCGTTGGAGCCGCCGCCCACCGAGGCCACCACCACGTCGGGGAGCGCCCCCTCGTCCTCGAGCAGTTGGGCCCTTGCTTCGTCGCCGATGATGCGCTGAAAGTCCCGCACCATCACGGGGAAGGGGTGGGGACCGGCAACGGTGCCGAGCAGGTAATGGGTGTGCTCATAGCTCGCCGACCAGTCCCGTAGCGCCTCGTTGATGGCGTCCTTCAGCGTCCGGGATCCGGTGGTCACCGGAACGACCTCGGCTCCCATCAATCGCATGCGAAACACGTTCTGCTTCTGGCGCTCCATGTCGACCGCGCCCATGTAGACCCGGGTCCGCAGCCCGAGAACCGCCCCGGTCAGTGCGGTCGCGACTCCGTGCTGTCCCGCTCCCGTTTCCGCGATGAGCCGAGTCTTGCCCATCCGCTTGGCGAGCAGTCCCTGTCCCAGCGCCTGATTGGTCTTGTGCGCGCCCCCGTGGAGCAGGTCTTCCCGCTTGAGGTAGATCCGCGTGGTCCCTTCCGCCAGCAGGTTGCGGCAGCGATAGAGGGGTGTGGGCCGCCCGGCGTAATGGGTGAGCAGGTCGCCCAGCTCGCGCTGAAAAACGGGGTCTTGCTTGGCATCGAGGAATGCCCCCTCCAGCTGTTCGAGCGCCGGCATCAGGATCTCGGGCACGTAGCTCCCGCCGAATCGGCCAAAGCGTCCGCTCTGTCTCATGCTGGAGGCTCTCCACGTCCGGGTAGCCGGCGTCGCGCCCGGAAGAAGGCTTCGAGGCGATGGGGGTCCTTCTGTCCCGGCGCCGACTCCACGCCCGAGCTCACGTCCAGCGCATAAGCGCCCAGGGCTGCCGCGCGGCCGGCGTTCTCGGCCCGGAGGCCACCCGCGAGCACCGCATCGCCGAGCTCGGGGTAACCCGCCAGCAGCGACCAATCGAAGGCGTGGCCGCTGCCGGGCGACCGCGCGTCCAGCAGCACCCGGTCGGCGCCGGTCTCTGCGCGAAGCGGGAGGCGGTGATCGGAGACTCGGGCGGCCTTCCACACGGCGCAGGCCGCCGGAAGCAGGGCGCGGACCCGGGCGACGGTCGCGGGCGATTCGTTCCCGTGCAGCTGGACCGCGGTGAGCTCGAGCGCCGTGGCTGCCGCGACAATTTCCTCGGGGTCCTCATCGGCGAACACCCCTACCCAGTCCAGCGGGATGTCGCGTCGCACCGCGGCGGCCTGATCGAGGCGAACCCGGCGGGGCGAGGCAGCCGCGAACACAACTCCGCCGTGCGTCGCCCCCGCCGCGCCCGCCGCCTGGGCGTGCTCCGGACGGGTCAGTCCGCAGACTTTGGTCCGGCCGTACACCAGCCGGCGGACCGCGCCATCGACGTCCGCCTCCCGCATCAGGGCGCTGCCCACCAGGAACGCGTCGGCGAGCGGGCGCAGTGCGACGATGTCCTCGCGCGCGGTGATCCCGGACTCTGCGACCACCAGCCGGTCCGCGGGGACCCGCGGGGCCAACTCCGCCGTGGTCGCGAGGCGTACCTGCAAGGTGCGCAGATCGCGGTTGTTGATCCCGATGATCGTGGCCCCGAGCGCCACGGCCCGGGCGGTCTCGGCCGGGTCGTGCACCTCGGTGACCACTTCCATGCCGAGCTGCCGCGCCGCCGCGTCACAGGCGCGCCAGGTCGGGTCATCGATGGCGGCGAGAATCAGGAGGATGGCGTCGGCGCCGTGCGCGCGCGCCTCGGCGACCTGGTAGGGCTCCAGGAAGAAGTCCTTGCACAGGAGCGGCTGCTCGAGCCGGGCGCGGACCGCGGCCAGCCGCTCCAGCGAGCCCCCGAAGAACCGCTCGTCGGTCAGCACCGAAACCGCGTCCGCGTGCCGGCCATAGCTCGTCACGATCGGCTCGAGCTCGCCGCCCTCCCGGATCACGCCGGCCGAGGGGGAGGCGAACTTGATCTCGAGCAGGAATCCGGGGCGGCCGCCTCGCAGCGCGGCGGCCAGGCTGCGCCGCGAGCGGGTACAGCGGCCGAGCAGGGCTTCGTGGGAGAGGTTCGCTTTCCGGCGCGCGAGCTCGCCGCGCTTGTACGCGAGGATCTCGTCAAGCATGCGACAGCTCCGCCAGTCGCTCCAGCCGGCGCAACCCGCCGCCGCCGTCGAGCGCTTCGCGCGCCAGCCGGACCGCTTCCCTGAGCGTGGGGGCGAGGCCGACGGCCCAGGCGAGGGTGCCCGCGTTGAGCGCCACGGCGTCCGCGTGTGCCGGCGATCCCTTGCCTGCGAGGAGGGCGGTGAGCCAGGCGGCATTCTCCTCCGGTCCGGCACCGGCCAGGGCTTCGACGGAGACGGTACGGACTCCCGCATCGGAGGGGGTGATGGTGATGTGGCGCAGCTCGCCGTCCCGGACCAGCACGCCCGTCGTCGGGCCGTGCAGCGCCACCTCGTCCAATCCGCTCCCATGCACCACCAGGGCGACACGGCGCCCCAGCAGCTGGAGGGTGCGTGCGGCCGGTTCGCAGAGCGCGGGATCGTAGATCCCCATCATCTGCCAGGGCGGCCGCGCGGCGTTGGCGATCGGTCCCACCAGGTTGAACACGGTGCGCACGCCAAGGTTTTTCCGGACCGGAGCGGCATGGCGGACGCCGGGGTGATACTGCGGCGCGAACACAAAGCAGATCCCCAGCTCGTCGAGGCAGCGGCGCCCCAGCTCGGGGGCGGGGTCCAGCCGCACGCCGAGGCGCTCCAGCAGGTCGGCCGAGCCGCAGCGGGACGACACCGAGCGATTGCCCGTCTTGGCGATCGGAATGCCGAGCTCCGCCGCCACGAACGCCGCGGCGGTCGAGAGGTTCACGGTTCCGCTGCTGTCCCCGCCGGTCCCGCAGCAGTCGGCGTAGAGATAGTCGGGGCGCGGGAACTCCACCGCCGAGGCCAGCAGCGCCTCGACGGCGCCGGCCATGACCTCGGGGGTTTCCCCCCGCGTCTTGAGCGCCGCCAGCACGGCCGCCATTTCGATCTCGGAGTAGTCTCCGGCGACGAAGCGGTGAAAGGTGGCGGTGCTCTCTTCGCGGGAGAGCGCCCGGCGGCTCAAGGCCTCGAGCACCTCACTCGCGCGCATCGCCGGCCCACTGGATGACGTTGTCGATGATCCGGCCCCCGTCGGGGGTGAGGATGGACTCGGGATGGAACTGGACCCCGAATTGCGGCGCGCTGCGGTGCTCCACCGCCATGACCACCCGCTCGGTGCCCGCGATGGGGGCGAGGCAATCCGGCAGCGTGGTGGCCGCCAGCGAATGGTAGCGCCCTACCGGGAAGGGGGAGGGCACCCCCTCGAACAGGGGGCCGCCCTCATGGCGCACCCGGGAGGTTTTGCCGTGCACCACTTCGCCGGCCGGCCCGACCATCCCGCCCAGCGCCTCCACCATGGCCTGGTGGCCCAGGCAAACGCCGAACAGCGGGATGCGCTGCTCCGCGGCCAGGCGCACCAGCTCGATGCAGCAACCCGCCTCCGCCGGCGCGCCCGGGCCCGGCGAGAGCACCAGCAGGCTGGGCGAGCGCTCCCGCGCCCGCTCGAGCAGCGTCCCCGCGGCCACGATGTTGCGCCACACCTCCACCGCGCAGCCGCGGCGCGCGAACTCGTCGACCAGGTTCCAGGTGAACGAGTCGAAATTATCCACGAAAACCAGCCGGAGCGGGTTAGCCACGCGAGCCTCCTGCCGCGACGATGGCCTGCAGCACCGCTTCGGCCTTACGGCGCGTCTCGAGGGCCTCCGAGGCCGGATCCGAATCGAACACGATGCCGGCGCCGGCCCGGACCGTGGCGATGCCGCTGCGCACCACCGCCGCGCGAATCACGATCGCGGTGTCGAGCGACCCGTCGTGCGTGAGGTAGCCGACCGCGCCCCCGTAGGCGCCGCGGCGGGTGCGTTCGACCTCGCGCAGCAGCTGCGCCGCGCGGATCTTCGGCGCGCCCACCAGGGTGCCCATGTTCATCGCGGCGGCGTAGGCATGCAGGGCGTCGTGGCCCTCCGCCAACTCGCCGTCGACCTCGGAGACCAGGTGCATCACGTGGGCGTAGCGGTCGACCGTGAGCAGGCGCGTGACCTGCCGGGTCCCCGGCCGGCTGACCCGCGCCACGTCGTTGCGGGCGAGATCCACCAGCATCATGTGCTCGGCAGTCTCCTTCTCGTCGAGGTGCAGCGCCGCCTCGCGCCGCGCGTCGAGGTCGGGATCCAGCCGTCCGTCCGGGGTGCGGCCGCGCGCCGCGGTGCCGGCGATGGGCCGGACGGTAACCCGCTTCGGCGTGCCATGGACCTTGACCGCGGTTTCGGGAGAGGCGCCGAACACGGTGGAGGATTCGCCGGCCACGTAGAACAGGTAGGGACTGGGATTGGCGCTGCGCAGCCGGCCGTATGCGGCGAGCGGATCGGGGCAGGGCAGCGTGAAACTTCGGGAAGCGACGATCTGGAACACGTCTCCCGCGACGATGTGCCGCTTGAGCTGCAGCACCAGGCGCTGGTACTCCGTGTCGGACATGTCGGCCCGGGGCTGGGGAGGAGGGGTCGGAGGGGGCGGGGTCGCAGGCGCGATGCCCGATTGCCCGGCCCCCATTCCCGCGTTGACTGCGTTCAGCAGCTCCCCGATCGCCCGCACCGCATCGTGATAGTTCGCGTCGCCGTCCGCACCGCCGAACGCATTGGCCACCAGCAGGGTCCGATTGCGCACATGGTCGATGATGATCAGCCGATCGGGAACGAAGAATTCGAAATGCGGGGTCGGCAACGCCTCGGGGCGTCCGCCGGGGAGCTCCTCGAACAGCTCGATCAAGTCGTAGGAAAAGACCCCGGCCGCCAGATAACACGCATCGGTCGGTTGCGCGAGCAGCTCGGGCCCCAGGACGACGGCGCGCAGGGCGTCGAGCGGAGACGGGAGCTTGCCGCGCTCCGCTTCGTCACGCACCCCGGGCGGCGGCGGAGGGAAACTGACCCGCAGCACCTGCTCGGTGACGCTGACGCCCAGCTTGGCGAACCGGGCCGCGAGCCAGGGCAGCAGGGATCGGCCGTTGGCGGAGCGCGCCGTGATCTCGACGGTCCGGCCCGTGCAGGCGATCCGCAGCGCGGTCGACGAGCCGAGCAGACTCCGTTCGCCCGCCCCCGCGCCGGTTTCGGCCGATTCGAGCAGGAACGTGCCCGGCTTCCGGCCGCCGTCGCTCAGCGCCGAGTAGAGCGCGAGCGGATCGGGACTGCCGGTCACCTCCCGGACCAGCGGAAGGATCGCCCCGGCGGGAATCACCTGCGGCCCCGTCACATCACCTTCCCCACTGCATCGGCAATGGTGCGCAGTTCGCGCATCAGCGCGGCGAACTGCTCCGGAAAGAGCGACTGGCGTCCGTCGGAGAGCGCGTTGGGCGGATCGTGGTGCACCTCCACCAGGATGCCGTCGGCGCCGCAGGCGAGCGCCGCCTTGGCCATGGGCGCCACCAACTCGCGGTATCCGGTGCCGTGAGAGGGGTCGACCAGAATGGGCAGATGGCTGCGCTGCTTGATGACGGGGATTGCGTTGAGATCGAGGGTGTTGCGGGTGGCGGTTTCGAAGGTGGTGATGCCGCGTTCGCAGAGCATCACGTTGGGATTCCCCTCGGCCAGGATGTATTCGGCGGCCAGCAGCAGGTCGTCGACCTTGGCCGCCATGCCGCGCTTGAGGATCACCGGCTTGCGGCTGCGTCCCAGCGCCTGCAGCAGGCGGAAGTTCTGCATGTTACGGGCGCCGGCCTGGAAGCCCGCCGCGTAGGCCTCGACCAGCTCCACATCCCCCGCGTCCACGACTTCGGTAATCGCGGGCAGGCCGGTTTCGCGCGAGACGTCGCGCAGGATGGCCAGCCCCTCCTGGCCGAGCCCCTGAAACGAGTACGGGCTGGTGCGGGGCTTGTAGGCCCCACCGCGGAGCGCGTGCGCCCCGGCGGCCTTCACCGCGATGGCCGTGGCGCGCATCTGTTCGGCGCTTTCGACCGCGCAGGGCCCCGCGATCACCGTGAAGCGGCCGCCCCCCACCCGCGCGCTGCCGACCTCGACGATGGTGTCGTGGGGATGCATTTCCCGGCCGACCAGCTTGTAGGGCGCCAGGATCGGCTTGACGCTTTCGACCAGCGGATCGCTGTCGAGGTGGAGGCTCTCCAGCGCGCGCTCGTCGCCCAGGGCGCCGAGTACGACGCGCTCCTGCCCCGGCATGTAGAGCGGCCGAAGGCCCAGCGCCGCAATGCGCTGCATCAGCTCCTCGGCGTGCTCCTTGGTCGCGTGCGGCTTCAAGACAATGATCATTCCCTGGATCCGTTCCGGGTCGGAAATGAAAGAGCCCACCGCAGATACGGTGGGCTCCGTGAGATCGCGTGTCTGCTCAGCCTAGACTATGCGCACCCCGGCCCACCGCGGGAAACACCGCGCCAGGGCCACCAGGTCTGCTGCGTCGAAGGGAGGCGCATACGTCGTCGAAGTATGGATCCCCCGCCGCACGGCGTCAATCCCGGCATCGGCAAGAGCTTCGGCTGCGCCTAGGACCTATGGAGCGGAAGGGATTCGAACCCTCGACCCCCTGGATGCAAACCAGGTGCTCTCCCAGCTGAGCTACCGCCCCAACGGCTCCCCAATATGACACGATGCGCCGTCCCGGACCAAGCCGGAACGGCGCATCAGTACGGCGGCAAGCGAACCGCTCAGCGCCCGCTCAGCCAGATGTCCTGCAGCACCGCGACCGGCTTGGTGTAGCTGCGGCCGTCCACCGTCAGGGTCACGATGTAGGTGCCGGGCTCGACGCTCTGCGCCGCGCCGAAGCCTCCGAATCCGCCGCCGCCTCCTCCGCCACCGCCACCGGCGCCGCCGGCGGCCCGGGGCGGGGGATTGGGCGAGAGATTCCACTCCACCCGATTGAGCCCCGCGCTCTTGCTCCCGTCGAGGTTGCGAATCACCCGCCCGTTCACGTCGGTGATCGTCAGCTTCACGTCGCCCATCGCCGCCGTCTTGAGGTAGTAGTTGATCGTGGTGCCGCGGGGGGCGTTCTCTCCGACGAAGAGCTTCTGGCCGCCGACGTGCTGTCCGGCCTGCTGATCGTTGAGCCAGGCCACCCCGGGGCGCACATCCAGCAACGCCGCGTCCTGCGCCAGCACCGCGCTAGTGAGCTGCTGCAGCGGCGTAATGTCGTCGGCGATCCACACGCTGCGCCCGTGGGTCGCGACGATCAGATCGCCGTCGCGCGGGTGTACCAGGATGTCGTCGACCCGCACGGTGGGGAAGTTGTTCATGAAGCGCTTCCAGGCGGCGCCGCCATCGGTCGAGAGGTACAGCCCGAACTCGGTGCCGACGTAGAGCAGGTCCTTGTTTCTGGGATCCTCCCGTACCACCTGGACGTTGCCGTAGGCCGGGAGATTGGCGCTGATGCTCTTCCAGGTCTTGCCGTAGTCACGGGTTACGAACACGTAGGGCTTGAGGTCGTCGCTGCGGTGACCGTCCACCGCGGCGTACGCGGTCCCCGCGTCGAAATGGGAGGCGTCGATCCGGGAGATCCAGTACAGGTGGTTGGCGGGGAGCCCCGGCAGGTTCTTGCCGACCTCGCTGAAGCTCACCCCGCCGTCGGTGCTCACCTGGAGATTGCCGTCATCGGTGCCGGCCCACACCACGCCCGGCATGAGCGGCGACTCCGCCACGGAGACGATGGTGCTGTAGGCCACCACGCCGTCGTTCTTGGAGAGCTGGCTGCGATCGCCGGGAACGCCCATCATCTCGACCTTGGTGCGATCGATCTGCTTGGTGAGATCCGGGCTCGCGACCCAGCTGTCGCCCCGGTTGTAGGACTTGAAGAGGCGATTGCCGCCCAGCCAGACGATGCTGGGGTTGTGGGGCGACAGGATGTACGGCGTATTCCAGTTGAAGCGATAGCGATCAGTGGGTCCCGCGTTGATCACGTTGGGCCGGCCGCCCCCCCCGAACCCGCCGCCGCCCCCCCCGCCGCCCCCGCCCGGCCCGCCTCCGGTCGCGCTGCCGCGCGGCCGGATGCTCTGCGAGCGGCCGAGCCGCAGGTCGTAGCGATTGGTGGCGCCGTCCTGCGACTCGGTGTACACGACGTTGTAGTCGGTGGGATCGACAGCGGTGTGGAAGCCGTCGCCGCCCCCGATGCCGTACCAGTCGGAGTTGAGGATGCCGTTGCGGCTGCGGGTCGCGCTCGGCCCGCCCCAGCTGCCGTTGTCCTGCAGGCCGATGTACACGTAGTAGGGCCGCCGCATGTCCGCGGTGACCACGTAGGCGAGCCCCGTCGCCATGGTATTGACGAAGTCCCAGGTCCTGCCCTGGTCCCAACTGATGTCGAGCCCGCCGTCATTGCCGATCATCAGGTGCTTCGGGTTGCGCGGATCGATCCAGATGGCGTGCTGGTCCACGTGCGCCGGCGAGGCGTTGCCGCCCGCGGCGTCCAGCGTCGCGAAGGTCTTGCCGCCGTCGAGCGACTTGGCGACCGGGAGGCCGGCCACGTAGATGACCTTGTCGCTGCTCGGGTCGATACGGATTTGGCTGAAATACATCGGCCGAGCGTTGCAGTTGCTCATGAGCTTCCAGGAGCGGCCGCGATCTTCGGAGCGATAGACGCCGCCCTGCGCCGGATCCAGCTCGGGCGGCTTGCGCGGGGCCTGCCCCGCCGCCGGCGGCTGCGGTCCGCCGCCGCCCCCGCCGCCGCCGCCACCGAACCCGCCGCTAGGGCCGCCATTGTTACACCAATTGAAGCCACCGCCACCGCCACCGCCGCCGCCGCCGCCACCCCCCCCGCCACCGCCCCCACCGGGGGCACCCGGCACGGCCGCAGCGCCGCCGGGAGTCGCCTCACTGCTGGCCGCCGCCGCGCCCGCAGACGCCACCATCGCGGTGCCGCTCTGACCGGCGTAGATCTGCGCGTAGACGACGTTGGGGTTGGAGCGGGATACGTCGAGCGCGATGCGCCCGTAGGTGCCGGACGGAAGTCCGTGACCGGTGAGCTTGGTCCAGCTGCGTCCGGCGTCTTCGCTCTTCCACAGCGCGCTGCCCGGCCCGCCGCCGTTAAAGCAGCAGCCGCTGCGCAGCCGCTGATAGCTCGCGGCGTAGAGCACGTTGCTGTTCGAGGGATCCATCGCGAGGTCGGTGAACCCGGTGTAGTCGTCGATGAACTTGATCTTGTTCCAGGTCTTCCCGCCGTCGCTGCTCTTGTAGACCCCGCGGTCGGGGTTCGGCCCGAAGAGGTGCCCGGGCGACGCGACGTACACAATGTCGGGATTGCGGGGGTCGATCACGATGCGGGCGATCGACTGGGTCTCCCGCAGGCCGATGTTGCTGAAGCTCTTGCCGCCGTCGGTGGTCTTGTAGATCCCGTCGCCGAACGAAGTGGTTTGCCGGTTGTTGGGCTCGCCGGTCCCCACGTACACGATGGCCGGATTGGTCGGATGGATGGCGATGTCGCCGATCGACGCGGTCGGATAGCTCTGGAAGACCGCTTCGAAGGTGGTGCCGTTGTTCTCCGACTTGAAGACGCCCCCGACCGCATAACCGACATAGATGATGTTGGGATCGCTCTCCGAGACGGCGATGTCGTCGATGCGCCCGCCCATGCTCGCCGGACCGATGGAGCGAAACCGGAACGGTGCCAGCAGGGGATCGGTAGAGGCGTTGATTATCGGCCCGCGCGGCGCGGCGGGCGGACCCCCCTGGGCGGCGAGGGGCGCGGTCAGCGCCACGAGGGTCAGGCCGAGAGCGGGGTACCGCAGGCAAGGCGACTGACGGAACATGGTCGGTATCCTGATGGGAGGTGGTGCGATGGAGCCCGTGAGAATCTACTCTCGGGTCCTCAGCTTCGTTGCGAGGATGACGCGGAGCCGGGCCGGATCGACCGGTTTGACGCAGTGGTCGTCGAAGCCGGCCTCGCGCGAGCGACGCCGCTCCTCCTCCGAGCCGAACCCGGTGAGGGCGATCAACCGCACCGCGTCGAACAGCGGGTCGGCCCGGATCTGCTCGGCCACCTCGTAGCCGTCCATTCCCGGCATGCCGAGGTCGAGGAAGACCAGGGAAGGGCGGTAATCATGCATCGCGAGCAGGGCGCTGGGCCCATCGTAGCTGACGCGGGGGTCCGCACCCATGGTCTGCAGCACCATCGCCAGCGTATCGGCGCCATCCTGGCTGTCATCCACTACCAGGACCCGCTGCCGCGTCCCGGGCAGGATCCTCCCCGCCATCGGGTCGGGAGCCACCGCCGCGGGCAGGGGGTGCCGGCTGAGCGGGATGTGCACGACGAACTCACTGCCCCGGTTCAGCCCACCGCTGTGGGCCGCAATGCGGCCGCCGTGCATTTCCACCAGGGTCCGTGCCAGGGCCAGGCCGATGCCCAGGCCTCCCTGAGCCCGCTTGAGCGTGCGGTCGACCTGGGCGAACATCTCGAACACCCGCGGGAGCATCTCCGCGGGGATCCCGAGGCCGTTGTCGCGGACCGTAACCACGGCCTCGTCGCCCTGCTGTTCCGCGGTCAAGGTGATGCGGCCGCCTTCCAGGGTGTACTTCGCCGCATTATTGAGCAGGTTGGAGATCACCTGCGCCATGCGGACCGGGTCGGCGTCGATCAGCAGCGGCTCCGGGCTGAGCTCCACGCTGAGCTGATGGGCGGCGGCCTCGATCAGGGGCCGGCTGGTTTCCACCGCGCTCTCCACCACCGAAGCCAAAGCCACCGGCTCCTTCCGCAATTCGATCTTGCCCCCGGTGATCCGGGAGACTTCGAGAAGATCATCGACCAGCCGGACCATGCGGGTGAGCTGCTGTTCCATCATCTCGTACATCCGGTCGGCGCGGCCCTCGCCACCCCGACTCCTCAGCACGTGCAGCGAATTGCGCAGTGGCGCGAGCGGGTTGCGCAGCTCGTGCGACAGGGTCGCGAGAAACTCGTCCTTGCGGCGGTCGGCCTGGCGGAGCGCGTCCTCCGCGCGGACCCGCTCGGTGATGTCGATCGCAATGCCGCCGACCAGGCGGGTGCCGCCGCTGGCGTCGAAAATCGGAAACTTGCTGACGATGGAGTGCCGGACACCGCCGTCCCGCAGCGTTATGTGCTCGACCACTTCGATGCCGGTGCGGCCGGCGATGGCGCGCTGATCGTTGACGCGAAACTGCGTCGCCATCTCGGCCGGGAAGAGGTCGAGATCGGTGCGGCCGTAGATATTTTCACGCGGCTGACCGAAGGCCTCCGCTCCGGCATCGTTGATGTAGACGTAGCGACCTTCGGTGTCTTTGATCCATGCCAGCCCCGGGAGGTGCTGGGCAAAGCGCGCAAAGCGCTCTTCGCTGTCCCGCAGCCGCAGATCGGCATCGCGCTTGGTCGACTCCGCGGCCTCGCGCAGTTGCCGCTCCATTTCGCGGCGGAGGGTCAGGTCGCGGGCAATGACGAGGAAACAGCGCGGGGTGCCATCCTGCCGGACCACGGCGGTCATCACGACACTGGCCCAGAACCGGGTGCCGTCCTTGCGCACGCACCACCCGTTCTCGCTGATCCGT
>Ga0255312_1000117_pt1 | contig 12512 bp, 10 predicted proteins | sample EtOH5_T0_E5_meta_FD_202081 | JGI IMG/M metagenome (GOLD analysis project Ga0255312, IMG submission 202081) | Sandy soil microbial communities from University of British Columbia, Vancouver, Canada - EtOH5_T0_E5 | ecosystem: Engineered > Artificial ecosystem > Sand microcosm > Unclassified ...
ATGGGAGAATAACTGGGTAAGTTTTCGTTACCACCTCTTTGAAAGTAATGTAAGTGATTATAAATTTTTATACACCACAGATTATATATTGGGGCAACTTTTGTTTGCCGGGCCTCTTGCAGGTCTTATTCTTTTGCCTGCAGCATTTTTGTATAAAACAAAAACAACTACTGAAAAAGCTCTGAAGTTTACACTGGCAGGCGTATATATTGTTTTTCTTTTAAGTTCATTTCGCGGCAAGGTGGAAGTCAACTGGACCATGCCTGTATTGATTCCGCTCATTGTACTGAGTCACCAGTTTATTGCAGAAAAAAATTTGTGGCAAAAGCCACTTCGTTTAATATTTATTCTTTCGCTTTTACTCGTTGTTGCAGGACGTATTTATCTGATTGCTGATATCGGGCCGGACAATGTTGTAAAAAGACGTTTTCATCATAATAAAGAGTGGGCAAAAACTATTGCTCAAAAAACCGGTAACTACCCGGTTGTATTTTATAATTCGTACCAGCGGGCATCCCTTTTTTGGTTTTACAGCGGCAAGCCATCTCACTCTCACAATGCATATTGGGAAAGAAGAAACAATTATAACTTCTGGCCGACGGAGGACCAGTTGCTCGGAGCCCCTGTTTATATAGCCGATATCTACAATATTTCGTCTTTCCCCGATTCTATACAAACAGCAAAAGGGTGGATAGGTTTTAAAATGGATTCATCTTTTTCTGCCCTTGGAAGAATAACTATTATTCCAACCCAAACAGATTTTTCAAACCGAAACACTGAGATACTTTTTACGAGAAATATGTCCAGATGGTATTTGTCATTTCTTTTTTCAAAGCCTGAGTTAAAAACTGAGTTGATTGTGGGGTTTTTTAATGGAAAAAATCTTGTAAAAGAAATTTATACCGGTATCAAAGCCCAGGACCTGTTCGAAGTAAAAAATTATACGCTTACATTAAATTTGGCTGATCTTCCCCCGGGAAAATATTTTCTCCGGTTTGGGTTTAAATCAAAAGATTACCCTCCCACACATAACAGCGAAAAAATTGATCTTACCATCCGGTAATTATTTCCCTGAAGAATTGTTCACTTTTTTGCTGCAGGTTGTTTATCTAAAAGCAACTTCTGTATATCAGGATCGCCTTCAAGGTTGTTCATCTGGGTCGATACCCACGGATACCTTGCCGCCACAAAAAGCGAAATTGGTTTTACCGGGTAACGTACAGGATTTGGAAGACAACTGGCAATCATTGCGGCCTCCTGTCTCGACAGGTTCTTTGCAGATTTATTAAAATAAGTCTGCGACGCCGCTTCAATTCCATAAATTCCCTTTCCCATTTCTATTACATTCAGGTACACTTCGAGTATCCGTTTCTTTCCCCAGATAAGCTCGATCATAAAAGTAAAATATACTTCAAGCCCTTTTCGTATCCAGCTCCTGCCCTGCCATAAAAAAACATTTTTGGCTGCTTGCTGGCTGATGGTGCTGGCGCCTCTTACCCTTCCGGGTTTTCGTTTGTTGTAAGCCATTGCTTTTTTTACACTCTTCCAGTCGAACCCGCTGTGATCCGGAAATAACTGGTCTTCGGCCGCAATCACAGCCAACCTTGCATTGGGAGAAATATTTTCTATGCTTACATAATCCCGCTTCAATCCATCGCTACTGAATACACTCCCCAGCTGTGTAAGTGTAATGGGCGGGTTCACCCATTTCAGCAACACGATATAAAAAAGATGAAAAATAAAAAGAAAAATGAAAATGCGTTTGATCACCCGCCAGGCTTTGGGAAAAATTCCTTTTGTTTTCATTGATTGCAAAATAACAATTTCATCTCTGCAAATTTCAATTTATAAAGCATCTCCGAAAGCCCTCCCTTTCGGGGAGGGTTGGGTGGGGCATTATTTGAGTTTATCTCCATAAAAAATCAATCCCCACAATAATACCAGTCCAAATCCTAATAATATAAGCCCGTTAATGCGGTTAAGTATATGAATGTTGTGCGGCGTCAGCTTCTTCCTGATTTTTTGTGCCATCATTACTTTAAAAATATCCCCGGAGAGTACTACACCAAGACAAGTTATAAAAGTGATAACCCTGTTTTCCAGGGTATGGGTAATAAGTGTGGTAGAAGTACTGAGCCAGAAAATAAATACAGCCGGGTTCAGGGTGTTCATTAAATACCCGGAAAAAAATATTTTGGCATAGTCTCTTTTGCGGAATTTTATTACCTGCACCCCTTCATCATCCACTTTTACTTTTTTAAAAAAAATAAAATAAATACCTACCCCAGTAAGAAAAAGACTTCCTGCAATACCGATAAGCTGTCTATGCTCTACCAGGTAGCCAAACATTTCGGTAAATACATTGCTGATAAGCACCACGGAAATATCTGAGGCAGAAACGCCAAGCACAAAAGCTATCCCCCCTTTGTGCCCGCTGTTCAGGCTTTGTTTGATAATGGAGAAAATAACGGGGCCCACTGAAATGCTCAGCAGCAAACCAAGAGTAATTCCTTTCAGAAGCGCTTCAAACATTTATAAATAAAAATCTATTCCGTTAAAATTAGCTTTATTATTTTTGCCCACCAGTTTTTAACACCCGGTTTATTAATGAAAAAAAATTGTTCTATCCCCTTTATTGTCTGTATCCTTTTCCTAACTTCTGTTCATGCTCAAAAAAATAATTATGTTGACGGATTCCTTATTACACTTCAAAGCGATACCATTGCCTGTTCTATACAAAAAAGAAACTGGAAAAAACAACCACCAGATATCCATGTGAAATCTTCTGCAAAAGATTCAGCAGTTATCCCTCAATCAATAAAAGGATTTGTAATCCCTTCTCTGCAGCTTGAATATGTAACAAGAGCTGTCAGTCCCGCAAGATTTATTGATAAAGCCCAAAATGCCAACAACTCTAAAGACCCTGATCTTGATACATTGCAATTTGCTTTTTTAAAAACGCTTCATAAAGGAACATTCAATTTATACAAGTTTATTGACGGGCTGGGCCGAAATCATTTTTTTGTAGATGCGCCTGATAATTTTCTTGAGATTTATACAAATTATTACCTGTACCTGGGTGATTCACGCCGTGTTTATGACGTCCCTGTAACTGTTCTTGATAAACAATTCGAATTCGTTTTAAAAGTGTTGATGACTTCCTGCAGACCAATATTTGGTATCATCGAAAATATTCAATTGAACGAAGAAAATCTTAAGGGTCTTTTTGAGGTGTATGATAAATGCATGGCTTCAAAAAAAGAAGAATAACTATTAAACTGCCCCGTTTTGTAAAAACCTGTTCCAGTCTTCCAGCATTTTCCCTTTCAGTACTCTTGGAAATTTATGCTGGCTGCCCAGCTTGCCCTTCAGTTCCATAAACTTCATAAATTTTTCTTCCGGCAGTTTTTCAAGAAAAACTTCTTTTAAGGCGCTGTCACGTTCCGTTGCATAATCATCATTAAGTTCCCGGAGTTTCTGGTCAATTTTTTTACGGAGAAGCTCTGCGTCAACGTTATCATTGCTGGCAACATACCATTTGTGTGCAAAAAGGCCCTTATACGGAAATCCTGTTACTGTGTATTCAGGAATACAAATATTCAATTCGTTGCTCACCGACTCAATGGCGTTGTTCATATTGTCCACACTCAGGTGTTCCCCTACCAAACTGAGGTAATGTTTGGTTCTCCCCGTTATATGTACTTCACTTTTTTCCTTGTCTGCAAATTTCAGGGTATCGCCAATGAGATAACGCCATGCCCCGGCATTGGTACTAATCAACAATGCATATTCCTTTCCTTCTTCCACCTCATGCACCATCAACGCTTCTGGGTTATCCACCATCTTTCCTTCACCGTCAAAATTTTTATCATCAAACGGCACAAATTCCATGAAAATATTATTATCAAGAATCAGTTTCATTCCTTTGGCATGCTCCCTGTTTTTATAACCAATAAATCCTTCGCTGGAAAGATAATTTTCAATATACACTATCGGCTTGCCCAGTAATTTCTCAAATCCTTTTTTATAAGGTTCAAAAGCTACACCGCCATGAACAAAGAATCCAAGGTTCGGCCATATGTCGTGAATATTTTTCAGCTTATAATGTTCAATCACCATTTCCATGCACATCTGGCACCAGGCAGGTACACCAACTATATAACCAATATCCCAGTCCCTGGCGTGTTCCACTATTTCATTCAGTTTCTGATTCCAGTCTTTAATCGCGGCAATTCTTCCGCCGGGTTTATAAAAAGTCTGGAACCAGAATGGTCGTTTTTTTGCAAGAATACCACTGAGGTCTCCCGCATACCATCCGGCAGTTCCCTTTTGAAGATCAGTAGCACCCCCCAGCATCAGGAAGCCTTTTGTCATTGCATTATATGGAAGACTCTCATAACTGAACAGGCTTATCAACTGCTTGATATAATTAATGGTGTTACTTCTCAGCATTTCCTTTGTAACAGGAATATACTTGCTGGCCGCCTCCGATGTACCGGAACTGAGAGCATAATATTTTATCTTCCCGGGCCAGGTTACATCCGGCACTCCTTCAAGGGTCTTATGCCACCACTCATTGTAAATTTTATTGTAATCATGTACCGGCACGAGTTCCTGAAACTTTTTTCCCGGGTGACGGCTAAGTAAAATATCATCAAACCGGTATTGCTGTCCAAATGAAGTAAACTTTGCTTTTCTCAAAAGTTTTTTAAGCACCCTCAATTGCTGGCTCCTGGGATCATTCCCTGGAAGTCGTAATGCCGAAGCTATAGCATTTGGAATTTTTATATCAATGATGGACGCCATTCTTTGTTACAGGGATTGGTTACTAAAGTTACAGATTGTTATGATGAAAGCGGCGAATATACTATGGATGGCTGAATTAACCCTCCTATCAGTAATTGTCTCATTTAATTCACACTTTGTTTGAAAAGATTAACAGCCCGTGCTGTCATTTTTCTTAGCCATATACCGGCTTTGATAAGAAAATAAGTTACACTGCTTATTTTCCCGGCAAAATGCTTTTTGACAAAAACGTTCATTGCTTTATAAAACTCATTTATATAGCGGTTATCTTTCTTTGCCGTACTTTTTCCTTTTAAATGGGTTATGGTTGTTTCTGATAAATAATAGTTTTTATATCCTGCTTGCTGAATCCGGCAGCTCAGGTCAATATCTTCGCCATACATAAAAAACGACTCATCAAATCCTCCTGTTTGTTCCAATACTTTCCGTGGTATCATCATAAAAGCCCCGGACAAAACGTCCACTTCATGATTACTGGATTCATCCAGGTGACCGAGATAATATTTTGCAAACACTTTTGATTGAGGAAATAATTTAGCCAGGCCAAATAATTTATAAAATGATGTAGCCGGGGAAGGAAATCCTCTTTTCGATTCTTTCAAAAATTTTCCATTGGCATCTGTCATCTTTACGCCAATGCCTCCCGCATCATTGTGTGATTCAAAAAACGAAATACATTTCTGGAAACAATCTTCCGGTACGATAGTATCGGGATTAAGAAACAGTATATATTTTCCTGAAGATTCTTTTATTCCCTGGTTACAGGCTTTGGCAAACCCAAGGTTTTCATTGTTTGAAATAAGTTTTACCGCCGGAAATTTCGTTTTCAGAAATTCCATGCTTCCATCAGTAGAGTAGTTGTCAATTATAATAATTTCTGTTTTTGCGCCTGAAAAACCAATCGCTTTTAGTACTGAATAAAGGCACTGCTCTAAAAGCTGCTTCACATTATAATTGACTATGATAATGGATAGTTGCAAAGAAGTCAGATGTAATGATACGAAGTACGAAGTTTTGAAGAAGCTATCAAAATCAAATATATAATTTCACCCCTTTAGGGGCAGGGGGTATCTTTGCCCATGCTTAAATCCGCATTGTTCGAAGCCATTGAGGTTGGTGCTGTAGAGTTAAAAAAATATTTTGCAGGGGACTTTAAAATTTCATCGAAAGAAGGCATAAACAACCTGGTAACTGAAGCCGATCATGCTTCTGAAAAAGCCATCCTTTCGGTGATAAAAAGGCATTTTCCCGGTCATCATATACTAAGTGAAGAAATTGGCGAGATTATACAGGATTCCAATTACAAGTGGATCATTGACCCGATTGACGGTACTGTGAATTTTGCACATGGCATTCCCTTGTGTGGCGTTTCTATTGCTATTGAAAAAGAAGGTGAAATGATTATGGCTGCTGTATATGCTCCTCTGCTTCATGAAATGTATTTTGCTGAAAAGGGGAAAGGAGCAACGGTGAACGACAAAAGAATAGTTGTAAGCAATGAAACAACTGTAATAAAATCCTGCCTTGTTACCGGCTTTCCATATACCTATATAAATATGCCCAACGGACCTCTTGACGTTTTCCAGAAATTAATACGCGGCGGGGTGCCCGTAAGAAGACTGGGCTCTGCAGCTATTGATCTTTGCTGGGTAGCCTGTGGCAGGTTCGATGGCTTTTATGAACATAAACTGGAAGCATGGGACAGCGCTGCAGGATACCTGATTGTAGAAGAAGCCGGGGGAAGAGTAACAGATTTCGAAGGAAAAAAATATTCGCCATATCAACACAGAATTCTTGCTACTAATGGTAAAATTCATGAAGAGTTGCGGGCAGTAATTAATAATGAAAAAAGTTTATGAACGAAACACGGACAGAAATATCATCTCTCGGCGAATTTGGATTGATAGAACATTTAACGAAGAACATCGAACTGCAAAATGCATCTTCAATAGTTGGCGTTGGCGATGATGCCGCTGTGATCGATCACTTCGGTAAACAAACCGTTATCACAACCGATCTGTTGGTGGAGGGTGTTCATTTTGATTTAATGTATACCCCGCTGAAACATCTTGGCTATAAAAGCGTAATTGTAAACCTGAGTGATATATATGCTATGAATGCCACTCCTACTCAAATTATTCTTGGTCTCGGTATCAGCAACCGTTTTAGTGTAGAATCCATGGATGAGTTTTATGAAGGCGTATATGCTGCCTGTGAGAAATATGGTGTTGACCTTGTTGGTGGTGATACTACTTCTTCCCAAAAGGGGTTTATTATTTCCGTAACCGCCATGGGAGAGGTGACGCCGGACAAATATGTAAAAAGAAGTACGGCGCAGAAAGGCGACCTGCTCTGTGTAAGTGGCGATCTTGGCGCTGCTTATCTCGGCCTGTTATTCCTGGAACGGGAAAAAAAGATTTTCATGGAAAACCCGCAGATTCAACCCGACCTTGAAAATGAATCATACGTCATCGGGAGAATGCTGAAGCCCGAAGCAAGAAAGGACATCATTGAATTTTTTGAAAAACAGGAAATCATGCCTTCGGCCATGATGGATATCAGTGATGGTTTAAGCTCCGAAATACTTCATATTTGCAAACAAAGTAACCTTGGCTGTGTTTTATACGAAGAAAAAATCCCTGTGGCTGAAGAAACGAAAAAAGCGGCCTTTAAATTTGAAATAGATCCTACAGCCTGTGCGTTAAGTGGTGGTGAAGATTATGAGCTGGTATTTACTGTTAGCCAGACAGATTTTGATAAACTGGTAACCAATGAGCAGATCAGTGTGGTGGGTTATATGACAGAGCCGGAACAGGGAGCAACGATTATTACCAAAGGCGGCAGCAAACATGCCCTTACCGCACAGGGCTGGAATCATTTAAAAAACAGCACTGAATAATAAGATCCAGTATCATGAGGGAAAAAAGGAATTCGTATTTGAAAACAATTACAATCGGGCAATTGGCAATAGGCAAAAGGGCTCCATTTATTTGTAACGCATTGTCCTTTGTCTGTTGCGTATTGTTTATTGTCTTGCTTACCGGTTGTTCTTTATCAAAATCTTCTTTTAACCCGGCAAAAAAATATTCTCCTTCACAACTTCAGAAAGATTACAGCATTTTCCGCGGTGCGTTGGAAGAAACACATCCCGGTTTGTACTGGTATACACCAAAAGAAAAAATGGATGCCTATTTTCAATGGGGCCAGGAAAAAATTAAAGATTCGCTGAATGAGGAGGGGTTCAGGAAAATTCTCAGTTATGTTATTGCCAAAATCAATTGTGGGCATACCGTAGTAAGAAGTTCGAAGGCCTATTCAAAATACCAGGATACAACCCGGCTGAAAATTTTTCCGCTTAGCCTGAAATTATGGGACAGTACTGCCGCGGTAGCTGCTAACCTGAACAGGAAAGACAGTGTTTTAAAAAGAGGTGCTGTCATTAAAGAAATAAATCATCAGTCCGTTCCTACCATCCTTGATACACTTTTCAAATACATATCCAGCGATGGCTATAACCTGACACATAAATACCAAACCCTCAGCAATCGTGGTGGTTTTGGTTCGGCATATACTTCAGTATTTGGATTAAAAGAAAATTATTATGTTGATTATGTTGACAGTTCCGGTGAAGAAAAAAATATTACCGTGTTACCTTACGATCCGCGAACCGACACGGTGAACAGGGCTGCCATAGCGAGGTTTGCTAAAATACCAAGAGAGGAAAGAAAAAGACAGTTATTGCAGTCATCAAGAAGCCTCAGCTTTGACTCCACCCGCCAAGTTGCTTTTATGGATCTTGGTTCCTTTGCAAGGGGATTAAAGCTGAAACGTTTTTTCAGGCAGTCATTTAAAAGCATTCATAAGTCAAAAGCAAAAAACCTGGTAATTGATGTTCGTGGCAATGGCGGCGGCAGCGTTACTAATTCTACTGTTTTATCAAAATTTATTGCAGATAAAAAATTTAAAGTGGCCGACTCTCTCTACGCCTATACACGAAACAGCCATTACAAAAATTATATTGAAAATTATTTTTTTAACCGCCTCTTCATGTTAATGGTCACAAAAAGAAAATCTGACGGCAGGTTTCATTTCGGTTATTTCGAACGTCATTACTTCAACCCAAAAACAAAAAATCATTTTGACGGTACGGTATATATTCTTACCGGGGGCAATTCTTTTTCAGCAACTACTCTTTTTGCCCAGTCGGTGAAAGAACAGCAAAATGTAATTGTAGTGGGTGAAGAAACCGGTGGTGGCGCCTATGGAAATACAGCATGGCTGATTCCCGATGTTACACTTCCCAATACCGGCGTACGTTTCCGCCTTCCATTATTCCGGTTGGTGATCAATAAAAACATTCCAAAAGATGGAAAAGGTGTGCAGCCTGAGATTGAAGTAAAGCCAACTGTTGAAGCCATCCGCCGCGGCCTGGATTTTAAAGCAGAAAAAGTGAAAGCGCTGATCAAAGAACATCAGTAATATTATATTCCTTATCAAAAACAACAAAAGAGGCAGTATAGCCTTTTTGAATCAACCCTTTCTCGTTATCCATTCCCATAGTTTTTGCCGGATAAAGAGAGGCCATCCGCAACGCCTCTTCCGGTTCAATCCCCAAATGCTGTATACAATTTTTCACCGCTTTCATCATCGTTAATGAAGATCCGGAAAGAGTTCCATCAGGAATAACATAGCGGTCGTTCTTATAAATATGCTGGTAGGGACCTTTAGTTGTTTCTGCTACCGCATCAGTAATTAAAAATAACCTGTCGCCCAAAATTCTTTTGCTGATCCGTATGGCTGCAAAATCCACATGCACCCCATCAGCTACTACACTGCTGCACACAGAAGGATGATCATAAATGGCCCCCACCATCCCCGGCTCACGGCTCTGAAACTGCGACATAGCATTAAACAAATGCGTAGCTGTTTTTATTTTCTCAAAAGATTTTGTTGCCTGCCTGTAAGTGGCATTACTGTGTCCTGCTGATATAACAATGTTGTTGTTTTGTAAAAAATCAATGATTGCCTCATCTACCGTTTCTGGTGCCAGTGTTATCATCTTAACGACTCCTGCAGCTTCATCAATCAATTTCTTTACTTCCTCCATTGTTGGTGAATGAATATACTGCATCAGGTGTGCCCCTCTTTTTTCTGCATTGATCCATGGCCCTTCTAAATGCAGGCCCAGCAGGCCTTTTCCGCCTTCATCCAGGTACTTTTTTGCTATGGATATACTCTTACTGAAAATTTCATTTGAATTGGTGGCAACAGTCAGCAAAAAATTTGTTGCTCCTCCCTGCCGGCAATAATTGTTTGTCGCTTCAATAGCTTCAATACAGGGGTCTGCTGAAAAAAGAAAGCCGTTGCCTCCATAGATCTGCAGGTCAATAAACGCCGGGGCAATATTATTTCCTTTCAGATCAATTACCTGATAATCGGAGGGGACATCATCATCGTAAACAAACCCCTCTGTTTTCCCGTCACTGACAAGAATAGCCACCCCGGTAAAAATCTCTTTGCCTGAAAAGATTGTTGTATTAGTTATTACTTTTTTCATCACGGTTGAATAATAAAATTATCTCCGTCTTTCCAGAACGGAAGTTTTGCTCTTACCTCCTCTATTTTATCTTTTTGCAGTGTAACGGTAAAAACATCTTCCTCATGTGTTTTATCATAGATCACTTCTCCCATCGGGTCAGCTACCATGCTGTTGCCACTGTAATAAATATTGTTGTCGTCTTTGCCCACCCGGTTCACACCAACTACATAACACTGGTTTTCGATAGCCCTCGCCTGTAATAAAGTTTTCCATGCATGAATCCTTCTTTCAGGCCAGTTGGCTACATAGATCAGTACATCAAATTCAAGTCCTTCCGGTTGTAGTTGCTGGCGAGCCCACACAGGGAATCTCAGGTCATAACATACCAGCAGATTTATTTTCCACCCTTTTACAGATGCGATCAGTCTTTTTGTGCCGGGAGTATACTGTTCATCTTCTCCTGCATAGGCAAACAAATGTCTTTTATCATAAATGCCGTATTGTCCATTGGGCAGCATCCAGATAAGACGATTGAAATATTCTCCTCCCTCTTCCATGATCACACTTCCTGTTAAAATAATTTTTTTTTCAGCCGCAATCCGTTTCATCCATTTTACCGTTTCGCCATTCATGGTTTCTGCAAGTTCTTCCGGCTTCATGCTAAAGCCGGTACTGAACATTTCCGGCAATACCACTATCTCCGTTTTACCTGAAATGCTTTTGATCTTTTCTTCAAACATGCTCAGGTTGGCCGCCGGGTCTTCCCAGTGCAGCGAGGTTTGTATGCCGGTGATGGTTAGAGTGGACATAGTGTAAAGTTATTGGGTTAAAAGATTATAATGGCAAGCGATAATGTAAAAAATCCGCCCATCACTTTAACAGCCACAACTCAATTGCTTTCCGTATTTTGGCGGTTCTAAATTTTGAAACATGCATTTCAGAAAACATGCAAGGAAGATCAGCCTTGTGGTCATTGTACAATTTATTTTCATCCTTCTCTTTGCCCAACCGGGTGTGCCTTATACAAAATGGACGGCAGATGGAAGCTCTTATTACCAAGTGGAGAAAGGCGAAGTATTTAAAATTGAACTCCCTTCGCAAAACAAATCCGTATTCATCGGGAAACAAAAGTTAACCTCCAAAGATGGAAAAGCCATTGTTCCCCGCAGCTTCCAGCTTTCAGCTGACGGTAAACTGGCGCTGATCTATACCAATGCACAGAAAGTGTGGCGTTATCCTACCCGTGGTGATTACTGGCTGCTTACTCTTTCATCCGGGCAGTTAAAACAAATAGGAAAGGGAAGACCGGAAGCCTCTTTGCAGTTTGCCAAATTTTCTCCCGACGGAAAAAAAGTGGCCTATGTAAGTGAACGCAATATTTACGTGGAAGATCTTACTACGGGCATGATCAATAAACTTACCAGCGATAACGGAACTAAAAAACTTATTAATGGCACTTTTGACTGGGTATATGAAGAAGAATTTTTTTGCCGTGATGGTTTCCGCTGGAGTCCGGACAGCAAAACAATTGCTTACTGGCAGATTGATGCCAACCAGATAAGAGATTATTATATGCTGAACACGACTGATTCTGTGTACAGCAAAGTGATTCCTGTGGAATACCCAAAGGTGGGTGAGCCGCCATCTCCGGCACGTATCGGTGTGGTGAACCTTACATCTGCACAAACCAAATGGATGAATGTTCCCGGCGATCCGGCACAGCATTATATTATGAGGATGGAATGGTCGGCTCCCAATGAAATCATTCTGCAGCAACTGAACCGTAAACAAAATGAAAGCAAAGTAATATTATGTAATGCCGTTACCGGCGTTGCTAAAACTATTTATTCTGAAAGTGATGAAGCATGGGTGGCCACGCTGAACGAATGGAGAAACGAAGTGAAGGGTTGGGACTGGATAAATTCCGGGAAAGAATTTGTATGGTTCAGCGAGAAAGATGGCTGGCGCCACTTGTACAGAATCAGCAAAGACGGCGGAAAAGAGAACTTGATAACCAAAGGTAATTACGATGTTATCGATATGCTGAATATTGATGAGAAAATGGGTTATGTGTATTTTTATGCATCGCCGCACAATGCAACACAGCGGTACCTGTACAAAACAAAACTGGATGGCAGCGGCGGCGCAGAAAGAGTATCACCTGCCA
>Ga0255312_1000118_pt1 | contig 12499 bp, 10 predicted proteins | sample EtOH5_T0_E5_meta_FD_202081 | JGI IMG/M metagenome (GOLD analysis project Ga0255312, IMG submission 202081) | Sandy soil microbial communities from University of British Columbia, Vancouver, Canada - EtOH5_T0_E5 | ecosystem: Engineered > Artificial ecosystem > Sand microcosm > Unclassified ...
GATTACGGCATCCGTCGACGCGGTGTGGTCACTAAGCCCCATAACCTGCTTCACCGTCTTTGGCGATCGATGGAGTGTCTCCGCCACTTCCTCTGGAGTAGCCGGTCGATTGAGCTGTTGACTAAGTTGACGCGACACCCGCTGAAAAGCGTGCATCTCCTTGAGAACATGAACAGGCAGACGGATCAAGCGAGCCTGGTTCATGATGGCCCGCTCTATGGTTTGCCGAATCCACCAGGTGGCATAGGTTGAAAAACGATAGCCCAGTTCAGGATTATACTTGCCAACCGCATGGATCAACCCCAAATTGCCCTCTTCGATCAGATCGAGCAGGGGCAGGCCACGATTATGATAGTGTCGCGCAATCTTGACCACCAAGCGCAAATTGCTCTCGATCATGCGTTTACGGGCGGCCGCATTGCCCTGTTGCGCCAAGCGCGAGAAATAAACTTCTTCTTCTGCTGTCAGCAGTGGGGAATAACCAATTTCGCTGAGATAAATTCGGGTAGCATCAACGGGGTTCGCTCCCTCTGCTTCCATCGCCCGAACGACGGCGGGAACTTCTTCTTCGGTAAGTGGCGTTTCATGGCTGAGTACGAGTTGTCCTGCCGATTCAAAAAACTCGCCCTCTGGATCATCGTCATTCTCGGCAATTAATCTATCTTCATCATCGTCGAGGAAACCCTCTTCAGATTCCAGTGATGTGATTAATTTTGTCCCTCGTTCTTGATCTCCGATCATACGCTCACTCCCTGAGTGGTGACCTAGCTATCATTATTCTTGGTCAAGGAGCAGGAACACGAGAACCAACCTATTAAGTCATCACAGGGAGAACCGCAGCTGCCACCAAGCACCATTGGCGAAGTACAGCTTGCCCCTGCAATTTCCTCGTCTCCTTCCTTGCCATACAACACGGGGTTGCACGCCTACGCACTTAAATAATATTTATTGTGTCTGATGATAATAAGCTCGTCGCAATCGGTAAGTCCACTATTCGCATAAAAAAATTACTCATCAGCAAAAAAATAGGGCTTTCAATGGCCTGTGCGTGATCAATCTACTCAGCGATCTAGTGAAACCAATAGGCCAAGGTTGCAACGACGACCGTCCCCCAGCCGATAGACTCCATATAGGGTCCGACGGAATTGGCAAACGAATTTCCATAACGTTTTAGCAAGATGGCTTCGAGAAAGAATCGGCCGCCCCTGCCCACCAGGGAGGCAAAAATGAATGACGCGATATCCATCGACATCACCCCGGATGTGATTGTGAATATCTTGTAGGGAATAGGCGTAAAGCCCGCGATGATCACAACCCAGACGCCAGATTGTTCGTAGAGTTGCCTGACGTGGGCCATGGTATCCGCATAGCCCACAGCCTGAACCCACGGCTCTATCCAATGAAACGCCCACATGCCAAGCAGATAACCCAGCACCCCACCCAAAACCGAGCACACCGTGGTCAAAGCAGCCAGCGCGTACGCTCGGTACGGCTTAGCCACCACCATGGGAATCAGTATGATATCGGGAGGGATAGGAAAGAAGATCGATTCGATCACACTCACTCCGCCAAGATACCAGCTGGCGTGAGGGTGCCCCGAAACTCGCATGGCCCACTGATAAAGACCGGTGAATAGCTTCATGTTGCGCATCCTAGAAAGGGCACAAAACTGACGAGTTCGAGAATCTCGCGCTCCAACCCGGTGTTGGTGCGATAGATGACGTTTAAGCGTTGTTCTTTTTCATCACCCACAGGGATGATCATACGGCCGCCAACGGCCAGCTGGTCGTAAAGCCTGGCGGGGATCTCTGCCGGGGCAGCCGCCACCAGGATAGCATCGTAGGGTGCGTGCTCCGGCCAGCCGAGATGCCCGTCGCCACAGCGAAAAATCGCATTGTGGATGCCCATGCTACTCAATCGGCGGCGCGCAGTTGTGGCCAGCCCACGCAGCAGCTCGACGCTATAAACGTGTTTGGCCAACTGAGCCAGAATCGCGGTTTGATAACCACAACCACCGCCGACCTCCAGCACTCGGCCAAGCGGGACCTCTTTGTCGGCGATTAACACTTCCGTCATCCGCGCCACGATATACGGCTGCGAGATGGTTTGGCCGTAACCAATGGGCAAGGCGGTATCTTCATACGCCCGGCTGCCCAAAGCTTCGTCAATAAAAAGATGACGGGGCATCAAACGCATTAAGCGCAACACCCGTTCATCACGGATACCCTGCGCCTTGAGTCGGCTAACCATGCGGTCCCGCGTCCGCAGAGAAGTCATACCAATACCGAGCAGGCGTTCTGCCATTATAATTTCAACCCCGTTACCCATTGGGCGACTTTGTCTAACCCAACATAGTGAGTCAAATCCACCTGCACGGGTGTAATAGACACTTGACCGTTGCTCACGGCATGAAAATCTGTTCCCGGCCCGGCATCGGCTTCGCTGCCGGCGGCACCCACCCAATAGATAGCGCGACCACGCGGATCGGTAGTTTTGATGACGGGCTCGGCCCGATGTCGTCGACCCAAACGCGTGGCGGCGATTCCTTTAATCTCTTCTAGCGGCAAATCAGGAACATTAACGTTGAGGATCGTATCCGCCGGCAACGGCGCTTGCAGAAGCTGCTTAATCAAGTGACTGACCACATAGCCCGCCGTGTCGTAATGCGTCGGGTGCTCACCCGCTAAAGACACGGCAATGGCCGGATAACCGAGATTGCGGCCTTCCATCGCCGCCGCCACCGTGCCGGAATACAACACATCGTCCCCCATGTTAGAGCCGGCATTAATGCCAGAAACCACCATGTCGGGTTGATAATCCAGTAGACCCGTAATCGCCAGATGCACACAGTCGGTAGGCGTACCATCAACGCAGAACAGGCCATCGCCGTGATCGTGCGTACGTAAAGGTCGGTCGAGAGTGAGGGAATTGCTAGCGCCGCTGCGATTGCGATCAGGCGCCACAATAACGGTGTCGGCCAGCTGGGAAAGATATCGGCGCAGCGTTTGCAGCCCTGGCGCATGACATCCGTCATCGTTACTTAATAGGATACGCACTGCTTAAATTGTCTCCGATATTTTTAACCCATGCAGTGTAACGATTCCGCGCCGCCACGCCAATTTTCTTAGACTGACCCGCGACGATAATGGTGAACCACCACGCCCGTACTGAATTTTTGGGTATCGGCCAGACGTAACACCGTCTTGTGGCTTGTGTCAGGGAACAAGCGGCGACCACTGCCGAGCAGAACGGGGAAGATCATCAGCCGGTACTCATCAATCAGATCGTGCGCCATCAGCGTGTGCACCAACGTTCGGCTGCCGGCGACTAAGATGGGGCCATCCTCTGACTTTTTCAGCCGGGCAATTTCCGCCGCCACGTTGCCTTTAATTACTTTGGAGTTGTTCCACTCGGGATGGCGCAATGAGGTCGACACCACGTGTTTGGGCATTTCGTTCATCTTGTCGGCGAACACCTCCATCTCGCTACGCGGATCGGCCGACGGTGCGCCGCTTGACCGCGCTGGCCAGGCGGCGGCGAATGACTCGTAGGTAATCCGGCCAATTAGCAACGATTGTGCTTCGAGCACCTCGTCCAACTTGTAGCGAAGCTGTTCGGGGCTCATAAAGTCGTGAACCCACCCGCTGTACGGATGGCCGGGCTCGCCCCCAGGGGCTTCCATCACGCCATCCAGCGTTAAAAATTCAGATACAATAATTTTGCTCACAACAGCCCCCTTTATGCAGCCGCATTAAAGATGTGCCTGGCCGAGGACGGCTTTTCACCGATCCGGTTATATGCCATGCTCCACGGTTGAGTTTGCCATAAGGCGTGCCGATAACGCTGCAAGTTTCTCAAGACGACAGCTCAAGGAACAATCACCATGGCGCACAAACGATCTCACGATCCATGCGATGGGCACGACCATAGCCACAATCACGGTCATGCACCAAAAAACTTTGATCGCGCATTTGCCCTTGGGATCGTACTCAACGTCGGCTTTGTAGCGGTTGAAGTTGTGTTTGGTCTGCTGGCTAATTCTCTCGCCCTGCTGGCAGATGCCGGTCACAACCTCGGCGATGTCCTGGGCCTACTGCTGGCATGGGGCGCGAGCGTTTTAGTGCGAAAACTACCCACCCAACGTCACACGTATGGCTTTCGCCGCACGTCGGTTTTAGCTGCACTGATTAATGCACTGATTTTGCTGGTTGCCGTGGGCGCTATTTCGTGGGAGGCCCTACTTAGATTCGGCCATCCCGAATCAGTCGCCAGTGGCACCGTCATGTTTGTGGCTTCGATTGGAATTCTTATCAACGGATTCACCGCGTGGTTGTTCATGTCTGGTAAAGAGGACGACATGAACATTCGCGGGGCCTATCTGCACATGGCGGCTGATGCCGCTGTTTCACTTGGTGTGGTTGTGGCGGCTATTGCTATGCAGTTTACCGGCTGGTTATGGCTAGACCCCGCCGTTAGTCTTGCAATCGCGATGATTATTGGCATCGGCACCTGGAGTTTACTGGGTGAATCACTAAACCTTGCCCTTGATGCGGTGCCCGCAAGCATTCAGCCGGATAAGGTTGAGGCTTACCTCGCCGGTCTTCCTGGCGTTAACGCCGTCCACGACCTACACATCTGGGCCATGAGTACGACTGAAATTGCGTTAACCGTGCACTTGGTTAAGCCGGATGCGGTTATTGATGACGCGCTTCTTCTTCGAATCAACAATGAATTACGTGAGCAGTTTGAAATTCATCACACAACCGTTCAATTTGAGCTGGGTGATACATCGCATCCATGCAAACAAGCACCCGCCGAAGCCATCTAAAATAGTCGCAACCAACGATTAAAGCGGCGGGCGCCGCAGATCAAGTGTGTACGGAAACTCCGGCGTTGGCATTTCTTCGATGGGTTGCTCGCGGGCACCGCCCTCGCGCACGGTGAAGTAATCGACCACGGTGATCGGTTGAGCCGCAACAACCCGCTCCACGGGCGGCGGTGTGTGGCCCCACTCGTTGAAGCGGGCGATGCGCCGCGATTCCGCTTCGTAAGAATTCACCGGATAGATTTCGGAATTGCGTCCACCGACATGCATGACGTGGTAGGTGCAGCCGCCCGCGCTGCGCTGGTTCCAAGTGTCGAACAGATCAAAAGTTAAGGGTGCGTGAACGCCGATGGTCGGATGCAGCGCAGAAGGTGGCTGCCAGGCTCGGTAACGCACGCCGGCAACATATTCGCCCTGGGTCCCCGTGAATCGCAGAGGAACGCTGCGCCCGTTACAAGTAAGCATGTAACGCGAACCCACCAATCCGGATGCCTTTACTTGCAGGCGCTCAACCGATGAGTCGACGAAACGCGCCGTGCCGCGATTACTCCCCTCCTCGCCTAAGACGTACCACGGCTCGATGGCTGCGCGCAATTCGATCTCGACGCCATTGACCTGGGTCGCACCGAATTTGGGAAAGCGGAACTCCAAGAACGATTCAAACCAGGTTCGCTCGAACTTCAATCCCGCGCTGGCGAGATCGGCCAATACTTCGCCCAGGTCTTGCCAGAGATAGTGGGGCAGCATGAACCGATCATGCAGCTCTGTGCCCCAATCGACGAGCGGATGGTGGTAGGGCTTATCCCAACAACGCACCACCAAGGCGCGCAACAATAACATCTGTAGTGCGCTCATGTGGGCATGGGGCGGCATTTCCATGCCGCGAAACTCGACTAAGCCTTGGCGCCCGGCAGCGCTGTCGGGAGAATAGAGCTTATCGATGCAAATTTCCGCCCGGTGGGTATTGCCGGTGACATCGACCAGCAAATTGCGCAGCAAACGATCCACCAACCAAGGTTGTTTCACTTCGCCCAGTGGGGTGTGGGCAAAGGCGATTTGCAGTTCGTGCAGTTGATCGCGCCGGCCTTCGTCAACTCGCGGTGCTTGGCTGGTCGGGCCGACAAACACTCCAGAAAACAAATACGACAGCGAGGGATGATGCTGCCAGAAGGTGATGATACTTTGCAGCAGATCGGGGCGGCGCAGCCACGGGCTATCGGCAGGCGTGGCGCCACCCAAGGTCAAGTGATTACCGCCGCCGGTGCCGGTATGACGCCCGTCGAGCATGAATTTCTCAGTGCCCAGACGGGTCTGGCGCGCCTCTGCGTACAATGTTTCCGTCGTAGCGACCAATTCTTCCCACGATGCTGCCGGATGAATATTGACTTCGATAACACCCGGGTCGGGCGTCACCTGCAGTTGCCGCACGCGGGAGTCGCGGGGCGGCGGATAACCTTCGATGATGACCGACAGGTGCAGTTTTTCGGCGCTAAGCTCGACCGCTGACAGCAGCGTCAAGTAGTGCTCAAGCACGGTTAGCGGCGGCATGAATACATGGAGCACGCCGTCACGTGGCTGCACGCACACGGCCATATGCGGCACCGTAACATAGCGACCCGGATCCGCTTCGGCTACCGCATCGGCGAGCCCGTGGTCGTGCGCCAGTTGGTCATAGAAATCAGGTAACGGTACTGGGGACACGAAAGGATCGATTTCCGGCTCCCTGTCCCGCTCCGCTTCCGTCATCCAGGGCAGACTGTCCAGCGGCAGACGCAGGCCCATTGGTGAATCGCCGGGCGTCAAATACATGCGTTCGCGGCGAAAGCGCCAAGGTCCACTGACTAAGCGCGCCTGTTGCCAGTCCCACAATAACGGTAATGCGTAGCCCACCGGTTGATCAATGCCACGCGACAACTGTTCGGCCAGCGTGCGCCGACTCAAATCATCGTCGAGCTTGGCTTTGCCAAGATCAATATTGGCCGGGGTTTTGGCCTCCTGCCAGAGGTAGTACAACGTATCTTCGTAGCCGGTGCGGATGAAGCTTCTGTGCAAGCCCAGTGTCTGGGCGAGCACTTGAGTGAACGCTAGGGCGTCGGTGATGGTATGACGCAGATTCTGCCGCGTATTCGCTAACAGGGCACGGTTGTGCCACATCGGCTGGCCATCGTTGCGCCAGTAAATACCCAGCGCCCAGCGGGGCAAGGGTTCACCCGGATACCACTTGCCCTGTCCGACATGCTGCAATCCGCCGGGAGCAAAGCGGGCGTACAGCCGCTGCCATAGTTCTTCTGCGCGCTCGCGCTTGTCGCGACCCAAGGCCTCAGTGTTCCATTCTGCCGCTTCCATATTGTCGATGGACACGAAAGTCGGTTCGCCACCCATCGTCAGCCGCACATCGTGTGCCTGCAAACGAGCATCAACGTGGTGACCGAGTCGATTGATATCGCGCCACTGCCCGGCAGAAAACGGCTTGGTCACGCGCGGCGTTTCCAGCAAACGCGTCACATGGTTGGTGAATCCGAATTCGACTTCACATTTGTCGGTAAAACCTTCGATGGCGGCGGCACTGGACGGTATCGGCGTTGCCGCCAACGGGATGTGACCTTCACCGGCAAACAACCCGGACGTCGGATCGAGTCCGATCCAGCCGGCACCGGGAATATAAACCTCGGCCCAGGCGTGCAAGTCGGTAAAATCCTGGCTTGGTCCCTCCGGCCCGGTCAGCGGTTTTTCGTCGGGTGCCAGCTGCACCAGATAACCGGAGACAAACCGCGCCGCCAGTCCCAGATTGCGCATGATCTGTACCAGTAGCCAAGCGGTGTCGCGACAGGAACCGCTGGCTTTAACCAGGGTTTCTTTGCACGATTGCACGCCCGGCTCCATGCGTACCGTGTACTTGATTTCACGTTGCAGACGCTGGTTAATCTCGACGAGAAAATCCACAGTTCTGCGCGGTTCGGTAGACACGGATTCGAGCCAAGCCTGCATATGTTTGCCACGCTTGAAGGCTTTACGGTAGGGCGCCAACTCGCGCGCCAAATCGGGTGCATAGTCGAAGGGATATTTTTCTGCGCTGGGTTCGACGAAGAAATCGAACGGGTCGATCGTCGTCATTTCCACAATCACTTCTACATCAACCGTGAACTCCCGCGTCATTTCAGAAAATACCAGGCGGGCAAGCCAGTTACCAAACGGATCTTGCTGCCAATTGAGGAAGTGCTTAGCGGGTGTAACGTTAAGCGCATAACCGCGGATCGGGGTGCGGCAATGGGGGGCTGGCCTCAGCCGCACCACATGGGGAGAGAGCGTTACCGGTCGATCGAATTTGTACGTTGTTATGTGGCGCAGCGCAAGACAGATAGACATTGAGGATCTCCTTGATATCCATCACTCATGCAACTGTTGCGCCAATACAGACGGCGGGCAACTGGGACGGCGAAAAATCCGCCGTTAGTATTGCTGCTTGGATGTTGTGCCCTGTACCAATTGGGCTGGATGCAAGGTACCTTCCCAATCGAACGCTGGAAGACTGTTCAATGAACGCTTCAGACCTTCGCTCCACGCTTCGCTTAACATGCGGTAGAACGGATCGTTTTCCGTCATCACCAAACGCTTGCCTTCGTCGAAGGCGTCGGTGCGATAAAGCAGCAGTTCCACCGGCGGTCCTACGGTCAAGTTACTGCGTATGGTTGAATTTAGCGATACCAGCGCACAGCGCGCTGCCAACTCCAGCGGTGTGTCGGGGCGAATAACACGATCTAAGATAGGCTTGCCGTATTTAGTCTCGCCGATTTGCAGAAACGGGGAATCCTGCGATTCGTGGATGTAGTTACCCTGCGGGTAAATCAAAAAAATCGCGGGCGCACTGCCGCGGACCTGGCCGCCAAAAATGAACGTGGATTCAAAACTGGCGCTCATGTTGTCGCGATGGGTCTGGTTGCGTTGCACTTCGGTCGATACCATGCCCACATAGTTTGCAGCCGCATCAACATCGCGCACAGTGCATAAATTTGGTGCGTCAGAGACCTCACTATCGGCACGCAACCGTCTGACCACAGCCTGCGAAGTCGCCAGGTTACCAGCCGAAAGCAGGGTAAAGAAGCGGTCTCCGGGATAGGCAAAGGTATGCATTTTCGAGTAGGTGCTAACATCATCCACGCCAGCATTAGTGCGGGAATCCGAGGCAAACACCAGCCCGGCATTAGTTTTAATGGCGAGGCAATAGGTCATCGTAGCTTCCTGTGGGTAGGGGGGTATTCTAGCCGGAACCCCTGCAAAATGGCGAACCCTTTTCCCGGACAAAGGTAATTGGTCCGTCATTTGCTATTGTTAAAAGTGAGTGCTCACAATTTAGCAGCAGTTTTTGGACCATCTATCATGCAAAACCAAAATCAATCTAATTTAAGCCAAAACTATGCTACCGCACCGGCCTATGATGAGTCTTTAGATAGCAGCGGTTTGCCTCATCCACTGACCAAGAACTTATGGGACTACTTCACGGACTTGGCGCCCGATGACTTGACAGCCCGCGTTGCGGAGGTTGATGTCGCGATCATGACCGCCGGCATCACCTTCACTATTTATACTGACGCCGGCAATATTGATCGGGCCTGGCCATTCGACGTCATCCCGCGAATCATCGCGCGCCGGGAGTGGGATCGGGTGGAACAAGGTTTGAAGCAGCGTCTAGCGGCATTAAATCTATTCATTACCGATATCTACAACGAACAACACATCATTCGTGATGGTGTTTTTCCGCGAGAAATCTTACAAGATTCAAAGAATTTTCGAGCCGCCTGCGTTGGTATGCGGCCGCGCTACGATGTGTGGGCCCACGTTTGCGGAACCGATTTGGTGCGCCACTCCGACGGTCAGTTCTACGTGCTGGAAGACAACCTTCGGGTTCCCTCCGGCGTATCCTATATGCTGGAAAACCGCCAGCTGATGAAACGCCTGTTCCCCGAACTGCTGGCCCGATACCGGATGCTGCCCGTCGACAATTATACCGCCCAGCTCTATGACACATTGGCGGCGTTGTCGCCGCGTGAAGGCGACCGCCCGGTCATCGTCGTCTTAACCCCGGGAATTTTTAATTCTGCCTATTTCGAGCACAGTTATCTTGCACAACAAATGGGCGCCGAATTGGTGGAGGGCACCGATTTGACCGTCGGCAAAGACGACTGCGTGTATATGAAAACCATTGCCGGGCTCACGCGCGTGGATGTTATCTATCGCCGTGTTGACGATGATTTCATTGACCCTGAAGTGTTCCGGGCCGATTCCACGCTCGGCGTGCGCGGCCTGATGCGGGCATGGAAAAAGGGCAACGTCGGCATCGCCAACGCGCCGGGCGCGGGCGTTGCGGACGACAAGGTCGTCTACGCCTTTGTTCCGGAGATGATCAAATACTACTTGAAGGAAGAGCCGATTCTACCCAATGTGCCCAGCTATTTGTGCATGTACGACGATGATCGGCAATTCGTGCTCGGCAACCTGGACAAGCTGGTGGTAAAACCCGCCAATGAATCCGGCGGCTATGGCATGTTGATCGGGCCTATGTCGAGTGACGAACAACGCTCCCAATTTGCCGCGTTGATCAAAGCGAACCCTCGAAACTATATGGCGCAACCAACGCTTTCGTTGTCAACCGTGCCGACTCTGACGGATGAGGGCATTGCACCGAGGCACGTTGATCTGCGGCCTTTCGTGTTGCAATCGAATCATTCGTTCGTTACGGCCGGCGGGTTAACGCGGGTGGCACTGCGCAAGGGATCCCTGATCGTCAACTCGTCCCAAGGCGGCAGCAGCAAAGATACGTGGATCGTGGAGGAAAACGCCTGATGTTATCCCGTGCCGCTGAAAATCTGTATTGGATGACCCGTTATCTGGAACGTGCCGAAAATACGGCGCGCCTGATCAACGCGGTGACATTGATGTCGCTGGACATGCCGGGCGATATTCGTTTCGGCTGGGACTCGCTCATTCGCGTCGCCGGACTCGACCATGAGTTTTTCGAGCACTATGAAGAAGCCAATGAAGCTTCGGTGATGCGGTTTCTGATACGTGACGAGAAGAACCCCAGCTCGATTCTCAACTGCATCACTCAGGCTCGGGAAAACACTCGGACATTCCGTGAAGTGCTGCCGTGGGAATGCTGGGAATGGGTGAATGAACTATACCTATTTGCCAGGCAGGGTCTTATCGGCGATCTCACACGTCGTCGCCGATACGATGTGCTACAAGCCGTCATTCGTCGCGGCCAAAGCATCGCGGGTTTGCTGGCGGGGACGATGTCGCGCGATGTGGCGTTTCAGTTTTTAACTTTGGGGCGTCACTTGGAGCGGGCCGATATGACCAGCCGCATTCTGGATGTGAGCTGCGCGGTATTTCCCCCGAGCGCCGAACCGGCCACGACGCAATACAGTGACCTGGCCTGGATGAGCATTCTCAAGGCGCTGTCGGCTTACCAGACGTACCGCCGTTATGTAAGCGTGCACGCGGATGGCGCAAAAGTGATCGAGTTCCTGCTCAAAAATCGGGAATTCCCCCGGACGATTGCCTATTGTCTAAGGGAGGTATTGGAAGTCCTGCGGCAATTGCCCCGTCCCGAGCCCATTCCGGCGAAGGTTCAAGAAACGCTGGCCCTAGTGGAACACGCTGACTCCGATATCCTGGCACAAGATGGTCTGCACGCGTACACGGATCAAATCCAAATGGGCTTGGCCGAGATTAACAACGCGCTGCGCAAGCACTACTTCAATCGGACTAACGGCACCAAAAAACCAAGAATAGCAGTGTAACCCCTTCCCTCAACGAGGTTACCAAAGATAGGCACTGGCTTTTTTCCCCAGTATCTCAAATCGAAATGCTTGATTGGCAGCAGATCCGGCGGCTCCATAACAAACATGCAATGGCAGCAAGTGCTCTTCTCTTGGATGACAGTATCGTGCCGCCGGGGCGCGATCCCAGTTAAGCAGGTGCTGCTCCCTGTCTGCTTCGCTTAATTGACGATTGGTGCAGGTAGCTATCAGCCATTGTTCGAAAGCTTCGTTCATGGCTAGTGAGTCGCTCGTTGACGGCGAAAAAAACGCACGCATGTTATGAAAAGAGAATCCCGAGCCAATAATAAGCACGTTGTCTTCGACCAGCCCTGCCAATGCCTTGCCGATCTGAATGTGTTGATCAGGTCGCAATCCACGGACCAACGACAGTTGAACGCAGGGAATAGTCGCGGCGGGATACATGATCTTTAATGGTACGAATACGCCATGATCAAATCCTCTCTGATCATTAAAATCGGCCTCAATACCACAATTTTTCAATAGACTAAATATTTTATTCGACAGTATCGGTTCGCCGGGCGCGGGATATTTAATTTCGTAGGATTCCGCCGGAAAGCCCTGGTAATCGTAGAATAACGAAGAGGATGCGCCACGAGTGAGGGTGGGTTTGTTTTCTTCCCAGTGGGCGCTGATCACTAAGATAGCGGCGGGATTGCCCAGGCTAGGCGTAACTTGCTTAAGAAAGCTAACCATCTCTTGGTGCGCTTCGTCACCCAACAAGGGTAGCGGACCACCCCCGTGAGACAGGTACAAGATCGAACCCTTATTCATAAACACCGTTTATTTTCAATTTTTTTGAGCTGCCGCCGCTAACCCATATTAGGCAAACGTT
>Ga0255312_1000119_pt1 | contig 12486 bp, 13 predicted proteins | sample EtOH5_T0_E5_meta_FD_202081 | JGI IMG/M metagenome (GOLD analysis project Ga0255312, IMG submission 202081) | Sandy soil microbial communities from University of British Columbia, Vancouver, Canada - EtOH5_T0_E5 | ecosystem: Engineered > Artificial ecosystem > Sand microcosm > Unclassified ...
ACACCGCAACGCCTTTCATCCAGACCAATCCGGTCTTGGCTGAACTTGACAATCACTTCTCGGGGAATTTCGTCGACGAGGACGCTATTCTGTTCGCCGCCAGGAATCAAAATTTCAGCACCGCCGCAATCGGCAAAGTCGGCCCAGTAATGATGTTCGACCACGCCGACCGCACGGGTGCAAAGTCGATCATCATCGACGATTCGACGGGCAGCCCGGCCGGCGTTCCATTGTCGCAAGCCATTTCGATTGCACTGACCGATGCCGAATTGCCGCTTGCACCACCGGGCCGCGGCACCAACGCCAGGATCGGCACCGCAAGCATCCCGGGCACAACCGAAGCCAATGTCGTACAGCAGAAATATTTTGCCGACGTCGCCACCAAGGTCGTGCTGCCGATGTTCAAGGGGATCGGTAGGCCGTTCGTGCTGGTCTTCTGGTCACGCGATCCGGACAGCACGCAACACAATCACGGCGACAGCCTGCTGAAGGTTGAACCTGGCATCAACGGCCCGACGTCGCTTGCTGCCATCAAGAATGCCGACGACAACCTGGCACAGTTGCGTGCCGCGCTCGACAAATTGGGTCTGTCGGCAAATACCGATATCATAATAGCCGCCGACCACGGCTTCTCCACGATATCGAAGGAAAGCAAGACCAGCGCCGCCGCGCAGGTGAACTACCAGGGCGTGCCGCAGGGCTTTCTGCCGCGCGGGTTCTTGGCCATCGATATCGCCAAGGCGTTGGCCCTGCCGCTATACGATCCCGACAACAGGAATTCAGCGGTCGCTGCCGGCAGTCACCCCAGGCGCGGCAACGGGCTGATCGGTGCCGATCCGGCAAAGCCTGATGTCGTGGTTGCTGCGAACGGAGGCTCCGACCTTGTCTATATCCCCGGCAAGAGCGCGGAGATCACCGGCAAAGTCGTGAATGCATTGCTGGCACAGGACTATGTCAGTGGCCTGTTCGTGGACGACGCGCTGGGATCGTTCCCCGGCACGCTGCCGCTCTCGGCCATCAACCTGAAGGGTTCGGCCCTGACGCCGTATCCCTCGATCGTGGTCAACTTCCGGTCCTACGCGACCGGCTGCGACAAGCCGGTGATGTGCGCGGTGAATATTGCCGACACCGGATTGCAGCAGGGACAAGGCATGCATGGCAGCTTCAGCCGCGCCGACACCATGAATTTCATGGCGGCGATCGGACCGAGCTTCAAGGCCGGTTATGTCGACGAAGCGCCGGTCAGCAATGCCGACATCGGCATGACCATCGCGAACGTGCTTGGCCTGAAGATATCCGCCAAAGGCACGCTGATCGGCCGGATCATCGAGGAGGCTCTGCCCGGCGGCACAAATCCCGCCGTCAAGCGCTTTGTCGAGCGGAGCAAACCCGGCCCCAACGGACTTGAGACCATTCTGGTCGGTCAGCGTGTCGGCCAAACACGATACTTTGACGCTGCGGGATTTCCCGGGCGCACGGTCGGGATGGAAGAGCACCAAGCTGCAGGCCGCTGATTGCTGAAATTCTCCCGGGAGGAAAATGCTTTTCCATCCGGTGCCTTAGCGTCAACGTATTTGTTCTCCACGATCAACGCTCCGGCGCACCTGGTGCTTCTTTGTCCTCGCCCTATTCCACATCGGCATGGTCGACTATATTAGAGAAGAGGTTCGTAACGATTTGAGTGGAGGTTGATCATGACATTGGCAATTGGCGATACAGCACCTGATTTCGAGGCGGATACCACCGAAGGTAAAATCCGATTTCACGATTGGCTGGGCAATTCCTGGGGCATTTTGTTCTCACACCCGAAGGACTTCACGCCCGTCTGCACCACCGAGCTCGGCACCATGGCCCGGCTCAAGCCGGAATTCGACAAGCGAAACACCAAGATCATCGGTATATCGGTCGACCCCGTAGACAATCACAAGAAGTGGTCGGTCGACATCAAAGAGGTCGTCGGCTTTGCGCCGAACTATCCGATGATCGGTGATCCCGAGCTGAAGATTTCGAAAGCCTACGGCATGTTGCCGGCGAGCATCTCCGGCACATCGGAGGGACGCACGCCGGCAGATAACCAGACCGTCCGTAACGTCTTCATTATCGGCCCCGACAAGAAGATCAAGTTGATCCTGGTCTACCCGATGACGACAGGCCGCAACTTCGACGAGGTATTGCGTGTCATCGATTCCCTGCAGCTGACCGCCAAGCATCGCGTCGCAACGCCCGCGAACTGGAAACAGGGTGAAGACGTGATTATCGCCGGATCGGTCAGCGACGACGAGGCAAAAAAGATCTGGCCACAAGGATTCAAGGCACCGCGGCCCTATATCCGCATCGTGCCGCAGCCACGCGGCTAGCGGACCCGAGATTGCACACAAAGGGCGCGGACGATAACGTCCGCGCCCTTATTGTTTGTTTTCCCTCGCTGGGAGCATTGAATGAACGAAGCGGCCAATAAACAACCGCCTTTTGCCGAATTTCTCGGCCTCAAGATCACCCATGTTTCGCCCGAACGGGTAACCGCAGAACTTGTCGCGCGCGACGACCTCAACAACCGGTTCGGTATCATGCATGGCGGCGCCCTCATGGCGCTTGCCGACAATCTCGGCGGCACGGCAACGACCGCCAACCTCAAGCCCGGTCAATCCACCACGACGATCGAGAGCAAGACCAATTTTTTCGCGGCGGTGCCGATCGGCGACGTCGCAAAGGCCGAATGCACCCCGTTGCACCGCGGCCGCACGACCATGGTCTGGCAGACGCGCATCACGCGCGGCGACGGCAAATTGTGCGCGCTCGTGACGCAAACCCAGCTCGTTCTTGAGCGTGGAAACTAACGATCAGCTGTTCCCCGGCTTTGCCGCCCCACGGTTGGCCAATACAACGCCGACCGCACAAACCAGCATGCCGAAAACCGACAGCGCGTCTAGCCGCTCGCCGAACAGGCCATAGGCGAACAACGCCGTGACCGCGGGCACCAGGTAGAAAAGACTCGCAAAGCCCGTCGCCGCCGAGCGCCGGATGAGCCAGTACATCAGTCCCACCGCTGCGATCGAGAGAACCAGCACCAGCCAGGCGAGCGCGAAGATAAGCTCGCCGCTCCAGTGGATCACGCGCGTCTCGAATGCAAAGGCGCCGATCGCGAACAGGATGCCGGCGCCGAAATACTGAACGAGATTACCCGCGCGCCAGTCGATACCGCCGCAATAGCGCTTCTGATAAAGCGTGCCGAGCGTGATCCCGATGAGCGAGAGAAAACTGGCAAGCCAGCCCAGCGGCGAGCCTGCCATCACGATATCGCGGTCGTGCAGCACCAGAACGACGCCGAAGAGCCCGAGCACGAGGCCGACCCATTGGATGCGGGATACCGTCTCCCCCATGAAGCGGTTGGCGATCGTCGACGTCAGGATTGGCTGCAACCCCGGAATCAGCGCCGATATCCCGGCCGGCACGCCCTGGCTGATCGCAGTGAAAACGCCGCCAAGATAGAGCCCGTGCACCAGCGCGCCGGCCGCGAGGCTATGGGCGGTCTCCGTCCGGCCGGGGAAACGTGCGCCTCCGATGCCTGCGATCAACGCCATGAGGACGACGACAAAGACCATGCGCAGAGCCAGGAATGTCAGCGGCTCAATGTAAGGCAGGCCATAGCGGGCGCCGATGAAGCCGGTGCTCCAAAGCAGAACGAAAACGACCGGAGCGGTCGTGATCGCCAGTTGCGTGAGGCGCGATGATTTTGGCGGCACGGGGGGCTTTGCTGACGGCGGAGGGCGGCACGCCTATACCATTTTTTACGCAGCGTTTCCTTGCCCCCTGTCGCCGGATGGGCCCCTATGCGCATGCCGCATGGGCGCTGCATCGGGGCTTTGTACAATATGAAACTGCTGGTTTTTTACATCGTTTTCGTCGCAATCGGCGAAGCAATCACTTACGCCGCCGGCTGGACCGTCGAGCTTTGGTCCCCGGCAACGAGTTTGCCGGTATTCCTCGGTGGCTTTTTCTTCGTGCTGTGGGCCGCCTGGCGGCTCGCCGTGAAGGTGGCCTGAGCTCAGTTCCAACAACTCACGCGTTTGTTAAAGGAACCGCAGGCACGCCTGGCGGGTTTTCTCCATTCGACAGGAATACGTCCGAATGGAAGGAGGATGTCATGACAGACCCGCGCTTTACCGATCCGCGGTATAACGATCCGCGGCTGAGTGACCCGGTGCTTCGGCGGGACGATAGTGCCGCCGGCGGAATGTGGGCCTGGATCGCGGGCGTCGCGGTTCTGCTGCTCATTGGCTTTCTGATCATCGCCGGCAACAACAGTAATACCGCGAGCACCGGCTCGTCACCGACGGCGACGAGCAGCACGCGCATGGCGCCGAGCACGACCGGCTCAGGCTCGACTTCGCCAAAGCCGGCGACGCCGGTGGCCCCGACGGCTCCTGCCCCGGCCCCGTCGCAGGGCGGCGCGAAATAAAATTGATTAAATCGACGACAATCGCTCCGGCGCCCTTTCCGGCGCCGGAGCGGCGCTATCCCAAGATCGACGAGATACCGAAGCCGAGCGTCGCACTGACGACGGCTTCGATCGCCTGAAACTGAATTCCCGTCAATGCGTGGCTGACATAAGGAAACAGCGCCTGGCCGAGTGGCAGCATGAGCGCCGCCACAAGCGCAACGCAAAGCAACCGCATGAGCATAGCCCTGTCGAGCATCATATCCCCCCTGCTCTTTTTTCTTATTGTGTCATGCCCGATGCACTCCGGGCAACCTCAGACCTTGAGCGCGTCGTCGATCGGCACCTTGTAGCCGTTGGCCAGCCTATTGGTCTCGTTCGCCATCCCCACCACCGCCATCAGCTCGCCGAACATGGCTTCGCTCATCCCGGCCCTGCGGGCGGCTTCCGTGTGGGTGGCGATGCAATACGCGCAGCCATTGGTGACCGACACAGCCACATAGACCATTTCCTTGACGAGCGGTTCGAGCGCGCCCGGCGCCATCACTTCCTTCACGCTTTCCCACGTCCGTTTTAGCGTCTTCGGGTCGCGCGCGAGATATTTCCAGAAATTGTTCACGTCGGGGACGTTACGGGTTTTCTTGATATCGTCGAAGACCGCGCGCACCTGCGGCGACGCATCGGCATATTCGATTGGCGGTGGTGTCGGCATGAGTTCACTCCTTCAGGGCGCGAATTATTACCCTCGATATTGTCATTGCCGGGCTCTACCCGGCAATCCATGATGAACTCCGCCAACGGCCGGAGAATAACATGCCCAAGACACCTGACTATTTTGCCGGAAAGACCATCATCATTACCGGAGCCGCCAGCGGAATCGGCCGGGCCACGGCTCTTATTTTCGCGCGTGAGAAGGCAAACGTCGTATGCGCCGACATCGACGAGAACGGTGTCAAGGAGACCGCTGAAAAGGTCAATGCAATCGGCAGCCGGGCGCTGGCGCTTGCCATTGACGTCACCAAGCGTGGGGCCGTCAACGACATGGTCCAACTCGCCGTCGACGGCTTCGGCGCCGTGCATTTCCTGTTCAATTCCGCCGGCGCCGCCATCAGGCGTGCCAAATTTCTCGAGATCGACGACGATCTGTTTGACAGGACGTTCGATCTCAACGTCAAGGGAACGCTCTATCCGATGCAGGCGGTTCTGCCGCACATGCTCGCCAACAAGTTTGGCGTGATCGTCAACATGGGCAGCATGTCGCACCGGCGCGGCGGACCAGGATCGTCGGTTCACTATGCCGCCGCCAAGGGCGCAGTGGTCACAATGACAATGGGGGTCGCGCGCGAGTTCGCGGCCCAAGGCATTCGCGCGCTATCGATTTCGCCGGGGCCGGTGCGCACACCCTTTCAGGCCGCGGCCAGCAGCTCTCCCGAACTGGTTCAGCGCTTTCTCGACGACGTGCCGATGAAACGCTTCGGCGAGCCGGAAGAGATCGGGGAACTCGTGCTCTTCATGTGTTCGGACGCCTGCACGTTCATGACCGCCGATACCGTCTATGTGAATGGCGGCGGCGGCTGGCGCTGAAAGCGCCAATGCGCGGGCGTGGACCCGCGCAAGGCACTTTTTTCTTCCGGATTCCTAAGCTGCGACGTTTAGCAAGCTCGCATTCTCCAACTCCAGCATGGCCGCCTTCTTTGCGTTGGCCATCAGCTCGGCCACCGGGACCGTCGCCGTCTCGTTCTCCCGGACCAGCGGTAGTCGCAGATGAGGCGCCTCGCGGAACCACACGTACTCGTAGACGTGACCGGTTTCAGAATGCTCGACGGCGATCGTCCGGCCATGAATTTTGATGCCGAAATCGCGGACGCAGCCCTCGGTGGCAAGTTTGGGCGACTGCAGACCGAAGATCCGGTGCAGGACGGCATCGATTTCGGTCGGGAAGAACGGCTTGTGCATCACCGCCGTCGCGCCCAGCTTGAATGCCTCGCGTTCACGCGCAGCATTGTACTCGGCTGAGATCATGACGACTTTTGCCTGAGGGTTTGCCTGCATCAGCTTGGCAAGTGTCGCATATCCGTTCAGTCCCGGCATGTTGACGTCGAGGAACACCACGTCGAACGTCTCGGCGTTGCATCGCTTGACAGCCTCGGCTCCGGAATGCGCTTCCTCGATGTTCAGGTGAAAAATCGAGCTCGCCAGAACCTTGCGCATCACCTTCAGCGAGATCGCCGAGTCATCGACGAGCAGCACCTGCATCGGCGTCGACACGCGCTCATAGGTCGACAGGATCGCCGCGATATCCTTGTTGCCGAACGGCTTGGTGAGGAATTCGTAAGCATCGAGCTGGCGCGCGAGATCGATGCAGCGCCGATTGGCTCGCCCCGAAATCAGCGTTACGAACGTCTTGTTGCCGGCAATGCGTGCGGCCCACAGCGCATCCATCCCGCCCATGGTCGGCATGTGAACGTCAATGAATGCCAGGTCGACGCCATGATCGAGCGCCTGCAGACATTCCACGCCGTCGAAGGCATGAACAACATTCGCAACGTATTCCGGCGGCAACGCGTCGCGAATGAGCTGGTGGACCGTATTTGCATCGTCGGCGATGAGTACTTTCGTCTGTTTTTGTTGCATCAAAGAATACCCTCTATGGACCCCGAACTGAAAATGCGGAACGACCCGGAACGTTCAAGGTCGGCACGGAGATCAAAGGGTTCCTGGCTAATTTGTGCTTGGATAAGTGAAACGATTTTGAGTCAATTGATCGTCGACGTGGCGCCACGCCCTTGGCATCGCGTTAATTTCCGTACGCGCATACCTCAATCTGGTTGCGCTCCTTGGCCGGAGCCACTACCGGCCGGCTATTGCGCACGACGACACTGCCAAGACTTTGGCGCTGCTTGCGCCGCTTCTGGTGGTCGCGAATAGCGCCGGTCGGGGGCGACTGACCGTCGGCCATCAACACAAAGTCGCTTCCAGCGGTAGCCGGATTCCGGACGCGGGTGGCGCTCGTCGCCTGAATTGCCTACTGGGCGGGCCAGCCCGGACGACGCCGCGCTATGCCGGATCACGCGGATTCGTTCGAATATTTGCGCGCTGGAACGGAATAACCGGCCCCCAATGTCGTTTGTCCGGTTAAGATGAAGTCCGGCATTCAACGAATCCGGCCCCACCGGGGGAGACACCATGAAGAATTTCGCGCTCGTTACATTCGCAGCCGTGGCCTGTCTTGCCGGGCCCGCTTTTGCACAGCAACCAGCGCCGGCCGGCCCGCCCGTCGGACCCGACTGGTCGAAGATTGAGGTGAAGACTGTCGATCTCGGCAACCGCACCTACATGCTTGAAGGTTTCGGCGGTAACACGACGGTCGCCGCTGGCGACGACGGCGTCATCATGGTGGACGGGCAGTTCGCGCAGATGCACGACAAGCTCAAGGCCGCGATCGCCGCCGTCACGCAGCAACCCGTGCGCTTCCTGGTCAATACGCATTATCACCGCGATCACGTCGGCGGGAATGCGCCATTCAGCAAAGACGGTGCGGTGGTCGTCGCCCACGAGAACGTACGCAAGCGCCTTGCCGAAGGCACGATGATGGCCGTGCCGGAAGTCAAGTACACACCGGCACCTGAGGAAGCGCTTCCATCCTTGACGCATAAAGACGGCATGACGCTGCAGGTCAAAGGCCGATCAGCCCAGCTCAAGCATCTCAACGCCCATACCGACGGTGACACCTTCGTGTTCTTCGCCGATGCAAACGTCATTTCGACTGGCGATACCGTTGCGATGGGCCGCTATCCGAACATCGATTTCGCCAATGGCGGCAGCATCAAGGGAATGATAGCGGCATCGGATGCTTATCTGTCGCTCGCCAATGACGCCACCAAGATCGTGCCCGGCCACGGGCCGCTCGCCACCAAGGCGCAGCTCGCAGAGTACCGCGCGATGCTGTCGACCGCGCGCGACCGCATGCTGGCTTTGATAAAGGAGGGCAAGAGCGAAACCGACATCTATGCCGCCAAGCCCTTCGCCGACTTCGACGCCAAATTCAATGCGAACGAGCGGGCCAGCACGAACTGGATGCGCGTGGTCTATGCGAGCGTGAAGAGCGAGTAATACTAACTCCGCTCATGCCCGCGCAGGCGGGCATCCAGAAAGCTGGATCCCCGCTTTCGCGGGAATGAGCGGGAAATCTGAATTCCTTTAGAGAGGCAAATTGTCGTGCTTCCGGGCCGGCATCTCGACGTGCTTGTTGCGCAGCATGGCCAGCGCACGGGCGATGCGCCGGCGCGTCGAGTGCGGCATGATCACGTCGTCGATATAGCCCCGCTCGGCCGCGACAAAGGGCGATAGAAAGCGCTCTTCATATTCCTTGGTGCGCGCCGCGATCTTCTTCGGGTCGTCCATGTCGGCGCGGAAAATGATCTCCACCGCCCCTTTCGCGCCCATCACGGCGATCTGCGCCGTCGGCCAGGCGTAATTCAGATCGCCCCCCACGTGTTTGCTCGCCATCACGTCATAGGCGCCGCCGAAAGCCTTACGCGTGATCACAGTCACCAGCGGCACCGTGCATTGGCTGTAAGCGAACAGAAGCTTGGCGCCGTGCTTGATCAGCCCGCCATATTCCTGGTCCGTGCCGGGAAGGAACCCGGGCACATCCACGAAGGTGACGATCGGAATGCCGAACGAATCGCAGAAGCGTACGAACCGCGCCGCCTTGCGCGAGGCGTCGCTGTCAAGCACCCCGGCAAGCACCATCGGCTGGTTGGCGACAAAGCCGACCGTGCGCCCGGCGACGCGGCCGAATCCGGTGACGATATTCTTGGCGTAGGCCGATGAGAGCTCGAAGAAATCGCCCTCGTCCGCGACTTTGAGGATCAGTTCCTTGATGTCGTAGGGCTTGTTCGGGTTGTCCGGCACCAGCGTATCGAGCGATTCATCCGTGCGATCGGAATCGTCCTGCGTCGGCCATTCCGGCACGCCGCTCTCGTTGTTCGACGGCAGAAAGTCGATCAGGCGACGTATCTGCAGCAGGCACTCGACGTCGTTTTCGAAGGCGCCGTCCGACACGCCGGATTTGGTCGTATGCACGGACGCGCCGCCCAACTGCTCGGCGGTGACGACTTCGTTGGTCACCGTCTTCACGACATCGGGGCCCGTGACGAACATGTAGCTCGTGTCCTTCACCATGAAGATGAAGTCGGTCATCGCCGGCGAATAGACGTCGCCGCCGGCGCAAGGGCCCATGATGACGCTGATTTGCGGAATGACGCCGGAGGCGATCACGTTGCGCTTGAAGACCTCGCCGTAACCGCCAAGGGCGGCCACGCCCTCCTGGATGCGTGCACCGCCCGCGTCGAACAGGCCGATGATCGGGCAGCGCGCCCGCATGGCCATATCCTGCACCTTGATGATCTTCTGTGCATGCGTCTCGGACAGCGAGCCTCCAAACACCGTGAAATCCTTGGAGAAGAGATAGACCGCGCGCCCGTTCACCGTTCCCCACCCTGTGACCACGCCGTCGCCGGGAACTTTGGACTTTTCCATGCCGAATTCGTTCGAGCGGTGCTCGACGAACATGTCGAATTCCTCGAATGAACCTTTATCGAGAATGAGCTCGATGCGTTCGCGGGCGGTCAGCTTCCCGCGCTTGTGCTGGGCCTCGATACGCGCCTTGCCGCCGCCGAGACGGGCCTCTTCACGGCGCTTCTCAAGTCTGTCGAGGATGTCCTTCATTCCGCTCTCACCCCTGCCCGTCACCGGGTCGGAATCCCACCCGCCAGAGGCATACCATGAGAGGCCAGTATCGTCATTGGAGAGGCTTGGAGACACTTGGCACCGCCCCCAAAGACTGCTTACAAGCCGGGCATGAGCGAGCATCAGACCGCAGCCGAGCTTATCCAGCAGGGCCTCGTGCACCACCGTGCCGGTCAGATTTCGCTTGCCATGGACCGCTATACCCAGGTGTTGCGCAACGACCCGCAGAACGCCGACGCGCTGTACTACATCGCCGTTATTGCCTGTCACGAAGGTCAGTTTCAGCAGGGCATTGATCTTGCGCGCCGGTCACTGTCGTTCCGCCCTGGGCAGGCACGCGCCCACAATCTTATCGGCCAGGCGCTGCATCGGAAGGGAGATCCCAAAGGAGCACTCGAAAGCTTCGACAAGGCGCTCGAATGCGACGTCAATTTCGCCGACGCCTATGGCAATCGCGCGAATATGTTGACCGAGCTTGGTCGCCATGCCGAAGCGATATCAAGCTTCGACCGCGCCGTTGCGCTCAACCCGAAATCCGCAACGGACTGGCTCAACCGCGGGGCCACATTGCATGGCATTGGCCGCGTCGAGGACGCCATCGCGAGTTACGACAAGGCGATCGCGCTCGACCCGGATTTCTGCGTCACGCACAATAATCGCGCGCACGCCTTGCTCGATGCCGGACGCAACGACGAAGCGCTCGCCGCCTATGACCGCGCGATCGCGCTCGAGCCGAAAATGGCGGAAGCCTATCTCGGCCGGGCGGTTGCGCTGAAAAAGCTCGCCCGGCTGGACGACGCCCTCGCCAGCGTCGACAAGGCAATCGAGATGAAGGGCGATGTCGCCAAGATGCACGAGGCGCGCGCCTCTCTCTTGCGCGAACTTGGACGAGACGAGGATGCGCGCGCGGCAGATATCAGAGCCACCGAGCTCGCTGCAAACGTCGCCGGGGACAACTCAAGCGCACCGGCCGCAAATTAAATTCAGATTTGTGGAACTTTCAACCCATCCCCGTCGTTTGGCGGGATAATCAGAAGGGACATTTCCCATGAATCATGCCACCTCCCGCGGCACCGCGCCGCGCCTTGCCACTCCCACCGATCTGGGCGCCAATGCAGCCAAAGACATCGCCGGCGCCCTTAACGGCATCCTGGCCGACAGCTTCGCGCTCTATCTCAAGACCAAGAATTTCCACTGGCACATCAGCGGACCGCATTTCCGCGACTACCACCTGCTGCTCGACGAGCAGGCCGAGCAGATCTTTGCCACGATCGACGTGCTCGCCGAGCGCGTTCGCAAGATCGGGCAGCCGACATTGCGCTCCATCGGCGATATTTCGCGCCAGCAGAGGTTGTCCGACAACGATGCCCCCTACGTCGAGCCGCAGGACATGCTGGCGGAATTGCGCGACGACAATCAACGCGTTGTCGCGTCGATGCGGGAAGCGCACGACGTCTGCGACGAGCACAACGACGTCGCAAGCGCGAGCCTGCTGGAGACCTTCATCGACGACGCCGAGAAGCGCGTCTGGTTTCTTTACGAGGCAAGCCGCAAGGGTGACCCCACCGGACACTAGCCGCGCTTAGCCTGTCAGGGCGAGCACCTTTGCCGCCGCGCGGAATTCCGCCTCGCGGAACGCGCGGCGCTGGAGCGCAAGCTCGTCGCGACCCCACTGCGACATCTGCCAATCTTCGTCGACATGAGCCGCCGACCAGACGTCGCCGGGATCGAGCGCCCGGTGCGCAAGCGCGACCGCGAGCAGTCCGGAGCCCGTCAGCGTCGTAACCGATGAAACGGCGCCAAGCCGCCACGGCTCCTTGGGGATAGCGGTGCGCAAGGCCTCGATGGATTCGCGCGGCTGGGTGACGTGGATGACTCCCTGCGCCAGCACGAAGCGCGCGTTGAACCGGTCGCGTGCCCAGGCCAGGACCGGATCCCATGCCCGCGCCTGCCTTTCGACCAGACCGGCAGGCGCCTCCGCGCGATAAAAAACGAGATCGGATCGCAGATATTTCTCGATCTCGTCGGCAACAGGCCGTGGCTCGTCGCTCACCGCGTCGATGATTACATTGGCAAGCCGTGTCAGCGGCATGCGTGCAGGATCAACGACGTCGCTTGGCAAATTCCATTCACCGGCGATTGCTTCAGCAAGTTCACGTGTCGGCGCGCTCAGTGTGCGCCGCGCCGGCGTTCTGATTGGATTCCCATCGAGCAAAATCGCTCCGCCCTCGCCGACATGCGAGGTTTCGTAGAACCGCTTGCGCAAAATCGGCCGCCCGCCGCGCCGCGCCGAT
>Ga0255312_1000120_pt1 | contig 12467 bp, 11 predicted proteins | sample EtOH5_T0_E5_meta_FD_202081 | JGI IMG/M metagenome (GOLD analysis project Ga0255312, IMG submission 202081) | Sandy soil microbial communities from University of British Columbia, Vancouver, Canada - EtOH5_T0_E5 | ecosystem: Engineered > Artificial ecosystem > Sand microcosm > Unclassified ...
GCAGCGCCTCAACGCCGCCGGCATCAGGACAATGGACGAGATGAACACCACCTGCTGCCACGCCGTGCAGGACAAGATCTGGCTCACTGACCCTACCGGCTACCGCTGGGAGGTGTATGTTTTCAAGGGGGACGCCGAGCAACCCGACGCTAGCCACGCCCAGCCCGCAGTCGCTTCTGCCTGCTGCGGCGGAAACTGAGGAACCCGCCATGACCGACAAAGTCACCATCACCCAAGCAGTCCGTGAGCGCTACGGTTCCATCGCCCGCGGGGAGCGCAGCGGATGCGGCTGCTCCCCGGCCGTCGCGACTCCCGCCATCGGCTACAGCAAGGAGGACCTGGCCGCGGCGGGCGTTGCCAACCTGGGTCTGGGCTGCGGCAATCCCCTGGCCCTCTCCGGCATCGAGCCCGGCATGACCGTGCTCGACCTGGGCAGCGGCGCCGGCTTCGACGCCTTCCTGGCCTGGCGCCGCGTCGGCCCCCAGGGCCGGGTCATCGGCGTGGATATGACCGACGACATGCTGGCCCTGGCCCGCAAGAACGCCCTTCAGCTCGGCGCCTCCAACGTCGAGTTTCGCAAGGGCAGCATCGAGCAGCTCCCGGTCGAAGACGCGAGCGTGGACCTGGTCATCAGCAACTGCGTCGTCAACCTCAGTCCAGACAAGGCCTCGGTCTTCCGCGAGATCCACCGCGTGCTCAAGCCCGGTGGCCGCTTCGCCCTGAGCGACATCGTGCTGCTCCAGCCGCTCCCGGCCGCCATCGCTCGCGACGTGGAGGCCTACGTCGGCTGTGTCGCCGGCGCCAGCCTGCTCTCCGACTATCTGGCCCTCGCGCTCACCGCCGGCTTCACCGAGCTCTCCATCCCGCAGCTCACGGACGGATGCTCGCTGGCCGCCGCGCTGGTTCCCAGCGACTCCAACGCCCTGGCGGAGGTTGCTGCTCGCCACGGCCGCGACACGCTCCAGACCGCCGTCCGCTCCGTGGTCTCCGCCAAGCTCCACGGCCGCAAGCCGGCCTAGGACAGGGACGGGGAGCCGCTCGGCTCCCCGTCCCTTGCTTGTCGCTGATTGCGTGTCGGTTGCCGCTCTCTACTTCGAGACCACCGCGAACAGGTCGGACTTCAGCAGCGCCTGGAAGCGTTCTTCGTCCGATCGGAAGTGCGCCTTGAGCTTGTCGCCGTCGGACTCGACCTCGAGGCTCTCCAGGGCCATCTTCTCCCCGCCCTTGGCGCTCAGCTTGCGCACCGCCATGGCCGCCTGAAAGAGGGAGGAAAGGGTGGCGGCGGTGAAGGAATCCGAGGTCAGGACGTCGAGGTTGAACTCGCAGCCGCGGGAGAAATCCGCGGTGTAGCGCGAGCCCCGCAGGCGCTTCATCAGGCTCTCCGAGTTGGTCAGCTGCGAACTCTCCCCCAGCGCCGAGCGCACCATGTTGCGCGTGCCGTCCCCGTCCAGCACGCTCCACACCGCGCCCGCCTCCACCCCGTTCATCAGCTCGGAGATCTGGGCGTTCGAGTTGACGCTCTGGATCTCTCCCTGCCGCGCCTCCAGCGCCAGCCGCACCGCCCCGGGTTCGCCGAACAGCAGTGCGGAATCGTCCAGGAATGTCATCACCATGCCGCCTTCCATGGGATAGAGCGCCGCCAGCCGGTCCCTCTGCGGGCGAATCCCCTTCATCCGCAGCTTGTGCACCACTCCCTCGCGGGTGAACGAACCCTCCGCGATGCCCACCATCTGCAGGCCCCGCCCCTTGCTGCGGAAGGAGGCGAAGGCCAACTGTTCGACCTCCTTCTCCGGAACGATGCCCGCCTTGCGCAGCGCCGCTTCGAACTGTCGCAGCCGCGGCGTGGTCGTCCGTTCTTTCAGCGCCCGCGCGCTCGCCGAGTCGTTGAATGCCCGGTAGTCCACCACGATGATCTGCTGCACTTCGGCGGGGATAGCCGAGCGCGTGCTCGTGCCCAGCGCTGCCGCGGAGGCGGACAGGGTTCCGCATAGGATAAAAAGGAGCAGGGAAAGAAGTTTGGGTCTCACGACGTCCATTATAGAGATGCCTAGGAGCGAAGGGCAGTTGTCTTCTGGCGGATGTCGGCGGCGAAGCTCTCGTCCTTCAGGGACTCCAGGTTGATTTCCACGTTGGCCAGCGCGCCCTCGACCGCGGCCCGCGCCAGCGCCCGCGCCACCGTCAGGTCGGAAGCCATGTTGGGATGGGTGATGGGGCCGAGCGACTTCACGACACGCTCCACTTCCCTGGCCCGCTCCGCCACCCCCAGCGGTACGCGCGTCGCGCCCTTGAGCGCCTCCGCCACCAGTCCGTCGCCGCCCGCCGCCGTCCTTGCCTGCTTGTAGGCCTTGGCCACCGCGTCGTAAGACGCCGCGTCCTCGTCGATAGCGGCCTTCAGCTCCTCACGCAACTTCGCCAGCCGCGCGATGGCCTCGCTCAACTCCCGCTCGTATTGCTGGTAGGCCTTCTTCCCTCGCGACATGGACGCCACCATGTGTCCCAGCGCCGCCGCCATGGCCGCGGCCGCCGCCGCCGCGCAGCCTCCGCCCGGCGTCGCGGTCGGCGCCGCCAACTGCTCGAGGAACGGTTCCACCCCCGCCCGGATCCCGCCTGCGGCCATCTTCCCTCCTATCACCGCCGCCAGGCGGTTCTCCAGGATGAGCGAGGAATCGAAGTTCTCCACCTGCAGGAACCACTCCGCCGCGTCTTCCAGCGCCTTCTTGGGGATCAGCCCCACGATCTCGCTGCTCAGCGGCGCCGCGCCGTAGCGGGCCGCCTCGCGCTTCACCGCCTCGAAGACGCGCGCGATCGGGGTCTGTTCGAAGTCCGTCAGGTTCATGGAGACCTGCGCCAGGTTGCGCACCAGGAAGCCCGCTCCCTTCACGTAGCGCAGGCCGCCGGAAGAGGCGCGCACGGTCTTGGCCACTTTCTTCGCCACCTGAACGTCGCCGGTGTTCAGAAAAATGTTGTAGGCGATCAGGAACTTGCGCGCCCCGACCACCGTTGCCCCGGCCGTGGGATGCACCCGCGCCTCGCCAAAGTCCGGCCGCCGGGCAGGATTGCTGGCGATCTCCTCGCGCAGGCCCTCGAACTGTCCCCGCCGGATGTTCTCCAGGTTCTGCCGCTCCGGGCTGGCCGCCGCCGCTTCATACAGGTACACCGGGATCTGGTACCGCTTCCATATCTCCTCGCCCACCTGGCGGGCGATGGCCACGCAATCCTCGATGGTCACGCCTTCGATGGGGATGAACGGCACCACGTCGGTGGCGCCCAGGCGGGGATGCGCGCCCTGATGTTGGGTGAGGTCGATCAGCTCCGCCGCCTTGCCCACGCCGCGGATGGCCACCTCGGCGATGGCTTCGCGGCTGCCCACCAGGGTGATGACCGAGCGGTTGTGGTCGGCGTCCGACTCGCGGTCGAGCAGGTAGACGCCCTCCATCTGCATGGCGGCCACGATGGCATCCACCTTCGATTTGTCGCGCCCTTCGGAGAAATTCGGGACGCACTCCACCAGCGTGGACATACACGAAGGATATCGGGCGGGGGTTCAGGCCGCAAATGGCAAGCGGGGTTCCCCACTCGCCGCGGCTAGTGGAACCAGCTATATCCAACCGTGAACTGGATGGTGTTGATGCCGGGATTGGGCGTGGCCAGCCCGGAGTTCGAGATGTGCACGTACTTCCCGCCCAGGGTCACCGCGTGCTTCTCCCGGGTGAAGATGTGCATGCCGAATCCGACCTGCGGGGTGAAGTTGACGGTCGAGGTCCCCGGCGGCACGTCGGAGCGGGTGAACAGCAGTCCAGCGCCCATCTCCATGAAGGGCGCGATCTTCCTGCCGCGGGTGAAGTTCCATTTGAACAGCGCCGGGTTGAAGCCCGCGCCATAGACCGTATTGTTCTGAAAGACGACGTAGGCGGGGATCACGTCGCCCGCCCACTCCAGGTTGCCGCGCAGCCAGCCCGGGCCGTGCTCCCCGGTCATGACCCGCCCGAAGCGCACTCCGGCGGTCCACAGCCGCGTGTTGGAGGTGCTGCCGGTCAGCCCTGTGCCTCCACCCGTCCACACCCCCAACTCCCAGGTTCCCTTCTTAAGAGAGTCGGCAGGCAGGCTCGCGCTCCCCGTCTGGGCCGCGAGCGTCACGGCGCACAGCAACAGCAACAGGCTGGCGGCAAATCGCATCAGGAACTCCTGCCCAACTGTAGCAACGCTTCCCCGGTACCGGGCCGTAAAACCGTGGAAGGGTATCAACTTAGGTAGCAGAGGGCAAATGGAACGTACCTGGGACCAATCCGTCGGAACCGCCGGCCTCTGCCGTTCGTATCGAGCGCCAGGGCTTGTCTGCCCACCCCTGTACGGAGATGCCTATGGCTGTGTTGAGTCGCGTGCTCTTGCTGATTTTCCTGGTAGTGCCGTTGTCCCTCTACTCACAAACCTCGAATGCGGCAGGGTTGAGTTGGGAACCCTATTCCTTCCGAAGCTTCGACGGTCGGGAACACAAAGGGGACCTGGGCCGCCTGCGAGTGCGGGAGAATCGCCGCCTTCGGTCCAGTCGGATGATGCAGCTCGCTTTCCTGCGCCTGCCCAGCACCGCCGAAAAGCCGGGCGCTCCTATCGTGTTTCTTGCCGGCGGGCCGGGCGTTCCGGGAAGCGTCATGGCCAAGGTCCCGGTGTATTACCGCCTGTTCGCCGAGTTGCAGAAGGTGGGGGACGTCATATTGCTCGACCAGCGTGGTACAGGGATGTCCGACCCCAACCTGGAATGTATGACCGGCGCTTCCCTCCCCCTGGATGTCTTCTCCAGTGAGGCTGCCGCGATTCGCGGACTGCTTGCAACCACGCGCCTCTGCACGGCCAAGTCCCGGGCCAAGGGCGCCGACCTGAGCGGCTACACCACCGAGCAAAGCGCCGACGACATCGACGACCTTCGCGCCGCTCTCGGCGCCGAGCGCCTGAACCTTCTCGGATTCAGCTACGGCACGGCGCTCGCGCAGGCCTACATCGCTCGCCACCCGGAGGGCGTCGAGCGTGTGGTGTTTGCGGCGACGGGAGGGCCCGAGGACGCGTTGAAGCTTCCCGCCATCTATGACATGCAACTTCATCGCCTGCTCCACCTGGCCGCGCAGTCGGACCCCTGGAAGGGCGCCGACCTGGAAGCGGTCGCCAGACAGGCCTTCGGTCGGCTCGCCCGGCCCATGTCGCTGACGGTCAGCGACAAGCGAACCGGAAAACCCGTCGAACTCCGGGTGGGCAAGGTGGCGCTGCAGACCGTCCTTCAGTCCCGGATGAACAATGCGCGTACCCTGGGCGTCATTCCCGCGTTGCTTGCCTCCCTCGCACAAGGAGACACGGCTCTGTTCCAGCCCCAGGTCGAAGAGCTCTACAACTCTTTGAGCGCGGGCGTTTCTTCGATGACTATGGCGATGATCTGCGCCGCCCCCATCCCGCCGGCGCGGCGGGCAAGGGTGGCGCAGGAGGCTCCGCGGGCGCTGCTGGGAGATGCGACGAACCTGCAGCTGCGCCCTGAAGTCTGCGCTGGCGTAGGCGTGCGCCCGCAGGGACCGCAACCGCCGCTGTGGAGTACGGTGCCGGCCTTGTTCCTCAGTGGCACACTCGACGGGAATGCCCCGCCCTTCCAGGCGGAACAGGTCCGCTGGAGCTTCCCCAACAGCGCGCACATCATCGTTGAAAGCGCGGGCCACGAATCGCTGCCGGCGAAGGAGGTGCAGGCGGTGGTGGTGGATTTCTTCCGTGGAATGGACGTCTCCGGCCGGCAGGTCCGGCTCGACCTGCCGCAGTTCCCCAGCGTCGAAGAGGCGAAAGCTGCGCTGCGGCAGCCGCCGCGTCGCTGAGACACGAAGGGCCGCGCTTGCTGCGCGGCCCAAATCCTGCGGCTGAAACCCAGCGCTAGCTCGCCACTGCCTCCAGCTGCTTCTGGTCTATATCGAAATTCGAGTAGACGTGCTGCACGTCGTCGTGCTCCTCCAGCGCCTCCACCAGCCGGATCATCTGCGCCGCCGCCGCGCCTTCCAGCTTGATGTAGTTCTGCGGCACCATGGAGATCTCCGACAGCGTCGGCTGGATCCCGGCCTTCTTCACCGCCTCCAGCACCGGCTCGTAGTGGTGCGGGTCGGTGAGGATCTCCCAGTTCTCCCCGTCGTCGCGCAGGTCCTCGCCGCCGGCCTCCAGCACGATGTTCATCAGGTCGTCTTCCTTGGCCGCCGGCTTGGGCACCACGATGTCGCCCTTCTTGTGGAACATCCAGGCCACCGAACCCGCCTCGCCCAGGTTCCCGCCGTTCTTGGTGAAGGCGTGCCTTATCTCGCTCACCGTGCGGTTGCGGTTGTCGGTCGAGACCTCCACCAGCAGCGCCACTCCGCCTGGGCCGTAGCCTTCAAAGATCGATTCCTCGTACGTGGCGCCGGGCAGCTCGCCCGTGCCGCGCTGGATGGCGCGCTTGATGTTGTCGGCGGGCATGTTCTCCGCCTTGGCCGCGGCCACCGCGGTGCGCAGGCGCGCGTTCGTGTCCGGGTCGCCGCCCGACTTCGCGGCCATGGCGATCTCCCGGATCAGCCGGGTGAACACCTTCCCCCGCCGGGCGTCCGCCGCCCCCTTCTTGTGCTTGATGGTGGCCCACTTGGAATGGCCGGACATCGTGACCTCGAATGCAGGATTCGCTATCGCAACCGCTGACAGTAGTCTCGTTCCGGAGAAGAACGAACAGAAAGTATAGCACGCCCCTCTCGCCCTTCCCTACGCGGTACCATGGGCCTTGGTGAGCCAAACTTCCGGCGCCGGTAAACCCGCCCGCGGCAAATCCGTCTATTCAGAGCAAGCGGACAGGAGTATGGCGGAGAGCGCACTGACGACACTGCCGGTCACATCCCAGGCCGCCGAGGGGTTGGCGGAAGCCGAGTTCGACCAGTTCATGCGCCTCCACCAGCGGCGCGTCTATCGCCTGCTGCTGGGGATGCTGCGCGACCCGGAGGCCGCCGACACGCTCACCCAGGAGTGCTTCCTGCGCGCCTGGCGCAAGCGCTCGAGCTTCCGCGGCGAGGCCAGCGTCACCACCTGGCTGCTGCGCATCGCCGTCAATCTGGCCCGCGACCACGCTCGCAACCGCCGCCTGGCCTTCTGGCGCCGCCTGTTTTTGTCGCCTGCGGAGGAGGCCCAGGCCGAGCGGCTTCCCAGTCCCCAGGCCGGCCCGGAGCAGGCGCTCCTAGCCCGCCAGGAACTGGACGCCGTCTGGGGCGTGGTCGAGGCGCTGCCGCGGCAACAGAAGGCGGTCTTTCTGCTGCGATTTGTGGAAGAGATGTCGCTCGAGGAGATCGCTCAAGCGCTCGGCTTGCGCGTGGGCAGCGTGAAGTCACACCTGTTCCGCGCCCTGGGCAGCGTCAAGGCTCGTTTCGGGAGATAGGAGAAGCCATGGAAATTCATTTGTCCGACAGCCAGCTCTTCGAGGCCCTGCTGGGTAACTCCAACCCCAGGCTGGAAGCGCACCTTGCCGCCTGCTCTGAGTGCCGCGGACGCTTCGAGCGCCTGCGCTCGTTGACCACCGCCTTCCGCGATTCCGCCCACGCCCGTGCCGAGAAACCAGAGAGCTTCTGGGCGAGCCAGCGCGCCGCGGTGGCGGGGCGAAGTTCGCAGTCTCCGGCGCGTCCGCTGGCCTGGGCCGCAGCCATCGCCGCTGCTGTCCTGGCGGCAATGCTGCTCCAGGAGCCGCGCCCGGTCGCGCCTGCCATGCCCTCGCCCGATCCCGACCAGGCCCTGTTGGTCTCGGTCGAGCAGGCCGTCAACCGCCAGGTGCCGCAGGCGCTTGCGCCGGCGGCCCTGCTCACCCAGGAGATCAGCCGCAACGTGAAACCAGTCGTCCCCAACCAGCAATCCAAAGGAGAATCGCAGTGACAAATACGACAAAGACCGTCTTCGCCTTCCTTGCCATCCTGTTGCTCTGTCCCGCGCTGGCCTTCGCGCAGGGCCCGGCCTCGACCCCGCCTCCCCACCAGCCCGGCGTCGCCCCGCGCGCCCCCATGGGCCCGCCCGAACTGGGCAAGTGGTGGAAGAACTCCGAAGTCGTGGCGAAGCTGCAATTGAGCGACGCCCAGATCAAGCAGATTGAGGACACCTTTCTGGACTACCGTCTGAAGCTCATCGACCTGCACGCCGAGGTCGAGCGCCAGGAAACCCGCTTGCAGCCGCTCATCGAAGCCGACCAGCCCGACGAAGCCAAAGTCGGCGCGCAGATCGACCTGGTTATCGCTGCCCGCGGCAAACTGGAAAAAGCCAACACCATGATGATGCTGGCGATCCGAAAGGTGTTGAGCGTGGAGCAGTGGAAGAAGCTGCAGTCCATCCAGCAGGAGCGCATGCGCACGCCGCGCGCGCTTCGCAGACCGGGAATGCCCGAAGGCGCGCGCGCTCCGCATCCTCCGGAAGCGCCCCCGCCCGATGCCATGGACTGACCCCGAGACGCCGGACTTGCGCGCCATGCTAATCTGGACGGTGGCCAGAGTCACAGAAGGCAGGCAGCGATGAAGTTCGGCGTCATCGTCTTTCCCGGCTCCAACTGCGACCACGACGCGTACTACTCCCTGGGCGCCGTCGCCGGCCAGCAGGTCACCTACCTCTGGCATGAATCCGCCGACCTCGAGAACTGCGACGCCGTCATCCTCCCCGGCGGCTTCGCCTTCGGCGACTACCTGCGCACCGGCGCCATCGCCCGCTTCTCCCCGGTGATGGAATCCGTCACCCGCTTCGCGCACTCCGGCGGACTGGTGCTGGGTATCTGCAACGGTTTCCAGATCCTCTGCGAGGCCGGCCTGCTTCCCGGCGCCCTCATGCGCAACGCCGGGCTCAAGTACATCTGCCGCGCGGTGCACGTCCGCGTCGAGACCACGGACACGCCCTTCACCAACGCCTGCCGCAAGGGAGAAGTCCTGCAGATCCCCATCGGTCACATGGAGGGCAACTACTTCTGCGAGCCGGAGACGCTCGCCCAGCTTCAGCGCGAGAACCGCGTCCTCTTCCGCTATTGCGACCCTGCGGGCCGGACCACCGCCGAGGCCAACCCCAACGGCTCGCTCGATAACATCGCGGGGATCTGCAACCAGGGCCGCAACGTCTGCGGCATGATGCCCCACCCCGACCGCTCGAGTGAGATCCAACTCGGCTCCGCCGACGGCCTCAAGGTCTTCCAGTCGCTGGTGGGCGCACTGGCGGGCAGCCAGAAGTAAAAGGTAAAAGGGAAAAGGCAAAAGCTCGGAGCCCTCGCCAAAATCCAAGAACTCCGGGCCGCTGTCAGGTTTTTTACTTTTTCCCTTTGCCCTTTTCCCTTTGCCCTTTATTTCTTCCCGCCCACGAAAGCCTCCTTGTTCACCACGTACGGCATCTTGGTGACGTCGCCGCCATAGTTTCCCTCCAGCACGTCGATCAGCGCCTGGGCTGTGCGCCCGGCCATCCCCAGGTTGGGGTCGGTGGAGAGGCGGGTGATCTTGGCGCCGGAGGCGAAGTGGTGGAAGAGCCGGCAACGATCGGCGATGGCCGGGTCGCGCAGGGGCGAGTCCTGGGGCAGGGGTTCTTTTTCGAAGACGTCGAGCGCGGCGCCGGCGATCCAGTTCTCACGCAGCGCCCGCGCCACCGCGGCCTCGTCCACCACCGGCCCGCGCGAAGTGTTGATGAAAAATGCGCTCTTTTTCATCTTCTTCAGGGTGTCTTCGTTGATCAGGTGGTAGGTGGGGGTGTCGCCTTCGCCCTTGCGGATCAGCGGCACATGGACGCTTACGAAATCGGCGCCTTCCAGGGCTTCCTCCAGGCTGACGTACTTGATCCACGTCCGCTCCAGACATAGGTGGTGGGTGTGACGCAAGTCCATCAGCTGCTGGATGATCTCCACGAACTTCGTGTTCTGGAACACCGGGTCGTAGCACAGGATGTTCATGTCGAAGCCGGTGCACTTCTTGATGAGCGCCTGCCCGATGCGCCCGGTGCCGACGATGGCGATGGTCTTGCCTGTGACCTCATCGCCCAGGAATGGCAGGAAGGGATGCCACGAACCCCACTGGTTCTCCCGTACCAGGCGCTCGCTGGGCACCATCTTGCGCGCCAGCACGCCCAGCATGAGGAAGGCGAACTCCGCCGTGGCCTCGGTGAGCACGTCGGCGGTGTGGGTGAAGGGGACCTTGTAACGGTTGGCGTCGGCGCGGTTGATGTTGTCAAAGCCCACGGCGATCTGCGCCACCACCTTCAGCCGTCCCTTGCCAGCCTCGAAGACCTCGGCGTCAATGGGGTCGCGCAGCGTGGTGATCAGCCCGTCGATGCCGGCGGCGGTCTTCTCCACGATCAGCTTCTTGGGAGGCGCCTCCGGCCCGGGATAGACTTCCAGCTCGTAGCCGCGCTCGCGCAGCAGGTTCTCGGCGGCCTCGCCGATGTGGCAGGTAGCGAACACGCGAAAGCGCTTGGGGTCGCTCATGGCTCTCTTTCCGAACGTGGGAGATGCCTGCCTGGATGCAGGCAGACGGCCCGGGACGCACCCCGCGCGCCGGGCCGCTTAGGGATGGGATTCTATCGCACCGCCGCCAGATGTTCCTCGCGGACGCGGGATTTCTTGATGCGCATCAGCTCCGCCGCCTTGTGGGCGATGTGCTCGGCGCTGACCTCGAACTCCTTGATCAGCTCCCAGGGCGCGCCCGACTCTCCGAAGCGGTCCTTCACCCCGATGGCCCCGGTGAGCACCGGCCGGCCGTACAGCTCGGTGCTTTCCGTCAGCACCCCGCTCACGCGCCAGGCCAGGGCGCCGATCTGGTGCTCTTCGGCCGTGACCACGATGCCGGTCTCCAGCCCCGCCCGCACGATGGCCGCCTCGTCGATGGGCTTCAGCGTGTGTAGGTTGATGACCCGCGTCTCGTAGCCGAACTCCTGCTTCAGGATGTACGCCGCTCGCATGGCCTCCGGCACCATGGGCCCGCAGGCGATGATGGAAAGGTCCTCGTCCTCGCCGGGATAGTGGCTGGCCAGCACGGTGTCGAAGGCGTCGCTGAACTGCGCCGCCTCCCGCCGCAGCCGGATCACGTTGGCCTTGCCGAAGACGAAAGGCGTCTCCGCCGTGCTGACGATGGGCGTGGCCTCGCGCGCGAAGCGCAGGAACTTCGGCCCTACGTGCTTCAGCAGCAGGTAGTCGGTGGCCTTGCGGGTCTCCACTGCGTCGCAGGGCACCACCACCACCATGTTGGGCAGGCTGCACACGGCGAACAGGTCTTCCAGCGCCTGGTGGGTGGCGCCGTCCGGCCCCACCGAGACTCCGCCGTGCGCCCCGGCCACGAAGACGTTGAAGTTCCCGTAGCACACCGAGACCCGCAACTGGTCCAGGTTGCGGGAGGCGGCGAAGGTACCGTAGGTCCCGAAGACGGGCAGTTTCCCCTCGCGCGCCAGCCCGGCGGCCGCCGCCGTGGCCGACTGTTCCGCGATGCCCATGCTGATCCACCGCGCCTTGCGCTCCGGCTTGCCGGCGTAGAACTCGCTGATGGTGATGGAGCCGGAGATGTCCAGCCCCAGGCACACCACGCGCTCGTCGTCGCCGTTCGCCGCCAGCGACTGCCCGAAGCCCTTGCGTGTGGGCTCCATCTTCGCCTGCATGTTCTTGCCCGCGTTCCACCAGTAGTCGCGGGTGAACTTGGGCATCTTGGCGTCCAATCGTTTGTCCACCGCCGCCTGGTACTGCTCAGCCTTCTTCAACAGCGTGGCGTGCGGGATGCGGTCGCCCAGTCCCAGTTCCGTCAAGCCCTTCAGCATCTCCTCGTGATTGGGAGCCTTGCCATGCCAGCCCGCCACGTTCTCCATGAAGCTGACGCCCTTTCCCTTGATGGTCTCCGCGATGATCAGCACCGGCTTGCCCAGGCCCTCCTTGGCCGTCTCCAGCGCCTCGACGATGCCTTCCATGTCGTGGCCGTTGATGCGCAGCACCTCCCAGCCGAAGGCGCGGTACTTGGCCGCCAGCGGGTCGATGCTCATCACCTCCGCCACCGGCCCATCGATCTGCAGGCGGTTGCGGTCCACGATGGCGATCAGGTTTTCCAGCCCGTAGTGGGCGGCCTCCATGGCCGCCTCCCAGATGTTGCCCTCCTGTTGCTCGCCGTCGCCCATGATGCAGAAGGTGTTGTAGTCCCTGCCGTTGAGTTTGCCCGCCAAAGCCACGCCCACCGCCACGCTCAGCCCCTGTCCCAGCGAGCCGCTCGAAACCTCCACTCCCGGCAGCTTCAGCCAGTGGGGATGCCCCTGGAAGGGCGAGTACAGCTTGCGCAGCGTGACCAGGTCCTCCGGGGGATAGAAGCCGGCAAAGGCCAGGCCCAGGTAGAGCGCCGGCGCCTTGTGTCCGGCGGACCAGATGATTCGGTCGCGCCCCTCCCAGTTGGGATTCTTGGGGTCCTGCTCGGCGATCTTCAGGTAGAGGGCGGCCACCACGTCCATGATGGAGAGCG
>Ga0255312_1000121_pt1 | contig 12463 bp, 10 predicted proteins | sample EtOH5_T0_E5_meta_FD_202081 | JGI IMG/M metagenome (GOLD analysis project Ga0255312, IMG submission 202081) | Sandy soil microbial communities from University of British Columbia, Vancouver, Canada - EtOH5_T0_E5 | ecosystem: Engineered > Artificial ecosystem > Sand microcosm > Unclassified ...
CAGGACGGGCTTGCACCCGCTCAAAACCTTATTGGTTATTCTGCCGATTGAGAAAACGGGGGATGTCGATCGGCTCGCGGCGGAGCTCCGGCGCCTCTTCGTCCTCGGCCTGCGCCTTGGCGGCGCCGCGGGCGATGTTCGACATGCGCTCGAACAAGGTGCCGCTTTCGCGCGGCGTTTTCGGCGGCTCCGGATCGCTGCCGGTGAGGTCACCGGTGAGGTCCATTTCGTCGTCCAGGCCGAGGTCGTCGTCGGCCGGCGGAGCGATCGGCGCACCGCCGACCGGGCTCGTCAAGATGTCGTCGGAATCGAGCAGCAATTCGTCGCTGTCGTCGCCGGTGAGGTCGAGCGTATCGTCTTCGGCGGTCATGGCCTCGGCGGCGGCCGTGGCCGCGGAAACCGTCGGCGCGCGCGTTGCCGGGAAGGTGAACACCTTGCCCGGTTGCGCCTGGACGACGCTGTCGGCTTCGATGCCGGTGGCGACCACCGACACGCGCAGCTTGCCGCCGAGGTCGTTGTTGAACGCCGAGCCCCAGATGATGTTGGCGTCGGGGTCGACCAGCTCCTTGATGTGGCTCGCCGCCTCGTCGACTTCCATCAGCCGCATGTCCTCGCCGCCGGTGATCGAGATGATGACGCCCTTGGCGCCCTTCATGCTGACGCCGTCGAGCAGCGGGTTGGAGATGGCTTTCTCGGCGGCTTCGATGGCGCGATTGTCGCCGACCGCTTCGCCGGTGCCCATCATCGCCTTGCCCATCTCGCCCATCACCGAGCGGACGTCGGCGAAATCGAGGTTGATGAGGCCGGGCATGACCATCAGGTCGGTGATCCCGCGCACGCCCTGCTGCAGGACTTCGTCGGCCATTTCGAACGCTTCCTTGAAGGTCGTGTCGGAATTGGCGAGGCGGAACAAATTCTGGTTGGGGATGACGATCAGCGTGTCGACGTGCTGCTGGAGCTCGTCGATGCCGGCGTCGGCGGCACGGCCGCGCCTTGCGCCTTCGAACGCGAACGGCTTGGTGACGACGCCGACAGTGAGGATGCCCTTGTCGCGAGCGGTCTTGGCGATGACCGGCGCGGCGCCGGTGCCGGTGCCGCCGCCCATGCCGGCGGCGATGAAGCACATGTGCGTGCCTTCCAGCGCGCGCTCGATTTCTTCCAGCGTCTCTTCGGCCGCGGCGCGCCCGATCTCAGGGCGGGAGCCAGCACCCAAACCTTGGGTAATCTTGAGCCCCAATTGGATGCGGCGGTCGGCGGTCGAGGCGTTCAACGCCTGCGCGTCGGTGTTGGCGACGATGAAGTCGACCCCCTGCACGTCGGCGGCGATCATGTTGGCGACCGCGTTGCCGCCGGCGCCCCCGACGCCGATGACGCTGATCCGCGGACGAAGCTCGTCGACTTCAGGCCGGACGAAATCGATGCTCATGACCTACCCCCTCGCAGCAAGGTGCTGAACCCTCAAGGTGAATCAATGCACTAGTCCGATTCGCGCACCAAGCGAAAACGTTAACGCCGACGAAAAAATTGGGGAAAAGCGTGACCCGAAAGACTCACTCCCGTCCGCTTCGGCGTCATTTTAAGTCGAATTCAACGCGTTCGATGCGCGGGACGCCGAATGCCCACCAAATCGCCCCGAACGCGGCGACCGCCGCGGTGAGGACGAAAGCGCTGCCGTAGCCGGCGCGATCGACGATGACCCCGGTGATGATCGGCCCGAAAATGCCGGACAGATTGCCGATTGCATTCTGGACTCCGACCCACGTCCCCGAAGCGCGCGGCCCGGCGAACATCTGCGCGATCGCATACAGGTTGAGCGACAGGGACGCCGTCGCCGCGCCGGCGAGGGCCAGCAAGATGGCGAAGCTGACCGCACTGTCGGCGTAAGCGAGGCCGAGGATGGCGACGGCGGCGAGGGCCTGGCTGGCGACCATCATCCACCGCCGGCACAGCGCCTCCGAACGGCCCGAACGGGTCCACCAGTCCGAGAATTTGCCGTAGCTCAACGCGCAGGCCGCCTGCACGGCATAGCCGAGCGTCGCCAGCAGGGTCATTTGGGTGATGGTGAAGCCGCGCTCCTTGGTCAGGTACAAAGGCAGCCAGGCGAGCAGGAAGTAAAAGCAGTAATTGCCGGCGCAATGGCCGATCGACATCGACCACAGAGCCCATTTGCCGAGCACCGAGTAGACCGAAACGCGCGGCCCCTCGTCGCCATGGCCGGTCGTCGTCAGCGTGCGCACGGTCCGCTGCCAGGGCCACAGCCAAATCAGCGTCGCCAGCCCGAAAGCGAAGAACATCGCGCGCCAGCCCAAGGAAGCGACGATCAATCCTCCGGCGAGCGTTCCGACCGCGGGGCCGAGCGCGAGCCCCGCAGCCACGGCGGCATTGGCGGCGCCGCGCCTGTCGGCGGGGACATGCCGGGCAATGATCTTCGAGCTTCCCGGAAAGGCGATGCTTTCGCCGACGCCGAGCATGACGCGCAGGACGAGCAGCGACAGGAACCCGCCAACCAGGCCCATCAGGAGCGTGCTGCCGGCCCACAGGACGATGCCGACCGCCATGAGCCTGTAAACGGAGAAGCGGTCGCACAGCCAGCCGGCGAACAGCTGCACCGGCCCATAGACCCAGAAGAAGGCCGAAACCGCGATGCCGAAGGCGGTGTTGGTCAGCCCGAGCTCGGTCTTCATCAGCGGCGCCGCGACCGCGATCGCGCCGCGGTCGACATAGTTCAGGAACACCGCCGCCCCGAGCAGGAATATGAGCCCCCGGTTCGCCACCCGCGTCGTCGCCCTTGTTGTCGCTGCACTCGCCATGCGTTTCCCCCCGAGAATCCCCGCCTAGAACCCGCCCCGCATGGCGGCGATGAAGCGGCCGATCATGCCGGTCGCCGGCTTGCGCTCGATGAAGCTGCCGACCGCGATGTCGCGGATGTCGCCGCTGCCCGATCCGGCGAGGTAAGCGAGGCCGACGAGCGTCGAGAACGCAGGCCCGCTGTGCGCGTCGGGGAGGCCGGTGATGGTCCGCGGGCGGCCGACCCGCACCGCGCGGCCGAGCACGCCCTGCATGTAGTCGGCGATGTTCTTCAATTCGCCGCCCCCGCCGGTCAGCACCACTTGGCGCCCGACCGGGCCGGTGAAGCCCAATTCCTTCAATGCAGCGTCGATCTGGGCGGTCAATTCCTCGACCCGCTGGCGGATCACCATCATCAGCTGGGCGCGCGTGATCCGCGTCGGCTCGGCGCCTTCCTCGGCGCCGATCTGGGTCGCCTCGATCATCTCGTGATTGTCGCGCGGGGACGTCATCGCCGAGCCGTAGAAGCATTTTAAGCGCTCGGCGTCGCGGCGCTGGACCGCGAACGCGCAGGCGATGTCGTCGGTGATGTCCTTGGCGCCCAAGGGGATCGAGCGCAGCCCGACCAGCATTCCGCCGGCGTGGAGCGAGACGTTGGTGACCTCGGCGCCCAATTCGACCAGCGCGACGCCCAGCTCGCGCTCCTCCTCGGTCAGGCAGGCGAGCGCCGCGGCGACCGGCGAGGCGACGATCGCTTTCACGCCCAGATGCGCCGAACGGATCACATAATCGATGTTGCGCAACGGTGCCGGATCCGCGGCGACGACGTGGATGTCGACCCCCAATCGGTCGGCGTGGAGCCCGATCGGGTGCTTGACGCCCTCGACCCCGTCGATCGTGTACAGCGCCGGCTGCGCGTGGAGCACGACCTGGCCGCCGCGGTCGAGCGCCTCGCGGCCGCCGGACAGCAACTGGTCGACGTCGGCCTGCTCGACCTGGTGGCCGCCCAGCTCGACCTCGACGTTGGCGACGTCGCTGACCAGCCCGCCGGCGCCGTAGCTCGCCCACACCTCGTCGATGGTGACGCCCGACATGCGCTCGGCGAGCTCGACCGCTTCGCGCACCGCGAACTCGCTGGCTTCCATGTCCGAGATGTAGCCGCGCTTGACCCCGCGGCTTTCGCGCTGGCCGGTGCCGAGCACGCGCAGGCGCCCGTCGTCGTCGGCGGTGACGATCAGCGCGCTGACCTTGGACGAGCCGATGTCGAGCGCGGCGATCAGCCGGGTGTCGGCGGTCGACGACATTATCCCTCCGCCGGAGCTTCGGCGGTGATCGCTTCGCCGGTGATCGCTTCGCCCGGGGCCCGCGGCAGGCGGACGATCATCTTGCCGGGAACCCTAAGGTCGAACCGCACCAGCCCGCGGCCGAGCAGGCCGGCCGAGCGGTCGACCTTGGCGAACTTGACCAGGGCCGCGCGCGCCGCGTCCTCGCCTTCGGGCAAAGCGACCGTCTCGCCGGTCTGGAACGCGAGGTCCCAGCGCCGCCGTCCGATCCATGTGGCGGATGCCAATTGCGGTTTGAGGCTCGGCACGTCGGTCATCAGCCGGTTGAGCCCGCGCGCCTGGCCGTTGGCGCCGGGCCCGATCAGCAGCGGCAGGTCGGGCATCTTGTCGACCGGCACGCGGTCGAGCACGACGCCTTCGGCGTCGATCAGCGCCAGCCGCTGCCGGTCCTGCCACAGCGCCGCCGGCTGCCGCTCGACAATGTCGATTACCAGCGTGTCGGGCAGGCGGCGCGACACCCGCGCGTCCTTGACCCAGCCGAACTGCAACAACCGCTCGCGGATGCGGGCGACGTCGACCAAAGGCTGGGCGGGCCGCCCGCTTCCGGACTCGTCCGACGCGCGGTGGAGCTCATCGACGATGACCGCATCGACCAGGGCGCGGTTCATCCGGTTCAAGCCGACGATCTGGTAGCCGCTGACGGTAAATCCGGCGCGGCCGATCGCCGCGCCCGCCGAGGTCGCCGCCTTCGACGGGATATCGAGCGCGATGACGACGACTACCCCGATCGCCAGCAGGAAAGCCATGAACGCGAGCGCCGCGATGCGATTGGCGCGCCCGTGGTTGACCGAAACCTTGCGCTTGCGCGGCGCCTTGCTCGACTTGGCGCGTGCCGGTGCGCCGCGGCGGACGTGCGCGGCGCTCACTGGAGCGCTTCCTCGATCAGCCGCTCGACCAGATCGCCGTAGCTGATGCCGCGATATTTGGCCTGCTCGGGGACCAGGCTCAGCGGCGTCATGCCCGGCTGGGTGTTGATCTCGAGCAAATAGATGCCTGCCTCGCCTGCCTCGTCGTCCCAGCGGAAATCGGACCGCGACGCGCCCTTGCAGCCGAGCAGCCGGTGCGCCGTGGCGGCCATGTCCATCATTGCTTGCGCGATGTCGTCGGGGATCTCCGCCGGGCACACATGGACGGTCAGCCCGTCGGTGTATTTCGCGTCATAATCGTAGAAACCCGCGACCGGTTTCAACTCGGTCACCGCCAACGCTTCGTCGTTGAGGACGGCTACAGTCAACTCCCGGCCTTTCACGAACGGCTCGGCCAGCAGCCGCTCGAAATGGTGCCACGGACCCTCAACGTCGCGGCCGATCGGGTTGCCGTAATTGCCGTCGGCGGTGACGATCGCGACCCCGACCGACGAGCCCTCGTTGACCGGCTTGACGACATAGGGCCGCGGCATCGGGTCGGCGGCGTAGAGGCTCTCGCTGTCGATCATTTTGCCGGCCGGCATGCGCACCCCGTGCGGCACCAGCACCAGCTTGGTCAGCTCCTTGTCGATGGCGATCGCCGAGGTCGTCAGCCCGCTATGGGTGTAGGGGATCTGCATCAGGTCGAGCAGGCCCTGGACGGTGCCGTCCTCGCCGGGCGTGCCGTGCAGCGCGTTGAACACGACGTCGGGCTTCGCCGCTTCGAGCGCGTGGGCGACGCCGTGGTCCATGTCGATCTCGGTGACGTTCGACCAGCCGCGTTCGCGCAGCGCTGCGGCAACCCCGCGCCCGCTGGTCAGCGACACCTCGCGTTCCGAAGACCAGCCGCCCATCAGCACCACGACACGCATTGCCTTGTTCATTCGGTGCCGATCCGCTGGATTTCCCATTCGAGGGCGATGTTGGTTTTGCTCCGCACCCGGCGCCGGACTTCCTCGCCCAGCGCCTCGATGTCGGCGCTCGTCGCGCTTCCGAGATTGAGCAGGAAATTGCAATGCTTTTCCGAGACTTGCGCGCCGCCCAAGGTCATTCCCCGGCAACCCGCCGCGTCGATCAGCGCCCACGCCTTGTGGCCCGGCGGGTTCTTGAAGGTCGAGCCGCCGGTGCGGCTGCGGATCGGCTGAGTTTCCTCGCGCGCCGCGGCGATGCGGTCCATCTCGGCGCCGATCCTGGCGGCGTCGCCGGGGCGCCCGCGGAAGGTTGCGGCGACCACCACCGCGCCGTCGGGAACCGCGCTGTGGCGGTAGCTGTAGCCGAGCTTCGCGAGCGGCCATTCGACGACCTCGCCCGAGCGCAACGCCAAGCTCGCCGACACCAGGATGTCCTTCACTTCGCGGCCGTAGGCGCCACCATTCATGCGCACGAAGCCGCCGACGGTGCCGGGGATGCCGCGCAGGAACTCGAGCCCGGCGATGCCGGCGTCGCGCGCGGTCGACGAGACCAGGATGCCGCTCGCCCCGCCGCCGCAGCGCAGGGTGACATCGTCGACCAGCTCGATCTTGGCGAACACCTTGCCCAGCCGCACGACGACGCCCGGCACGCCGCCGTCGCGGACGATCATGTTCGACCCCAGGCCGAGCGCCATCACCGGCACGTCGGGGTCGAGGTTGGCCAGGAATTCGGCGAGATCGTCGGTATCGGCGGGCTCGAACAGCCACTGCGCGTTGCCGCCGCTCTTGAACCACACCAACGGCGCCAGCGGCGCGTCGGGGGTCAGCTTGCCGCGCACTTTGGGCAGGGTTTCGACGTCGCTCATTTCGACGCCCTCGCTTTCTGGATGCCGCCGGCCAGTCCGGCGGCCCACTTGGTGATGTCCCCCGCGCCCATGCAGATGATGACGTCGCCTTCCGCGGCGATATCGCGCAGCGACGCGGCCAGCTCCTTCGGGTTGGCGACCGCTTTCACCATCCGGTGCCCGTGCGCGCGCAGCCCTTCGGCCAACGCGGCGGAATCGACGCCCTCGATCGGCTCCTCGCCGGCCGCGTAGACCGGCGCCACGAAGACGATGTCAGCATCGTTGAAGGCGTTCTGGAAGTCGTCCATCAGCGCATTGAGGCGCGTGTAGCGGTGCGGCTGGATGACCGCGATGACGCGGCCGACGCCGTCCTCGGTTCCCGTCGACGCCTGCGCGCTTTCGCGCGCCGCCGACAGCACCGCGCGGATCTCGACCGGATGGTGGGCGTAATCGTCGATCACCGTCGCGCCGCCGACTTCGCCGACGCTGGTGAAGCGGCGCTTGACGCCCTCGAAGCGTTCGAAGCCCTCGACGATCTTGTCGTCGGCGATGCCGAGCTCGATGGCGACGGCGATCGCGGCGAGCGCGTTCTGGACATTGTGGCGGCCGGGCATCGGCAGGCGGATGCCCTCGATCGTGCGCCGCGAACCGTCGCGCTGGAGGACGATCGCGTCGAACCGGGTGCCGCCGCGCTCGATGGCGACATTGTCGGCGCGCAGGTCGGCGAGCGCCGAGAAGCCGTAGGTGACGACGCGGCGGTCGCGAATCCGGCTGAGCAAATTCTGGACTTCGGGGTGATCGACGCACAGCACCGCAAGCCCGTAGAACGGCACGTTCTCGATGAACTCGACGAACGCGTCCTTGATCTTGTCGAAGCTGCCGTAATGCTCGAGATGCTCGGGATCGACGTTGGTGACCACCGCGATGGTGCCGTCGAGCCGCAGGAAGCTGCCGTCGCTCTCGTCGGCCTCGACCACCATCCAGTCCGACTTGCCGAGCCGCGCGTTCGAGCCGTAGCGGTTGATGATGCCGCCGTTGATCACCGTCGGGTCGAGCCCGCCGGCATCGAGCATCGCCGCGATCATCGACGTCGTCGTGGTCTTGCCGTGGGTTCCGGCGACGGCGATGGTTTTCTGCATCCGCATCAGCTCGGCGAGCATTTCCGCCCGCCGGACGCGCGGCAGGCGCCGCTCGGCGGCCGCCTCGACCTCCGGATTGCTGTCCTTGATCGCGGTCGAGCAGACGACCACCGCCGCGTCGCCGAGATTGTCGGCGCTGTGGCCGATCATCACCGGGATGCCGGCTTTCCGCAGCCCCTCGACGACATAGCCTTCGGCGACGTCCGAGCCCTGCACCTTATAGCCCAGCTGGTGCATCACCTCGGCGATGCCGGACATGCCGATGCCGCCGATGCCGACGAAATGAATGGTCCCGACGTCTTTGCCAAAAGCCTTCATTTTTGAAGGCGTCCTTTCAAAAGCGCGGCTTTCACGCCGGCACTCCTCCGGCGAAAGCGGCGCGGCTGCGCGGGGTCAGCGCCGACCCGACCAGCAGCGGCGCGAGCCCGTTGCCGATCCGCTCGACGAGGTCGGCGAGGTCGCGCGCGGCATGCGGCCGCCCGACCGACAGCGACCGCGCAGCGGCATTGGCTAGCGCCTGCGGATCGGCGGCCATGGCCTCGATCTGGCGGGCCAGCACCGGCGGCGTGAACTGCGATTGCGGGATGGTCCGCGCGCCGCCCGCCTGGGTCATTTCGCGGGCGTTGGCGGTCTGGTGGTCGTCGGTCGCCGACGGGAACGGGATCAGGATCGCCGGGCGCCCGGCGGCGGTCAGCTCGGCGAGGGTCGAGGCGCCGGCGCGGCCGATCACCAGATGCGCCTCGGCGAGCTTATCGGGCATGTCCTCGATGTAGGTCATCAGCTCGGCCGGGATGCCGAGCTCGGCGTACTGAGCACGAACCCGTTCGATATCGTCGGCGCGGCACTGCTGGATGACCTGCAGCCGGCGCCGCAGCGACGGGTTGAGCAGGCCGAGCCCTTGCGGCACGACCTGGCCGAGCACGGTCGCGCCCTGGCTGCCGCCGGTGACCAGGATCTTCAACGGCGCGACTTCGTCGAACGCCGGGAACGGCATCTCGCCGAGCTTCGCCACCGCCTCGCGCACCGGGTTGCCGACGATCACCGTCTTGGCCTTGTACGCGGACTTCAGCCGCTCGACCTTGTCGAAGCCGGTGGCGATCGCCGCAGCGTCGCCGGCGAGCAGCCGGTTGACCCGCCCGAGCACCGCATTCTGCTCGTGGAGCACGCTCGGGATGCGCATCGATGACGCCGCCAGCAGCGACGGAAACGCCGGGTAGCCGCCGAAGCCGACGACTGCGTTGGGGCGATGGTTGCGGTAGATGCCCTTGGCCTCGCCGCGCCCCGCGATCACCGCGCGCAGCGCTTTGAGCCAGCCCACGGGACCGCCCCCCAGCCTTCCGGCCGGCAGGATGTGGACGGGCACGTTGGCGAACAGCCCGGGAAAGCGCGCGCCGCGCTCGTCGGTGATCAGCATCACGCCGTGACCGCGGGACCTAAGCTCGGCGGCGAGGGCGTGGGCCGGAACCATGTGTCCGCCGGTGCCCCCGGCAGCGAGAACGAAATTCATCCCGGCCATAGCTTCATTGAGGAATATCCCCGCTCCATTTGACGACGTATGGCGAGCGGGTGAGATACGGGTTTCGGCGGGTGAAAGCGAGCAGCAAACCCATGCCGATCGACAGGGCCAGCATCGACGAACCGCCGTAGCTGATGAACGGCAACGTCATGCCCTTGGACGGGGCGATCTGGACGTTGACCGCCATGTTGATCAACGCCTGCAGCCCGAACTCGATCGACAGCCCGGCGGCGGCGAGAATCGCAAAGGTCGAGTCCTCGTCCAGCAGCTTGACCAGCACCCGCGCGACGATCGCCAAATAGAGCAGAGCGATGGCAAGGCAGGCGATCAGGCCGAACTCCTCGCCGATGACCGAGAAGATGTAGTCGGTGTGCGGCTCGGGCAGGCCAAACTTGCGGGTGCCGCCGCCCGGGCCCATCCCGAACAGCCCGCCGGCGGTCAGCGTGCGCATTGCATTGTCGGTCTGGAAGGTGTCGCCCTCGCCGAACAGGAAGCCGTCGATGCGCATCTGGGCGACGTCGTAGAAGAAATAGGCGAGCACGACGCAGACGATCCCCACTGCGGCAAGGATGCCGAGCGTGCGTAAGGACACGCCGGCCAGCGCCAGCATCGCGATCCACACGCAGCCGAAGATGATGGTGCTGCCGAAATCGGGCTGGCGCATCAGCAGCAGGCCGACCGCGCCGGTGACCAGCGCCGACAGCGCGAACACCGGCAGCGACTTGTCGCTTTCGCGCAGCGAAAGCAGCCACGCCATCGCGACGACGAAGAACGGTTTGAGGAACTCCGACGGCTGCAGCTGGCCGATGCCGATATCGATCCAGCGCTTGGCGCCATTGACCTCGGGGCCGAGCACAGGGACGAAGATCAGCAGGACGAAGAAGAAAGCGGCGCCGAACAACGACAACCGCCGCGCGCGCTCGCGGGTCAGCATCGAGATGCCCATCATCACCGGCACGCCGATCGCGATCCAGGCGAGCTGGCGGTAGAAATAATGGAGCTCGGAGAATTGCACCGACCCGCCCGAATAGCGCGTCGCCGCGGCCGGGGACGCTGCCGCCACCGCGATCAGGCCGATGCCGATCAGCACGCTGACCAACAGCAGGAGCACGCGGTCGATCTCCCAAAACCAGCGTCCCGCCGCCGAGCGGTCGGAACGGCCGTAGCGATTGGGGTCGGCGAATGCGGCGCTGGCCTTGATCCGCCCGGACAATGATGTGCTCATAACGCCCCCACAAATTCGCGGAACTGGTCGCCGCGCTCCTCGAAATCCCTGAACTGGTCGAAGCTCGCGCACGCCGGCGAGAGCAAGACCGTGTCCCCCACTTGCGCATCATGTGCGGCCGCTTTGACCGCATCGCCAAGCTCGCGACAATTTTTCACCGGCATGTGCGGGCGCAGCAGCCGCTCGAACAGCTCGGCCGCCTCGCCGATGGTGTAGGCTGAACGGACGTGATCGAAGTGCGGCGCGCATTCGTCGAGATTGTCGGTCTTGGCGCGCCCGCCGAGAATCCAGCGGATCGCCGGAAACGCGGCCAGCGCCGGCGCGGTCGCGGTCGGGTTGGTCGCCTTGCTGTCGTTGACGAAGATGACGCCGTCGCGCTCCCGGATGCGTTCCATGCGATGCGGGAGGCCAGGGAAAGTGCGTAGGCCCATTTCGATCTGGTCTTCGTTCACGCCGAGCGTTCTACAGGTGGCAATCGCAGCGGCCGCATTTTCCGCGTTGTGCGGTCCTTGCAGAGCAGGCCACGCCGTTTGATCCACATAAAGGCCGCTCGGCAGATTGTAGCGTGTTGAACCGCCTGCCTCCGCATTGTGGCATTCAGCGTCTGCATAGATTTCATAGGCTTGCTTGTCCGCGCCGAACACAGCAACGCCACTGTGCTGCATGTCGAACAAGCGCGCCTTCGAGGCCGCGTAAGCTTCGAAACTTTCGTAGCGGTCGAGGTGGTCGGGGGTAATGTTGAGCAGGACCGCGACGTCGCAATCTAAACTCTGCGTCAGGTCGAGCTGGTAGCTCGACAGCTCGAGCACATAGACGCCGCCTTCCGGCAGCGGCTCCTGGGCGAGGATCGGCAGGCCGATGTTGCCGCCCATCGCGCTCGGCACGCCGGCGGTCTGGAGGATGTGATGAATGAGCGCGGTGGTGGTCGACTTGCCGTTGGTGCCGGTGATGCCGACCACCTTGTGCGGCGGCAGCTCGGGCCGGGCGCGGGCGAACAGCTCGATGTCGCCGATGATCTCGACCCCCGCGTCGCGCGCGCGCTGCGCGATCGGGTGGCGGTTCAGCGGCAGGCCGGGCGTCACGACCAGGCTGTCGAACTGGGAAAGGTCGGCGCTGTCTAGATCAACGAGCTCACCGCCCTTCGGCAGCTTCGCCCGCGCGTCCTCGTTGCTGTCCCACGCCGTCACTTTCGCGCCGCTCGCCAGCAGCGCTTCGACCGCCGCCAGCCCGGAGCGCGCGAGGCCGTAGACCGCGTAATGCTTGCCGGCGAAAGCGCGCGTCGTGATCACCGCAATTTCAGCGTCGACAGGCCGGCCAGCGCGAGCACGAAGCTGACGATCCAGAAGCGGATGACGACGGTCGGCTCGGACCAGCCGAGATGCTCGAAATGGTGGTGGATCGGGGCCATCAGGAACACCCGCCGGCCGGTGCGCTTGTAGACCGCGACCTGGATCACGACTGACAGTGCTTCCAAGACGAACAGCCCGCCGATGATCACCAGCACGAACTCATGGTGCGCGGCGACCGCGATCGCGCCCAAGGCCCCGCCCAGTGCGAGGCTGCCGGTGTCGCCCATGAAGACCGCGGCCGGTGGCGCGTTGAACCACAGGAAGGCGAGGCCCGCGCCGACGATGGCGAGGCACAGCACGGTCAAATCGCCGACGCCGAGAATGTGCGGGATGCCGAGGTAGGCGGCGAACTTGGCGTTGCCGACGAGGTAGGCGATCAGCAAAAAGGCCATCGAGGCGATGATCACCGGCATGGTCGCGAGGCCGTCGAGGCCGTCGGTCAG
>Ga0255312_1000124_pt1 | contig 12372 bp, 8 predicted proteins | sample EtOH5_T0_E5_meta_FD_202081 | JGI IMG/M metagenome (GOLD analysis project Ga0255312, IMG submission 202081) | Sandy soil microbial communities from University of British Columbia, Vancouver, Canada - EtOH5_T0_E5 | ecosystem: Engineered > Artificial ecosystem > Sand microcosm > Unclassified ...
TCAACATCGGCCGGACCAGCCTGGACATCGTCGGCAACATGCAGGCGCGGCAGCAGGCGATCACGGCGGCCAACGACGCCATCCAGGAGGCCATCAGCACGATCCGCCTGTTCCAGGCGCCTACCGCGATCTTCCTGAACCCCTGCGGCTCGGTCGCCAACACGCGCTGCTTCGACCTCAACGGCGACGGCACCGACGACATCACCGTGACGTTGTCGCCGACGCCCGCCTGCATCCAGGCCCAGACCATTCCGAATGCGGCCCTGGACCTGGCCGATTCGAGCCAGACCGGCTGCGCCACCGGCGCCGCACAGACCTTTGGCATCGAGGGCACGGCGACCGGCTCCTCGCTCTGCGCCAACAGCGTCTGGGAAATCACGGCCGTCGCCCGCGATCCCATTACGGAAGCCGAAGTCACCGTGACTTCCGGCGCCGCCGTGCGCGTTTCAACCGATGACGTCGGTACGACCTGCCTCTAAGGAGGCGACTATGAAACTCAGCTCCAGGTCCCGCTTCGCCGCAATCACCGCGGTGTGTTTCGGGCTCACGTTCTCCTCGTTCCAGGCCAGCCCCGAGGACATCGACATCTTCTCGGTGGACGAGAGCAACATCGTCGCCCGGCCCAACGTGCTGTTCGTGCTGGACAACAGCGCCAACTGGTCGCGCCAGTCGCAGCAATGGCCAGGCGGCGAAACCCAGGGCGAATCCGAAACCGACGCCATCAAGCTGGTCATCAACGAGCTGGATTCCAGCGTCAACGTTGGCCTGCTGGAGTTCATCACCAGCGGCGCCGCGACGGACCAGGACAGCGGATACATCCGCTACCACATCCGGCCGATGACCACGGCCAACAAGGCGACCCTGAGCAGCCACCTGACGACGATTCACGACAACATCAACACCCCGGACGAAAAGCGGGCGCAGAGCAACCCATTCGGCAACCTGTTCTGGGACGTCTATAACTACCTGGCCGGGGGAAACCACTCCAACGGCGGTGCCGGCACTCTTTCGACCCTTGCCGACGGCTCGGCCTATTCCACGGCCTATTCCACGTTCCAGTCGCCCCTGACCTCTGCGGACACCTGCACGCGCACCGTCGTCATCTTCATCGGCAACAACGTCTCGAGCGGGCCGACTGCGGATTCCACCGCCAACGTCACCGCGCTCAGCGATCTGGCCGGCGGCGGCGCCTCGGGCACCACGGCCACCGCGCAGATCCCGTTCGCGGACTACGCCGTCACGACGACCCCCGCCGTCGCCACGCTCGGTTACGACAATGTCTGCCGGAGCAGCGCCACCAGCTGCACGACCGCAGTCAACAATACCGCCTGCACGGACCAGGGCTTTACCAGCTGCTTCTGCGACGCGGCCGACAGCATCGCCTGCCCATCCACCCACTGGACCGTGGTCGGCAGGAACACGACAACCTCCACCTCGATCGTTTCCGGGCCCACCACCACGAGCTACGCAAACACCTCGACCGGCGACATCGTGCAGGCCTGCAAGACCTCCGGCCAGGGCGCCGCTTTGAACCCAACGACCTGCCCGGCCTCCACCGACGTGACTCAGGCCAACACGCCGGTCACCGGCCAATCGACCCGCACCCAGACATCGTGGGCCAGCTGCTCCTATGTCGACATCGGCGCCGGCACCTGCAACCCTTCGTCGAAGCACAACTACGACAAGCAGGGCACCAAGACTGAAACCGTCACGATCACGACGACCACCAGCACGACCACTTCGACAACCCTCGGCGAAACCGGGGCGTGCTACAACGATACCGCCACCTGCAGCACGACCGGGTTCGACTGCTCCAGCTACAACAGCGGCTGCTCGTGCACCGCGGCCGGCAGCACCACTGGCTGCCCGGCCGGCAACACCTTCCGGTACCAGACCAAGGGCAATTACACGGTCACCGCGGCGACCCAGACCGGCACGTTCCATACCGCACCGGCGGGGCCGTTCATGATGGACGAGTGGGCGCGCTTCCTGCGGCAAACCGGCGTGCCGGTTCCGGGCGCCGGCGGCGTCCGCTCCCAGGTCACCACCTACACGGTGGACGTATTCAACGCCCAGCAACATCCGGATTTTTCCGCGCTGTTGTTCAACGCGGCGCGCGTCGGCGGCGGCAAGTACTTCCAGGCCAAGGACAAGAACGCGCTGATCAATGCGCTGCGGCAGATCCTCACCGAGGTGCAGGCCGTCAACTCGGCTTTCTCCTCGGCCTCGCTGCCGGTCAATGCGACCAACCGCGCCCAGAACGAGAACCAGGTGTTCATCGGCGTGTTCAAGCCGGACCGCCAGAAACGGCCGGACTGGTTTGGCAACCTCAAGCGCTACCAGCTGATTTCCAGCGGCGCGACGATCGATCTGGGCGACGCCAACGGCACGCGCGCGATCAATACGCAGACCGGGTTCATCACCGATTGCGCGGTCAGTTTCTGGACCACGGATTCGACGGTCGGCGGCATTCCCTACTGGAAGAACCCCACCACCACGGATCCCATTCCGGAAGGCAACTGCCAGACCAACACGACGGACGACCTGTCCGATTCGCCGGACGGGCCGTTCGTCGAGAAAGGCGCCACCGCCGAGGTCATGCGCAAGGGCAACGACCCGGCCGCTACCCCCGACTCGGACGGCAACTACGCGCTGAACCGCACCGTGTACACCATCACGAGCACAACCGGCGCCAACACCGTGCCGCCGGCATTCGACACGACCAGTTCAGGGCTGGGCGCCTCGCTGGTCGACTTCATTCGCGGCCAGGATGTCAAGGACGAAGACATCGACAGCCCGGCCGCGCGCGCGCTGACCGAACCGCGCTCCACCATCCACGGCGACGTGGTCCACTCCCGGCCGCAACCGCTCAACTTCGGCGGCAGCACCGGCGTCGTGGTGTTCTACGGTTCCAACGACGGCCACTACCGCGCGGTGAAAGCGTCGACCGGGCAGGAATTGTGGTCGTTCGTCGCACCCGAGCATTACGCGAAGCTGCAACGCCTCTACGACAACGCGCCGAATGTGCGCTTCTTCGGCGATAGTTCGGTGGGCTCCAATCCGAAGGATTACTTCTTCGACGGCTCGACCGGTGTCTACCAGTCCTTCAACGCCGACGGCACCAGCAACACGGCTTACGTCTTCCCGAGCATGCGCCGCGGCGGCAAGAAGCTGTACGCGTTCGACGTCTCGACCCCGGGAACACCCCGCTACCTGTGGAGCAAGGGCTGCACCGACAACTACTCGTCGTGCGACACCGGCTTCTCGGCCATCGGCCAGACCTGGCCGCTGCCGAACGTAGCCCTGATCAAGGGCTATTCGACCACCGACCCCGTAGTCGTAATGGGCGGCGGCTACGATGTCTGCGACGACGACAACAGCTCGACCCCGTGCGCCGCGACCAAAGGCCGCGGCGTCTATGTCCTAGACGCCCGGACCGGCGCGCTGCTGCGGCACTTCGATTTCAGCACACTGTCCGGCGTGCCCGCGCGGGGCGTGGCCGCCGACGTGGCGCTGATCGACATCGACAACGACAAGATGGTCGACTACGGTTACGCGGTCGACACCGGCGGCAACGTCTACCGGATGGACTTCATCGACGGGCCGACCACCAAGGTCGGACTGACGGCCGCCAACTGGACCTTCAGCCGCGTGGCCTACACCAACACCAGCACCGGCAACGACCCGCGCAAGTTCCTGTTCTCGCCGGCGCTGGTACAGGCCACCTCCAACATCATTTATCTCGCCGTCGGCACCGGTGACCGCGAGCATCCGCTGATGAGCCACTACCCCTTTGGCACCGTGGGAGATCCGAATTCGGCCATCCTCAACCGCTTCTATGTCTTCAAGGACATGCTCGCCGACGTCGATGCGAGCACGTCGACCAACCTAGACGACACCACCGTGATGGCCGACTACACCAGCAGCAACTCCTGCTCCGCGGCCAACATCACGCCAAGCTCGAGCCTGAAGGGCTGGTTCGTCGACCTCAATGCCCAAGGCCAGGGCGAACAGACCGTGACTTCAGCCGTGATCGCGGCGGGCTTCGTCTTCTTCAGCACCAACCGCCCGACGCCACCCGACACCGCCGCCTGCTCGACATCGCTCGGCGAGGCCCGCGGGTACTTCCTGAACCTGCTGAACGGATCCGGCGCAATCGGCGTCAGCGGCGCCTGCGGCGGCACGCGCTCCACGACCTTCGTCGGCGGCGGCCTGCCGCCTTCGCCGGTGCTCGCGACCGTGCCGATCGGCGGCCAGCTCAAGACCGTCGTGATCGGCGCGGTCCAGAAGACCGGAGAGCCGAGCTCGCCGATCGAAGCGCAGCGCGTGCGGCCGCCGATCCCGTCGAACCGCACGCCGATCTACTGGTACAAGTCGACCGGCGACAAGTAAGCGAACGCTGCGGAGGGCCTCGCCCTCCGCAGCCATTTTGGGCCGCGCGAAATTTGCCAGCCGTGCCGGCTTGTGTAGTATCGGTGAGGCCACCCGTGTGGCGCGTCGCCGATAACAATGACAATAAAGTGCGCAGCCGCGCCCGGGCGTGCGGGCGGGCACTCCCTGTTCGACTTGATGACGACCCTGTCCGTCGCCGGCGCGCTGGCTTGCGTGGCAGTGCCGTCCCTCGACACCCTGGTGCTGAACGAACGGCGCACCGCGGTCGTCAACGACCTGCTCCGGACCCTGTTGCTGGCCCGCAGCGAGACCGCCAAGCGCGGCCGGCCCCTGGTGGTCTGCGGCGTAGCCGACAGCAATGGCAATGGCGCGCTCGATCCGGTCGAGCAGCGTTGCACCGGCCACGACTGGAGCTACGGCTGGCTGGTCGGCACCTGGAACGACGCCGACGGCAATGCTGTCGTCGGCCCGGGCGAATTGACCCCGTTGCGCACCTTCCAGACCGGCGCCGGCGGCCGGTTCACGGTGCGGGCCGGCAACTTCACGGCCAGCCCGCCGGTGGCGCCGCCGGGCACGCTGCTGATCAAGGAATTCGGCCGGCGCACGAGCAACGGCACCATCACCGTATGCGATCGCCGCGGCGCCCGCCATGCGCGGGCCGTCATTGTTTCGTCGGTCGGACGCGCCCGCGCATCGCCGATCCGGGCCGACGGCAAGCCCCTGGCCTGCCCCTGAGACTAGAATGCCTGCAAATGGGACCGAAACAGCGCGGCACGCGAGGGCTCTCGGGATTCACCTTGGTCGAGATGCTCACCGCCATCGCGATCCTCGCGATCCTGGCCAGCCTCGCCCTGCCGGCCTTCGGGGACCTGATCAAGAACAACCGGCGCACGGTCACGCTCAACGAGTTGACGGCCGGCCTGATGCTGGCGCGCGCCGAATCCACCCGCAGTGGCCGACCCGTCGTGATCTGCGGTGTTGACGATGCCAATGCCAACCACCTCCTCGAGACCACCGAGCGCGTCTGCAGCGGGCTCGACTGGCGCGACGGCTGGATGGTCGCCAGCTGGGGTGACGCCGACAGCGACGGCGTGCTCGACTCCGGTGAATTGCAGGCTCCACTGCGGGTCTACCTGAACGATTATTCCGGCATCAACATCACCGGCTCCGGCTTCGCCGCCGCGCCCGCCACGGGGGTGCTGGCCATGCAGCCGTTCAATCGCGCCAGCAGCACCGGCCGGCTCACGGTCTGCGATGCGCGCGGCGAGCAGCGCTCGCGCGGCATCGAGATCTCCAGCACCGGCCGCACCCGCGTGCTGGTCAACACCACCGAGGACGCGACCACCGGGACCGCGCTGACCTGCCCATGAAGAAACTTTCCCGAGGCTACACGCTGATGGAGGTGCTGATCGTGGTCGTGATCATCGGCATCCTCGCGGCCATCGCGCTGCCGTCCTACAGCAACTACGTGCTGCGCGCGAACCGCACCGTGGGCAAGACGCTGGTCATGCGCATCGTCGCCCAGCAGGAAGGCTATTTCACCGACCGCAAGCAGTACGCCACGGCCTTGAACACGCTCGCCACGGATTACAGCGCCGCCACGATGTACGTGAAGCGCGATGGCGGGGTCCAGGCGACCAATACCAGCGACACGATCTACAGCGTGACGCTGACAGGCGCCAGCGCGACCGCCTACTCGGTCCAGCTCACGCCGATCAATGCGCAGGCCAAGGACACCTCCTGCGGCACGCTGACCTACGCCAGCACCGGGGCCAGGACCGCGTCGGGAACGGCCACGGACTGCTGGACCCGCTGAGTCAGTTTCTTTCGGGGGTCCGCCGCAGGGCCGCCGGCAGGGCGAAGACAATGCTCTCGGTGCGTCCCGGCAACTCGGTGGCGACCGTGCCGCCCATCTCGCGCAGCTGCGCCACCACCTGTTGCACCAGCACCTCGGGCGCGGATGCACCGGCGGTCACGCCGATCGCATCCTTGCCGCGCAGCCAGTCCTGGCGGATGTCCGAGGGCCCGTCGATCAGGTAGGCCGGGATGCCCTTCTGTTCGGCCAGCTCGCGCAGCCGGTTGGAATTCGAACTGTTGCGGGAGCCGACCACCAGCAGCACGTCGCAGCGGCCCGCCAGCTCGCGTACCGCGTCCTGGCGGTTCTGCGTGGCGTAGCAGATATCGTCCTTGCGCGGTCCGTGCACGGCGGGAAAGCGCCGGCGCAGCGCTTCGATCACCCGCGCCGTGTCGTCCATCGACAGCGTGGTCTGCGTGACGTAGGCGAGCCGCTCGGGATTGCGCACCGGCAGCTTGTCGACGTCGGCCGGCGTCTCGACCAGGTGGATGCGACCGCCCTGCGAGTCGTCGAACTGCCCCATCGTGCCTTCGACCTCCGGGTGCCCGGCATGGCCGATGAGCACGACCTCACGGCCCTCGCGCGAGTAGCGCTTCACCTCGATATGCACCTTGGTCACCAGCGGGCAGGTCGCGTCGAACACCGTGAGGTGGCGCGACTGGGCCTGCGCGCGCACTTCCTGCGAAACGCCATGAGCCGAGAAGATGCAGGTCGCGCCCGCCGGAATCTCGTCGACCTCGTCGACGAACACCGCGCCCATGCTGCGCAGGCGTTCCACGACAAAACGGTTGTGCACCACCTCGTGGCGCACGTAGATCGGCGCGCCCAGCGTCTCGAGCGCGCGCTCGACGATCTCGATGGCGCGATCGACCCCTGCGCAAAACCCGCGCGGGTTCGCCAGCAGGATCTGCATCAGCTTTTCGCCGCCGCGGCGTGCCTGCCGCGCCGGCCCTCCAGCAACATGTCCAGGATCAGCAGGCCCGCGCCGATGGTGATGGCGCTGTCGGCGACGTTGAACGCGGCGAAATGCCACTCGCCCCAGTAGCAGTCGATGAAGTCGACGACGTAACCGCGCGTGGCGCGGTCGATGACATTGCCCAGCGCGCCGCCGAGGATCAGCGACAGCGCCACCGCGACCAGCGTCTGCCCGCTCGGGTTGCGGCGCAGCCACCACAGGATGCCGAGGCTGACCGCCGTCGCCAGCAGGATGAACAACGCCGGCGGCGCCGCGCTCAGCATGGAGAACGCCGCGCCGGTGTTGCGCATATGCACGATGTTCAGGTGCGGCATCACCGGCATCACGTCGAACCAGCCGAGCTGGCGCACGATCAGCTGCTTGGTGACCTGGTCGACCAGCATCACCGCGGCCGAAATCCACAGCCAGTAGACGTTGCGATATTGGAATGCCACGCGTTGGACCTGCTAGATGAAGCGCCGGAGTTCGCCCGCGCCCGCGACGTTCTCGACGCAGCGGCGGCACAGGCCCGGGTGTTCGGCATTTTCACCCACCTCCGGGCGGCGATGCCAGCAGCGCTCGCATTTGGGCGCCCCGGAAGCCCGGGCCTCGATCCAGATTCGGCCGCCGCCTTCCACCGCCGCCTCGACCGCACCAGGCGGCTGCGCGCCGGCCGGCCGGACTTCGGCCTGCGAGGTCATGAACCAGAAGCGCAATTCGTCGCCGGGCGCTTTCAGCGCGGCCAGCAGCGGCTCGTCCGCGTACAGCGTCACTTCGGCGCCCAGCGATTGGCCGATGCCGCCTTTGACGCGAAGGTCTTCCAGCACCTTGGCCACGGCGAGGCGGACCTTGCGAAGCGCTTCCCAGTCGAGTTGCGGGCCGCCCGCGGCCGCCGGCACCTCATGCCAGGTCTGGGAGAACACGCTGCGTGAGCGGTCCCCGGGCAACGCCTGCCAGATCTCGTCGGCCGTGAACGACAGCACCGGCGCAATCCAGCGCACCAGCGCCTCGGCGACGTGGAACATCGCCGTCTGCGCCGAGCGTCGCGGCAGGCTCCTGGCCGGCAACGTGTAAAGGCGATCCTTGAGGATGTCGAGGTAAAGCGAGCCCAGGTCCACGGCGTGGTTGTGAACCTTCTGGTAGACCAGGTGAAACAGCGAGTCGCGATAGGCGACGGCGATCTCGGCTTGGAGGCCTCGCACCGTGTCCAGCGCCCACCGGTCCACGGCCAGCAGGTCCGCCACCGGAACGGCGTCGCGCGCCGGATCGAAGCCGTGCAGGTTGCCGAGCAGGTAGCGCACGGTGTTGCGGATGCGGCGATACGCGTCGGCGATGCGCTTGAGCAAGTTGTCCGAGATGGTGATCTCGCCGCTGTAGTCCGAGGCGGCGATGCACAGGCGCAGCACGTCGGCACCGAGCGTCTTGAACACCTGCTGCGGCGCGACCACGTTGCCGAGCGACTTGGACATCTTGCGGCCCTGCTCGTCCACGGTGAAGCCGTGGGTCAGGACCGCCTTGTAGGGCGCGCGCGCGTACATCGCCGAGGAGGTCAGCAGCGAAGACATGAACCAGCCGCGATGCTGGTCCGAGCCCTCGAGGTACATGTCGGCCACCGGCGGCTGCCCGTTGCGCAGCGCCTCCGGTGCATGGTTGGCGAACAGGCATTGGTGCACGACGCCCGAATCGAACCAGACGTCGAGCGTGTCGTTGAGCTTGTCGTAGCGGGCCGCGTCGGCGCCCAGCCAGTCGGCGGCGCTCGAGCCGAACCAGGCTTCGAGCCCCTCCTTGCCGACGCGATCCGCGATCCGCTGCAGCAGCGCCGGCGTGTCCGGGTGCATCGAGCCCGTGTCCTTGTCCACGAACAGCGCCAGCGGCACGCCCCAGGCGCGCTGCCGCGAGATGCACCAGTCCGGGCGTCCCGCCACCATTTCGGCGATGCGGGCCTCGCCCCAGGCCGGAATCCAGCGCGCCGAGGCGATGCCTTTCAGCGCATCGGCGCGCAGGCCCTTGCCGTCCATCGAGACGAACCACTGCGGCGTGGCGCGGAAGATCAGCGGCGTCTTGTGGCGCCAGCAGTGCGGATAGCTGTGCGTGATCTCGGCCAGGTGCGCCAGCGCGCCGCGCGCCCTGAGGCCGTCGATCACGATCGGGTCGGCTTTGCGCACGTGCTGGCCGCCAACCAGCTCGGTGCCGGGGGCGAACACGCCGTTCGCGCCCACCGGGTTGTCCACCGGCAAGCCGTTCTCCTGGCCGACGACGAAATCCTCGAGGCCGTGCGCCGGCGCGGTGTGCACCAGGCCGGTGCCGGCCTCGAGCGTGACGTGCTTGCCGAGGATCAGCGGCACGGTGCGCGCGGCGAACGGATGGTGGGCGCGCAGGCCCTTCAGGGCCGCGCCCCGGGCCGAGCCGAGGACGGTGGCTGCGCCGCCGAGCCTCTTTGCGAACGACTCCAGCAGCGGCTCGACCACGACGAAGCGGCCGTGGCCGGCGACGTCGGCAACGACGTAGTCGAAGTCCGGGTGGACCGTGATGGCCTGGTTGGCCGGCAGCGTCCACGGCGTGGTCGTCCAGATCACGAACGCAACGTCGCCCGCCGACTTCACGCCGAACCGCCGCGCAACCTCCGCGTTGTCGACGGCCGCGAATTTCACGTCGATCGCGGGCGATTTCCGGTCCTCGTACTCGACTTCGGCTTCGGCCAGCGAGGAGCCGCAATCGAGGCACCAGTGCACCGGCTTGGCGCCGCGCACCACGTGGCCGCGCTCGATGATTTTCGCCAGCGCGCGCAATTGCTCGGCCTCGTAGGCCGGCGCCATGGTCAGGTAGGGCCGATCCCAGTCGGCCAGCACACCGAGGCGCTTGAAGTCCACGCGCTGGCGTTCGATCTGCTCGGCGGCGTACTCGCGGCAGCGGGCGCGAAACGCCCACGCATCCAGCTTGTCGCCGACCTTGCCGTGTTTCTTCTCGACCATCAGCTCGATCGGCAGGCCGTGGCAGTCCCAGCCCGGAATGAACGGCGCCTGGTGCCCGGCCAGCCGCGCGGCCTTGACCACGATGTCCTTGAGCACCTTGTTGACCGCGTGGCCGATGTGGATATCGCCGTTGGCGTAGGGCGGCCCGTCGACGAACCAGTAGGTCGGCCGGCCCGCGGTCTCCGCGCCGATTTTTTCGTAGAGGCGCTCTGCCTCCCAGCGGGCGAGCATCTCCGGCTCGCGCTGGGCGAGATTGGCCTGCATCGGAAACTTCGTTTCCGGCAGGTTCAGCGTGTGCTTGTAGTCCTTGCCGTCCGCCACGTCCTACGCCTCTTTCAACCAGGCTCGCGCCTGCTCGCCATCCGTCTGCATCTGCGCCGCCAGCGCCTCGAGCGAATCGAAGCGCCGCTCGGAGCGCAGAAACCTGCGGAACTCCACCTCCACCACCCTGCCGTACAACTCTTCCGACACGTCGAACAGGTGCGCCTCGAGAATGCAGCCGCTCCGCGCCAGCGTCGGCCGCACGCCGAGGCTCGCCACGCCGTCCCATACGCGTGCGCCGGCGCGGACACGCACCACGTACACGCCGAAATGCAGCGCGGGCTGCCGGCGCATGGCGACATTGACCGTCGGCATGCCCAGCTTGCGGCCGAGCTGCAACCCGCGACGCACGCGTCCGCTCATCGCGTACGGGCGCCCGAGCAGGCGCCGCACGTGGTCCAGGTCGGGCTGCTGCAGGGCCGCGCGCACCGCGCTCGAGCTGACCCGCTCCCCGTCCACCTCGACCGTGCCCACCGCCTCGGCCACGAATCCGAGCCGCTCGCCCATCCGCTTCAGCAGGCCCAGGTCGCCACCGCGCCCCGCGCCGAACCGGAAATCATCGCCCACCACCACGGCCTTCACGCCGAGCCGCCCGGCCAGCACTTCTTCCACGTAACGCTCCGCCGGAATCGCCGCGAAGCGCTTGTTGAACGCCACGCACAGCACGCGGTCGACGCCGCCGGCCTCGAGTTGCGCCAGCCGATCGCGAAACGTCGCGATGCGCCCCGGCACCCGATCCCTTGCGAACACCTCGCGCGGGGTCGGCTCGAAAATCTGCACCGTCGCCGGCAGGCCGGCCCGCGCCGCGTGCTGCTTCAGCCGCGCCACCAGCGCCTGGTGGCCGAGGTGGAATCCGTCGAAGTTGCCGATGGAGAGCACACATCCGCGATGACGCTCGCGCAGGTTGTGCAGGCCGCGGATCAGCTCCATGGACGATCGCCAAAAAGGGCTGAAAGTATAGCGACTTAGCCCGGGGCATGACGGAAATCGCGCACCCTCACGCCGGCCACCCAGAGGACCGTGAAGTAGCTGGCGACGGCGGCGCCGATAACCCATGTCAGCCGTTCGATCCGGTCGACCGTCGCGGCGGCAACCCAGCCGCCGAGATCACCTGCCAGCAGCAGCAGCACTGCGCTCATGATGCCGTTGGCCAGCAGTAGCTGGACGGCGAAGCGCCGCCAGCCCGGCTGGAGGCGAAAGATGCCGTCGCGCCGCAGCCGCCGGTACAGCAGCGCGGCGTTGACCCAGGCCCCAGTGGAAGTTGCCAGCGCGATGGCGGCGTGCGGGGCCGCAAAATCCATCCGCAGCGCCAGGCCGGTGAAGCCCAGGCTGCACGCCATGCCCGCGAGGAACGACATCACCGCATAGCGCAGCGGGATGCGCGTCTCCTGCCGGGCATAGAACCCGGTGACGAGCACCTTCACCATCGAGAAGCCGAGGAAACCCAGGGCATAGGCGACCAGCGCCCACGCCGTCATGGTGACGTCGTGCGCGGTCACCGCGCCATGCTGGTAGACGGTGCTGACCAGCGGGCCGGCGAGCAGCGCCAGGCCGAGCGTCGACGGCACGCCGATCAGCAGCGTCAGCCGCGTACCCCAGTCGAGCGTCGCCGAGAAGCCGTCGGCCTCCGCGCGCGCGTGGCGACGGGCCAGGCTCGGCAGCATGACCGTGGCGATGGCCACGCTGAACGTGCCGAGCGCGAATTCCATGAGGCGGTCCGAGTACCAGAGCCACGACACTGCGCCGTCGCCGGGCAGGAACGAGGCGATGATCGTGTCGAGGATCAGGCTGAACTGCGAGGCCGACGAGCCGAGCATGATCGGCACCATCAGCGTGATGATCCGGCGCACTTGCGGGTCGTGCCAGCCCCAGCGCGG
>Ga0255312_1000126_pt1 | contig 12272 bp, 12 predicted proteins | sample EtOH5_T0_E5_meta_FD_202081 | JGI IMG/M metagenome (GOLD analysis project Ga0255312, IMG submission 202081) | Sandy soil microbial communities from University of British Columbia, Vancouver, Canada - EtOH5_T0_E5 | ecosystem: Engineered > Artificial ecosystem > Sand microcosm > Unclassified ...
TTTCCGCTAGCCCTACTAAAAAAAACAATCGCGGTGCAACCATGCGTTACCGCAATCCAAAGATCAATATCGGGCGCGCGACGCTGCCATCCTCCAACTGGACGACACAATTCGGGTGCACGAAGACGTAAAATAAGCCAGCTCACTCCCACGGAAGCTCGAACGGCAAGAACGGTCCGCCGTACGTCCGACACCGGCGCTGACAAGAGCGGTCGCATCTGTCGGTGAGCTTCAGACAAAGGCCCTGCGAATCCTGCTGCAGGCAACCCGCCATTCCCCATGCGCAATATGCACCACACTCCTTCCGGCAACGGTCGGAGGCCCATACGGACTGGGCGAGTTCGCCACGCGGAAACGGCAACTCGGAACTGTGTCCATTGTATCGCCAGCCCGTCGTTTTGCCGTCGGCAGCAAAGGCAGCGCCGGCGATCGTCGCGATGCCTATCATAGCCAGTCCGGCGAGGAGCCCTAATCGCGTCATGGCGAGTCACCCACGGACCGCTACGATACCGTTACCGGGTGCTCGTCGCCAACGCCCCGAGGGCATGCTTGTGAAACTAGTATTGCCCTCGCCGGGCGGATCCGGGTTGCTATTCACCCCGTTCGCCATTAGCTCCTTGGCGCTATGGCCAATCCAGAGCCGAAATCCGATCCGGCGGCGCCGAAGGTGAGCTTTGTCTCTCTCGGCTGCCCGAAGGCGCTCGTCGACAGCGAGCGCATCGTCACGCGCCTGCGCGCGGAGGGCTATGAGCTCTCGCGCGAGCACGCGGGCTCGGATCTCGTCATCGTCAATACCTGCGGCTTCCTCGATAGCGCCAAGGCGGAGTCACTTGCCGCCATCGGCGATGCGCTCAAGGAGAATGGCAAGGTTATCGTCACCGGTTGCATGGGCGCGGAACCGGAGAGCATCTCGTCCGCCTATCCAGGTGTCCTCGCCATCACAGGCCCGCAGCAATACGAAACGGTCGTCCAGGCAGTCCACAAGGCACTGCCGCCGATGCACGATCCGTTTCTCGATCTGGTGCCACCGGAAGGCATCAAGCTCACGCCGCGACACTACGCCTATCTGAAGATTTCCGAAGGCTGCAACAATCGCTGCACTTTCTGCATCATTCCACGCCTGCGCGGCGATCTGGTCTCGCGTCCGGCGGCCGACGTGCTGCGCGAAGCCGAGAAACTGGTGAAAGCCGGTGTGAAGGAGCTGCTGGTTATCTCGCAGGATACGTCGGCATACGGGCTCGACATCAAATACGCCACGAGCAAATGGCGTGACCGGGAGGTGCATGCAAAATTCATCGATCTGGCCGCGGCGCTCGGCGAGCTCGGCGTCTGGGTGCGCCTGCACTATGTCTATCCCTATCCGCATGTCGACGAGGTGATCCCGCTGATGGCCGAGCGGAAGGTTCTCCCCTATCTCGATATTCCCTTTCAGCATGCTTCACCCGAGGTGCTGAAGCGCATGAAGCGTCCCGCGGCGCAGGAAAAGACACTGGAGCGCATTGAGCGCTGGCGCCTCGATTGTCCGGACCTTACGCTGCGCTCGACATTTATTGTCGGGTTTCCCGGCGAGACCGATGCCGATTTCGACATGTTGCTTGAGTGGCTGGAACAGGCATCACTCGATCGCGTCGGCTGCTTCAAATACGAGCCCGTGCGTGGCGCGGTCGCGAACGATCTCGCCGCGCCTGTCCCCGACGAGGTTAAAGAGCAGCGCTGGCATCGCTTCATGCAGACGCAGCAGAAGATTTCCGCACGCAGGCTCAAGCGGAGAGTCGGCACCCGGCAGAAGGTGATTATCGACGAAGTCGGGCCGACGGTCGCAAAGGGGCGTTCAATGGCCGATGCGCCCGAAATCGACGGCGCAGTCTATGCCTTGAGCCGCCGGCCGCTCCGCGTGGGCGAGATCGCGACGGTGAAAATTGAGCGCGCCGACGAATACGATCTGCACGGGACGGTTATAGGCTTTTGAGCAAGAGCCCCTTGAGGTGACGCGCGGAAAGTCGCTCCCCCATGTCTGGAATTAGAGCCGATAAAAGCTCACGGCATTGTCATGAAAGACCTTGCGCTGATCAAGTGCCGGATATTCCGACAAGACCATTCGATAGATACCGAAGAAATCGGCATAACTTGCATGCAGTTTTTCGAGCGGAAAGTTGCTGCCGTAAGTCGTCCGATCGACCCCGAAAATCTGAATGACATCACGGATCACCTGCCGTGCCTGCGGCAACGTGATGCCGCTGCTGTACATGCCAAGTCCGGAAATCTTCACATGCAGGTTGGGAAAAGTCGCCATCATCATGAGCGCCGCGCGCCACTGGTCGATAGCCTCTTGCGTGCGCGCGGTCAGCATGCCGGCGTGCACCAGAATCATTTTGACGTCCGGGAAGGCCTTGATGAGTTCGACTGCATAAGCGACCTGCCCGGCATAGACCTGCAGCTCAAAATGCAGGCCGTGCCTTTCCAGACGTGCGAAGCCGCGCCGGAAGTCCGGTGAGTTGCAGAAATCGGCGCGCGGCGCGCTTTGCCGGATCGGATCGCTGTCCCAATAAAGCATCTGCCGCACCCCACGCACGTTCGGAAACTGCTTCTGCGCCTTGAGCGCGGTCTCAGCCTCCGGATCGGCAAGATCGATATTCGACACAATGCCCTGCGGAAATCCATGCTTGTCCGCCACCGATTGCAGCCAGCGCGTCTCTTCGAGAGCCTTGCCGGGTCCCCACATCGCAGTCACGTGCACCGATTTCATGACCCCCTGAGGTTTGATGTCATCGATGAACTCCTCGACGGGATAGTCGCGGCGGATTCCGAAATAGTCACCAAACATGCGCGGTATCGGCGGATCGGCGAGCCAGCCCACATCCTTGCGCAGCCAGATGTGATGGTGCGTGTCGATGACGGGTCCGTTGTACGTCATACTTCCCCTCTTCAATGTGTCTGTTCGTGAACGACCTTAATCACTACACTCATGAGCGTCTCGAGCTCATCCGCCGATATCGTGAAGGCGGGCGTGAGATAGATAACATTGCCGATCGGCCGCACGAATACACCGAGCTCAATAAACCGGCTGCGGAGCGCATCGAGATTGCCGATTTGATCCAATTCCACGACCCCGATGCCGCCCGCGACGCGAACGTCCTTGACTCCTTTCAAGCCGCGGCACGGCGCGAGACCCCTGGCGAGCATGGCGGCAATATCCGCGACCTGCCGCAGGCGCGGTTCTCGCTCGAACAGATCGAGCGAAGCATTCGCGGCCGCGCAGCCAAGCGCGTTCGCCATGTAGGTCGGCCCATGCGTCAATGCCTTCTCCGGATCATCCGACCAGAAGGCATCGAAGACTTTTGCGCTCGCGACGGTGGCCGCAAGAGGAAGCGTGCCGCCGGTTAGAGCTTTCGAAAGCGCGATGACGTCAGGTGCAACGCCGGCCTGCTCGCAGGCAAACATCGTCCCGGTGCGGCCAAAGCCGGTGAATACCTCGTCAAAAATCAGCAGCACGTCATGCTCGTCCGCGAGCGCTCGCAGACGACGAAGCACGCCGGCATCATGGAATTTCATACCGCCGGCTCCCTGCACCAGCGGCTCGACAACAATGGCCGCGATCGCGCCGCCTCGGTCCTTCAACAATCTGTCGAGCGCAGCGACCGTGGCGGGATTATCCGGCAAGTCGACGATGTGATGCCCGGGCAGAACGCCAGCAAGACCGGCGTGCATGCCGGTGTTCAGGTCACTGACGGACATCGCCCCAAACGTGTCGCCGTGATAGGCCCCGTGAAAAGCGACAAACTGTTTTTTGCCGCGCACGCCGCGGTTGATCCAATATTGCGCCGCCATCTTCAAGGCGACCTCGACCGCGACCGATCCGGAGTCGGAGAAAAAGACCCGCTCCAGGCTGCCGGGGAGGAGTCGCGCAAGCCGCCCGGCAAGCCGCAGCGCCTGCTCGTGCACGAGACCGCCGAACATCACGTGCGGCATCGACGCGAGCTGCCTCTCGACTGCTTGCCGGATGTGCGGGTGATTGTAGCCGTGGCAGGCCGTCCACCAGCTCGCAATGCCGTCAATCAGTTCGCGCCCGTCGGCAAGAAAAATGCGGGCGCCTTGCGTCCGCGCGACCGGCAAAGGTGGCGACACGGTTTTCATCTGGGCGTAAGGCAGCCAGACATGCGGCAGCTCCGGGTCATACCACCCGGGCGTCACGCCGGTTTTGCTGCTCCTTCCCGCCATTTGACGTTTCCCTGCCCCATTCGTGCTAAGCATCTGATCCATGGCCTGGCAAGATTACTGATGCACTCGCTCGACACCTACGCGCAAGACAAGCTCGCATCGCTCAGGGAACGGCGCCTCTACCGAACGCTCAGCGAAACGCTGCGCGAGGACGGGATTTGGGTCGACCGGAACGGCCGCAGGCTGCTGTCTTTTTCCTGCAATGACTACCTCAATCTCACCCAGCATCCCGCGATCAAGCAGGCGGCCATCGCCGCGATCGAGGAGTATGGCGCGGGGTCGGGAGCATCGCGGCTGGTGACCGGCAATCATCCGCTCTATGCGAAGCTGGAAGCCCGCCTGGCCGAAATCAAGCGCACCGAGGCAGCCTGCGTTTTCGGCTCCGGCTATCTCGCCAACACCGGCATCATTCCGGCGCTCATCGGCAGCGAGGGTCTCGTGCTGCTGGATGAATTTTCGCACGCCTGCATCTACGCCGGTGCGCAGTTGTCGCGCGGACAAGTCAAGATCTTCCGCCACAACGATGTCGATCATGCCCGCGCGCTGCTGGATGCGCATCGCACGCAGCACGACCGCGCCCTCATCGTCACCGACGGCGTTTTTTCCATGGACGGCGACATCGCACCGCTCGAAGATCTGCTAGCCCTTGCCGGGCAATATGACGCCTGGCTGATGTCCGACGACGCGCACGGCATCGGCGTGCTCGGCGGCGGACGCGGATCGAGCTTTTCGGACAATTCGCATATCGCCGTTCCACTGCAGATGGGGACCCTGTCGAAGGCTATCGGTTCCTATGGCGGCTACCTTTGCGCGTCAGAGTCCGTCATCGAGCTCATGCGCAACCGCGCGCGCACACTGATCTATTCGACCGGCCTGCCGCCGGCGAGCGTTGCGGCGGCAATCGCAGCTCTCGACCTGATCGAGCGAGAGCCGGCCTATGCGGCCCTGCCCGTCGCAAAAGCGAAGGCATTTACGCGCCGTGTCGGACTTGCCGAAGCGCAAAGCCCGATCGTCCCGATCGTCATCGGCGACGAAGACGCGGCTTTGTCCGCTTCACGCGCTTTGGAAGACGAGGGCTTTATGGTCGTCGCAATCCGCCCGCCGACCGTGCCCGCGGGCACTGCGCGCCTGCGCCTGACTTTCACGGCGCAGCACCCGGACGACGAGACCGCGCGTCTCGCCGATATCGTACGCGACAGGTGGTTGGCTTAGCCGTGGCCGCCTACTTCGTCACCTCGACTGGCACCGATATCGGCAAGACCTTCGTGACTGCCGCGCTCATTCGATACTTGCGCGAGTCCAACCAGCCCGTGGCGGCCCTCAAGCCCGTCGTGAGTGGTTACGACTCATCAGTCGTGGATACCAGCGATCCCGCGGTGTTGCTGGGTGCGCTCGGACGGCCGGTGACCGCCGACGAGGTCAATCAAATCGCACCCTGGCGTTTTCGCGCGCCATTGTCGCCCGATCTTGCCGCGGCACGCGAGGGACGCCGCGTCGATTTCGACGAGTTGGTCAAATTCAGCCGCGCAGCGATCGACGGCGCGAAGGGGCCACTTTTCATCGAAGGCGTGGGTGGCATCATGGTTCCTCTCGACGGGCAGCGCACGGTGCTCGACTGGATGGCGGCGCTGGATATTCCGCTGCTGCTGGTCGTCGGCGGCTATCTCGGGACCATCAGCCACACATTGACCGCGCTCGACGTCATCGCGCAACGCAAACTGTCGATCGCGGCAATTGTCGTGTCTGAAAGCGAGCGGGATACGGTCGAACTCGCAGACACGGTTGCCAGCATTACGCGCTTCGCCGGATCGGTCGGAGTCGTAGGTTTGCCGCGCCTGCCGGCGGGCATCAAACACCATCCCGCCGTTGCAAAAATCGCCTCGTTGCTTTGAGCCGGCCGGTCAGCTGTTGAGGCTCAAAAACGTCTCGAGCATACCTTCCAGGTTGACCACGGCATGCAGCATCATGGTCAGGAGGGTTGACCCGGTTGCCCATCGCGCCCAGCCGAACAGCACGCCGAAAGCAAAAACCTGCCCGATCAGGAACCAGTCGTATTGGACGTGAATAATCGCAAACAGCGCCGCCGTGACGAGGATGACGGGCCAGGCCGAGCGGCGCGAACGCAGCCAGCCGCGGATGAGAAAACCGCGGAACAAAGTCTCCTCGCCGATCGGAATGAGAATCACAACCGCCGCAAGCAGCAATGGCAGCTGGTCGACACTATTTGCGGCCTGATAGATGTCGGTCTGGAAGCGATCGACGACGCTCCGGCCCGCCAGCCAGCTCATGGCATTGCCGACTGCGATCATCGCGGCCAGAATTGCCAAGCACAGCACCACTTCCCCGCGGCGCGGCAGCTTGAAACCGAGATAATCGGCAATATTGCCTTTATAGGCAGCCGCTAGCGCAACGATCGCGACTTGTATGGGCGTCGATACAAAGATGAATACGATGATGGCGCCGCCGTGCTGGCTCAGCACAGGGACGTTCCGCAGATCGAATCCGTACCAGCCGACGAGTGCCGCCATGCCCGCGAGCTGGCCGGCGAAAAGCGCGGTCGCGCCAAGGACGAACGTGGCGAAAATGCCCCAGACCCTGGTGTCGCCGCTCACTGCTGATTCTTCAGCCATTGAGCGAGCGTAGCACGTTCCTCTTCTGAAAAAGGCGCGGCGGCGACGCCGCCGCACCCAAACGCATCTGGCAGACCTATGGCATCAAAATGGTTGAGCCGGTCGTGTCGCGCCCTTCCATTTCCTTATGCGCCCTGGCCGCGTCCTTGAGCGGATATTTCTGGTTGATCGGAATCTTCACCGCGCCGGAGCCAACGACTTTGAACAGGTCGGCCGCAGTCGCGACCAGATCGTCGCGCTTGGCGACGTAATTGTTAAGCGTCGGCCTGGTTGCGAACAGCGAGCCCTTGGTCTGGAGAATATTGATGTTGAACGCATCGATCTGACCTGACGCGCTGCCGAAGCTCACGAAGTAGCCGAGCGGCCGCAGGCAGTCGAGCGACGCCGGGAACGTCGTCTTGCCGATGCCGTCATAGACCACATCGCAGAGCTTGCCGCTGGTGATGTCCTTCACTTTCGCGACAAAGTCTTCGTCGCGATAAAGGATGGTGTGATGGCAGCCATTCTTCTTGGCAAGTTCGGCCTTCTCTTTCGTGCCGACGGTGCCGATGACGGTCGCGCCAAGATGATTGGCCCATTGGCAGGCGATCAGCCCGACGCCACCGGCGGCAGCGTGGATGAGGCAGACGGTGCCCTTCTCGACCTTGTAGGTGCGATTGAGCAGATACTGCACAGTCATGCCCTTGAGCATCATGCCGGCCGCCTGCTCGTACGAAATATTGGCAGGCAATTTGACCGCGCGATCGGCTGGCACCAGCCGTTCGCCCGCGTAGCCACCCAACGGGCCAACGAAGGCGACGCGGTCGCCGACCTTGACGTCGGTGACGCCTGGACCCACCGCCATGACTTCGCCGGCGCTCTCGTTGCCGGCGATGAACGGCATGCCGACCGGTGATGGGTACATACCCATGCGGAAATAAGCATCGATGAAATTGACGCCGCAGGCGTGCTGCTTGATCTTGATCTGGCCCTGGCCGGGGGCGGCGATCTGAACGTCTTCGTACGTCAACGCCTCAGGACCGCCCGGTTTGTGTACGCGCACTGCCGCGACCATGTTTCACTCCCTCAAATACGATTGTGTCTTTATCGGATGGAATTTCGGCGGCGATCATAGGCGGCCAATCGCCCAGCGCAAGGCGGATCAGCGCGCACCAGACACGCGCAAGTTTGCACCGTTGATATAGGAGGCGCCGTCCGAAAGCAGGAAGAGCACCGCTTCCGCAACTTCGTCCGCCTGCCCAGCCCTGCCCATCGGAAGCATGGGCGTCACGCGCTCGACCCGCCCGGGCGGCTGAATGTCGGTATCGATCACGCCCGGCGTTATCGCATTGACGCGCATCCCCTCCTTGGCGACCTCTCGCGACACGCCGATCACCATGGAATCGACCCCTGCTTTGGCAGCCGCATACCACACGCACTCATTGGCACCGCCGAGCGGGGCCGCCATCGACGACAGCATCACGACCGATCCGCCTTTGCCTCCGTGCTTGGTGGACATACGCCTGACGCAGGCGCGCAGGCACAGCAGCGCGCCGAAAGTGTCGAGGTCGAGTACCTCGCGAATGGTGGTGGAACTGACTTCGTCGAGCCGGGAATTGTCGCCGATGATCCCCGAGCTGTGCACGAAGTGCGTGATCGGCCCGAGACCATCTGTGGTGGCATCGAACACCCGCTCGATATCGCTCTCGAGCGCCATGTCCCCCTGCACTGCGATCGCCTTGCCGCCGGCCCTTTTCACGGCATCGACGACGCTTGCTGCCGCGTTCGAGTTGCTCTTGTAGTTGACCGCGACGTCGTACCCGCGGGGCCCCGCCAATTTTGCGGTGGCCGCGCCGATACCACGGCTGCCGCCGGCGATCAGCAGAACGGGTCGGGACATGGCTTGCTCCGTAATTTTCGGTGGCGATCGAACACGATCAAGCGGGCGTGCGCAACAATCCGATCAGGAAAAAGTAGACCGCGATGAGGGACAGCGGTAGCGTTACGTAGGCCCCCGGCGAGAGATCCTGAACGACAGCGATGAGCGCCAGAACGGCCCACGCCCCCAAAAGTGCGATGTTGATCGGACGCCAGCGCTGCACGCGCAGAGGATGAAGAAACTTGATCGGCATAAAGCTCAGTGCGGCAAGCACTGCGATTGAAGCCACCGCGGCCCACTCCGGCGGCTCGAGCAGATAGAGATAGAAGGCAGCCAAATTCCACACCGCGGGAAAACCACGGAAATAATTGTCGTCAGTCTTCATTTCGCGGTCGGCGAAATAAAGCGCGCCGGTGATCACCACGACGATGGCGGCCGGAATGGCAAGCACATGCGGCAACAGCCCGCTTGCCGCGATCGCAAAGGCCGGGACGAAGACATAGGTCGTGAAGTCAACGACCAGGTCGAGTGTGTTGCCCGACCAGCGCGGCAGCAGCTTTTCCACCTCGAATGCCCGTGCCATCGGTCCGTCGAGGCCATCCACCACCAATGCCAAGCCGAGGCAGAAGAACATCCCGGCCCAATGGCCGCCGGTCGCCAGGATCAGCGCCAGCAAAGCGAGCGCTGCACCCATTGCGGTGAAGACGTGGACCGTGAAAGCGCGGATGCGCGCGAAATCCGTCACTCGTTGCCCCAGTTCAGCTTCACGATCTCAGCCGATTTTCCCGTCAAATTCCAGTTGCGGCCATATCCACGAAACCGCGATTTATCGGCGCGCGAGACAATGACGTCGGGGCCGATCCAGTAATCGCTGTTGCGGATGATAACGTTCTGCCCCGGTTCCTTGCCGCGGACCGGCGTGATCGCCCCGTCGACATAGTCCTTGATGCGCACGATGCGCGTTTCACCCTGGGTCTCGTAGCTGATCGGGACCTGGCGCACGCCGAGAAATTGTCCGACCAGGATCGAGAGCAAATGCGTCGTCCCGCCCACGCGTCCCGTGAAAATTCGCGTCAATCCCTTCACGGCATAAGCGGAAGCAGCATCATCAACAAACAGCGCAGCCGTCCAGTTGCCGCGCGACATGATGCCCGGCAAATCCATCATCAACCCGACTTTGACTCCCGACAGGTCTTCGCTGTCAAAATGCCCTTCGTCGATGCGGATACCCGCCCATGTCTGGCAACGGCTCTCGGTCGGCGGATGATCGCCACGCGACAACACACACGGACAAAACACCGTACAACTGCACGACAACGCCAGTTCGCCTTTCAGACTCCAACTCTCACGCAACGTCCTACTCCCGTTTCTTGTTTAGCCTAGCGCCAATGCGTGGCAAATGCCGACACTGCAATACCCGTTCCAACGACGATCGACGCCACGCCAACACCGTGCGCGAAGCGCTGTCCCGTCTGCAGCTTTTCAATTGTCATCACCGCGGCAAGCCCGGCCATCCAGGCCACATTCATCACCCCGACCGCAAACATCACCAGCATCATTGCCCAGCAGCAGCCAAGACAGTAAAGCCCTTGCTTTACTCCGAGGCGGAACACGCCGCCGGGAGTCGTGGCCCAGTTTGTGAAAAAGAACGGGAACGGATTCTGGCAGTGCGTGAGACAAGCATGTTTGAGCGCCGAGAATTGATAGACGCCTGCGCCGATGAAAATGGCCCCCGCGAGAATCCCGCTCGCCGACGTAATGCCGGTATCGAGCAACGCGGCGCGCGTGAGAACGATCTGCATCGCAGTCGCAAGGAGTGAAAAGACGAGCCACACGCTTGCGTATCCTGCCGCGATCACCAGCGGCGATACGATTCGCTCGCTTTTGCGCGCGGCGGTTTCGGCGATCTCAGCATAAGTGAGGATCATGGGGGCCGCGCTCGGCAGCATCATTGCCAACGTCATCGCGCCCCACATCGATGCGGTGACGGCAGCGGCGGAGAAACTCAAGGCTCCTTCCGGAAGCGTGCGGCAGAACGCCTGCATCGTGGCGAACCACGAACCGGCCGGAGCGGCAAGCAGCAGCGCGAGGTAGAACCACCCGAGGCCCGCAAGAATAATGATGCAGCCGGCCGCGATCGCCTTCGGGCGCGCAAAAATCTGGCCGAGACGCGCTTCGGCCGGCGCCAGGTGCGTGAACCGGTAGCCAGTGGTTTCCGTCATTTCGCCTTGACATAGCGCATTGCGCAACAGGGCGATATCGCAACAAGGCAGTGTGGTTTCCGGACCCCGCCTGACCGTGCTACTGCGGTTAATGTTGAACCAGGCCAGGCCCCAATATGCCACATAAGCGCGCCGATAACCCTGCTGCCATTGTGGTCGGAGGCGGACCTGCCGGCCTCACCGCCGCGATTTCGTTGGCGCAAGGCGGTGTTGATACTGCGCTTGTCGGGCTACGCCCCGCAAAGGCGGACAATCGCACCACGGCTTTGCTCGCCAGTTCTGTCGCCGCGCTCGACACGCTCGGGGCTTGGTCGATTTGCGCCGAGAAAGCCGCCCCGCTGCGCACCATGCGCATCGTCGACGACACCGGCCGCCTTTGGCGCGCGCCCGAGGTGAAATTCTCCGCCGACGAGATCGGACTCGATGCCTTCGGGCACAACATCGAAAATCGTCATCTCATCGGCGCGCTGGCTCAACGTGCGCGCAGCCTGCCTGCATTGTCGATCATCGAGGATGAAGTCGTGGCCGTGTCGTCACAGGCCGACGCTGTCGTAGTCCGCTTGAAGGGTGACAAATCCTTGCGCGGGCAGATCGTTGTCGGCGCCGACGGACGTCAATCGCTCTGCCGAACCGCTGCCGGTACCACGACCGATGAGCGCCGTTACCCGCAAACGGCGATGACGTTGTGCCTGTCGCATTCACGCCCGCATCGCGACACGTCAACAGAATTCCATACGCCGAGCGGGCCGTTCACGCTCGTACCCCTTCCCGGCAACCGCTCCAGCGTCGTTTGGGTGCTCGACCCCGCGGCCGCCGACGAACTCGCGGCGCTTGACGACCTGGCGCTCGCCGCCGCGATCGAGAAAGCTTCGCATTCGATTCTTGGAAAGCTGCAAGTCGAACCCGGGCGCGGCATGTTTCCGCTCACCGTTTCCACCGCACGACGCTTTGCTGGCGGACGGATCGCGCTTGTCGGAGAAGCAGCGCATATCCTGCCGCCGATCGGCGCCCAGGGGCTCAATCTCGGCCTGCGCGACGCGGCAACGATCGCCGAGCTTGTGGTTGCCGCACAACGAGCCGGCCGCGACCTTGGCGGAGGCGACGTGATGTCGCGCTACGACCGTATGCGGCGCGCCGATGTCGGAAGCCGCACGATTGCCATCGACCTTCTCAACCGCTCGCTGCTGAGTGATTTCCTTCCCGTGCAGGGCGCCCGCGGCGTGAGCCTTTACTTGCTCGACCGGATCGGCCCACTCCGCCGCGCGGTCATGCGGGAAGGCGTTGCGCCGGCCGCAAGCCAGCCGCGCCTGATGCGCGGTGAGGCGCTCTAGCCGAGCTTCGGCG
>Ga0255312_1000128_pt1 | contig 12244 bp, 9 predicted proteins | sample EtOH5_T0_E5_meta_FD_202081 | JGI IMG/M metagenome (GOLD analysis project Ga0255312, IMG submission 202081) | Sandy soil microbial communities from University of British Columbia, Vancouver, Canada - EtOH5_T0_E5 | ecosystem: Engineered > Artificial ecosystem > Sand microcosm > Unclassified ...
AGGATCAGCAGCGCGCCAGTCCCCTTCTCTCCGTAGAGCGCGGTCACAATAACCGCCGGGATGATCGCGATGAGGCGGGTGATGAGGCGCCGCAGCCAGGCGGGCAGCCGGATGTTGAGGAATCCCTCCATCACGATCTGGCCGGCCAGTGTGCCGGTGATGGTCGAGTTCTGCCCCGAAGCCAGCAACGCCACCGCGAACAGGATGCTCGCGATGCCTGCGCCGAGCAACGGCGAGAGCAACCGATACGCATCGCCGATGTCGGCCACTTCCTGGTGGCCGGTGGGGTGGAACGTCGCCGCGGCCAGAATCAGAATCGCGGCGTTGATGAAAAAGGCGAAGCAGAGCGCCAGCGTCGAATCCAGCGTCGCGAAGCGAATGGCCTCACGCTTGGAGGACGCATCGGGGAGCACGTGGCGCGTCTGCACGATGGAGCTGTGCAGGTAGAGATTGTGGGGCATGACCGTGGCGCCCAGGATCCCGATGGCGATGTAGAGCATCGCCGGGTTGGAGATGATTTCCCCGCGGGGGATCAGCCCCAGGCCGATGGCGCCGAGCGCAGGCTTGGCCAGGATCAGCTCCACCGCGAAGCACACACCGATCGTCGCGATCAGCGCGATGATGAAGGCCTCGAGATAGCGGAAGCCTTTCTGCTGCAGCAAGAGGATGAGCAGCACGTCGGCGGCGGTCAGGCAAACGCCCCAGATCAGCGGTATCCCGAACAGCAGGTTGAGCGCGATAGCCGAGCCGATCACTTCGGCCAGGTCGCAGGCGGCGATGGCGATCTCGCAGCCGACCCAGAGCGCGAAGCTGACCGGCTTGGAGTAGTGATCCCGGCAGGCTTGCGCCAGGTCGCGGCCGGTGACGATGCCGAGTTTCAAGGCGAGCGACTGGAGCAGGATCGCCATCAGGTTCGACAGCAGGATGACGCTCAAGAGCGTGTAGCCGAAGCGTGCGCCGCCGGCGAGGTCGGTGGCCCAGTTGCCCGGGTCCATGTAGCCGACCGCGACCATGTAGCCGGGGCCAGCGAAGGCCAGGGCCTTGCGCCAGAAACCGACGCCCCTGGGGACACCTATAGTCTGGTAGGACTCGGGGAGCGAAGGGCGGGCCCGCGGTCGGCGCCAGCCGGTGAGCTCCTCGAGCGGGGCGCTGGGGGCGGCGTTCATCGCGGACTACTGCGCTCGCACAGCACCTGCTGCGCGAGCTCGTGGCCGATAACCTGCTCGGCGGTGCCGATCCGCAACGTGATGGGACCACGGAAGGGATGACGCTGTCGGACCGTAACCCGCACTCCCGGCTTCAGCCCGGCCTGCTCCAGATAGCGCAACCGATCGGGCTGGCTGGTGTCGACGCGCCGGATTTCGGCGGTTTCTTCCTCGGGGATGTCGGTGAGCGGCGTGTAGACTTGCTCGTCGACCGTGCCGTCGGGTGTGGGGATCGGATCGCCGTGGGGATCGAAGCGGGGATGACCGAGCGCGAGAGCCATCCGCTCGACAAGCACGTCGGACACGGCGTGTTCGAGCCGCTCGGCCTCATCGTGCACCGTGTCCCAGGAATAGCCCAGGAACCCCACCAGGTATGCCTCGATGAGGCGATGCCGGCGCACCATGCGAAGGGCGATTTGGCGACCCGCAGCGGTGAGTTGGACTCCCCGATAGGGCACGTGCTCCAGCAGACCCTGTTCGGACAAGCGTCGCACCATGCCACTTACCGAGGGCGCCGAAAGCCGCAATTGCACGGCTATCTCGCTGGTGGAAGCGGGTTGCGTCCCCTGCGAAAGGTGGTAGATGGCTTTGAGGTAGTCTTCGACCGAGCGGGTCAGGGGCTCAGCGAGAATCGTGGCGGTCATCAATGGCGGCGGTTCCGGTTCAGTGACAGGGACCAAGTCGCCACAATTTAGTATTGCCTAAATTTTTTGTCAATAGAGACAAAATTTGCAGCTAGGCCAACAGTAATAGATTGGTAAAAAGAGAGTTACGCCTTGGGGAGAAGGTCGAGCAGTGGAGTGAGAATCCGTTCTGTCATGCCCCAGAGGATACCCATCGGGAGGTGGTATCCGCTAGAGCGCACCAGGGTGCCGTAGCGCTGGTATTCAACGGGACCGTAAATCCCGGGCCGAGCGAACTCTTCGAGGGGAACCCACCAGGCTGCGGCCACCTCCTGATTCAGGGTCAGTTGGGAGATCGCGGGGAGCGAGAAGACGAAGGGCCGCACGATGATCGGCGGGAGTACGGGCGTTCGCGGCTCCAGATCATCCAGGGTGCCAAGCAGCGCGGCCGATCCGAGGTCGACGCCGACTTCTTCCCGGGTTTCACGCCGCGCGGTGGCAGCAAGGTCCGCGTCCACCGGACTCCAGCGCCCTCCGGGAAAGGCGAGCTGTCCCGACCAGCGATCCCCCTCGCGCTCCGCGCGTTGCATCAGCAGCACGCGATCGGGACCGGGGGCGAGCACGATCGCCACCGCGGCGCGCGGGCGCTGGAGCTCGGGGTGACTGCGAGGAGTGCGGCCGGCGAGCCGTACCTGGAGCGCGGGGATCCGGCTCAGGGACGCGGCCGGACGCTCATCCGCCGGGAAGCCCATCGGGGCGCTGGGCGCTGAGTCCCGCACCGAAGCGGCAGGCATCCAGATACTGGGGGGCCGCCTTGGCGCACGCGACGGCGCGCCGTTCCATCGCGGGGTACAGCACCGCCGCTTCCTCGCCGACGGCGACGTAACAACTGGTGGCGATGTCCCGCGGACCAAGGCGCTTGCACAAGACGATCCCGTCGTCCGTGTTCGCGGTCACGTCGACGAAGTTCTTGACCAGGCCCACGAAGCACCACGGCCGATACTTCGGTGCACCGAGCGAACACATCCGGATCGACTCGGCGGGATCGCGCGAGGTCACGCCGCTGACGTAGGTCCCGATGCCCTGATAACACGCCCGCCGGTGGCGTTCCGGGGCCGTGTCGCAGACCGACGCCACCTTCGCGAAGTCCAGTCCGGTCACCTCCGCGATGAGACCCGCCTGCATCTGGTAACAGGAACGCTGGTAGCGCTCGCCGAGCACAGAGCAAGGATAGAGCAGATCGGCGCGGTCGCGGGGCTTGAAGGCCGGCCAGGTATCGGCAGCCATCTGCTCATGGTCCATCACGCCGTGATCCATGCCGGGGTGATCCATCCCCGCCATCGAGTCTGCGGCCATGACCGGCAGATGGGGGTGATGCGACTGGCCGCGGCCCCCCACGATGAATTCCATGAAGGCGCCGCCATAGCAGGATTCGCCACTCCAGGGGTCGCCCAGCATGTCGCAACCGGCGAGGGCGTGGGGCAGGTTCATGGTGTAGGTCTGCACGAGACCGTGGCCGACGCCGTGCACGCACTGAAAACGGAGCCAGGCGTTGTCGCGGATCCCCGGGGTGTCGCGGCAGAGGCTTGCGACGCTGGCGCTGTCGGTGCCACGGTAGGCAAACACCGCCTGAATCACACCGTGATAACAGCCGGATTGAAAAAGCTCGTTGCACTGGAGGTAGGTGGCGCCGACGTCCTTGTCGGGCGTCCACGCATTGATGCCGATCACGTGGCTGAAGTCGTGACCGAACCGGCGCACCTGCGGATCGCGCTGGCCCAGCAGCGCCAGCGCGCCCATGGCGAGTCGCACCTGATCCTTGCGGACCAGATCCAGGAGGAAGTCTTCATAACAGGCGCGCCGGGTCTTGCCCCACAGCAGGCGGCACCGCTCTGTGGCTAGATTTGCAGCCGCCACGGAATCACCGGAGGCCATGATTGCGCCCAGTCGGCCGGGAACTTGCGGGAGGGGCAATCCCGGCAGGGCGGCTCCCTGAACGCGGAAGTAGGCCCCCGCGCCAGCGATGATGGCCGCCACGATGAGAACGGTTAAGCCGATCTTGCGGAGCATGGATATTATAGTAGTCGTCTTCTTGTCGGAGCCCTAGCTCTGCGCACCTCGCATCCGACCCTGGTCGCCGCCGGCCGCGCCATCGCTACACAGCGCGATGCGATGGTGCAACAGTGGATCGCCTGGCTGGGTGACCGATTGACGGCCACGAGCGCCGTCCCACCCGCGCTCGTCAGCCGTGAGCTCGCCCTCCTGATCGACGTTTTCGCCACGATGGTGGGGCCGCTGCGCCGGGAGACCAAGTCCATCTGGACGCGGGTGTCGGAAGCCTACGGGCGTCATGCCGCCATCCGGGGACTCGCGGCCGGCGAGGTGGTCGAAGAGATGCAATACCTGCGCGAACTGCTGATTCGCTTCCTCGCCCCAGCGATCGCGGCGCTGCGACCGCGGCAGGGCATGGCGCTGCTGCTGCGGCTCAACCGCCTGGTCGACCGGGGGGTCGCCATGGCGGTGGTGGGCTACACCGACGAACTCGCCGCGAGTCTGCTTTCCGCTTCGGAAGACGGCACTCCCGGGCGCCGGACGCCGGATCCCGCGGAGCTCACCCTCGCGCTCGACGCCCTGCGAGCCGAGCTGGTCCGCACCACCGCCCTCCCCGTCCCCGCGATCTCCTAGCACCACCCAGAAGTTGCGCGGGTGAATCCAGCACCCGCGGCGACGTTTCGGTGCGCCTCCAAGACGAACCCAGCGCGAAGATGGATTCGCGATGGCGCCCGGCGACGTCTTGCGATCGATTCGGCGGCTGGAAGACCTGCCGCGCCTTGGCGCCGCCCTGGGCTACGCACCGGCGTGGCGGGAACTTCCGGAGCACTGCTTCCGCGGCGTGCCCGCCGCGGCCGTGGTGGCGCGGCAAGGTGAATTCGAGTGGTACGGTCTGGGCAACTGCGAGGCCGGCGCCCCGCGGAGGGTGGCGCGAGCGCTGACCGCGCGAGGGATTCCCGCGGCGGTGCTGGGGCTGGAAAGCGGGCGGCGGCACCTGGTCGTCGCGACAGCCGATGCGCCTTCGCTCGAGCTTTCGCTCGATCAGCCCGATCAGCTCGACCTGGCGCGCCTGCTGCGGTGCGCCGCGCGGCCCGGCGAGCTGCCGCTGGCAGCAGCCTTCAGAATCGCCGAGGCCCTGTCGGGCCGCGGTATCGACGACCGGTTCTTCGCGGCGTTCCGGCGGACGCTGCGCGCCGTCATGGCGGCGATGCCGGCCCGCATGCCGCTGGCCGACCGCCACGCGCTCGGCCTGTTGCAGCTCACCCGGATCCTGTTCCTCTACTTCATCGAGGCCAAGGGGTGGCTGGGGCGCCCGCGCTTCCTGCGCGAGGAAGTGGACCGCTGCCTGAGCGAGCGGCGGTCGTTGCATCACGACCTGCTGAATCCCCTGTTCTTCGGGACCCTGAATCGACCCTATGCCGCGCGGAGCAAACTGGCACGGCGGTTCGGGCCGATCCCGTTCCTGAACGGCGGCCTCTTCGAACCGCACATCCTGGAGCGGCGCTGGGCCGTCACCCTTTCCACTCCGCTGCTGCGCGACGCGTTCGACGGGCTTTATGAGCGTTTTCATTTCACCCTCGGCACCCCCGCGGGAGAATCCATCGCACCCGACATGCTGGGCCGGGTGTTCGAAGGGGTAATGGAGCCCGAGGAGCGCCATGCCACCGGGAGCTACTACACGCCAGCCGCGCTGGTGGAAGAGATCGTGCGGCAGGCCCTTGCCCTCTGGCTCGAGCGGCACGCGCGGCTAACTGCATCGGAAGCCCGACGCAGGGTGGACGATCCCGACCTCGCAACCAGGCGGGCCTTTCGCGAAATCCGGCTGCTCGATCCCGCCGTAGGGAGCGGCGCGTTCCTACTGGGTGCGCTCCAGCTCATGGCGGGCCCCGATCGGACGCCGGGCATCCGCCGTACCGCCAGGCTACGCACGATCCTTGGCGCCTGCCTGTTCGGAGTGGATCGCAATGCGGCCGCGGTGCGGCTGGCTGAGCTGCGCTTGTGGCTGGAGGTCGTCGCGGCCGATCCCTGCGAGCGGGCCGCCGCCGTCGCGCCGCTCCCCAACCTTGATGCGCTGGTACGCCAAGGCGATAGCCTGGTCGACCCCGCCGCCGGGCTTCCCCTCCAGCCGCCCGACCGGTCACGACGGACCGAGCTGGCGCGGTTGCGCGGCAGGGTGGTTCGCGCGACCGGACCGGAGAAGCGAGCGGCGATCGTCGCGCTGCAGCGGGCGGAGCGCGCGCTGGCCGACTCGGCGCTGCTGGGCGCACTCGAATCCGCGAACCGGGACATCAGCGAGCTGCTCGCAGCGGGCAGAAGTCCGACCCTGTTCGGAGAGCCACGCGGCCTTGCGCGCGACGATCGCGCGCGGCTGGGCGCGCTGCGGCTCATCCGGCGGCGAGCCCGGGAACAGCTGCGGGCGCTGCGCCGGGCGGACGAGCTGCCCTGGTTTCACTACCCCACGCACTTCGCCGACGTATTCGGGCGGGGCGGTTTCGACCTCGTGGTGGGCAATCCACCCTGGGTTCGCGCGGAAGCCATGGAGCCCGCGACGCGCCGCTACCTGGCCGAACGGTATCGCTGGTTCCGCGGCGCACGCGGCGGCGGTCCCGGCTATACCCATCTGCCCGACCTCGCCGTCGCGTTCCTGGAGCGCGCGCTAGGGCTCGCCGCTCCGGAGGGGATCGTCGCGCTGCTGGTCCCCGCCAAGCTGGCAACCACGGGCTACGCCGCGGCGGCGCGGGCGGAGCTGGCACGGAGTACGACGATCGCGCTGGCGGCCGATCTGCGGGCCGAGCCGAGCTCCGCGTTCGACGCGACGGTGTACCCGATGGCGCTGGTAGTGCGCCGCGCTCCCCCTCCCGAAGCGCACACGCTCAGGATCGGGCTCGCGGCCGGCGCGGCGAGGGTGCCCCAGCGTGAGCTGGATGGCGAGCCCTGGGCGCTGGTTCCGGACGCCGTCCGGGAAGCCTTGCAACGGCTACGGCGCGAGTTTCCGCCGCTGGCGGACTTCTTCACCTGTCACCTGGGCGTGAAGACGGGGCTCAACCGGGTGTTCCTGGATCCTCCCGGCGAAGTGGAGCCCGAGCTGGTCCGGTGGGCGGTGCGCGGTCGCGACGTCGGTGCCTTCCGGGTTAGGCCGGCGCGCCGCCTGCTCTGGCCCTGCGACGCGATCGGCCGACCGCTCGACGTCTTGCCGCCGGCAGCCGCCCGGCACGTCGCGGCGCATGCCGGCGAGCTGCGGCGCCGGGCGGATCACCGCGGCGGGCGTCCCTGGAAGCTGTTCCGCACCCGGCCGGCGGCCGCGGCCCACCGCGTCATCTGGGCCGATGTGGCACGCCGGCTGGAGGCCGTCGCCCTGAGCGGTGCGGAGCATCGCGCCCTGATTCCACTCAATACCTGTTATGTGCTCCCGGTCGACGACGCAGCAACCGCGCTCCGCATGACGGCGTGGCTCAACTCGACCTGGTGCCGGGCGGCCGCCATCGCCACAGCCGACCCCGCCTCGAGCGGCTTCGCGCGGTTCAACGCGCGGGTGGTTTCCTCCCTGCCGTGCCCCCCCGCCGTGCTGGCCGACGCAGCGCTGCTCGAGCTGGCCCGCGCAGGGACGGCCGGCCGCCTTGCACAGGACGATCTCGATGACTGTTGCGCCGAGCTGCTCGGGCTGGCGTCCGAGCAGCGGAGCTCGCTGGCCGGGCTGGCTGGCGAACGCTCCGCACCTGGTCGCTGAAGCGCTCACGGCGGTGCAGGATCCGCTTCCCGCGTGGCTGCGCCCGCGTCCGGCGACACCTGCCGCGGTCGCTGCGGCCCTCGCGAGGGCGCTGTTGCCTCCGGTGGCGCAGGACGTTCCGCCGGCCTGGCTCCGCACGGATCAGCGGCTCTCCTTCGCACGGGCGCTCGCGGCGGCGCGACGCTATGGCGGCGCGCTCCTCGCGGACGGCGTCGGCACGGGCAAGACATTCATCGGGCTCGCCGTCGCCGCGGCGCTCCAGCCGGAGCGCGCGGTGCACGTCGTGGCGCCGGCAGCGCTGTTGCAGCAGTGGCGCACCGTCGCCGCGCGACTGGGCGCCGAAATCAGGCTGCATTCGCAGGAGACCCTCAGCCGGGGCCGGCCCCCCGGACCCGAGCCAGGGCCGCTCCTCCTCGATGAGAGTCACCGGCTTCGCACTCCATCCACCCGGCGGTACGCGACCCTCGCCCCCTGGTGCGTCGGGCGACGGGGACTGCTGCTCAGCGCCACACCCGTGGTCAACCGCCTGGACGATGTGAGCCATCAGCTAATGCTGCTGGTACGGGACGATGCGCTGCGCTGGGCCGGCGTCGCCTCGTTGCGAACCCTGGACTCCCCGGCCCCGGCCGGCGCGCTCGCCGAACTGGTCGTCACCGGCGAGGACCGCTCGCACCTGCTGCCAGCCGCAAGGGAGCGAGCGCTTCGCCCCGAGGAACCGGAGGGCTCACCTTTCGAGACCATGCGCGAAGGCATCCTCGCCCTCGCGCTCTCGACCGATCCCGCAATCGCCGCGTTGCTGCGAGGCGTGCTGTTCCAGGCGCTCGCGTCGAGTCCCCTGGCCGTCCGCGAGGCGTTGCACCGCTATGGCGCGTTGCTGCAGCACGCCCGCGACGCGGGAGGGACGGCAAAGGCCATGTCCCGGCACGCCATCCGGCGCATCGTCGGAGCCGAACCGGATCAACTCGTGCTGTGGCCACTGGTAGCGCAGGACGGGAACGCCGCCGAGCTCGCGTTCGAGGATCTCGACGCGGTCGCACGACTGGAACGGATCGCGCGGCTTTGGAGCGCGCAGGCGGATGCCAAAGTGATCGCCCTCCGGGCCGCGATCGCGGAGCGCAAGCCGACCCTGGTGTTTACCCAGGCCACCGCGACGGTGGAGTACTTGCGCCAACGACTTGGCCGGCGCGTCGCCTGGTGCACGGGCCAGGCCTCCGGACTCGACGCGACGCCGATGCCGCGTGATGCGGTGCTGGACTGGTTCCGCAAATCGACCCTGGCCACCGATCGGGTTGCCGCGCGGCCCGGGCTGCTGATCGCGACCGACGTCGCCGCGGAAGGATTGGACCTCCCGCTGGTTGAGCGGGTGGTGCACTACGACCTGCCGTGGACCGCGGTCCGGCTCGATCAGCGCAGCGGCCGGGCGCTCCGATTGGGGTCGCGACACACCGACGTCGAGGTGATCCGTCTGATGCCTTCCCCGGCGCTCGAAGCGGTTTTGCACCTGCAGGACGTGCTCACCCGGAAGACCATCCTGCCGGACCGGCTGGGGCTTGGGACGGCCCCCGCGGCACCCTGGCGCCTCCGGGCCCGGATCGCGGCCCGCTGGGGGGCACACTCCGCGGCGCCCGGCATCGCGTCGATCAGCGGAGCTGCACCCGGCGTGGTCGCAGGGTTTCGGCTTCACCTGGCCGACGGCAGCGGGTGCGACCTGGTGAGGGCACGGGTCGCCGCCGAGTGGACGGACGATCCTGTGCTCATCGCTGGCCTGCTCGAGCTGGCGCACGGCGAGCAGCGGGCGCTGGTGCCTCCGACCCGCAGGACGGCTGCCGCCATGCGGTCGGTAGCGGCCCTGGTGCGCAAGGCGCTGCGCAGCAGCCACGGCCGGGACTTCCTTGCCGGCGCGCGGCCCGCCTCAGTGCGTCGCGCGATGCGGCGATTGCTGTCCTTGGCCCGGGAGGCCGCGGAAAACCGGAATCAGATGCGGCTCGCCGCCCTGGAGCGCGGGCTCGCGATGCTGCGGCGCGGCCACACCGCGGGCGAGGCAAGGCTGGTCGAGCGCTGGCCGGAGCTTCCCCTCCCCACCCTGCTGGCGACCCTCGGAAAGTTGCCACGCGAGCCTTCGCAAGGAGCAGCGACACGGATCGAGCTGATCGGCGTGCTGCTGGTGGAGCCGGGAGGGATACTGCGCTAGCTTCCCGCGCATGACCCAGTTCACCACCGTGCTGTTCGACCTGGACGGCACCCTGATCGATTCGATCAGGCTCATCCTCGACAGTTACCATCACACCCTGGCCGTCCACCGGCTTCCGGCCCGGAGCGATGCCCACTGGCTGGCGGGACTCGGCACACCGCTACTGGTGCAGTTTCGGGACTGGAGCGACGACCCCGTGCAGCTCGAGGCGATGGTCGCCACCTATCGCGAGTACAATCTCTCGCACCACGACGCCATGGTCACCGCATATCCCGGAGTGGTCGAAACGGTCCGGACCATTCGGCGCATGGGGTTTCGTACCGGCCTGGTGACCAGCAAGAACCGCCCAGGGGCGCTGCGCGGGTTACGCCACGTGGGCCTGGAGGACAGCATGGAGCTGATCATCGGTGCCGACGAGGTGGAGAACCCCAAGCCCCACCCCGAGCCGATCGAGCTGGCGCTCCATCGGCTGAATGCGGCTCCGGAGCAGACCATATATGTAGGAGACAGCATACACGACATGCAGGCGGGGCGCGGGGCCGGCGTGCGCACCGGGGCGGTGCTCTGGGGGCCGTTCGATCGCGCCCATCTGGAGAGCACGCGGCCGGACCACTGGCTCGAGCAGCCGGCGGACTTGTTGACGGTGCTGGATAAAGGGCGGACGGCTGACGATCGCTAACAGTTAACAGCTGGCAGCTAATGGTCTCTCTGTGAGCTTGCGAAGCAGGGCGCGATTGGTGGGGTTCCTCGTGGCGGCGGGGTGTGCCCCGCGGCCTCCTCGCCTGGTCGTGGTCAGCTCGCCGGTCGCCGAGACCATCTCGCTGCTCGGGGATACGCTATACGGGCTGCCGCTCGACGCCGAAGGGGGCCCCGGGCGGGTCCGACGAATCTCGGCCGCGCGGGATGCGGTCGCCAGAGATTCTTCCGACGTTTCGGCGTGGCTGAGGCTGGGACGCAGCACCGCGGAGCTGGGCCGGATGCGCGAGGCGGTGGGGATCTTCTCCCAGGTCGTGGTCGCGCATTTCAACGACCCGCGCGTCTACCGCGAGCGGGGGGAAGTTCTGCTGCGGCTGCGCCATCTCGACGGTGCGATCGCCGATCTGCGCAAAGCCGGCCTGCTCGCGGTAGGCCGAGGGCCCATCATGGAGGCGGTCCCTGCACTCGAGTCGGAAGGCATTGAAGCCCCGGGAATCGCGCTCACCACGACGCAGTACCAAGCCTTCCTGCTCCAGGGCGTCGCGCTCTACTGCAAGGGCAATTACGCCGCTGCCTACCCGGTTCTGGCCGAGGCGGCCGGCCTCGCGCTCACGGCGGATGAGCGGTCGCGCGCCATGCTCTGGCTCTTCTTTGCGCTGCGCCGGGTCGGGGAGGGTAGCGACGCCAAGAGCGTCCTGGACCTGGTCGAGCCCGAGTGGGCGGAGAACGCCCACTTCCCCGAGATCCACCTCCTGCTCGCCTACAAAGGCCTGGTCCCCTCCGACTCGATCACGGCGCGCGCCCTTGCGGGTCGCGGCGCCGAGCGGGCGCTCTACAGCTACGGGATCGCGTATTTCCTGCAATTGCGGCCCGAGCGAAGGGTGGACGCCGAGACCTGGCTGCTGCGTGCGCACAGCGGAGGCAACTGGGCCACGCTGACCTATCTCGCGGCGGAGGCCGACCTGGCCCGGCTGCGCGGGGTAAAACGGGTGCAGATTCGCTGACCTACCCTCCCGGCTTGACGCCCTGGGAGGCCGACACGAAGGGATGACGGACTACCTGGCCGATAGTCGTCCCGGGATGGATCCTGCTGGCGCTTGTGGCGGTCGCCTGGGCGGCGAGCCGACGACAGGTAACCTGAACGCACGCGCATGGCCGATTCCCGGCTGTGCGCCCCACCGCGAAGGCGTCGTCACTCCCAACGGGCGATCCGCATCCAGCGTACGAAGCAGCGAGAGATCGCCGCGCGCGAGGCTCGCGGCTCCTCGCGCGTCCCCGCCCAAGGCCGCGTGGAGGCAGGGAGACCATGCCAAATCCCAATACCTACGAATGCAAGCAGTGCGGCGCGACGTTCGACAGCAAGGAGCAGCTCGATGGCCACAACCGCCGCGAGCACTTCTCGAGTACCCCAGCCGGGGCCGGCAGCGGCACCGGCAAGGATGCCGGTTGGGGCGGGAGTAACCCGACTCCGAAAAAGAGCATGTAGCAGGAGCCGGGTGCTGCTCGCGCACCGCAGCACGCTGCGCGAGCAGTCCCCCCCCCGGCTTGACCCCTCCCCCAGAACCAACTAGCGTCTCGCTCCAACTGCTCCCCTTTTCGGCAGGTCTTCCTGCGAGTCTATGGTCTGGTTCCCGCCGCCGGGCGGGGCGAACGGTTCGGCGGCGCAAAGCTGCTGGCCAAGTGGCGCGACCGGGAGATCCTGGGCCACGTGCTCCTCAAGCTCGGTGGGGCGCGCGCAGCCGGCTTGCTG
>Ga0255312_1000129_pt1 | contig 12242 bp, 8 predicted proteins | sample EtOH5_T0_E5_meta_FD_202081 | JGI IMG/M metagenome (GOLD analysis project Ga0255312, IMG submission 202081) | Sandy soil microbial communities from University of British Columbia, Vancouver, Canada - EtOH5_T0_E5 | ecosystem: Engineered > Artificial ecosystem > Sand microcosm > Unclassified ...
AAGCCGAGATTATGGTTGATCACTTCTACGAGCAGGTGATCTCGTTGAATAAGATCGGCGGGCATGCGCGTGCGATGGTTGTGACCAGTGGCATTGAGCGCGCCATCCAGTACTTTCACGCCATCCGGGATTACCTCAAGGAGCGCAAGAGTCCGTATCAAGCAATCGTCGCCTTCTCGGGCGAGCACGAGTACGGCGGGGCGCAAGTGACGGAAGCGTCGCTGAATGGCTTTCCGTCGAGTCAGATCGTCGACAGGATTCAAGAGGACCCTTATCGGTTCCTGATCTGCGCCGACAAATTCCAGACTGGCTACGACGAGCCGCTACTCCACACGATGTACGTGGACAAGGTGCTGTCGGGCATCAAGGCTGTGCAAACGTTGTCGCGGCTCAATCGAGCGCGCCCGCAGAAGCACGATGTGTTCGTGCTCGATTTCATAAATGATAGGGACACGATTCAGACGGCGTTCGCCGATTACTATCGGACAACGATCCTGAGCGAAGAGACGGACCCGAACAAGCTGCATGACTTGAAGGCCTCACTCGACGGTTATCAGGTGTATGCGTCCGAGCAAGTCGAGCGATTGGCCGAGCTGTACCTTGGCGGCGCCGATCGCGACAAGCTCGATCCGATCCTCGATGCTTGCGTGGCGACCTACAAAGAACAACTAGACGAGGACGGGCAAGTGGACTTCAAAGGCAAAGCGAAAGGATTCACGCGCACCTACGGTTTCCTCGCGTCGATCTTGCCTTACACGAACGCAGATTGGGAGAAGCTCTCAATCTTCCTCAACTTCCTTGTGCCCAAGTTACCGGCGCCTGTCGAGGATGATCTGTCTAAGGGGATTCTCGAAGCGATTGATATGGACAGCTACCGAGTCGAGAAACAAGCAGCCATGAAGATCGCCCTGCCGGACGAGGACGCAGAAATCGGACCGATTCCAACCAGCGCGGGCGGGCACAAACCCGAGCCCGAACTTGACCTGCTCTCCAACATACTCAAGGTCTTCAACGATCAGTTCGGGAACATCCCTTGGACTGACGCCGACCGGGTTCACAAGTTGATTACTGAGGAGATTCCCGCGAGAGTCGCGGCCGACGGTGCTTATCAGAATGCCAGGAGGAACTCGGATAAACAGAACGCTCGCATTGAGCACGACAAGGCGCTTGCCCGAGTGATGACAGCAGTGCTCAAGGACGACACCGAGCTTTTCAAACAGTTCAGCGACAACGAATCATTTCGCAGGTGGCTGACGGATACCATTTTCACTCTGACGTACTAGATTGGCTCACAACCGCGCGCGTGGTTGAACCGAAACGGTCACCGATGAACTCAGATCTCGAGAGCGATAGACCCTCTGCGTGGCTTTTTGAAAGTCCACCGCTGTCGCTTTCGGGATGTCCATGAACTTTTGCGGATTACGATCCACCAGTGGAAACCAACTGCTCTGAACCTGCACCATGATCTTATGCCCCCTGCGAAACGTGTGATACACATCCGGTAGATCGTAGGTGATCTGTGTGGGCTTGTTGGGGATCATTGCCTCGGGCCGTTCGAAGCCGTTCCTGAATTTCGCGCGAAATGGTTCGCCGCGCACCAGTTGTTGATAGCCGCCCATCCTCACCGCGTTCGCAGGCACTGGCTGATTCGCAGGCGGTTCCGGTGTCGGAAAATTGCCAGGATAAACATCGATCAACTTGACCACGAAGTCCGAGTCTGTGCCCGTTGTCGAGACCTGCAGGTTCACCTTGATCGCGCCGGCGACGGTCAGATCATCTTCGAGCGGCTCGGTCTCATAAACCAGAACATCCGTGCGCGACGCCGCGAATCGCTGATCTTCGGTCATATAGTCTCGAGTCATCCCATCCGCTACATAACCTACATAAGGCACAGGCTTGTTCGGATCGCTGATGTATTCATCAAAGGCGGTTGGTCCGTTTTCCGCGGGCGCGTTGCTGCTCAACCGCCCTCCGCCGTGAAAGTAGAGCGTCTTCAGCTGCAAACCCTTTGGCGGCCACGCATCGAGTTTTCGCCATTCGTTTAGCCCCGTCAGGAACATCCACGCTTCGGGCATATCAACCGGCTTGTCTTTCAGATAGCGCATAAAGAACGGGAATTGAATCTGCTCACGAAAGTACGCCGCCGTCTTTACGTTGAAATTCAGGTTGCCCAGCTTGTCGCCGTCGCCGCGCCCCCAGCAGCCGTGACACCAGGGTCCCATCACCAGAAGGTTCGTCGTGTTCGGGTTGTTCTTCTCGACTGAACGATAAATGTGAAAGGGCCCCATCGGGTCTTCGGCATCGAACCATCCGCCGACGTTGAGAACCGCGGGCGTGACGTTGTTCATGAATTTCCATAGCGAACGGGGTTGCCAGAACTCATCGTAGTTCGGATGATCGACGATCTCCTGCCAGTAAGCCGCTTCGCCGTCGAAGTATTTGTTGTTGGCAGCCGCGAGCGGACCCATCTTCAGGAAGAATTCGTAAGCGTCGGGAGTGCCGAAATCGAATCCAACGCGCTGCCTGGGCACGGCCGGCTCGCCTTTACGTGGAGTGAAGAAGCCGTAGAAACCGAAATTCGCGCCCAGCATGAAGGCGCCGTTGTGATAGACATCGTCGCCCAGGTAGTAGTCGGCCGTCGGAGCTTGTGGCGAGGCGGCTTTGAGCGCCGGGTGCGCGTCCATCAGGCTCGCGGCGACGTGAAAGCCCGGTTGCGAAACGCCAATCATTCCAACTCTGCCGTTATGATTTGGAATGTTCTTGAGCAGCCATTCGATGGTGTCGTAGGTGTCCGTGCTCTCGTCAATGTCTTTGCTGCTGCGTTTGTTCGGTTGATAGGGACGCACTTGCAGGAACTCACGTTCGGACATATGCCGGCCACGCGCGTCCTGATAGACAAAGATAAAACCCTCTTTCTCGAAATGCTCCGAAGGACCCAGTGGTGTGCGGTAGTTGTCGACACCATAGGGCGCGATGCTGTAAGGCGTGCGCGTCAGCAGGAATGGATACTTTTGCGAAGTGTCCTTTGGCGCATAGACGGCTGCGTAAAGCCGAGCTCCATCGCGCATTGGAATCTGATACTCGTACTTTGTGTACCGCTCCGTCACCTTTGGTGCGTCTTGAGCAGGGCCCTGCGCTGCAAGCTTGAACGGCAACACAATGGTTAAGAGAAGCAGTACGGCGAAGCGGCGGAATTGTGCCATCGATATTCCCCCGAAAGATTCAGTGTTAGTCCCGTTTATAGGATTCGAGGACGCGTAGTGCGCCCACTATCCTACGCGCTTTGCCTTATCGCTCCAGTACTTGTCGCGAAGCACGTTCTTTTGAATTTTGCCGGTCGCCGTTCGCGGGAGGGCGTCGATGAACTGAATACGCTTCGGGCACTTGAAGTGGGCCAGGTGTGCGCGGCAGAACTCGATCAGCTCATCCTCACTCGCCTCGCCGCCAGGCTTGAGCACCACGAGCGCGCACACCGTCTCACCCCAGCGTTCGTCGGGCGCCGCGATCACCGCGGCTTCGAGCACTGCGGGGTGCCTGTAGAGAAACCCTTCCACCTCGATCGATGAGATGTTCTCACCGCCCGAGATGATCAAGTCCTTCTTGCGATCGACGACCTCGATGTACCCTTCGCTGTCGAGCAGCGCCATATCGCCGGTGTGAAACCATCCATCGACGATCACCGCGTCGGTCGCTTCGGGTTGTCGCCAGTAGCCCTTCATCACCACGTTCGCGCGAGTGATCACCTCGCCGACTTCGCCGCTGTCGGGCATCACATCGCGGCCCTCGTCATCCACGACGCGTATGTCAACGCCGATCATCGGGTAGCCGGTCTTTGCCTGCACCCGAGACTTCTGATCCGCGGGCCAATCGTCCATATGGGGCTTGATCTTGCTGACAGTCAAAAAGGGCGCCGTTTCCGTTAGCCCGTAGATCTGAATCACTCGCCAGCCGAACTTTTCCTGCGCGCCTTGAATCGTTGCGAGAGGCGGCGCTGAGCCGGCGGTCCCTATCCGCACGCCGACTGGCAAGCTCTTTATTACTTCTGCATCCAGCGAGTGATTCAATGCCATGTTGATCATCGTCGGCGGCATACACGCAAACGTGACGCGCTCCCGGGAGACCAGATCGAAGAACGCCGCGGGCTCGAACTTCTTGATGATCACGTGAGCCCCGCCCATCCCGGTCACGGCATAACCGACGCCCCAACCATTGCAGTGGAACTGCGCCAGCGTGTGCAGGTAAATGTCGCGTTCGTGAATGCCGAACTCGCAAATCGAGTTCATCGCGTTGATGAAGAGATTGCGATGCGTGAGCATCACACCCTTCGGACGGCCAGTGGTGCCCGATGTGTACAACAGCGCGGAGGTCTCGTTTTCGTCTATCTCGACGTGCGCAGGTTGTTCACTCGAGGCGCCGGCAATGATCGACTCGTAATCGAGCCAGCCTTCCTCGGTTACCGTCGAGTTGTCGCTCGCGAGGATGAAACGCTCGACTGTCTTGAGCTTGTCGCGAATCGAATCGATGAGGTGAGTGAGTCCTTCTTCTACAATGAGCACTTTCGCGCCGCCGTGATTGAGTATGTAGTCGAAGTCATCGGGCACGAGGCGAAAGTTCAGCGGCATCAAGATCGACCCCAGCAGAGGCGCTCCGAAAAAGGCTTCAAGCATTCGATGACAATTCTGCGAGAGGATCGCGACGCGATCGCCCTTCTCGACACCGAACTCGCGCATCGAGTTAGCCCAGCGGTTCACCCGCTCACCGAACTGGCGATAGGTGAGCCTGGTGTCACCGCAGACTACTGCTTCCTTGCTTGAGTGCGCGACCAGCGCGCGCTTGAGAAAGTCGTATTCATTGAGCGGAACGATCACAACGAAGCCTCCCGATAGAAGTCCATTGATACAGTGCGGGTCAGCATAGCATAGAGGCAAAGTCCCGGTGTAGAGCACTGATTGCGTTTCGTATTGGGAACCTCGCGGGACGAACCGGGGTCTCATGCTGGTGATTGAATCCGATCGAGGATCTCTGTCAATCATCGACCGGATAGCTAAGCAAGTCCGTGCTCCGATTGATAAGCAGGCAGACCATGGGGCATGATTCGACTCGTGAAATCGGCCTTTAAGTTCCATCACGACATCCGAGTCCGCTTCGCCGACACCGATCTGCAAGCCATCGTCTTTAACGCCAACTATCTGACTTACTACGACGTGGCGTGGACCGAATACTTTCGAGCCGTTGGCTTCGAATGGAAAGATCTACTGGCGCTCGGCGTGGACACGGTGCTGGCTCGCACGACGATGGAATTCAAGTCGCCCGCAAAGTTCGACGAGATCCTCGAGGTTCACACACGCGTCTCGAAGATTGGGACCACCAGCCTGACATTTGAGTTCGCGATATACCCCCAGGGCGAAGATCGGCTGATCAATTCGGCCACGTCGCTCTATGTGTGCGTTGATCCAAAGACTCTCAAGTCGACACCCGTGCCCGATCGGCTCCGTCAGCGCATCGAGGCGTTCGAAGGACAGATCTCGATCGAAGCCTGACCACCTTCACGCAGCCGCTTCCCTCTGGGCGACCAACATTTCGCCATAGAAGATTTCTGCGACGGATTTGCACCGATCAAGACCTTTGATTCTAAATTCCGCAACTGCCGCAAACACGCTATGCTTGTTCCGATCGAGGATGGACGCTCTTCATATCGACGTAAGCGAGGAGAAGACACTTGAATCCGATTCAAAGAAAAGTCGACAAGATCATCGAGCCCCAACCCGTCGTTGAAGGCGCTGGAGTGAGACTCAAGAGAAGCATAGGTACTCGCACGCTCGACTACCTTGACCCGTTTCTGTTGCTCGACCATTTCGCTTCCAACGATCCTGCTGATTACGAAGCCGGATTTCCGCTTCATCCTCATCGAGGGATCGAGACCGTCACTTACATGCTTCGGGGAGGTGTCGATCATCGCGACAGCATCGGCAATTCGGGAAGCATCGGACCGGGCGATGTTCAGTGGATGACGGCCGGGGGCGGGATCATGCACGAGGAGATGCCCCAGGTCCGGCCCGAAGGCATCGACGGATTCCAACTGTGGGTCAATCTGCCTGCCAGCCTCAAGATGACCCGGCCGCGATACCAGGGCATTTCGGCCAACGAGATTCCTGAAGTTGAGGCTGAAGGCGGAGCCAGGATTCGCGTGATTACCGGAACCGTCAACGGCGTGAGTGGTCCGGTCAGCGGCATCGCAGCCGATCCGGTTTATCTCGACGTATCCGTTCCGGCAGACGCATCATTCACGCATCAAATCGATCGAGGTCATACCGCGTTCGCGTATGTCTTTGAAGGCGAGGCCTCGTTCGACGATCAACTTATCTCGCACACAAGGCTCGTCGTTTTTGGCGACGGCGACCGCGTCAAGGTCGTCACCGCTGAAAGTCCTGTTCGATTCCTGCTTGTTTCCGGTAAGCCATTGAACGAGCCGATCGCGCGATACGGTCCGTTTGTGATGAATACGCGGGCAGAGATCGAACAGGCGCTCCGCGACCTTCGCCAGGATAAGTTCGTTTGGTCCGGACCTGAATAAGCCACGGTGATCAAAAGGTCGAAGGCAAGGCGGCGCCGCGACCGGTGCCCGCGTCTCTCGAACTACGGGCTCTTTCGAGGAGGTAAAAATGTCGAGCTCAAACACCAACATAGTGTCCTCAAGCGCCGGCGCCTGGCCCGCTCTTCCTGTAAGGGAATGGCAAGACACCTATGCGACGTTGCACATGTGGACGCAAATCGTCGGCAAAATAAGGCTAACCCAAACCCCGTTGGAGAACCATTGGTGGAATTCTGTCCTGTACGTTACTTCGCGAGGACTGACGACCTCCCCTATTCCTTACGGCATTCGAACGTTCCAGATCGACTTCGATTTCATTGACCATCGACTGCTCGTTTACACCAGCGACGGCGCAATCAAGTCACTGGCTTTAGAGCCACGCTCGGTCGCCGACTTCTACCGCGAGTTGATGGACACATTGAAGACCCTGGCAATAGAAGTTTCCATTCACGCCAAGCCGGATGAGGTCGCCGAACCGATTCCTTTTGCCGAGGATCACAACCACGCGTCCTACGATGCTGATTATGCGAATCGGTTTTGGCGCATTCTGGTGCAGGCAGACAGGGTGTTCAAGCTGTTCCGATCGCGCTTTATCGGGAAATGCAGCCCGGTACACTTTTTCTGGGGAAGCTTTGATCTTGCGGTCACGCGGTTCTCAGGACGCCGCGCGCCGGAACGCCCAGAAGCGGACGCCATAACCCGCGAAGCCTATTCGCACGAAGTGATCAGTCACGGGTTCTGGCCGGGAGGCGGCGCCGTTGAATCGCCGCTCTTCTATTCCTATACCGCGCCGGCGCCTGCTGGTTTGGACAAAGAGCCGATTCACCCGGGCTCCTACAGTGCGGAAATGTCGGAGTTTATACTGCCGTATGATTACATCCGCCAGGCGGAGTCACCGGATGAGTCACTGCTCGAGTTCATGCGGAGCACCTACGAAGCCGGGGCCCGGCTGGCGAACTGGGACAGGGCTGCGCTGGAACGCGACAAATGACGGACCGGCTTCGGATGACCAGGCATGGGGCCTCACGCCTCTTGAATTAGGATTTGAGTTCTGGAGTTTGGAAGGTTTTCCTCCGAATCCCACCAACGCAGTGCGTTCCGCGAGCGCGAAGCGGCCAGTTCAGTAAGGGCTAAGACGTAGATTCCACAATCAAACGCGTCTTGGCGAGGTCTTCGTCACCGGCCAGCAACTGCAGCCTGTCGCCCGGTTCGATGACCGTTCCGCCATTCGGCACGATGAACTTGCTGCCTCTCCCGATCAGCACAATCAACGCACCTTTCGGAAGCGCCGCCCCGACGATCTGCTTTCCGATAACCGCCGAGCCGCTTGGGACCTCTAAATCGACCAGTTGACTCTTGATACCTGCCGTCCGATCGAGCTCTAAAGGGTGGGTTCTCTCACGGACCGGGGCTTCCAGTTTGAGCCACCTCGCGAAGAGCGGAATCGAAGTGCCCTGCAACAGAATCGAAGTGAGAACTATGAAAAAAACGAGATCGAAGATTATCTCCGCTTTTGGCATGCCGGCGAGAAGTGGGAACGTCGCAAGAACGATTGGGACCGCGCCTCGCAAACCAACCCAGGAGATCATCAGCTTTTCATTGAGCCTCATACCGCTAAAAGCCAGGGTGACCAGTACGCTGACGGGTCGCGCAACAAGCATCAGGAACAGAGACGCCAACAGACCGAGCCCAATGATCGGAAGAAGATGGGAAGGAAAAACCAGCAGCCCCAAAGCCAGAAACATCGCGATCTGCATCAACCACGCCAGACCATCGTGAAACCGCATCACACTTCGTTTGTGAATGAAATCAGTCTTGCCCATCACCAGGCCAGCGATATAGACGGCTAGAAACCCATTCCCGCCCAGTTCCGCGGTGGCGCCATAGGTCAGAAGAACCAGCGACAGGGTCAACACCGGATAAAGGCCCTCGAACTCGAGTGCGAGGCGATTCACGACGAGGACTATTACCGTACCTATCGCGTAGCCCAGAGCGGCACCCAGAGCCATTTGTTGAATGAACATCGGGACGAGGCTGAACCACCGCGCCTCCGGCTGAGTCATGATGCCAATCAGCCCTGTCGTCAGAAAGACGGCCATTGGATCATTGCTTCCAGATTCCAGCTCCAGAAGCGGCCGCACGTGACCTCTTAGGCCAACGCTTCTGGCCCTCAGCACGGAAAAGACTGCCGCCGCATCTGTGGCTGAAACAATAGCGCCCAGCAAAACGCCCTCGAGCAAGGAAAAGCCCAGAACAGCCCTGGCGAACAATCCAACCAGCACGGCCGTGATGAGAACGCCGGCGGTTGAAAGAGCAAGCCCCTTCCAGAGGATCGGGCGAACGCTTGACCACTCTGTATCGAGTCCGCCTGAGAATAAAATAAGCGCCAGGGCTACTACGCCGAGCGACTGAGCGAGGTGCGCGTCATCGAAGTAGATGCCGCCCGGCCCGTCCGAGCCCGCAAGCATCCCGAGAACAAGGAACAGCAACAGCGCAGGAACGCCGAGCTTCGCGGATGCTTTGCTGGCCAGGACACTAAGCAACAGCAGAACAGAAGCGGCCACAAGAATGTGGTCAATAGATGCCATTATCCCTTCTCTTTGAACCTGTGGCCGCAACTCCTGCACTGGTGAAACTGTCCCGGCCGCTTTCGAGTATAAGTTGCAACCTTCTTACAGTGCGGGCACTTCTTCGTGCTCTTTTCGACCGCGTCTACAATCATCTTTGTCCAGATTGGATTCACTGCTTCCTCCTTGCCGGAATTAATACCACCTCGCCCATGCCCTCTGAACTCACTTGGGACTCTCCCTTTGTCGAGTTCGCGCGTACGAGACAACCCAGTGCAAACAAGCAGGGGCAGCCCTGTTTATCTGCGATGACTCAAGAAATGTTGAGGTCAGCTACGAGGACGTGATGGGGGGTGCCCGATCGTTCGGGATCGAGCGAGTAGCTGAGGCCTGGCGTCGCGCTTCTGCGAGTGCTCGTGCGCCGCACACGGCCGGCATATCCGGCGTGCGATGAGGTGGGAGCGCTCCGGACTGCACAAGCCGTCGAGGCGATTTGCCCTGCGTTCGGGTCTGTTTCTCGAGTGAAGCAACGGCCCGCTCACTCTGAGATGACTTCGCAAAATTACGATGGGAGTCTGCGGCAAGGAAATCAACAGCCGAAGCGAATATGCGGAACCCATGACCGCTCAACAGACACAGCCCTAAAGCCAGGATTGCAGCCATAGGCATACCCCTGGAACGGTGGGCCGATTTGTTTAGGGTCTGGTCCATACGAGCTTTGTAACTGTAGCACGCAGCCGGGGATCGAGGTAGCCGGCGCAGAATCGTAATTATTGACAAGGCGAACCGTGCAGATTAGACTGGCCCCGTATTAAAACAGCTGTTTTGAAGTCACCGATAAAGGCACACCAGGAGTGATCCTGGGTCGCAAAGCCAAGGCCTCTGGGAATCGCGAAAGTATGAATGATGAACGCATCGCTCATCGCTCATCATCGCGCATCGTTCAGCGTTTCCGGGAGGATGTCTGGTTGCCGAAGTGAAGTTGAAGCGCTCCCCTCCGGTTTTCAACTCCGCTTCCTCACGTCCCCGTCTTCGGTACTCGACGTAAACGCCAGTGTCCTCGCAGGCCGCCATCGGGTCCGGGATCTGCGAGTGCAAGAGTGGAGGGTGAATGAAAACCGCCAGACTAATGATCCTGGCTTTCCTGGCACTGCTCGTCAGCGATGCGAGGGCTCAGGAAACAAGCATCTCTTTGAATATCGAAGGCGCAAGCGCGCAGCTTCAGCGAACGCCTGCGCTTGTTATCCACGAGGTGGTTGCACCTCCCTCCATAATCAGGAACGGTCCCGCAGCCGCGCTCAAGACACAGGGCGCGCCAACGAAAAATGCGGCGTCTAAATCAATCGCCGCTGGCGCGCTCTCTGTGGCTCCAGCCTCACAGCCGATGGTCTTCCCAACGGCCTCGACGTCCGTCAGCGGTGAGATGGGGACGACAGGCAATCCGAAGTACGACGCACTGATCGCACAATCGGCGGCGCGAAACGGTGTGGATCCCAACCTGGTAGTCGCGGTGATGCGTCAGGAGTCGGGCTTCAACTCGCGGGCGCTCTCTTACAAGGGAGCGTCGGGGCTTATGCAACTTATGCCGGGAACAGCTCGCCGCTTTGGCGTCACAAACATCTTCGACCCGGCTCAAAACATCGAAGGCGGCACGAGGTACCTTCGCTTTCTTCTGGACTCCTTCAACGGCGACATAAAGCTGGTGTTGGCAGGCTACAACGCGGGTGAGAACGCCGTAGTGAATTCGGGCTACCGCATTCCTCGATATCGGGAGACGCAAAACTACGTGCGCAGCATCTCCGCTCGCTATGACGCGAGCAAGAACCGGGTAGCGGGCACAAAGCGGGACTCTTCTCCGGTGGCTCCCAGCGTTGAAACTTTTGCCAAAGGGCGTCTCTCAAATAACTACTGAGCGTATCGAATGATTTCGTTCATTGTTCCAGCTTACAACGAAGAGGCGCTGATAGGCCGAACTCTGGAGGCGTTGAACCGGGCGGCGCAGGGCATCGGTGAGCCCTACGAAATCGTTGTAGCTGATGATGCCTCGTCAGACCGTACAGTGGCGATAGCCGAAGAGAGTGGCGCGCGTGTGGTCAGAGTCAATCTTCGGCAGATCGCGGCGACTCGAAATGCCGGGGCGCGCGAGGCGGCCGGCGACAAGCTGATCTTCGTCGATGCCGACACGGTAGTAACCAACGAAGTCGTGCGCGTTGCAATCGAGACGTTGAACCAGGGCGCGGCCGGAGGCGGATGCGCAGTAAACTTCGATGGTCAGCTTCCGCGTTACGCCGAGCTGGTTTCTCCAATGTTGGTAAGGCTCTTCCGCGCGACTGGGTTTGCGTGCGGATGCTTTCTCTACTGCACCCGCCGCGCTTTCGACGCCGCCGGCGGATTCGATGAGAGCCTCTTCGCGTCCGAGGAGATCACGATGAGCCGCGCATTGAAGCGCCAGGGCCGCTTTGTTGTGCTTCGTGAATCGGTAACGTCCTCCGGGAGAAAGCTGAGGATGTATTCCGGCAGAGAGGTGCTGCGGCTTCTTGGCGGCATCGTGCTCGCCGGACCGAAGGGTCTCAGAAAACGCGATGGCCTTGAGATTTGGTACGGCGGCCGCCGCGAGGACCCCGAGATGGCCGGTGATTAGCACTCTTCCCCAAATTGTAACTGACTGCAACCTCACGCTTGTTGTATACTGACGCCGCCATAGAATGGCACCAGTCCCCAACAGAGTTCCCCATAACGGTCCGATATGCAAAGACAGGGAGGCTACAAGTTAATAGTCAGCGGGGTTGTCTTCGCGCTCGTCTTCTGTCTGACGGTCCGTCCAGTTCTGAACGCCGCCGACCCGGAGTCCTCCGCGTCACGAAATCCAGGCTCGCTCGCCGACAGACTCTTTCGATACGCTAACGATCTTGGGCGCGCACTGCACGAACGGCCTCTCGAAGAGCGGGCGGCCTCCGATTACCGCCGGGCGCTGGATGCTTACGGTCAGGTTATTCGACTCAACACGGACAATTTTTTCTCGGCAGAGTCGCTGACGCGAAAGGCCGAGCTTCTTCGAGAAATGGCTGATGCTACCGGGGATT
>Ga0255312_1000130_pt1 | contig 12235 bp, 12 predicted proteins | sample EtOH5_T0_E5_meta_FD_202081 | JGI IMG/M metagenome (GOLD analysis project Ga0255312, IMG submission 202081) | Sandy soil microbial communities from University of British Columbia, Vancouver, Canada - EtOH5_T0_E5 | ecosystem: Engineered > Artificial ecosystem > Sand microcosm > Unclassified ...
CCCGGCGGGTAGTGCCGAAGCCAAGGCCGATCCATGGCATTTCCCCCGCGACCGTCTTTCACCAGCGCGACGACGGTCGATTTCGCGTCAGCATGAGTCCAACCGCTCCCGCATGCAAGACCAGCAATCGCTAGCGGCCTCCAAATGGAACGAGCGGATTGTCGGTCAGCGCGGCCCGGTCGGGCCGGTCAGGCGCTGCGACCCCGAGAAAAGCCTCGAAAAGCTCGCGCACGGTGCGTTGCGGCAAATCGCGGGTGATAAAGACCAGCCGGGTGCGGTGGTCGTCATCGGGCCAGCGTTCGAGCCGCGCGGTGGGGTGAAATATGTGCTGCACGCCATGCACCACGACCGGCGTATCCGGCATTTCCGCAAGTTTCACGATGCCTTTGACACGCAAAAGCTTTTCGCCGTGTGTGGCGCGCAATAGCTCGAGAAACATCTCCAAAGTTCCCGACGGGATCGCATCGTCGGCTGTGAGAACAAAAGAGCTGATGTGCTCGTCGTGCCGGTTAACGTCGTGATGATGGTGGTGTTGGTGTTGGTCATAGGCTTCGGCGGCAAGCCATTTCTTGACGTCAGGGATTTTCCGGTCGGGGTCATAAAGCCCGCTTCCAAGCAGCTTTTCGGCGCTCGCCTCGCCCTTGGCGGCGTCAAGGATCGGTGCCGCAGGATTGAGCGCGCGGAGCCGGGCAACAATTCGTTGCCGCTGTGTCTCATCCACAATGTCGGTTTTGGTCAGCACGATGCGGTCGGCAACCGCGGCCTGCTTCACCGCCTCGAGATGCGCGTCGAACGTCGCCTCACCGGCGGCGGCATCCGCAACGGTTATGACGCCGTCCAGACGATAACGTAGGACGAGATAGGGATGCGACATTGCGGTATGCAGCACCGGCGCCGGATCGGCGAGGCCCGTGGTTTCGAGCAGCAGTCGTTTGAACGTGCAGCGCCGGTTGTCGAGGTCGCGTAGCAGCGTCTCCAGCGCGTCGACGAGGTCGCCGCGCATCGTGCAGCACAGGCAGCCCGATTGCAAAAGCACTATGTTGTCGCTGACGTATTCTACCAACAGGTGGTCGAGTCCGACCTCGCCGAATTCGTTAATGACGACTGCGGTCTCCGCGAGCGCCGGATCTTTCAGCAGCCGGTTGAGCAATGTGGTTTTGCCGGCGCCCAGGAAACCGGTGAGGACCGTGAACGGAATCGGCGCGGGCGGTTTCTTTCGCTCAGCGCGCGGCGTGGGCTCGCTCATTGCGTCGACGAGGTGACTTTCGGTTTGGACTGCTTTGCCGGCTTTGCCGTCTTGGCGGGCTTCGCGTTATCCGTCTTCGCGGCCTTTTCTGACGCCGCGCCCTTGGCGGGCTTCTCAGCGCCTTCCTTCTTGGCGGCAGTCTTCTTTTTATTTTTGGGTGCAGCGCTGGCGGTCTGCGAGATAGGATCCGGGCGATCAGCCGGGCCCGTGAATACCACTACTGGCGGCGTGGTTTCGACCGGCGGGCCAAGCACGAATTTGCCGTTGGCCGGCTTCAGACTCGATAACATGAAGGCCTGACCGTTTTCAGCCCCGCTATTTGCGGCGGTCGTCGACTCGTCCGGCTCCTCCTCGTTCTCCTCGGAAGGCGGTTTGCGGCGGTGTCCACCACACATTTCCTCGCGTAGATTGGGCGGCTGCGCATCGATCGGTGCCAACGCGTCGACCGTGCCGAGCGAGGGCGTCAGCCAGGACAGGCCCCCGCTGTTGAAGCCGCGCTCGAGGAGCTGCGCCGCCTTTTGCGCGCGCACGGCGCCGGACCAGGATCCAAGGATCACCGCGATCAACCGGCGGCCATTGCGTGTGGCGGAGGCGACGACGTTGTAGCCCGACGCGCAAATGAATCCGGTCTTCATGCCGTCTGCGCCCGGATAGCGATCGATGAGCGAATTGTAGTTCCGCATCACGCGGCTGCCGTAGCGGATCGACGAAATGTGCCAGTAGCTGTCGTACTCGGGAAATTCGCGGATGAGCGCGCGCGCCAGGATGCCGAGGTCGCGGGCGGAGGAGATGTGGTTTTCTGCAGGTAAGCCGTTCGGATTGACGAAATTGCTTTGCGACATGCCGAGCCGACGTGCGTTCGCATTCATGAGATCGGAAAAGCCTGCGATTGAACCGCCGACGCCTTCCGCAATCGCCACCGCAATGTCGTTTGCGGATTTCACCATCAGCATCTTCAGCGCGTTGTCGGCGGTGACAGTGGCGCCGACCTTAAAGCCCATCTTCGTCGGCTGTTGTGCGGCGGCATTGCGCGATATAGGGAGCAGAGTATTGAGCGATAGGCGACCCTCCTTCACCGCGCGCAGGGTGGTGTAGGCGGTCATCAGTTTTGTGACCGAAGCGGGATACCACGGATAGGTGGCGTTCTCGGCGTGAAGCACCTTGCCCGTCGACGCCTCGATCAAAAGCTGCGCTTCTGCGCGGGCGCGATCAACCGCGGCAAGCGCAAGCGCACCCACGGCGAGGCCGAGAATCACGATGCGACGGCGGTGGCTTGTGCGGGCAGTCATCGTTCGCGGTTCAGGGTCCTAAGGCCTCAGAAACGGAAAGTTCCATAGACAGCCGTGCTAGGCTATCTAAGCTTCGGATGCTAGGCAAAGCGCGTGAACCACAGCTGAATATAGCGAGAACAGCAAAGCCCGATGAAAACGACCAAAGTTCGGCAAAGGAGGCGTTAAATGACGGCCTGTATCGTCGGTTGGGCACACAGTCCATTCGGCAAGCTTGCCGGTGAAACGCTCGAAAGTCTGATCGTGAAAGTTGCGGGCGAGGCGCTGGCTGACGCCGGGATCGCCGCAAAAGACGTCGACGAGATCGTGCTCGGGCATTTCAACGCCGGGTTTTCCCCCCAGGATTTTACCGCCTCTCTGGTCCTGCAGGCCTCTAACGACCTGCGCTTCAAGCGCGCAACGCGTGTGGAGAACGCGTGCGCCACGGGTTCCGCTGCCGTGCATCAAGGAATTAGGACGATCGAGGCACGCGCCGCGCGCATCGTGCTTGTCGTCGGCGCCGAGCAAATGACGACAACGCCTGCGCCGGAGATTGGACGCAACCTGCTGAAGGCCTCGTATGTGCGCGAGGAGGCCGACATCGATGGGGGCTTTGCCGGGATTTTCGGCAAAATCGCGGGTCTCTATTTTCAGAAATGGGGTGATCAGTCCGACGCGCTGGCCATGATCGCCGCCAAGAATCACAAGAACGGCGTCGGCAATCCCTACGCGCAGATACGTAAGGATCTGGGCTATGACTTCTGCCGCACCGAAAGCGAGAAGAATCCGTTCGTGGCCGGCCCGTTGAAGCGTACCGACTGCTCGCTGGTTTCGGATGGCGCCGCGGCGATCGTGCTTGCTGATGTGGAGACCGCGCTCAAGCTCAAGAAGGCAGTCGCGTTCCGTGCCGCCGAGCACGTGCAGGATTTTTTGCCGATGTCGAAGCGCGACATTCTGAAGTTCGAAGGTTGTTCACAGGCCTGGCAGCGCGCGCTTGCGCAGTCGGGACTTCAACTGAGCGATTTGTCGTTCGTCGAGACCCACGACTGTTTCACTATCGCTGAGCTGATCGAATATGAAGCGATGGGTCTGACCGCCGAAGGGCAGGGGATGCGCGCGATCAAAGAAGGTTGGACTCAAAAAGACGGCAAGCTACCCGTGAACCCGTCCGGCGGCCTGAAGGCGAAAGGCCATCCGATCGGAGCGACGGGGGTTTCCATGCACGCACTGACGGCAATGCAGCTCACCGGTACCGCCGGCGACCTGCAGGTCAAGAACGCGCGGCTCGGCGGCATCTTCAATATGGGCGGGACGTCAGTCGCGAATTATGTGAGCGTTCTCGAGCGGATCAAATAGCGTTTTCCCGCAGGCGGCTAGTTGAACTTGCGCTCTTTCAGCGTCGGCAGAAACGACGAATCAAAAACGTCGTCCAGTTTCGGTTTCGCGGCCTTGAACTTGTAGACCATCGCAATCTGGTCGATGGCGCGCGCGAAGCGCTGCTCGTCGATGGTACCATAACCGTTCGCCTTGACCTCGGGCGTGACGATATTCTCGCGGATAGCCATCGTCAGGCGCTCGAGTTCGACGTTTTTCCTGGCGTCAGGGTTGCGCCGCAAGACGGAATCAATGGCCGTCGCCGGGTTCCTTACGGTCTCCCGAAGGCCGCGCATGAACGCATTGAGGAAGCCTCTCACCGCGTCCGGATGCTCAGCGGCGAATTTCGAGTTCACAATGATGGCGTTGCCGTAAAGCTCGACGCCGTAGTCGGCCATCAGGAGCACGGAGATGTCGCCGACCGGCACGCCCTTGTCCTTGAGATCGACGAAGGTCGTAAATGAGTAGCCGGTAATCGCGTCGATCTGCCCCGCCGCGAGCATGGGTTCGCGCACCGGGAAGCTTACGTTCTCAATCCTTACTTTTGACGGATCGATGCCGTTTACCTGCACGAAAATCGGCCACTGCGCGAAAGAACCGTCGGATGCCGGTGCGCCGAGTGTCTTTCCTTCCAGGTCTTTTGGCGCGACGATGCCCCGACTCTTTCGCCCGATCACCGCGAACGGAGGCCGATTGTAGAGCATGAATACAGCCTTCGCCGGCGTGCCCGGTTTGGCATCGCGGTATCTAATCAGAGTATTTATGTCGCCAAAGCCGATGTCGTATTCGCCCGATGCCACGCGCTCGACGGGCTCAATCGAGTTGGAGGCAGGATTTATCGTGACGTTGAGGCCTTCGGATTTGTAATAGCCTTTGTCGAGCGGATGTAGAAAAAGCGCGGCCGGCCCTTCAAAGCCGTAGTCGAGCGAGAATTTGACGATGGTCTCCCCGGCTGCGGCGCCGGGCGTCAACGTCGCGGCAATCAGCAGCGGCAACCACCCCCACCAACCGGTGTGGTGAGCCTTCATCGCGCACGTCCTTCTTCAACGGCCTGCGCCCGTCGCGCTCGTCTCGGCCGCGCCACAGCAAAGGACACGCCGCCGTAAAGGGCAATACGCGCACACATGTTTGGCAGCCAATTTGCGGCGTTATGACTAACACCGTTATTTACGCTTCTGGCCGGCGCAAATCTCCGGCACGATCAAGGCAGCTTTGCGATAGAATTGCCAGACGCTTTCGGGATTTGAATGATGGCGCCGGCAACTGCCAAAAGGCTCGCGCGCGACATTCCGCCGCTTCGGGCACCTTACGCACCGCCCGACGAGGCTATTGCGGCTGAATTACTGGTGTCGGCCACCCGTCCGGCCGATGCAGAAGCGCGCATCGACGCGCGCGCGAGGCGTCTCGTCGAGGCAATCCGGGCTCGTACGGGCGGTTTTGGCGCGGTTGAGGACTTTCTTCACGCCTATGCGCTCTCCACCAAGGAAGGTCTGGCCCTGATGGTGCTGGCCGAGGCGCTGCTGCGTGTGCCCGACGCGGAAACCGCCGACCGTCTGATCGAGGATAAGTTACAGGCGGGGGATTGGGCGCATCATGGCGCGCGTTCGGCGCCGCTGTTGGTATCGGCTTCGGCTTGGACACTCGGCCTCACAGTCAAGGTCATTCACCCCGGGGAAACCCCTGAAGGCATCGTCGATGCCCTGATCAAGCGACTTGGACTGCCGGCGGTGCGGGCGGCGACGCGCCAGGCCATGCGTCTACTGGGCTCGCATTTCGTGCTTGGACAAACAATCGAAGAAGCGCTCGGGCGCGCCAGCTCGCACCGAAAACTCCTTTATTCTTTCGACATGTTGGGCGAGGGGGCTCGCACCGGCTCCGACGCCAGACACTACCTTGATTCATATGCCCATGCGATCGAGGCTATCGGCAAGGCCGCAGGCGACGACACGCTCCCGCGGCGCCCCGGAATTTCCGTCAAGCTTTCGGCGCTGCATCCACGCTACGAGGCGCTGTCGCGCGATCGCGTGCTTGCCGAACTCGTGCCAGATTTGCTCGAGCTGGCACAGCTCGCAAAACGTTACGAGCTCAATTTCACAATCGACGCCGAAGAGGCAGATCGGCTTGAGCTGTCGCTCGACGTAATCACCGCGACATTGCGCGATGCCTCACTGGCCGGATGGGATGGTTTCGGTCTGGCGGTACAGGCCTATCAGAAGCGCGCCGAGCCGCTGATCGACTGGATTGCCGCCGCCGCAGAAAGCCTGAACCGGCGGTTGATGGTCCGACTCGTCAAGGGTGCCTATTGGGACACCGAGGTGAAGCGCGCGCAGGAGCGCGGTCTTCCCGACTACCCGGTGTTTACGCGCAAGGCGATGACCGACCTTTGCTATCTCGACTGCGTACGCAAGTTGCTTGCGGCGCGGCCACAGCTTTACCCGCAATTTGCGACCCACAATGCATTGACCGTCGCCTGTGTGATCGAAGATGCCGGCGGCACCGGTGGTTATGAGTTCCAGCGACTGCACGGCATGGGTGAGGCGCTTTACGAAGCGCTGCTCGCCGAATTGCCGGATCTGAGCTGTCGTGTCTATGCCCCAGTGGGCGGACACGCCGATCTGCTCGCCTATCTGGTACGCCGGCTGCTGGAAAACGGGGCCAATTCCTCGTTTGTGTCCGTCGCGGCCGACCCTTCAGTGCCAGTCGAAACCATCCTGCGGCGGCCGCAAAGCTGGATCGGTGACGCGTCGCATGCGCGGCATTCGCATATTCCATTGCCGCGCGACCTGTTCGGCGCGTCGCGGCGGAATTCAACCGGTGTTGAATTTGGCGACAGCGCTGCACTTGAGGCGCTGGTTGCCGAAGTCCGGTCGGCCCCGAAAATTGCCGACTCAAAATCATTGATCGACGGTTCGGCAGTGACCGGACGTGAACGTGCGGTCAACTCTCCTATTGATGGTGCTGTCATCGGCACCGTGCAGGAAGGCGACGAGGCTCTGGTTGCCACTGCGATGGCATCTGCACAGGCTGCTTTCCCGGCGTGGAGTTCCACTCCTGTCGCCGAGCGTGCCGCCGCGCTCGAACGCGCCGGCGACCTGATTGAGCAGAATCGCGGCCGCTTGATCGCGCTGCTACAAAGCGAAGCGGGCAAGACGATCGACGATTGCATTTCCGAGGTGCGCGAGGCGGTCGATTATTGCCGGTTCTATGCGCAAGACGCGCGCCATGTGTTTGCGCCGCGGGTCTTGCCCGGTCCGACCGGCGAATCCAACGAGTTGCGCATGAGGGCGCGCGGGGTGTTCGTCTGCATCAGCCCGTGGAATTTCCCGCTGGCAATTTTCACGGGGCAGGTCGCCGCAGCGCTCGCTGCCGGTAACGCCGTCGTGGCGAAGCCGGCCGAGCAGACGCCGCTTGTGGCCTTCGAGGTTACCGGGCTGTTGCATCGCGCTGGCATCCCAGCCGGCGCGCTCAACCTCGTTCCGGGTGACGGAAAAACCGGTGCGCTTCTCGTTGCCGATAACCGCGTTGCAGGCGTTGCCTTTACGGGTTCGACCGAGGTGGCGCGTAGCATCAACCGCACGTTGGCGGCCAAGGACGGGCCTATTGTGCCACTGATCGCCGAAACCGGGGGCGTCAACGCCATGATCGTTGATGCGACGGCGCTGCCCGAACAGGTCACGGACGACGTGATCGCGTCGGCATTCCGCTCGGCGGGCCAGCGCTGCTCTGCATTGCGGTTGCTGTGCGTGCAGGAGGACGTCGCCGACCGTGTGCTCGATATGGTCGTCGGGGCCGCGCGTGAACTCAGGCTGGGAGATCCGCGCAACCTCGCCACGCATGTCGGTCCCGTCATTGACGACGATGCCAAGCGCAAGCTCGACCGCTGGATTGCCATGATGGATTCGCGCGGCGCGGTTCTGTTTCGTCTGGAAGCAAACCCTCCGGCAGGCGGCACCTACGTTGCCCCGACGATCATCGAGCTCGACGACGCGCGCGAGCTCGAGGAAGAAGTATTCGGACCGGTTCTTCATCTCGTGCGCTGGCGGTCAAGCGAACTCGACCGGCTGCTCGACGATATTGCCGCCAACAACACCGCGCTGACTCTCGGCATCCATTCTCGCATCGAGACGGTCGTCACGCACGTTGCTGCGCGCATGCCGCACGGCAACATCTATGTGAATCGAAACATGATCGGGGCGGTGGTCGGCTCCCAGCCATTCGGCGGGAGTCATTTGTCCGGGACTGGGCCGAAAGCCGGGGGCCCGAACTATCTGCGACGGTTTGCTCTCGAACAGGTCGTTACGGTGAACACGGCGGCGTCAGGGGGCAATGCGACGCTCCTGTCGGAGGAAGAATAATTATAAGGTCAAGGCATGCCGGGCCGCGTGAATGGCCCGTTCAAGGTAAAATTGCCTCCCTTTGGACCCATTTCCCCGCTTAATCCTTCGATTACCGTGGCGGAAGGCCAGGCCGCAACCAGCGGCGGCTGTCACATGCGTTAACCGGTTTCGCGTGCGGTTCGGGTATTCTGGCGTGTATGACTGATTCGATTGCCAGGCTTTATGACGCCGTGATCGCGGCGCGCGGCGCGGACCCGGCGAAATCGCGGACCGCTCGGCTGCTGCGCGCGGGTCGCGCGAAGATGGCGAAGAAGCTCGCCGAAGAGGCGGTCGAGGTCGTCATTGACGCCATGCACGGACAGCCGGAAGCCGTGGTCATGGAAAGCGCGGATCTGGTCTACAATCTCGTGGTGCTTTGGGTCCACGCCGGTGTACGTCCAGAGGATGTCTGGGCCGAAATGCGCCGCCGCGAGTTGATGTTCGGCATTGCAGAAAAAGTGCCAAAAGATTTGGTTCGGGCGGCGTCGCGGCGTAAAGTCGTCTCGTTGGAGACCAGGCGCGTCCGCAAGCGCCGTTGATCCGTCACAATTCTCCCTACGAGTGGACTGATGACTGTTGAGGCCGCCGAGCCGCGATCCCTGCTGCGCCGTCTTTATGACTGGTGCCTGGCAGCGGCCCATAAACCGCATGCGATGTGGCTTATGGGCGCGGTTTCTTTTGCCGAAAGCTCATTCTTCCCGGTTCCGCCTGACGTGATGCTTATCCCGATGGCCTTGGCGCGGCCCGAGCGTGCCTACGTAATGGCGATTTGGTGCATGGTGACGTCGGTGGCTGGTGGCATTCTCGGCTACGCCATCGGCGCGTTGCTCTATGATTCCATCGGGCTTTGGCTGATCCAGCTCTATGGCTATGGCGACAAGGTCGAGGCCTTTCGCGAAGCGTATGCGCAGTGGGGTGCCTGGATCATTCTTTTGAAAGGTCTGACCCCGATCCCCTACAAGATTGTCACTATCACGTCCGGATTTGCCGGTTACAACCTCGGGCTATTCATTCTTTTTTCGATTATTACGCGGGGCGCGCGCTTCTTCGTGCTGGCGTTTCTGCTCCACCGCTACGGCGAGAGTGCGCGCCACATCATTGAAAAGCGTTTGGGCCTATGGGTGCTGCTCGGCGCCATAGTTATCGTCATCGGCCTTGTAGGCGCGGTATACTTGTTTTGACGGCACCGGGTTCCTCATTTTCGCCACCGAAAGTGGGTAATCGATTGCCGTTGGGCTGATTGATCTCCGGTTTTGCCGGCCATGGGCACCAAGCAGGCTTTGAATTTTCGTCGAACTGGTCTGGCGGGCCGGTCTGCGCTCGGCTGGTCGTCCGCGGCCATCCTGGTACTGACGTCAGCATTGGCATTTGCGCAGGACGTGGCGCCTCCCGCTGACAAGCCGCAAGAGGACACAGGGTTTTTCGGGGCAGTCGGTCGCTGGTTCTCGCAGCAGTCCGCCAACGTGAACTCGACATTCAAAGACGCGCGCCAGAAGGTTGAAGGGTTCAGCCAGGACGCGGGCGCCGCCGCGAAGTCAACCGTCGAAGGCGCCAAGGATGCGGCCGGAGCAGTCGCGCGTATTCCCAACGTGCGGACTGTGAGCGGCCACGAAAAATGTCAGGTCGCGCCGAACGGAGCGCCCGACTGTGTTGCCGCGGCGAACGCCATCTGCAAGACGAAAGGTTTTGATTCAGGGCGTAGCCTCGACATGACGACAGCCGAGATCTGTCCCCCCAAAGTCTGGATGGCAGGACGATCGACCGGCCCCGAATGTCGAACGGAAACTTTTGTATCGCGGGCAGTCTGTCAGTGAGCGTCACCGTCTGATCGGCGGCTGCTTGTACTGAGACCGTGTTTATGTTTCCGTCGCATGCTAGCGACGGGGCGTCCCTTGAATCTCCATGCGAAACTTCTTGAGCGTGAGACGGCCGGTCGACCGGTGACGGTCGCCGTAATCGGCGCCGGAAAATTCGGAACGATGTTCCTTTCGCAGGCGCGCCTCACGCAAGGAATGCACGCTGTCGCGGTTGCTGATCTCGACGTCGGTCGGGCACGGAGTCAGTTGAAAACCGCGGGCTGGCCGGACGAAACCTATGCCGCTCCTTCACTGGCAGATGCACATAAGAAGCGGACGACGTTCGTCACCGACGACGCCGAAGCCCTCATCGCCGATCCGCGGATCGAGGTGATCATCGAGGCAACCGGCGTGCCCGGCGCTGGCATCCATCATGCACTCAAGGCAATTGCCAACGGCAAGCACATCGTCATGGTCAACGTCGAGGCCGATGCGGTTGCTGGCCCCTTGCTCGCGCGCCGCGCGAAAGCCGCGGGCGTTGTTTATTCGCTTGCTTGGGGCGATCAGCCGGCGCTGATCTGCGAGCACGTCGATTGGGCGCGTGCTGCAGGCTTCAAGGTCATCTGCGCGGGCAAGGGCACGCGCTACGAGCCGCACTATCACAAGTCCAACCCCGACAACGTCTGGGACATCCTCGACAAATATCTGAACATCTCGGATCGCAAGTCGATCAATCCGAAGATGTTCAATTCATTCGTGGACGGAACCAAATCGGGCATCGAAATGACGGCGGTGTGCAACGCCACTGGATTGGTGCCGCAGTCGAACGGGCTTGGCTTTCCTCCGGCGACGCGTTTCGAGCTCGCCGAAATCTGCAAACCCAAGAGCGATGGCGGCACCCTGGAAAAAGCCGGTGTCACCGAAGTGACGTCGTCGGTCTATCGCGATGGTCGCGACGTGCCGCATCATCTTGCGCTCGGTACGTATGTTGTCTTTGAAGGCGACACCGAGTACGCGCGGCGCTGCTTCAAGGAATACGCAATGCTGCCGGACAGGACCGGCAAATACGCGGCCCTTTACCGGCCGATCCACATGATCGGGCTTGAGCTCGGCATTTCCGTCGCAAGCGCGGCGTTACGCAATGAGGCGACCGGCGCGCCGAATGGATTCCGTTCGGATGTGGTGGCGACCGCCAAACGTGCCTTGAAGGCGGGCGAGATGCTCGACGGTGAGGGCGGCTTCTGCGTCTGGGGCAGGCAGATGCCGGCCGACGTGTCGCTTGAGCGCGAGTTGCTGCCGCTCGGACTAGCGCACGACGTGAAGCTCAAGCGCGACATTGCCGAGGGCCAGGCGCTCCGATGGTCGGACGTTGCCTACGATCCGAACGATCCGGCGGTGAAGATCCGGCGTGAAATGGAAGCCGCGTTCGGCCGGCGCAATGTCGGCGTCGAGCCTGTTGGCTAGCGCCTACGTAGAATCCCCTAAACGAGAAATTGATCAACATCAAACTTCACCAGCCGAAGTGGGGTGATCCTTCATTGATAGGAGAACCGCCATGAACGCGACCTTGCTCACTGCCGATCGCAATACCCACATCAAGATTGTTGCTATGGGCCTCTCGGCAGCATTCATGATCGCCTTGACGGCGCTGCTTGCGCATTAAGACCGCCCTTCAGCTGAGCTCGATAGTGCCGTCCACTTTATGAGTGAGATTGATCTTGCCGATGGTGAGCACCATCTGCGCATTGATCGTTTCGTTGCCCTTCAATCGACCATCGGCCACTGCCGCACGGATTGCTTTTTCGATCTCTTGTTGTGACGTCACACCCACGACCTTGAGAAACTTGCGAAGGGACATGTTGAGAGCTTCTTCGTTCATCTCAGGCACTCCTTGAAAAGCCGGATTCGGGACCGATCTTACGGCGCGCAGGGCACACTTACCAACCCGGCCGCCGTCAGATGCAGGACACGCGTTTTTGTTTGGCTGTGCTGCGACTTGACGCTATAGCTATGCTCCCAAAAGCCGGTGTGGCGGAATTGGCAGACGCGCACGACTCAAAATCGTGTTCCCAAAAGGAGTGTCGGTTCGACCCCGACCACCGGCACCATCCAGGTTATCGACGGCCATGACCAACGATATCGCTGCGCACATGGACGGCTATTTGGCTATCGCCA
>Ga0255312_1000134_pt1 | contig 12153 bp, 11 predicted proteins | sample EtOH5_T0_E5_meta_FD_202081 | JGI IMG/M metagenome (GOLD analysis project Ga0255312, IMG submission 202081) | Sandy soil microbial communities from University of British Columbia, Vancouver, Canada - EtOH5_T0_E5 | ecosystem: Engineered > Artificial ecosystem > Sand microcosm > Unclassified ...
CAGCTCGATTTCTTCACCCTGAAGGAGAGGATCGGGCAGCTGGAGCGCTCCGGCCGCCCGGCCGACGAGGCGCGGGCCGGGCTCTGGCACAAGATCTCGGGGCCGCTTTCGACGCTGCTGATGCCGCTCCTGGCCGCGGTCGCCGCGTTCGGCCTCGCCCGCTCGGGCCAGGTGCTGCTGCGCGCGACGGTCGGCATGGCGCTCGGTTTTGCCTATTTCGTCGCCGACAATTTCAGCCTGGCGATGGGCAATGTCGGCGCCTACCCGCCGATGCTCGCCGCGTGGGCGCCGTTCATCCTGTTCCTGCTGATCGGCGAGACGGTTCTCATCCGCTCTGAAGAGTGACTCAGCGGCTCCAGTTGCTCCGCGCCAGCCGCATCACCAGGGGCGACAGGCCGCGATGGCTCGAGCGGTGATAGATGGAGGTGGAATCGAGCTCGCCGCACAGCCGGCGGTGGGCTTCGCCGAGCGCGTGATAGGGCAAGCCGGGGAGCAGGTGGTGCAGTGCGTGGTAACGCAGGCCGACCGGTGCCCATAGTGCCGGCAGCGCCGCCGGCGGCGGCACGTTAACGCTGTCGAGATATTGGGCGGTGACGCTCATCGGGTCGCCGTCATTCTCCCACAAATGCGCGACCAGCGTCCGCACCTGGTTGGCCAGCATCACGCCGGCGGCGACGCCGATGAATATGGCGAAGGCGCGCAACGGAATGACGCCGGTCCAGACCATCGCCAGCAAGGCGATCGCCCAAGCGCTCGTGGCGGCTTCCTGCCAGCGCCACTGGCGCGCGAGCTCGCCGTCAGCGGGTTTGCGGCGGAACGCCGGGTTGATCTGCAGCCCCGAATAGCGGGCGACGACCACTGCGCGAAGCCGCGGCGACAGCAGCGACAGCGGCGTCAGCACGGCGAACCGGAACAGCAAGGCGACCGGGGCCAGCAGCGACGCGACCAAGAACAGGGGCAGGGTCCAGGGCTTCATCAGTGCCAGCGGCAAATATTCGGGGTCGTTGGCGGTGCCGTAATAGGTCTTGGCGTGGTGCTGGTTGTGGACCCCTTCGTACATGAACGAGGGCACGAGCAGGGGCACGCCGATCAACAGGTTCCACACCAGGCGAAAGCCGCGGATCGCGCCCTGCTTGATGTGGGTCAGCTCGTGAATGAAGCTGCCGGCGCGGTAGAGGGCGAGCACGGCGACGAGGCCGGCGGCGACGGCCAGCAACGGCGAAGGCACCAGCATCGCGCTGAAAAGCGCGACATAACCGATCAGCGCCGAAGCGATCAGGTCAGTCCAATAGATTGCCGCGCGAGGCACGTTGAGATCGCGCGTCAGATTGGCCGCGGCGCGCAACATTGCTTTGTCGTCCGCCACGCGCCGTTGCGCGGGACGCCCGATCGCGTCGCCAGCGCCGCCAGCGCTTCGCTCAAGGATTACCATGTCGCTCATAAGTGTCTGTCTGCGCCTTTCGGATTGGACCGAGATAGTGGCGCCATCATGGCGCTGCAATGAACCTCGGGTTGCCGGCTGGCGCGATGGCCCGCGACGCGCTAGCCGGTCGCGATGCCGATTCCGCCTCCGCTGACCGTTCGCCCCGTCGCCTCCAAGGCCGACCGCCGCGCCTTCGTCGACTTCGCGTGGGACGTCTACAAGGACGATCCCGCGTGGGTGCCGCCGCTCAAGGACGAAGTCCACGGCCTGATCGATCCCAGGAAGAACCCGTGGTTCGGGCATGGACACGCGCAACTGTGGCTGGCCGAGCGCGACGGGCATGTCGTGGGCCGCATCAGCGCCCAGGTCGACGAGCTGGTCCAGACCCACATGACGCCCGGCACCGGTCAGTGGGGGATGTTCGAAGCGCTCGACGGGGAAGCGGCGGCGGCGCTGATCGCGACCGCGGAGGATTGGCTGCGCGGCGAGGGCATGACCAGCGCGCTCGGGCCGATCAGCATCTCCATCTGGGACGAGCCGGGCCTTGAGATCGAAGGCTTCGGCGAGCCGCCGACGGTGATGATGGGGCACCATCGTCCGGAGTATCGCAACTGGATCGAGGCGGCGGGCTACGCCAAGGCCAAGGACCTGCTCACTTACGAGGTCGATATCGCCAATTGGTCGGATCCGCTGACCGACCGCCTGGTTTCAGCCGGCGAGAGAAATCCGCGGATCCGCATCCGGAGCGTCGACAAATCGCGGTTCGATAGTGAGGCGCGGGTCATCCTCAACCTGTTGAACGATGCCTGGTCGGCCAATTGGGGGTTCGTCCCGCTGACCGAGGCCGAGATCGCCTACGCCGGCAAGAAATTGAAACCGATCATCTACGAGGACCTCGTCCGCATCGCCGAGCTCGACGGCGAAGCGGTCGCCTTCATGCTGACCCTGCCCGACATCAACGAACTTATCGCCGACCTCGACGGCCGGCTGTTCCCGTTCGGTTGGGCGAAGCTGCTGTGGCGCTTGCGCAAGCCGCGGACCCGGCGGGTGCGGGTGCCGCTGATGGGGGTCGCCAAGACGCTCCACCACAGCCGCCTCGCGACCCAGCTCGCCTTCATGCTGATCGAATATACCCGCCGCGCCGCGGTCGCCAATTACGGCGTCACCCACGGCGAATTCGGCTGGATCCTCGAGGACAACAAGGGGATGGTGTCGATCGCCCAGCTTCCGGGAGCCGAGGTCAACCACGTCTACCGGATTTACGAAAAAGCGCTTTAGACCGCTGCCTTAAGCCAGCTCGACCCAGGTCGGCGCGTGGTCGCTGGCCTTTTCCTGGTCGCGGGCCCATTTATCGACGCCGGCACCGCGCAGGCGGTCGGCGGCCTCGGGCGAGCACAGCAAATGGTCGATCCGAAACCCGGCGTCGCGCTGCCAACAGCCGGCCGTGTAGTCCCAGAAAGTGTAGAGCCGCTCTTCGCTCGGGTGCAGCGCGCGGAGCGCATCGGTCCAGCCCTGGTGGACGATCTTCCGGTAGGCGCTGCGGGTCTCGGGCTGCAGCAGCGCATCGTGCGCCGTGGCTTTGACCGAAAACACGTCGCGGTCTTCTGGCACCACGTTCCAGTCGCCGGCAAGGACGGTCGGCCGCTCGTCGGCGAGCAGCTCGCGGGCATGGCTGCCCAGCCGCTCCATCCACTTCAATTTATAGTCGAATTTCTCGGTCCCGACCGGATTGCCGTTGGGCAGATACAGCGACGCGACAACGATGTCCGCGACCTCGGCCTCGATGTAGCGGCTGTGGGTATCGTCGGGATCGCCAGGGAGGCCGACGCGGCGCAGCTCGGGGGTGTCACCGCGGGCGAGGATCGCGACGCCGTTGAAGCCCTTCTGGCCGTGCCAGACAGCGCCATAGCCGGCCGCCTCGATGTCGGCGATCGGCAGCGATTCGTCGGCGCATTTCAATTCCTGCAGGCAAACCACGTCGGGCTTCTCGCGCTCAAGCCATTCGAGCAGCCTCGGCAGGCGCGCCCGGATTCCATTGAGATTGAAAGTGGCGAGCCTCACTTCAGACGGAGAAGCTCGAGCCGCAGCCACAGCCCGAGGCCGCGTTGGGGTTGGTCACCTTGAACGCCGCCCCGCCGAGATCCTCGACGAAGTCGACCGCCGAGCCCCGCACCAGATCGAGGCTGACCGGATCGACAACCAGCTTGACCCCGCCCGTCTCTGCGATCGTGTCGTCCGCTTCCGCGGCCTCCGCGAGCTCGAACTTGTAAGTGAACCCGGCGCAGCCGCCACCGTCGACCGCGAGGCGGAGGATCGCCGGCTTCGACTGGCGCGCGGCAATCGTAGCCACGCGCTTGGCGGCGCTGTCGGTCAGGAAGATGTCGGCTTCGCTCACTGGAGCGAGATAGGGACGAGACGCCCCAGCGGCAACCTTAGCGCTTGCCGCCGTTCGGGCCGCCAAGCGCGATCTGCTCCATCGGAGCGTTATTGCCGCCGCGCTGCATCGCGACCAGATAGTCGGTCGCCTTCATGAACGGCACCGGGTTCACCGGGCGGCCGTCGATGCGGACTTCGTAATGCAGATGGCAGCCGGTCGAACGGCCGGTCGAGCCCATGCGGCCGATCTGCTGGCCGCGGACGATGTGATCGCCGGCATGCACGAGGATCGCCGACATGTGGCCGTAGCGCGTGGCAATGCCACGTCCGTGGTCGAGCTCGACGAGGTTGCCGTAGCCGCCCGAATTCCAGCCGGCGCGCATCACCGTGCCGTCGGCCGTCGCGTAAATTGGCGTGCCGGCGGGACCCGCAAGGTCGATCCCCGGGTGCATCGCGGCGCCCGCGTGGAACGGATCCGAGCGAACCCCGAAGCCGCTGGTGAAGGCCGCGGTCCTGACAGGCTTCTCGGAAGGAATCGCGATTGCGCCGTCCTGAAGCGTGTCGAGCTTCTTCCAGCTCGAGAACAATTGCTTGAACGTCGGATCCGCCTTGCCGACGGCCTCGAACGGACCGCCGACCGCGGCGACGCGCGACGGCGTCAGCCCGAGCTTCTTCAGCTCGGCGGCGGTGGTCTGGTAACGGACGTCCAGCGCCCGGGCGATCAGTGCCGCCTGTGCGAGCTGGGCATTTTCGACGCGAGCGAGTGGACCGGCAGTGGTGGCACGGCCGCCGGCCGCCGCGGCTGCGACCGCCGCCTCATCGACATTCTGACCGGTGAGAATCGCCTCGATCAAGGCCTGGCGCTGCTCGATCTTGCGAGCCCGGGCCTCGGTCGCATCGCTCAGCGACAGCGCCTGCGGACCCGACACGACCATGCGGGTCGCGGCGAAGCCGGACCAGCCGACGAGGATCATCATGAGGACGAAAAAGAAAGCCTGGACGGGAGCGGAAAGGCGGAAGCGGCGCAGCTTGGTGCCGTCATGGATGAAGAGGTCGCGATCCCTGAAGAATGAGAATGAGGATGTCGCGGCCAGAACTTGAGCCATGTTGTCTTCGCTCCAAATCAATCGCGAGCGCGCAAAAGCACGTTCGTTTTTCCACCGATTAGAGGAGCTCCCCAGCCCCACTGCCGACACGAGGTTTTGCCCACCCCGTGCTGCGAGACCGAACCTGACCAGCCCGGGTTAACGATTTCAACCATATGTTCCGCTTGTCGGGATGAACCGTCCGCTCCCTGCGGTGAACCGTTCGAATCGCCCCAAATCCGGGAGTAATTTCGCACCCGAATTCGTTCCCAGTCGCACGAAGGCGTGATTCTTTCACGCCGTCTCCGAGGGTCATTCGTGCTTGTCATTCGCCCGTCATGCCCTAGGGCTGGCGGCGGGCCACGCCGTCCCAACGCGGCGCGTGCTCTCTGTGAGGAGAGTGAATTGACCGACCAACCTGCCGCTGGCGTGGCCATGCGCCGGCCCAAACCCCCCTCCCTTCCTGCGCGTCCCCATTTTTCTTCGGGACCGTGCGCCAAGCCGCCCGGCTGGTCGCCGGAGTTGCTCGACACGCGCTCGCTCGGCCGCTCGCACCGCTCGGCGCTGGGCAAGGCTCGGTTGCAGGAGGCGATCGAGCGCACCCACGCCCTGCTCGGCCTTCCCGACGGTTACCAGCTCGGGATCGTCCCCGCGTCCGACACCGGGGCGATGGAACTCGCATTATGGTCGCTGCTTGGCCCGCGGCCGGTGACGATGCTTGCCTGGGACAGCTTCGGCGCCGGCTGGGTGAACGACGTCGTCAAGCAGCTCAAGCTCGACGCCAAGGTGCGTACCGCCGACTACGGCCGGATCACGGAACTCGGCGGCATCGATCCCGCAAACGATATCGTGTTCACCTGGAACGGCACTACCAGCGGCGTGCGCGTTCCCGACGCCGACTGGATCGCGGCCGATCGCGCCGGCCTCACGATCTGCGACGCGACATCGGCTGCATTCGCCCAGGCCATCGACTGGCCGAAGATCGATGTCGGCACGTTCAGCTGGCAAAAGGCGCTCGGCGGCGAGGCCGGCCACGGCATGCTGGTGCTGTCGCCGCGCGCCGCCCAGCGGCTCGAACGCGAGCCGGCGCCGCGGCCGCTGCCGAAGATCTTCCGCCTGACCAAGAGCGGCGAGCTGATCGACGGCGTCTTCAAGGGCGAAACGATCAACACGCCGTCGATGCTGGCGGTCGAGGACTGGCTGTTCGCGCTCGGCTGGGCCGAACGAACCGGCGGCCTCGCCGCGCTCATTGCCCGCGCCGACGCCAACGCCGCCGCGCTCGACCGCTGGGTGCAGCAAGCGGAATGGATCGAGCAACTCGCGGTTGACCCGGCGATTCGCTCCAACACCTCGGTGTGCCTGCAGTTCGCCGACCGCTCCGACGCCGCGGCCAACGCGGCGCGGCAGAAGGGAATCGTAAAATTGCTCGAGGCGGAGCAAGCGGCGTTCGACGTCGGCGCCTATCGCGACGCTCCCTCAGGGCTTCGGGTGTGGTGCGGCGCGACGGTCGATACCGCCGACATTGAAACCCTTGGCCCATGGCTCGATTGGGCGTGGGAGGAGACCCGATGAGCGACGTCCGAGTGCTGATCGCCGACGCGATGGACCCGCGCGCTGCCGCCATTTTCCGCGACCGCGGCATCGCGGTCGATGAGAACACTGGCCTTTCTCCCGACGAGCTTGGCGCCATCGTCGGCGGCTATGACGGGCTCGCAGTGAGGAGCTCGACGCGGGTCACGGCGGCGATCCTCGATGCCGCCATGCCGCGCCTCAAGGTGATCGGCCGCGCCGGCATCGGTGTCGACACCATCGACGTTCCCGCCGCCTCGGCGCGCGGCATCGTGGTCATGAACACGCCGTTCGGCAACTCGATCACCACCGCCGAGCACGCGATCGCGATGCTGTTCGCGCTGGCCCGCGAAATCCCCGCCGCCGACGCCTCGACCCAGGCCGGGCGGTGGGAGAAGAACCGCTTCATGGGGATCGAGCTGTCGGGCAAGACGCTGGGGCTGATCGGCTGCGGCAACATAGGCTCGATCGTCGCCGACCGCGCCCAGGGCCTGAAGATGAAAGTCGTCGCCTACGACCCGTTCCTCACCCCCGAGCGAGCGGTCGAGCTGGGGGTCGAAAAGGTCGAGCTCGACGACTTGCTGCGCCGCGCCGACTTCATTTCCCTGCACACGCCGCTGACCGACCAGACCCGCGGAATCCTCAGCCACGAGGCGCTCGCCAAGACCAAGAAGGGCGTGCGGATCGTCAATTGCGCGCGCGGCGGGCTGATCGACGAGGCGGCATTGAAAGAAGGACTCGTGCACGGCCAGATCGGTGGCGCGGCGCTCGACGTATTCTCCGAAGAACCGGCCAAGAACAATGACTTGTTCGGAACTCCGGGCCTGATCTGCACGCCGCACCTGGGCGCTTCGACCAGCGAGGCGCAGGTCAATGTGGCGATCCAGATCGCCGAGCAGATGGCGGACTACTTGCTGCTCGGCGGGATCACCAACGCGGTCAACATGCCGTCGCTGTCGGCCGAGGAAGCGCCCCGCCTGAGGCCCTACATGGCATTGGCGGAGAAGCTGGGCCGGCTGGTCGGGCAGATCGTCGGCACCGAGGTGCGCTCGATCGACGTCGAGGTCGAGGGCGCCGCCGCCGAGCTCAACATCAAGCCGATCACCGGCGCGGTGCTGGCCGGGCTGATGGGCACCTATTCGGACACCGTCAACATGGTCAACGCGCCGTACCTGGCGCGCGAGCGCGGCCTCGACGTGCGCGAGATCCGCCACGAGCGCGAGGGCGACTATCACACATTGCTCGCGGTCACGGTCGGCACGGACGCCGGGGGATCAAGGGTCAAGCGGCGGGTCGCGGGGACGCTGTTCGGCAACCGCGCGGCCCGGCTGGTCGATATCTTCGGCGTCCCGGTCGAGGCCGAGCTGGCCGGCCAGATGATCTACATCGTCAACACCGACGAGCCCGGCTTCATCGGCGCCTTGGGGACGGCGCTGGGCGCGGCGCACGTCAACATCGCTACCTTCAACCTCGGCCGCCGCGAGACCGGCGGCGAAGCGGTCGCTTTGGTCTCGGTCGACGACCCGATTACGCCCAAGCTGGCCAAGGACTTGTGCAACCTCCCCGGCGTCCGCGACGTCGTCCCGCTGAGCTTTTGACTCAATGTCCGCTTTCGACTCAAGTCGAACTCCGAACGGCCGGCGGACTGCCGCGACCCCCCGTTTTCCGTTTACCGCCTACCTGTGCGCCGGAGGCATTTTGTTGTGTCGACAGGTCACCTGCGGATTGAACTCCGCAAACATGCCGATTGGATTACGGCGATAGGACCACACGTGCAATTCGTAGTGCGGCTCGAAATTATGGGCTTCGTCGATCTTGGTGGTGGGATCATCCTTGAGCAGGACATAGCGCACGCCGTGGAACGTCGGCGGCTTCCTATGTCCCGCTGCGCGCCATGCCGCCTCGAAAACCAGATTCTCCACGGCAACGAGCCTCAATGACCCGTTGGGCTGAGGCTCGTACACCAGCATCGATGGCTTTCTGAAATCGGTGTAGGTGCCGGTCCCCCTCACGCGACCGGGGGCTGGGGGACCGATACCGAGCAAGTCCTTGCGGACGTAGTGGAGGCCCATCGCACCTTGCGAGGCGGGATAGCCAAGCATTGCGGCCGTCGTGCACTTGCCATCGGTCGTATACCCTTCGGCGATCGCGACCTTGACGTCACGATACTTTGCCGCCGCAGCTTTGACCGCTCTCAAGCTGGGCTCGGGTGCAGCGGAAACAGGCGCCGAACCAAACGCCAGCCACGCGCCAGCCGCAGCCGCAAGTGCCTTTCGCAGTGATACCATCTCGTCACTCCTTCGCGCTCAAACTCCCTGTCTGATCATTGCACCGGGTTCTCGCTCATCTTCGGGCAGCTCGTCACGCCCGGCGCGTGGAGATGGTCTTCGTGGACGGTGTAGCCCATCGCGAGGAGCCGCTCGAGCTGCGCATGATCCTTTGGGATCGGCAGCATCAACGACTGCTTCTGGGGCGCATTGCTGGGCAGAGTCGCTGCCGTGGCCTGCCGCGGTGCGGGGCGGGTTTCAGGCTGCTTCTGCTGTGAGCAGGCGGCGAGCATCACGAGCGCAACGGCGAGCTTTTTCATCACTATGGCTTTCGAACTGAAGTGCAGAATGATGGAATGTTTGACCCGCGGCAAATGTCGGGGAGGAAACCGCTGGCGCGCCAGTATGATGCAAGCCCCAACCGCTCCACGAGCGCGGCAAATTGAGGACTGAAGCGCGCGGCGGCGAGATTGGGCTCGAACAGCACATCGGAAACGGCCGGACCGCGCTCCCGGATCAGAGCGCCGGCAGCTTTGAGCGCAACGTCATTGGCTTTCAGTGCTGCAAGTGCGGCAATGATGAGGCGGTCGTTGCGGCGCGGATCTGCGGCGAGCACGGTCAACTCGGCAACCGCGCCCGCGGTCGCGGCGCCGCTTTTCGACTGCAATGCTTCGAACGTGTGCAACAGGGCTTCTCGCTCAGCATCAAGAAGATGCAGCTCAGGGGCCTGGAGCAACTGGGCCGCATCGCCATAGCGACCGGTCCATAATGCAGACTTTACCTGCAAAATACGGACGATCTCCGCGTCCGGCCAAACGCTGAGCATGTTGGAAATGATCTGACTGGCTTCCTTGTGCCGGCCGACGAGACCGAGCGCTTGCGCGAGGCGCACATTGCTCATCGGCGCCAACGGCATCATCGCCCGCGCGCGGTCATATTGATCGACCGCTTCTTCACTGCGGCCGACGGATGTCAGGAAGTCGCCATACGCCTGGCGCTCGCAGCCGCATTCGGTCGGACGTACACTAATCGCCTTTTTTAGCAGCGCCTCGCGGTCGGCGAATCGGTTGCTGGGCAGCAACCCGGCTTGTGCCATGTAACCTTCCGGATTTTTAGTATCGAGGCGGATGGATTTCGCGGCGGCCGCCCAACCTTCGCGACCAACATTACGGGCGTCGACGTGACCTGCCCGGTGACTCACCGGCACGGCCGATAAAGCCAAAGCGGACCATGCAAACGAGAAATCCGGAAGGGCGGCAGTGACCCGGCGAGCCGCGTCGAGGATCCGGTCCTCATCGGGTGAACCGCCCCAATATTCGTTGCACCAGTCGACATAGAGCGAGAGCCCCCGGTCGCTCATCGGCTTGCGGTAGGCGGATGCGCCCCAAATTCCGCAGCGGACGACTTGGGTGGCGGCGACCGCGACCTGTCGCGGCGCCAGCGCGTCACCAAGAGCGCGGTCAAAAGCGTGAGACCAAACCAGGCCGCCACTGCGCGCGTCGCGGAGATTGACAGTGAAGCGCAGTGCGTCGTGTGTATTCTGTATGCTTCCGTCGAGCAGGAACGGGGCCGCGCGATCCTTGCCGGTAACCAGCGATATTTCATGCTCGGAGCCGAAGGCAGAGAGGATCTCCTCGTTCATCGTTTGCGGAAGCTGATTCGGTACGCTCGAGGATAGGATGGCGAATGCGCCCAACGCCACTTTCGGGGTGACGGCTGCGGATGCTGGTCCGGAAGAGAGCCGGAAGAACATCCCCGCGGCCAACAGCAACAGGAACGTGCCGATCGCCAGTTCGACGTGCCGGCGATGGATCGGCCGGCGAGCGGGAGGCGCTACTCGCCCGGGTTCGGGTTTGGCCTCTCCCGCTCGGGCGCCGAGGGCGGCTTTCAAAGGCCCAAGGAGTTTCGAGTCCGGCCGGCCAGACCAGCCGGACAGGTCGATCGTATGATATTGCCGGAAGCCTAGTGGCGGATGGGAGCCATCAAGGGTGACCGGCACAAGTCGGCCGCTGTCCCGTCCGGTCGCTGCCTCGTCACGTACCCAGACCGACCGGACCGAATCCTTGGTCCAAAGGACGACTACCGCATCGGCACTGTCCAGGGCTTTCTCGATTACGTTCGCGTATTCGTGGCCGCCGGGAATTTGCTCATCCCACCACAGAACATGGCCGTCGCGTTCGAGTGCCATCGCGAGCGACCGCACCCGGGCGCCATCTTCGCGGGCATAGCTCAGGAAGACGCTGGCCATGGCCATCACCCCGTTGAGGCGCAGTCTGCGCCGATCCGCGTTGTCCTGCAAGTATCGGAAATGTCCGCTTTCAGCCCATTGCGGGCATTCCGAGCCGGCTATGCAAGTGACCCGTGGACATGCTCGACCTAGTAGCCCTGACGGGCCTGGAGTGGGTCCACGATAAGTAGAGGACAGATACGGCCGTTTGGCGGCGTGGCTCGTCTGCATCGCCCTCACCGCAGCGCTGGTCGGTGTTCTCGTCGCCGTCCTGGTCGCCATTTTGCAGCCTCGCTGAGAGGTCCGCTTGCCACCCATGGCCGACATTGAATGCGCCACTTCTTCGAGTCCGGGCTGTGGTGCCGCTGCGCTTCTAAAAGGCGGATTTGGCTGGAACATTTCGGCGCGCTGCACGTCCGGCGAATGATGGCCAAGAGCGCCAAGATTTCGGGCGATCGGCCGCGGTCGACGGCGGCGCTGTTCGGCCATCCCATCCACCCGATGCTGGTGCCGTTCCCGATCGCCTGCTTCATCGGCGCCTTGCTGACCGACATCACCTACGCCCGGTCGGCCAACATCATGTGGGCCAATTTCTCGATCTGGCTGATCACCGCCGGGCTGGTGATGGCGGCGCTGGCCGCGACCGCGGGGCTGACCGACTATTTCGGCGATGCGCGCATCCGGCGCGCGCCGCCGGCATTGCCGCACATGCTGATCAACATCACCGTCGTCGTGATCGAGCTGTTTAACGCCTTCGTCCACAGCCGCGACGGCTGGACCTCGGTGGTGCCGACCGGCCTCACTCTGTCGATCGTCTCGGTCCTGCTGCTGGCGGTCAGCGGATGGCTCGGCGGCAGCCTGGTCTTCAAATACGGCGTCGGGACGCCGCCGTGACACGGGCCTGGCAGTGCTGGCTGGCCCTCGCGGCTGCCGCGCTGGCCGGCTGCAACGACGGCGGCGGCAACTTCGATACGCGGAGCCAGATCGGCCCCAACCCCAAGCTGCCGGCGCCGCACCAATATCTGATCCCGCCGATCCACATCGCCACGGTCATCGGCTGGGCTCCGGGCGAGCATCCGATCGCGCCGCCCGGGCTCAATGTGCAGGCGCTGGCCGGCGACCTCCAGCATCCGCGCAACCTGATGGTGCTGCCCAACGGCGACATTTTGGTCGTCGAGTCCCAGGGGCCCAACCTCGACCCGGTGA
>Ga0255312_1000136_pt1 | contig 12101 bp, 6 predicted proteins | sample EtOH5_T0_E5_meta_FD_202081 | JGI IMG/M metagenome (GOLD analysis project Ga0255312, IMG submission 202081) | Sandy soil microbial communities from University of British Columbia, Vancouver, Canada - EtOH5_T0_E5 | ecosystem: Engineered > Artificial ecosystem > Sand microcosm > Unclassified ...
AGCCGCTGCCCTACCACGCCATGGGCCGCTATCCCTATCCGGCGGAACGAAGCTATCCCGCAACCGGGCCCTATCTGGACTACCAGCTCCACTACAACGCGCGGGGAGAATCAGGGAAGAGCGTGCGTGGCTACCGCTTCCTGTTCAGGAAGCCCCAGCAGCCGCGCCAGCAGTAAACACTGCACACTATTGTGAATTCTCATCTCGACCGAACCCGAGGAAGGCCCCGACTCGTCGGGGTCGCACTGAGGGCGAGCGGAGGAACCTGCTTTTCTCGCGCCTCTAGTAGTTCTGCTCAACAAAGCCCGTCAGGGCTTCCGGCCCGGCTTGGAAGGAACCGCGGGCATGGCAGCCGCGCCGAACTTCCGGCTGGCTACGATCCCGCGTCCTTCCTGCACTGTGACCGTCTGCCCTGCGGCGACGTTGGTCACGTACTCGACCTCGCCGCTCGGCCAGGCCACTTCGATCTGGTCTGCCTGCACGCGCTGCCCCAGCCCGATGGTCAGTACCAGTTCGCTCTGGGAGAGGTAACTGGAGCCGCTGCGCAGCGTGAGCCACCACCGCTCGGGCCCGGCGATCACCCGGAGTCGCGCCCCGATGCCGTCGCGATTCGAGCGCACGCCAGCCAGCTTGATCCGCAAGCTGTGGTTCGTGCCGCCATCGTTGCGAAACAGCAGCGCCGGGCCGCCGTTGGTGGTGACCAGCAGGTCGAGGTCGCCGTCATTGTCGATGTCGGCGTAGGCCACGCCCCGGGCCACGCGTGCTTGCCCAAACCCAACGCCGACCGAGGACGTGACCTCGGCGAACTTTCCCTTCCCCAGATTGCGGAACAAATGGGGCGGTTGCGCGTACTTCACGCGTTTCTGGATGCGCTCGATCTCGGGCTCGATGTGCCCGTTGACCGCGAGCAGGTCGAGCCAGCCGTCCAGGTCGTAGTCGTAGAAGACGCAGCCGAAGCCCAGCGTGAGCAGGCTGGCGCGGCCCACCTCGGAACGCGGCGCCTCGTCCACGAACAACCCGTTGCCCTCGTTGTGGTAGAGCGCCATCATCTGGTTGGCAAAGTTGCTGATGAGGATGCTGGGCCGCCCGGAGCGGTCGTAGTCGGCGGCGTCCACGCCCATGCCGGCGCGCGCGATGCCCTCCTCGCTGAAGGCCACGCCCGCGGCCACTCCCTTTTCGCTGAACGTGCCGTTGCGGTTGTTGCGATAGAGCTTGTTGGGCTGGGTGTCGTTGGCCAGCAGCAGATCGGGCCAGCCGTCGCCGTCGTAATCGAAGACCGCGATCCCCAGGCTCTTGGAGGTGGGATCGAGCATCCCGGCCTTGCGGGTGGCGTCCTCGAACTTGCCGTTGCCCAGGCTGTGCCACAGCCGCGCGGACGCGCCCTTGTACGATTCCGGCGTGCAATACGACTTGCGTGTGCCGTCGAGCGTGCAGAAGATGTCCGTCGCCGGCGACCATTGCACGTAGTTGGCCACTACCAGGTCGAGCCGCCCATCCCGGTCGTAGTCCACCCAGGCCGCGCTGGTGCTGAACTCCTCGACGCCCCCGAGCCCCGCCGCTTTGGTCACATCGGCAAAGCTCTTCTTCCCCGTGTTATGGAACAGACGGCTCTGCCCCATGGCGGTGATGAAGAGGTCATCGTAGCCGTCGTTGTCGTAGTCCCCGACGGCGACGCCCATGCCGTACAGGCTCACCGCCAGGCCGGCCGCCGCGGTCACATCGGTGAAGGTCCCGTTGCGATTGTTGCGGTAGAGCTTGAGGGTAGATGCGCGCCGCGCATGCCCGGCAAAGTCCTGCCCGTTCACCAGCAGGATGTCCTGCCAGCCATCGTTGTCGTAATCCAGGAACGCAGCGCCGGGGCCCAGCGTCTCCGGCAGGTACTTCTTGCCGAAGGCGCCCGTGTTGTGCGCGAAGCGGAGACCCGCCGCTTGCGTGATGTCGCGGAACTGGACGCCTGCCGGCGCCTGCGCAGGAAGGTTTCCCGGCAGCAGAGAAAGCAGGAACAAGAGGGTGACAGAAAACCGGAGCGTGGCCATCAGCGGGTCATCCCGGGGTGCTTGAGGTTGGTCTTCTTCGACTGCGCCACAGCAGGCGGCTTGGGAGCGGGCGCGAGCGCCACCGACTGATGCTCATGGATGGCCTGGCGCTCGTTGTTATCCTCGGGATGGCTGCGCCGGTACGCGCCGGTGAGCGCCTGCGACGACTCATCCGCTTTGAAGCGCAGGTAGCGCTTCTCGTGCTCCTCGGCCTTGGCTGCCTGGCCCAGCCCGTTGTAGCAGAGCATCAGGTTGTAATGCGCCTGCAGGTCCTCGGGATCGATGGCCAGCACGGCCTCCAGTTCGCGCACCGCATCGGCATACTTGCGCTCGAGGAACAGCGTGCGCCCCAGGTCGTTGCGCGCCACCCGGTCGCGGGGATACTGCGCCAGCACCTGCCGCAGGTGGGTGATGGCTGGGTCATACTCGCCATCGGCGCGCAGCGCCTTGGCGTAGAAGAAGTGCGCGCGCGCCAGGTCGGGCTTCAGCGCCAGCGCCTTCTCCAGCACCGCGCGAGCGCCTTTCGTATCGCCCTCCTGCACCCGCACCCGCCCGATGTTCACCCAGCCATCGGGATTCGCCGGTGCGACCTCGGTGGCGCGCTGGAATGCCGCCTCCGCGCCCTTCAAGTCGCCCTGCAGGAGCAGCCCGATGCCGTAGTCGTTCCAGCGCTCCCAGTCTTTCGCGTCGAGGACCGGTTGCAGCGCCCGTGGCGGCGCGCCGCGCGGCGCCACCGGCAGCGTGACCTCGTCCTCCGCCAGGGTAACGATCGGCAGGTCGGGCGCGTACTTCAGCTTGCCGGAAACCTTGCTGGTATCGCCGGCGAAGAGGAACTGCCGGTCATCGTAATCGGCCGTATGGGTCGCGCCCTTCTGCTCGGGATCGGGGACGCCGGCGTAGGCGAAGTGCGTGTTCCACCACGCGAACTTCCGGTAGTGCAGCCGCGCCTTCAGCGTAACCCGCCCGGAGGCGTTCTGCGGGACCTTGAGCCGATAGTGGACCGTATCCGCGGCCCCCGGCGGGATGAGCCGGACGTACACCAGCGCCCGCGTGGCCCATGCGTTGCGCTTGTTGATGGGATTCCCCTTGGCATCCACCATCAGCGAGCGGTAGAAGTGCGCGCCCTTCTCCACCGGACCCTTGCCGTCGTCTTCCACCTTCCCGCTCCAGAAGAGGACCTTGCCTTGCTCGTCGAGCGCTTGCAGCTCCAGCCAGACGTCGAAGGCGTCCACGGTACCGCCGGGGAAGAAGTGGCCGACCTTGCGCGTGCGCACCACCACGTCCACGCGCACGCTCTCCCCGGGCCGCAAGGCGGGCAGCGCGCGATTGAGCGGCGCGATGATGGGAACCGCCTCGCCTGCCGGAGCCCCGGGGATCGTCATCTCGGCTTCCTCGCCCACGGCGAAAGCGGTGGACATCTCGTGCCGGGCTTCGCCTCCCTGCCGCGTTCCCGGCTGCGCCTCGGCCAGAGCGAAGATGTCTACGCTGACGATCTTGTCCTTCAGGAACTTCTCCACCACCTCGAGTTGCTTCCAGTCCTGGTTGGCAAAGGGCAGCGCGGTGTTGGCGCCGGGGAAGCGGTGGGAGTGCACCTTGCCGGCCACGTTGGCGTCGTCCTGGGAATCCACCAGGGGCATGTGGCAGTCCGCGCACTTCTGCGGCTTGGGCGGATAGTAGAACGAGCGCGCGCCCTGGCCGGACACCCCGCTGGCCTGCCAGTTGTCGTAGTCATTGAAGCCGCGCACCCAGCGATAGTTGTTCACCGGGACGTCCAGGTGCACCTTGTGGCAGGTGGAGCAGAACTCCGCCGTCTGCTGCCGCATGAACGGCTTCAGGAAGGTGCGGCGGTGGGGCTCCGGATTCAGGCGGATGGCGAAATCATGCAGCTTCTGGATCACCGGGTTCTCGCTGGCCGCCAGCTCGTGCAGCTCGGGATACTCGACGACGTAGTCCCCCTGTCCCATGCTGCTCTTCACCTTCACCATGGAGTGGCACATCATGCAGCCCATGCCGGCGTGCGACTCCGGCCGGTCCACGATCTCCTGGATGGGACGGTCCATCAGCCCGCTGAACAATACCGCGGGGTCGTGGCAGCCGCCGCACCACTTGGAGGGTTTCGTCCCCACCACGTCCTGCATGTACTCGATGCTCTTGCGATACCACTGGTTGTTGAACGAGGAGAAGTGGTGCGCCGAGCTGAACCACTGCTGATACACATCCTTGTGGCAGCGCTCGCAGGCGTCCGACTTCATGAAGAACTCCGGCGGGATCTTCTTGCCGTCCGTGGTCTGCGCCGAGCTGGGGAAGAACGGCCCGGCGGCCCCGTCGCCCTCGCCGTCCATGCTGAGCGGCGGCATCTTCGGGTTCTGGATCCTGTAAGCGTTCTGCCAGGGCGTTGTGCGCAGGTAGTACGCGCCCGCCGACAGAGCAACCGTGCTCAGCGTGACGGCCGCCACCCCGGCGGAGAGGCTCAGCCACCGGCGGCGCGACATCCATCCCACCAGCAGCAGAATGACCCCCGCCAGCATCAGGCCGATGTGGCCGTACAGCCACGGCAGTCGCGGTTTCGAGGTCCCGATGAAGATCAGCAGAATCCCCAGCAGCGTTCCCGCGGCGGTCAGCATCCAGCCCGCCCGCTCCGGCGCGCCGAGTTGGCTCCAGCGGCGCTTCAGAAAGGGCGCCAGGATGAGTGCCAAGGCGATGCCCAGCGCCACATGCAGCAGGTCGGCGCCGATGTAGAAAATCGTCGGGCTCGGCCAGGCGTAGAGGTACGCTCCGGAGAGCACCAACAGCAACAGGAGTCGGGAGGCGGCTCGGTTCATTGCCGTTTCTGAACAAGAATCTGCGGGGCTCATCCTTCGCAGAACACGCGCTGGCTCCTCTCCCCCCACAGGAGAAAAGCTCGGCCTACCGAAAGATTCCAAAGACTTTAGCCAGCGGGCCGAAGAGGGGCAATAACATGAAACTACTAGAGGCCTACTTCCCGGGGCTCTTCTTGCTTTCCGGCTCCTCGACGCGGTAGTAACGCCGCGCCGCGACGCCTTCCATGCTGCTGACCGCGCCGCTCGGCCAGCGAATCTCTACCTTCTCCACCTTCTCCGCCGCCCCCAGCCCGACCAGCAGCCTGGGGTCGCCGGCGGCGAGGTAGCTGGCCCCGCCTACTTTCTCCCGCACCTGGCGGCGGCCGCCCGCCGTCACCGTCACCACGGCGCCCACGGCGTCCTTGCCGCTCGCCCGGCCCACCAGCTCGAAGCCGATCCAGGCGTTGCGGTTCCCGCCTTCGTTGCGCAGCAGGGCTGGCGGGCCGCCGTTCTGGACGATCAGGAAGTCCTCGTCACCGTCATTATCGAAGTCGCCCATGGCCAGCCCGCGCCCGTGGAACTGCCGGGTGAACACCTCGCCGTGCTGCGCTCCCACTTCCTCGAAGCGGCCCTCCGAGTTCTCCAGCAGGAAGGGTCGCTCGGCCGGGGTCACTCCCTCGCGCACGGCGTTGATGTTGTCCATGGGATGGCCATTGAGCACGAGGATGTCCAGGTCGCCGTCATTGTCGTAATCCACAAAACGCGTGCCGAAGCCGCTGAACAGTTGGGCCACCGCGCCCAACCGGGCCTGGACCGTGATGTCCTCAAAGGTTTCGTCGCCGTTGTTGTGGAAGAGGTTGTTGGATTCGAAGTCGATGTTGGTCACGAACAGCTCCGGCCGGCCGTCTCCGTCCACGTCCGCGGCGTCGGTCCCCATGCCGGAAGCCGGCTTGCCGGAGCTGCCATAGGCCACCTCCGCCAGCAGGCCCGTCTCCGTGAAGGTCCCGTTGCCGTTGTTGCGGAAGAGGAAGTTCCTCTCGGTATCGTTGGCCACGTACAGGTCCAGCCAGCCGTCGTGGTTGTAGTCGAAGGCCACGACGCCCAGCGCCTTCCCTTCCACCGCCACCCCCGCGGCCTTGGTGACGTCGGTAAAGGTCCCGTCGCCGTTGTTGCGAAACAGACGGCTGGAAATGGACTTGAACTTCGTGGGATGGCAGTAAGCCCGCATCCCCGGCTTGCGCTCCCCGCAGTACGCTTCCTTGTCGTAGTCCCAATCCAGATAGCGCTCGGCGAACAGGTCCGGCAGCCCGTCGTGGTTGTAGTCGAAGAACACGGCGCTGCTGCCCCAGCCGGAAGAGGACACTCCAGCCTTCTCCGTGACGTCAGTGAACGTCCCGTTGCCGTTGTTGTGATAGAGGGTGTTGCGGGGAAACCCGGTCACGTAGAGGTCGGGAGCGCCGTCGTTGTCATAGTCGCCCACCGCCACCCCGGTGCCATACTCCTGCATGCGGATGCCGGCGGCCTGCGTGACGTCCTCGAACTTTCCCTCCGCAGTCTGCCGGTAGAGCGCATGCCGGCCCGGGACGCACCCGCTCCTCGAGAACTTGTGACAACCGCTGTTGACCAGGAAGATGTCCAGCCTTCCGTCGCGGTCGTAGTCCAGGAAGGCGCCGCCGCCGCCCATGGTCTCGATCAGGTATTTCTCCGGCGTAGCGCCGTTGACGTGCTGCCAGTGGATCCCCAGCGCCTGGGCGACGTCGGTGAAGACGATGCCGCCGCTCCCGGCCGGGGACTGCGCCGCCGCCGCGCCGGCGACCCCCAGGCAGCCCAGCCAGAGCAGCAGCGCCCGCGGCCCCTGCCAGGGAGCCTGGGTCGCACCGGATCGGGATGCGAGCATCGGGCCCATTCCCTGCCTCACCGCATTCCGGGAGGAGGCGGAGGCAGGGCGGACGGCTGACCCATGCCTGCCGGTTGCGCCGGTTCCTCCGAGCCCGCCTCGCCCATGCGCCGCTTGCGCAACCGGTCCAAGGTGAGTTGCAGGGACGCCGCCTGCTGGGTCAGCGCCTCCAGCTTCTTGAACTCCGCCAGTTCGGCCTGGGCCTTCTCCTCCTGTTTGGTCCGCGAGTACAGAAGAAACAACTGATAGCGGGCCTGCGGGTGTTCGGGGCTCAGCTCCTTCACGCGTTGCATCTCGCGCATCGCGGGCTCGTACTGTCGCTGCTTGGCGTAGCAGCGCCCCAGGTCGAAGTGCGCCTCCACGTGGCTGGGCGCCAGGGCCAGGGCCTTCCGAAGGTACGGCTCGGCATCGGCGAAACGTCCCTGCTCCACCGCGATGTATCCCAGGTTGGCCAGCGCCTCCACGTGCTCCGGCGTGACCGCGATCTGGCGCTCGAAATACTTCTGCGCCTCATCCAGCTTGGTCTGCGCCCGGTAACTGTACCCGATCAGGTAGTGGATGTTGGGGATCTGGGGATCCAGCTGCGCCGCCCGCTCGTAGGCCTGGGCGGAAGTCAACAACCGGCTCACCCGGAACAGCGCGTTGCCCAGGCCCACGAAGAAGGTGGCCTGGCTGGGGTCCAGTTCCGTCGCCCGCTGGTACTCCCGCGCCGCGCCTTCCCACACGCTCATCTGGGCATACTCCCAGCCCAGCATGTAGTGATGCAGGGCGTTCTCCGGCTCCCGTTCGACGGCGTGCCGGAACTCGATGATCGCGTTCTCGTGATCGCCCAGCTTGGAAGCGATCACCCCCAGCCGGACGTGGATGTCCGCGGGCTTCGGATTCAGGTCGGCGACGCGCGCAAAGGCCTGCTCCGCATCCTTCCAACGTTCCAGCGTCACGTACGCGACTCCCAGGTTGAACAGAACCTCGGGATCGTTCGGCCGCAGGGCATCGACCTGCTGGAAAACCTGAGCGGCACGTTCGTACTGGCGGTTCTCCCCCAGGGCCAGCGCCAGGTTGAACAACAGGCGAGAATCCCGGGCGCTGGTACGTGTAAGCTCGTCGGCCGCGCGCAGTCCTTCCGGGCTTCGTCCGGCGCGCAAAGCGGCGAAGACGAATTGCACCATCGCGACCTGCCGGTCCGTGCCCTCGGAGTATCGCCCCGAGGCCCCGAAATGGTCGGCCGCCTCGGAGAATCGGCCCTGGGCCATCAGCACTTCCGCCAGCAGGTAATGGGCGCGGCCGCTCCGGGCATCGCCGCTCAAGGCGGCTTCCAACTCGCTGCGGGCTTCCTCCAGCCGCTTCTGGGGCAAGAGCAGGTTCGCCAGATTGATGTGCGCCCGGACCGAACCCGGTTGCAGCCGCAGGGCGGCGCGGAACTCTGTCTCCGCCTCCACGGGACGTTGCAGAAGGCTGTAAACCGCCCCCAGCAGGTTGTGGGCCTCGGAGGATTGCGGAGCCTGTTCTACCGCGCGCCGGGCGTAGGGCTCCGCCTCCTGTGGCTTGCCGCGCGCCAGGAGCGACTCCGCCGTGCGCAGCGCCGTCTGCGCCCCGGAGGCGGGCGCCCTTTGCGCCGTGGCCGCAATCCCGCTCCCGCCCACGCCGGCGGCCACCAGCAGCCACCACGCGCTCGCCTTGAGCCAGCGCCCTCTCATTTCTTCCCTTCCTCCACTACGCCCTTTCCTTCGACCACGGTCAGGATGCGATCCACGCCCGGCACGCTCACGGACTCCCGCAGTCCGCTGGGCCAGCGAATCTCCAGCTTGTCCACCTTGGCGGCCGGCCCCAGCCCGAAATGCAGGCGCAGGTCCGAGCTGGAGGAGTAGCTGCCGCCGCTGATCACGTCTCCGCGCTGGCGGACGCCTGCCGCCGTGAGGTAGGCCGTGGCCCCGATGGCGTCGCGCGGGCTCTTGGCGCCTCCCACCAGCCGCAGCGTCACCCAGTGGTTCTCATTCTTCAGCGCGTTGCGCAGCAGGGTGGGCGCGCCCTCCAGGTTGTTGACCACCACATCGATCTGGCCGCGGTTGAAGAGGTCGCCCAAGGCGGCGCCCCGGCCGGTGATCACGACGGCCAGGCCGCTGCCGGTTGCCGGAGGCGTCACTTCGAAGCGCTTGCCGTTGAGGTTGTGGAAGAGCAAGGGCCGCTGCGCCCATGAGGTTCCCCAGTCCACCTGGTCCACCTGCCGGTAGGCGTGGCCGTTCACCACCACCAGGTCCAGCAATCCGTCGTTGTCGTAGTCGAGGAAGCCGGTGCCCCAGCCCAGGAATGGAATGGTCACTTCTGCGACTCCCGCCTGAGACGATACATCCGAAAAGTTCCCGTCGCCTTCGTTCTCGTAGAGGGTGTAGTAGTCATCGGCGAAGTTGCTCACGTAGAGGTCCACCCGGCCGTCGCGGTTGTAGTCCCCAGTCCCGATCCCCATGGAGGCCTGTTCTCTTCCCGACCCGCTCAAGGCGAAGCCGGAGGCGTAGCTCAGGTCCTCGAAGGTCCCGTCGCCCTTGTTGCGATAGAGGTAGTTGGGGACGGAATCGTTGGCCACCAGCAGGTCCGGCCGGCCGTCGTCATCTACGTCCACGAAGACTGCGGCGAGGCCGTAATACTTCTCCGGGTCTGACACTCCCGCCTTCTCCGAGACCTCGGTGAACGTCCCGTCGCCGTTGTTGTGGAACAGGTGGTCGCCTTCACCCTTCAAACCGCGCGGCCCGCAAGGCGTCCTCAGACCCCGGTACTCACAATAGTTCCTTCCGATCGGGTTCCCGGCCGATTCCGGCGGATTGTCGATGTCGAATGCGACGTACCCGGCCACGAACAGGTCGAGCCGGCCGTCGCCGTCATAGTCCCCGAAGGTGGGTGCGGCGGACCAGCCTCCTACCGTCACCCCGGCCTGCTCCGCCACGTCGGTGAAGGTGCCGTCGCCATGGTTGCGGTAGAGCCGGTTCTTGCCCCAGTTGGCCACATACAGGTCGGGCCAGCCGTCGTTGTTGTAGTCGCCCACGGCCACGCCGAAGCCCCAACGCTCATTCGCGACCCCGGCCTTGGCGGTCACGTCGGTGAACGTCCCATCCTGATTGTTGTGGAAGAGCGCCGCTCGCGGCGCCGGCGCCTTCCCCCGTACCGCGTCGTAGGTGGAACCGTTCAGCAGGTAGATGTCCACCCAGCCATCGTTGTCGTAGTCCAGCAGCGCCACCCCGGAGCCCGGGAGTTCCAGGATCTGACTTTTCTCAGCAGTCCCGGAAACATGCTGGAAGGAGGCCAGACCCGAAGACGTGGTGGCGTCGGTGAACACGACGGGAGCCCCGTCCACAAATCCCCCGGCAGTGATGGGGCGTGACTGCGCGTCCTTCACCGGCGCATACACGCCGCCGGTCGAGACCCCGGAGGGGGCGGGTTTTCCCGCCGGAGGAGGTTGCTGCGCGCTCGCCGGCTGCATCGCTGTTGCGAAGAAGAAGATCAGGGCGAGAGATGTTTTTCCTCCCGAGCGTGCCTTCACCGCGGCGCCTCGCTGTCTTCCTTCTGCTCCTGCTGCTTCAGCCTCTCTGCCGTCTGGCTTTCCATGCTCGCCTCTTCCAGCTTCCCGGCGCGCCGCAAGGCTTCGGCCAGCAGGCGGTGGCCGTTCGCGCTCTTCGGGGCCATCCCAACCGCCTCCCGCAACAAGGAGACGCCCTCGTCCGACTGGCCGCGCTCCGACAAGATCCTCCCCAGGGCGAGGGTCGCTTCCGCGTTTTCGGGATCAGCCTCCCGCGCCCGCCGCAGGTACGGGATCGCCTCCTCTTGTCTTCCCCGGGACGCCAGCACCACTCCCAGCAGGGCCTGGCCTTCGGCGGATTCCGGCCGCAGGGCCAGGGCGCGCCGCGCCTCCGCTTCCGCCTCCGCCCGCTGCGCGTTGTGCAGGGCCAATGCGTAGAAGTAGGCGATGGAGAAGGAGCCCGGGTTCGCCTGGCTCAAGGGGCCCAGGATCTGGATGGCTTCCTGCCAGTTCCCCGCCTGGGCCAGCGCCAGCCCCAGGCTGCGTCGCGCGGCGTCGAGCTTCGGATCGGCCTGCAGGGCCCGCCGAAAGCGGTCCATGGCAACCTCCAGGTTGCCGGAGTCTGCCTGAATCAGGCCCTCCTCGTACCACAGGCGGGCGTCCCCGTTGGGGAGGAGCAGACGCAGCACCCGCAGGTCGATCGCGGCCAGGTCCAGTTCGTGGCGCTGCAGGTGGGCGGTCAGAAGGTCGATGCGCACGTCCACGTCGTCCGGGGAGCGGCTGGCCGCGCGTTCCAGGCAGGCGATGGCCTCCGAGAGGTCGCCGCCCTTCATCAGCAGCAGGTGACCGGCGTAGGCGTTGGCCGCGATGTGATTGGGGTTGAGCGCCAGGGCGGAACGTGCCGCCTCCAGGGCCTCCGGCAGGCGGCGCTGTTGCATGAGGGCATAGGCCAGGTCGGCGCGATAGTCGGGCGACTGGGGAGCGAGCGCCGCCGCGCGCTTCAGATCCGCCACCGCTTCGTCCACTTTTCCCAGCCGCAAGCGCGCTACGCCCCGGTCATCCAGCGCCTTGGCGTCGTTGGGATGGGTCCGCAGGCGGGCCGTGGCCGCCCGCTCCTCGCGCTCGCGCTGCGCCTGGGGTGGGGTGAAGCGCTCCTGGTGGGAGCGCTCCTTCTCCTGAGAAAAAGAGGGCAGGGCCCCGGCGAGCAGGAGCAGCGCCAGGAGCCTGCCGGTTCTCCGATGTGTACCGCGGCCAAACCCCATCCGGAAGTCCTGCCCACTCGCGCCCGTTGGCGGAAGCCACCGGGCTCGAATCTCACAATCTAACATAGTGGATACAGGGCGGTTGCTTCCCGTTCTTCCGTCGCGCCCCTGCCGCAGAAACAAAACGGCCCTCCCTTTGCGGGAGGGCCGGAAGGCGCAGCCTTGGCGGAGGCTACCAGGTGTAGCGCACTCCGAACTGGATCTGCCGCGGGTCGTGCGCCGACTTGATCTTGCCGAAGTCGGAGTTGGGGTTGAAGCCGTCCACGCTCAGCGTGCTGATGGGGTTGTAGTAGTTGGCGCGGTTGCTCAGGTTGTAGAACTCCGCTCGCAGGCTCAGCATGCGGTTCTCCCCGCCCACCGGGAAGCCTTTCTGAATGGCCAGGTTGAAGCTCATGAGGTTGGGCCCGGTGAACTGATTCCGCCGGCTGTCCCCGATGCAGGGCGTGCCGGCTGCCGGCAGGAACGGGCTGATAAAGGGGAAAGCGGTTCCCGTGCACGGCGCCGAGTTTAGGGGCAGCCCCAGATTGGCGGGGCTGATGGCCGCGTTGGGATTGCCGTTGTCCTGGCTCACCGGACCCAGGATGTTCGCCCGCTCCG
>Ga0255312_1000137_pt1 | contig 12087 bp, 9 predicted proteins | sample EtOH5_T0_E5_meta_FD_202081 | JGI IMG/M metagenome (GOLD analysis project Ga0255312, IMG submission 202081) | Sandy soil microbial communities from University of British Columbia, Vancouver, Canada - EtOH5_T0_E5 | ecosystem: Engineered > Artificial ecosystem > Sand microcosm > Unclassified ...
CTGTTCGCCCACATCGTGCTGGCCGACGAGATCAACCGCGCGCCGGCCAAGGTGCAGTCGGCGCTGCTCGAGGCCATGCAGGAGCACCAGGTCACCATCGGCGGTACGACCTATCCGCTGCCCGAGCCTTTCCTGGTGCTGGCGACGCAGAACCCGATCGAGCAGGAAGGCACCTACCCGTTGCCCGAGGCGCAGCTCGACCGCTTCCTGCTCAAGGTCAGGGTGGATTATCCCTCCCGGCTGGAGGAGCGCGAGGTGCTGCTGCGGATGAGCAGCGGCGAGCCGATCCCGGTGGAACGGGTGCTGGAGCCCAAGGCGATCCTCGCCGCGCGGAAGAGCATCGCCGCGGTGCACCTGGACCAGCGGCTGGTGGATTACATCATCGACCTGGTGCGCGCGACGCGGGAACCGGCGGCGGTGGGGCTGAGCGCGCTGGCGCCCCTCATCGCGTTCGGCGCGTCGCCGCGCGCCTCGATCGCGCTGGCGCAGTCCGCGCGGGCCTACGCCTACCTGCAGGGGCGCGAGTTCGTGGTGCCGGAAGACGTGCGCTCGCTGGCCCCCGACGTGCTGCGCCACCGGCTGGTGCTCACCTTCGAGGCCGAAGCCGAGGACGTCACGGCCGACGACATCGTGACGCAGCTGCTGGGCGCCATGAAAGCCCCCTAAGGCGGTCAGTGAGGACGGTGGGACGGTGAGGTCAAACCACCCGACCGCACCGACCGCACCGACCTCACCGTCCCCACCGTCCGGCCTATGAGCGTTCCTCCGGAACTCCTGAAACAAGTGAAGGGCATCGCGCTGCGCACCCGCGGCGTGGTGGATTCGCTGTTCTCGGGAGAATTCCGCTCGGTATTCCGGGGCCAGGGGATGGAATTCGCGGAGGTGCGCGCCTACGAGGCGGGCGACGACTTCCGCGCGATCGACTGGAACGTCTCGGCGCGGCTGGGCGCCCCCTACGTCAAGACCTTTACGGAGGAGCGCGAGCTCACCCTGCTGCTGGTGGTGGACCAGTCGGCCTCGACCCGGGTGGGTATGCCGGTCACCAAGGCGGCGCGCTCGGTGGAAATCGCGGCGGTGCTGGCGCTGGCGGGGGCGCGGGAGCAGGACCGGGTCGGTGCGCTGCTGTTCAGCGACCAGGTCGAGCACGTGGTTCCCCCCGCCAAGGGGCGGCGCCACGCGCTCCGCCTGATCCGCGATCTGCTCGCCTTCGCCAGCACGCGGCGCGGCACCAACCTGCTGCAGGCGATCCACTACGCCTCCAAGGTGCTGGGGCACCGCAGCGTGGTGGTGATCCTCTCCGATTTCCTCGCCGAAGGCTGGGACAAGGCGCTGCGCGAGCTGAGCAGCCGGCACCAGGTCATCGCGATCACCGTCGACGATCCCCGCGAAGCCGCGCCACCCGCGGCCGGCTGGGTCGAGATGGAGGATGCCGAGAACGGCCGCCGCGCGCTGGTGAATACCGGCAGCGCGCGGGCCCGGGCCCGCTGGCAGGCCGCGGTCCGGGAGCGCCGCACCCGGCGGGCGGAGCGGCTGCGCGCCGCGAGCGTGGAGCACATCCCGCTCGACCTGGACACCGATTATGGCCTGGTGCTGCGGCGGGCCTTCGCGCCGCGGCGGCGCCGCAACTCGGCGCGACGGCGATGAGCGCCCTGCTGGCGCTGCTGCTGCTGGCGCAGGGACGCACCGCCGACCGCCGCCCCGCGCCGGTCGAGCGCGAGGCCACCGTGGGCGACACGGTGTGGATCGAGCGCGTGGTGGGTGAGATCGGCGCGGCGATCCTGCGTCCGCAGGTCTGGCAGCTGGGCAGCCTGGGCGAGCAGCTGGGCCCCGCCGAGGTGGTGCAGGGCGCGCGGGGCGCAGTGGTGCGCTACGCGCTGGTGCTGTGGTACCCGGGCGACCAGGTGATCAGCATGCCGGGTCCCGTGCTGGTGCGGCGCGACGGCAGCTCGGACACGCTCGCCGCGGCGGCGTACCGGGTGCGGGTGGTGAGCGTGTTACCGGCGGGGCAGCCGCGCTCCACGCTGGTGCCCAAGCCGGCGCGCGACCCGGTGCCCATCGCTTCCCGCAGCCTGCTGCCGTTCGCCGTGCTGGTCGGCGGGGTGCTGCTGGGGAGCGGAGCGGTCGCGCTGCTCTGGCGCCGCCGCGGCAAGCCCGCGCCGCGGCGACCCGGCGTCGAGGTGTTCCCCTCGCCCGAGGTTTTGCGGCGCTGGGGCGAGGCGGGCGAGTACCGCGCCGCGCTCGACGGCTGGAGCTGGCGGCTGGCCAAGCGGCTGGTGTGGAGCCGCGACCTGGAGGAGAGCGCGGCGCTGCAGCAGGTGCTCGACGAGATCGCCGACAGCGTCTTCGTGCCGAATGCTGCGGAGCACCTCGCGCGGCTCTGCCAGCGCGCCGCCGAGCTGGAGCCGGCATGAGCTTCGCCCGGCCGCTGCTCCTCCTCCTGCTGCTGTTTCCGCTCTGGCTGCTGCTGCGCGGGAGGCGCGGCAAGGCCATCACGGTGGGAGACGGCGCGCTCTCCGCGGCCGCCGGCGGGCGGGCGCTGTGGCCGTGGATCCCGCCGCTGCTGCGCGCCCTCGCGCTGATCGCCTGGATCGTCGCGGCCGCGGGCCCCCGGCTCCCGGGAGGCCCCACCACGATTCGCCGTGACGGCATCGGCATCGTGATCGCGATCGACGTCTCCAGCAGCATGCTCGCCGAGGACTTCGCGCCCTCCAACCGGCTGGAAGTGGCCAAGCGGCAGGCGGTCAACTTCATCCACGGCCGCGAGGCCGACCGCATCGGGCTGGTGGCCTTCGCGGGCGATGCGCTGACCCAGATCCCGGTGACCCTGGACTACGCGGTGCTGGAAGCGGCGGTCGCGGCGCTGCGGGTGGGGACGCTGGAGGACGGCACCGCCATCGGCAGCGGGTTAGCCACCGCGGTGAACCGGCTGCGCCGGGTGCCGGCCAAGTCGAAGGTGATCCTGCTGCTCACCGACGGCGTCAACAACCGCGGCGCCATCGATCCCCGCACCGCCGCCGATGCCGCCGCCGCGTTCGGGATCAAGGTGTATACCGTCGGCGTGGGCACCCAGGGGGAGGCGCGCATCCCCACCGGGCGGGGCCTGAGCGGGTTCCGCTACGAGATGCTGCCGGTGGAGATCGACGAGGAGCTGCTGCGCGACATCTCGGCCAAGACCGGCGGGCGCTACTTCCGGGCCACCGACAGCGAATCGCTCACCCGGATCTTCCAGCAGATCGATGCGCTGGAGCGCAGCAAGGTCGCAGCGCGCCAGTATCGCGCCGCGGACGAGACGCCGGGCCCCTTCCTGCTCGCCGGGCTCGGCGTCTTCGCGCTGGCACTGGGGCTCGGCGCCAGCATCGTGGTGCGCGCGCCATGAGCTTCGATTCGTTCCTGCTGCTGTTGCTCGCGCCCTTCGCCGCGCTGGGGCTGGGCCTGCTGGCCTGGCTGGTCCGCCGCGCCCGGGTCCGCGCCACCGCGCTGTGGGCGCCGGAGACCGCCGCGATCGGCGCGCGGCAGGGCCGCCTGGCTCCGCTGCTGATCGGCGGCGCGGCGCTGCTCGCCGGCGTCGGCGCGGCCGGTCCCCGCTGGGGCCAGACGGTTTCCGAGCTGCAGGGGCGCGCCCTCAACCTCGGCATCGGGATCGACATCAGCCGGTCGATGCTGGCGGAGGACGTGGCCCCCAGCCGGCTGCAACGCGCCACCCGCGAGGCGCAGCGGCTGGTGCAGGACGCCCGCGGCGACCGACTGGCGCTGCTGGCCTTCGCGGGGCGCAGCTACATCCTGACCCCGCTCACGCTGGACGACGCCGCCGTCGCGCTGCAGCTCGACGCGCTGGATCCCGAGATCGCCAGCGAGGGCGGCACCGAGCTGGCCGACGTGCTGCGCCAGGGCAAGGAGCTGCTCAGCGCGGCCGCCGAGGGCGGGGCCAAGGTGCTGGTGGTCTTTACCGACGGAGAGACCCACGATTCGGTGGACGCGGCGGTGGCCGCGGCGCGGGGGCTCAAATCCGCCGGGATCACCCTGATCATGGTGGGCGAGGGCGACACCCTGCCGGCGCGGATCCCGCTGCGCGACGACGGCGGCGCGCTGCTGGGCTACAAGACCGACCGGGAAGGCCGGGTGGTGCGCACCTGGCGGCGCGACGAGGTGCTGCGCGCGGTGACCGACGCGGCCGGCGGCCTGCTGGTGTCGGGCAGCGCCTCCGACCAGGCCGGCGCGGTGCGCCGCGTGGTGGCGGGCCTCGAGCGCGCCGCGACGCGCGAGCGCCGGCGGGAAGACCTGACGCCGCGGGGTTGGCTGTTCGGGCTGGGGGCGATCGTGCTGCTGGGATTGCAGGGCGTGCTGCGGCGGGGGCCGGCGCTCGCGCTCATCGCGCTGACGTTGCTGCCCGCGGGCGCGGCGCGGGCGCAGCGGCCCTCGGCGGGGGACCGGCTGCTGCGGCGCGGCGATACCAGCTCCGCGGCGGCGGCGTTCGCGAAAGAAGCGGGATTGCGCGCCTCCGCCGACACCGCCCTGTTCGACGCGGGCACCGCGGCCCTGCTGCGGGGCGGCTACACCGACGCGGCCCGCTGGCTGGCCGCGGCGGCGCGCTCGCTGGATCCCGAGCTGCGCTTCCGCGCGCTGTACAACCTCGGGCTCGCCGCGCTGTTGCAGGCGTCGCGCGATTCCGCCCGGCGCGGCGACCTGCGGGACGAGGCGGCGGCCCGTTTCCGCGACGCGCTGCTGCTGCGGCCCGACTCGCGGGAAGCCAAGTGGAACCTGGAGCTGGCGCAATCGCCCACGCCGCCGCCCAGCGGCGGGGGCGGCAGCAAGCCGCCGCCCACGCCGCCGCAGCGGGCGCCGCCCACGCCGAACCCGAACAGCAGTCTGATCTCGCAAACCGAGGCGGAGCAGATCCTCAACTCGGTGGAGCGCAGCGAGCGCGACGTGCGCGCGGAGCAGGCGCGCCGCCGCCGGGTCGCCACCAGCTCCGCGGGCAAGGACTGGTGATGCTCGCGCTGTTGCTCGCCCTGGCGCAGGGCCCCCAGCTCACCGTCACCACGACGCTGGACCGCAGCCACGTCGGCGTCGGCGAAGAAATCAGCTACACCCTCCACGCGGTGGGCCACTCGACCGCGCCTTTCCGGGTGGAGCTGCCCGCGTTCGACGGACTGGAGCTGGTGGAGCGCACCGAGCGGACCGACGTCGTGGTGGGAGCCGGGCAGACCACCCGCGCCTACACGCTGGAGCTCAAGCTGCGGGCGCAGCAGGTCGGCAGCTGGCCGATCGGGCCGATCCGGGTGGAGCACGGGGTCGCCTCGGCGTTCTCGCCGGTGGAAACGGTGAGCGTCACCAGCGCGAGCAGCGGGCCGGCGGGGCTGGATGCGGACCTGTTGGACCTGATTCCGCGGGTACCGCCGCCGCGGCCGGGCCAGCCCTCGGTGTACCTGGTGGCCTCCGACGACCGGATCTTCGTGGGCGATCAGCTCAACGTGCTCACGGCGGCGTGGCTGCCGCGCGGGTTACGCCTGCGGCTGCGCCAGGCCCCCACCCTGACTCCGCCCGCGCTCGCCGGGGTCTTCTCCAGCCCGCGCCGCGCGGTGGCCGGCGCGGTGGCGAGCCGCACGGTCGAAGCCGAGACCTACGACCTGTACGTGAGCTTCCAGTCGGCCTATCCGCTGAATGCCGGGCCGCTCACCATTCCTCCCGCCCGGCTCGCCTGGGTGCAGCCCAGCGGCCGGCAGTTCTCCGGCGCGGAGTCGCGCCAGGCGGTGGAGAGCGCGCCGCTCGGCCTGAGCGTGCGACCGCTGCCCGACGCCGGCCGGCCCGCGGATTTCGACGGCCCGGTCGCCCGCGAGCTGCGCATCGAGTACGAGCTGGGCGCGAGCAGCGCGCGGGCGGGTGCGGCGCTGCCGGTGGCCATCGTGGTCACCGGCGCGGGGAACCTGGCGCTGTGGCCGCCGCCGCGGGCCGCCTGGCCCGCCACGGTGCGGGTGTACCAGGAAGGCACCGAGGGAGCGGCGCGGCCGTTCGGCGCGCGGATCGGCGGGAGCAAGAAGTTCCGTTTCGGCATCGTCCCCGATTCGGCCGGCAGCCTGGCCTTGCCGGCGCTGGACTACCCATTCTTCGATCCCGGCAGCGGCGGCTATCGCTCCGCGCATGCCGCCGCCATCGTGGTGCCGGTGCTCGAGGCGGCGCCGGTCGCCGACCGGCGTAACCCGCTACCGCTCGAGCTGCCCGGCTCCGAATCGCCCGCCGAGCGGCTGCTGGCGCTTCCCGGCGCGGTGCTCGCGCTGCTCGCCGGGCTGCCGCTGCTGCTGCTCGGCGCCCTCACCCTGTGGCGGGGCCGGCGGCCGCGTCCGCCGCGGGCGGCGCCGGCGGGCTCCCCGGCGGCGCGGCTGGATGCGCTGGTCTGTTCGCTGGTGCCTCCCGGCACCCCGGGCGCGCCCCGCGCCCTGGTCGGCGCGCTGCGCCAGGCGGGGGTGGAGCGGGAAGCCGCGGAGCGGCTGGTGCGGCTGCACCTGGCGCTGGAGGCGGAGCGCTTCGGCAACCAGCAGGGCGCGCCGGGCCCCGCGGCCCTCGCGCCGGAAATCGAGAGCGCGCTGGGCGCGCTGCCCCGCGCGCTGCGGCGGGCGTCGGGGCTCGTCGCGCTGCTGCTGGCCGCGATCGGCGCCGTGGGCTTGCTGCCCGTGCGGGCAGCGGCCCAGAGCGGGCTCGAGCTCTACGGGCGGGGAGAATACGCGGCGGCGGCGCGGGCGTTGCGCGAGGAGGCGGAGCGGGCCCCGCCCAGCGCGGCACGCTGGTACGACCTGGCCGCGGCGGAGTATCTCTCCCACCGCGACGCGTTCGCGGTGGCCGCGCTGCTGCCGGCCCGCGCCCACGCCCCGCGCGATCCCCGCGTGCAGGCGCTGTGGAGCGCGCTGGCGCGCGAACATGAGCAGCTGCGCCGGGCGGAGCGGCAATGGCCGCTCTCCGCCGAGGAGTTCCTCGCCCTCGCGCTGATCGGGCTGTGGCTCGGCGCGCTGCTCTTCGCGCTGCTGCGGCGCTATCGCGCGGTGTGGGGCGGCGTGCTGGCGCTCGCCGCGGTCGCCGGCAGCATCGGGGTGCAGCTGCGCAGCGAGCGCCGGGGCGCGCGCGCGGTGCTGGCCGCGGGCGCCAGTCTGCGGCTGTCGCCCCACGGGCTCGCCCCCGAGCGCGGCGCGGTGCCCGGCTTCAGCATCGTGCGGCTGGAGCGCCAGGTGGGGAGCTGGTGGCTGATCCGCACCGAGGAAGGCGCCCAGGGCTGGGTTCCCGGAGAGGTGCTGGCGCGAAGCCCGGCGTTAGATTGAGGCGATGGTTTCCACCCCTCCCGCTACCCGCCGTATCGCCATTCTGCCGGACGCCGTCGCGAACCAGATCGCCGCCGGCGAGGTGGTCGAGCGACCGGCCTCGGCGGTCAAGGAGCTGGTCGAGAACGCGATCGATGCCGGCGCGCGGCACGTGCGGATCGAGCTGGAGCAGGGCGGCAAGACCCTCATCGTGGTGAGCGACGACGGCAGCGGGATGAACCGGGAGGACGCGGTGCTCGCGCTCGACCGCCACGCCACCAGCAAGATCGCCAGCGCCGCCGAGCTGATCGGGGTCACCACCTTCGGCTTCCGTGGCGAGGCGCTCCCCGCCATCGCCTCGGTCTCCCGCTTCGTGCTGCTCACCTCGGAGGGCGGCGAGGCCACCGAGGTCACGGTGAACGGCGGCCGGCTGGAGCAGGTCGCCGTGGCGGGGCGCCAGCGCGGCACCACGGTCACGGTGCGGGGACTCTTCTTCAACACGCCGGCCCGGCGAAAATTCCTGCGCTCGGTGTCTTCCGAAAGCCGGGTCGCCAGCGAAGCGGTGACTACGCTGGCGCTGGCGCACCCGCGGGTGGGCTTCGAGCTGGTGATCGACGGCAGCACCCGCCTGCACGTCCCCGCGGAACAGAGCGAGCCGGAGCGGCTGGCCGGGGTGTGGGGCCCGCACCTGGCGGGTACCCTGATTCCGGTGAGCTACGCCCTGGGCGCGGTGCGGGTGAGCGGCTACGCGCAGCGCCCCGGCGATGCCGCACCCACCGGGCGGCGCGCCCAGCTCTTCGTCAATGGGCGTCCCTTCCGCGATTCCTTCCTGGTGCGCGCGGCCGAAGCGGGTTATCGCTCGGCGATTCACCCCGGCGACCGCCCCAGCGTGCTGCTCCACCTCGAGGTGGCCCCCGCCGACGTCGACGTCAACGTGCACCCGGCCAAGCTGGAGGTGCGCTTTCGCGACCGGATTGCGGTGGAGCGGGTGGTCGAGGAGGCCATTCGCCACGCGCTGGGAACCCTGCAGGCGGCCGCGCCGGTGGGAAGCTGGCGCCCGGCTCCGGGCATCCCCGGCGGCGCCGGGATTGTGCTGCCGGAGTCGCTGTTCGCACCCGGGGCAGCTCCGGGCGACTCGAGCGACGATCCGACCGCCCGACCGCCCGCCCGACCGTCCGACCGCCCGCTCGCCGTCTCGCAGCTCTTCGCGAGCTACCTCTGCTTCGAGGGGCCGGAGGGCCTGGTGATCGTGGACCAGCACTCGGCGCATGAGCGCGTGTTATTCGAGGAGGTGATGCGGCAGCTCGCCACTGGCGGGGCGGCCAGCCAGCGGCTGCTGTTTCCCGAAACCCTCGAGCTGACCGACGAGGAGCTGGAGGCGCTGGAGCAGCAGCGCGCAGCGGTGGAAGCGGTGGGCTTCCAGCTCGAGCCCTTCGGCGGGCGCTCCATCGTGGTGCACGCGGTGCCCGCCCCGCACCCGCGCTTCGAGGCGATCGCCTGCCTGCGCGAGCTGGTGGCCGATCTCGCCCGCGGCCGCTTCGGCGGCTGGGCCAACCGGCTGGAGCGCTTCGCCGCCAGCTTCGCGTGCCGCGCCGCGGTCAAGGCGGGCACGCCGCTCTCCGAAGCCGAGATGCGGGCGCTGCTGCTGCGGCTCTTCGAGACCAGGCTGCCGCCGCACGACGTGCACGGCCGCAGCACCATCGTGCAACTGCCCCGGGAAGAGCTGGAGCGCCGGTTTGGACGGCGCTAGGCTGCCCGTGCTGGTCGGGCCCACGGCGATCGGCAAGACCGCCGTGGCCGTCGCGCTGGCCGCGCACCTGCCGGTGGAGGTGATCTCGGCCGATTCGCGCCAGATCTACCGCCGGCTCGATATCGGGACCGCCAAGCCGACGCGGCGGGAGCGGCAGCGGGTGCCGCACCACGGGGTGGACGTGGTGGAGCCGGGTGAGCGCTACAGCGCGGGGCGCTTCGCGCGGGAAGCGTCGGCCTGGCTCAAAGAGGTGCGGGCGCGCGGCAGCCTGCCCGTCGTGGTCGGCGGGACCGGGTTGTACGTTCGCGCGCTGGCCGAAGGGCTGTTCGTGGAGCCGCCGCTCGACCTGGACCGGCGGCGCTCGCTGGAGCACTGGATCGGCGGTTTGAGCGGCCCCGAGCTGGTGCGCTGGGCCGGGCGGCTCGACCCCGGCTTCGCCGGCGGCGGGCGCCAGCGCGCCAGTCGCGCCATCGAGATCGCGCTGCTCACCGGGCATCCGCTCTCCGCCTGGCACGTGCGCGCGAAGGGCGTCGGCCGGCTGGCCCCCTGGTACGTGCGGCTCAGCGCGCCGCGCACCGTGCTGCACGAGCGCATCCGGGTCCGCGCCGAGGAGATGCTGCGCCGCGGGCTGATCGAGGAGGTCGCCGCGGTGCTGAGCGAGGGCCACGCGCCCGACGCGCCGGGGCTCGACGGCGTCGGGGTGCGCGAGGCGGTGGATTACCTGCACGGCCGCCGCAGCCGCGAGAGCGTGGCCGACGCGATCGTGGTGAGCACCCGGCAGTACGCCAAGCGGCAGGAGACCTGGTTCCGGCACCAGCCGCGGGGACCGCTGCTCACGCTCGACGCGACGCGGCCGGCGGAACAGCTGGCGGCGGAAATAGCGGAGGCGTGGCGCAGTAACCAGTGACCAGTGACCAGTAACCGGTGACCGGTGACCGGTCGCCGGTCACCGAACAAGGAACTCCGATGAAGATCGGGATTACGTGCTACCCCACCTACGGCGGCTCCGGCGCACTCGCGACGGAGCTGGGGCTCGACCTGGCCCGCCGCGGGCACGAAGTGCATTTCATCACCTACGCGATGCCGTTCCGGCTGCGGCAGTATTCCGAGCGGGTCTACTTCCACGAGGTGGACACCGTCTCGGGCCGCTACCCGCTGTTCGAGCACTATCCCTACACCCTCGCGCTCGCCTCCAAGCAGCACGAGGTCGCACTGCGCGAGCGGCTCGAGGTGCTGCACGTGCACTACGCGATTCCCCACGCGACCACCGCCTGGCTCGCGCGCGAGATGCTGGGGAGCCAGCATCCCATCAAGGTGATCACCACGCTGCACGGAACCGACATCACCCTGGTGGGGCAGGAGGAGAGCTTCCACACCATCACCAAGTTCTCGATCGAGCGCTCCGACGCGGTGACCGCGGTCTCCGAGTTCCTCAAGGAAGAGACCATCCGCACCTTCGGCTGCGGCAAGTGCCACATCTCGGTAATTCCCAATTTCGTGAACCTGCACGAGTACCGGCCGGTGGAGATCAAGCAGCGCGACGCGCTGTGCCCCCCCGATCACAAGCTGATCACCCACGTCTCCAACTTCCGCGAAGTGAAGCGGGTCAAGGACGTGATCCGCGTGTTCGCCCGCATCCGCCGCGGCATGCCGGCGACCCTGCTCATGATCGGCGACGGCCCCGACCGCGATGACGCCGAGCGCGAGGCCCGCGACCTGGGCGTCGCGAACGACGTCCGCTTTCTGGGCCGCATCGACCCGGTGGCGCAGCTGCTGCAACAGAGCGATCTCTTCGTGCTGCCCACCCAGAGCGAATCCTTCGGGCTCGCCGCGCTCGAGGCGATGGCCTGCGGCGTGCCGGTGGTCGGCAGCCGCGCCGGCGGATTGCCCGAGGTCATCGAGGACGGGGTGAGCGGGATCCTGGAGCCGCCCGGCTCGGTGGAGGCGATGGGCCGCCGGGCCGCCGAGCTGCTGCGCGATCCGGTTCGCCACCGCGCCATGGCCGCCGCGGCCGCGCAGCGCGGGCGCCACTACGACGCCGACCGCATTGTGCCCATGTACGAGAGCCTCTATCGCTCGGTACTGGAGTGACCTTCGCCTGGTGGCAGGGCATCCTGCTCGGCCTGGTCCAAGGTCTCACCGAGTTCCTCCCGGTCTCCAGCTCCGGACACCTGGTGCTCGCCGAACGCCTGGTGGGCTATGTGCCCCAGGGCGTCTTCTTCGAAGTGGCGGTCCACGTGGCAACGCTGCTCTCCGTGCTGGTGGCCTACCGCAAGCGCATCGCCGAGCTGCTGCGCGGCCTGTTCGGCGGCGGCACCGAGTCGCTGCGCTACCTCGGGCTGCTGCTGCTCGGCTCGGTGCCCGCCGGGCTGGCCGGGGTGCTGCTGCGCGACTACTTCGAGCGCTCCTTCCATTCGCTGCCGGCGCTGGGCTGGCAGTTCCTGCTGACGGCGGCGCTGCTCTGGAGCACCCGCTACGCGCTGCCGCGCGCCACCGGCGTGAGGGTGACAGCGACCATGGCGCTGCTGATCGGCATTGCCCAGGCCATCGCCATCGTGCCGGCGATCTCCCGCTCGGGCGCCACCATCGCCGTGGCGCTCTGGTGCGGGCTGGCCGCCAGCGAGGCCGCCGAGTTTTCCTTCCTGCTCTCCATCATCGTCATCGCGGGCAGCGGCGCGCTCGAGGCCCGCCATCTTTCCGGTGACACTCACGCACTCACACTCGCACTCGCACTGGCCTTCGCCGCCGCCATGCTCTCCGGCATCTTCGCGATCCGCTTCCTGGTCCGGCTGCTCCAGCACCGGCGCTTCCACCTTTTCGCTCCCTACTGCGCGGCGCTGGGCGTCTTCTGCGTCGTGTGGTTCGGTTGGCTGGGCAAATGAGCGAGGTCCAGATCCGCTGGCTCGACTACGCCTCGTCCACCCAGGACGAGGCGCACCAGCTTGCCGCGACCGGCGCGCCCCACGGCAGCGCGATCGCGGTGCCGGTGCAGACCGCGGGGCGCGGCACCCGGGGCCGGGTCTGGGTTTCCGCGGAGGGGGGGCTGTGGCT
>Ga0255312_1000138_pt1 | contig 12044 bp, 9 predicted proteins | sample EtOH5_T0_E5_meta_FD_202081 | JGI IMG/M metagenome (GOLD analysis project Ga0255312, IMG submission 202081) | Sandy soil microbial communities from University of British Columbia, Vancouver, Canada - EtOH5_T0_E5 | ecosystem: Engineered > Artificial ecosystem > Sand microcosm > Unclassified ...
TGATGAGGATCCGTTTCAAGACCTGGTTGCGCGGTCCAACTCCCGCCCCGAAATGCGCGCTGAGCCACGCATAAGTGGCGAAGGCCAGCAGAAACAAGCCGCAAGTGATGAGGGCGGTACGAGCAACGTTCTGCTTCCTGATCGCGACGAGGAAGTAGAGTCCCGGGAGGAGGACCATGTCGTACTTGACGAGTATGCCCGCTACGAGCAGCAGGGCGAAAGCAGCCAGCCGGTTGAGCCGCAGGCAATAGAGCGCCGCGATCCAGAACAGCACGGAGAGACGGTCCCAAGGGTGGAACAGGTGCAGTGCGTAGGTCAACGGCAGGACCAGGCAGAAATACAGCAGGCCATAGGCCGCGATGGCGGGCGAAACGAAGAGCCGGAGGAACGCAAACAGGCCGAGCAGCGAAGCGAATAAGGCCAGGGTATCAATCAAGAAATAGGTCTTGCGCAGGCTGACGCCAAGGGCGCTGTGGATTCCCTCGGCCAGGTAGATCGTGGCTGGCCGTGCACTTGCACCCTTCAGACCGTAACTCGACCAGGTTCTTCCGGGGGGTAGCTGATTGGTGAGGAGGAGCTGGTGCGCGGTATCACGCCGGGCGGCCAACTCGGGCGCATAAATGGTCTCGCCGCCGACGTAACGCTGCATGATGAGCGTAGCGACGGCGGCGAGCACGACCAGCAGGATTGTTCGCACGCAGGGGGCTCGGTTCGTTGGCTGTAAGCGTCGAACCTAGCGCCGTGCCCCCCCCGGAAGGGAGCCTAGTAGCCGCCCCCCTTGATGTCTTCCTTCGCGCTGCCCAGCGAGAAGCGCAGGCCGCCCATGATGGAGTGTCCCGTGCCGCGGATCAGCATGCCCGGCGCCGGCGCCGTGCTGATCTGGTACTGCCCGAAGGCCGCCATGCGCCCGACCCGAAACTGCACGCCGGCGAGCAGCGACATGAAGGCGCTTCCCGAGCGATCGTTGGCCTCCTGCGCGCTCTCCGCGGCCGCCGCCGGCGAGCTGAACACTTCGCCGCTCAGTTCCGCATTCTCCACCTGGAGCAGGCCGAATCCAACGCCGAGATACGGCTCAAAGTGCCCCCGCACCGGGTATCCGGTCAGGTTGACGCCGTAACGCCGGATGCGATCGAACGTCACCGAGCGCTGCTGGTCGCCGCTGCTCGGATCGATGAAGCGGGACGGCTCGTTGCTGCCGAACGCTTCGTCCACGCCCAGCATGACGCCGGCGCGCCGCGCGACGACCGCCACGTGCGCACCGACGGCGGGGATGCCGCTCTGCGTTTGCGCCTGGGTCTGGAACAGCAGTGCTCCCGCCGAAGCGCCGAAGAACCACTTGAAGCGATCTTCGCGGATCGAGCTGACCGAAGCGCTCTCGGAGCGCGCCGACTGGGCGCCTGCCGTGGGAGCGAGTGCGAGGGTCGCCAGGGTGGCGAGGGAAAAGACGCTGGAACGGATGCGCATGGGCCAGCCTCCGAACGGAGAATCGAGACCTGCAGCAAACGGCAAACGCCGTGCTACGACGGAGCTTAGTCACCTCGGGCGCCTCCCCGGAAGTCAATCCGGGCCTGCCTCGGCCGGTGTCCGAGCCCATATCTCTTTATGATATAAAGAGATAGACAGGCACATCCGGCGCCTGCACCAAGCGGACCGCGCCGGCCCACTGGGGGGACGGTCGCCCCCCTTCCCGTGCCGAATCGCCTGCTTTGGGCAAAAGGCAATGCGCCCGGTCCGGGTCAGATCAGGTGCAGTTGTCGCCCGATTTTGGAGAAGGCAGCGAGGGCCTGGTCGAGATCCTCCCGACTGTGCGCCGCGGAGATCTGGCAGCGCACCCGCGCGGTCCCTTGGGGCACGACCGGGTACCCAAAACCGGTGACGAACACGCCCTCGGCGAGCAGCAGGTCGCTCATCTGCATCGCGGCGGCGGTTTCGCCGATAATCACCGGAATGATGGGTGTCTCTCCCGCGAGCGGATGGAACCCCAGGTCGGCCAGGCGGCGGCGGAAATAACGCGCATTGTCACGCAGGCGCTCCACCCGCTCGGGGTGCGACTCGAGAAACCTGACGCTGGCGAGCGCGCTGCCTGCCACGGTGCACGGCAGCGCATTGCTGAACAGCTGGGGCCGGCTGCGCTGGATCAGGTAGTCGCAGACGGCCTCCGAAGCCGCCACGAAGCCACCCGCCGCGCCGCCCAGCGCCTTGCCGAGGGTGCTGGTGATGATGTCCACCTCGCCGAGCAGCCCGTAGTGCTCCGGGGTACCTCTTCCGGTTGGTCCCATCACTCCCGTTGCGTGGCTGTCATCCACCATCAGCACGGCGCCGTGTTTGCGGCAGACTTCGAGCAATCCGGGCAGGTCCGCGAGGGCGCCTTCCATCGAGAAGACGCCGTCGGTGATGACCAGCTTGACCTGGCGGTCGCTCGCCGCCGTCAGCTTGGCGTCGAGATCGGCGAGGTTCCTGTGCTCGAAGACGCCGCTCTGGCACTTGGTGATGGCCTTGGCGAGCCGGATGCCGTCGATGATGGAGGCGTGATTGAGCTGATCGCTGAGCACGATGTCCTGATCCGTCAGCAGCGTGGCGGGGACCGCCTCATTGGCGTTCCAGCAGCTCGCGAAGCTGAGCGACGCGGGGGTGCCGACCAGGCGAGCGAGCGCCGCCTCGAGCTCGCGATGGATGGTGAAGGTTCCGCAGATGAAGCGCACCGAGGCGGTGCCCGCGCCGAACCGGTCCAGCGCCGCCTTTCCCTCAGCGATGATTTCGGGCTCATTGCTCAGGCCGAGGTAGTTGTTGGAGGAGAGGATGATGACTTCCCCCCGTCCCTCCATGCGGACCCGCGGCCCCTGCGGTCCCTCCAGATGGTTGAGGCGCTTGTACACCCCGTCCCGCTTGAACTGCTCCAGGGCGGTGGTCACCCGTTCGTCGAGGGTCAGCATCGGCATTGAGTTCAGCGCCTCGCCAATCGCAGGAAGTCCACGACGGACAGTCCGCCCGCCGCGTTGAGGGTGTGCATCCCCAGCAGGGAGGAATCCCAGGCGGGGGTGATGCGATGGACGACGCGCTCCCGGTAACGGGACGGAGTCAGCTCCAGCACTTCGCTGATGGCCAGACCCGCGCCGTAGTGCGGCGCTCCGCATTGTGAAGGCCGGTACAAGCGGCCACCCGAACGAAAACAACGACCGGCCATTCGCGACCAGCGGATGTCCGTTACCAGGGGGTTGGCCGGATGCGGGAGGAACGGCCCGAGCGGCTGCCCGGCAACGAATGCGTGCAGCTCGTCGGCCACGCTGGCCAGGAGGTACCAGCGGCCCTCGTGATCCAGCAGGGTTGCGTCCGCCGCCGCGATATCGGTGAGCAAGGTCGAATGCAGCCCCCATTCGTCGGGAAACCGCTCCGCCCGATACAGCTCGACCCGTCGCTCGTCGGCGGTTTCCGGAAGCATGTACCAGCGGCCCCCGTGCGAGAAGACTTGCGGATAGGAGAGATGGTAGGGTCGCTGCAGCGCCAGCCGCGGCGCCCCGATCGGTCCGCTGGGACCCATCTCCCAAACGGCGACCTCGCCGCGCCCTTCGGCATACCGCAGTTCCTCGAAGAACATCCAGCGCCGCTCGCCTTCCCGGACCACGAATGGATCTGCCCAGAAGCGGTCCTTCGGTGGACGGATTTCCCGGTAACGGTGGAAGACCCCGCTCGGCGTATCGGGCTCCGGGGAGGCCGCGTAATGCCAGCCGAGCGACCACTGCAACCGCTTGCCGGCCGTGCGCCGGCGCTGGGCCAGGTAGCGGCTGGCCAGACGGGGCAGATACCCGAACAGCTGACGGTTGGTGGGGACCCGGTAGAGGGGCCGGTCGTACGAATCCCAGGCCTCGTCGGCGGCGGAGCTCTGTACCGGATCGTCACCTCGATGCAGGCGTTGGAGCGAGCCGAGCAGCATGGTCGGCGAACGGGCCAGCAGCCGGCGCAAGTTCCGCTCGAAGGAGAACCGGTGGGTGGCGCACACCAAGCGCGCCAGCACTTGGCCCCCGTCGAGCTCTTCGGTGAGGCGTTGCAGCGTGACGCCGCTCTCGGTCCGATCTTCCAACACCTCCCACACGCCGGGAGGCCCGCCGCGATATACGCGATTGTCGCCGTGATGAAAGGACCAGGTACCGTGGCGTGCGGCATCCAGAATGGGGCCGCGGAGGATTCTGAACCCGAGGCGGATCAGCACATCCAGCTCGTGGCCGCGAATGGCGGCCACATCGACCTCGCTGAGCCGGTCGCTGAACCGGGTGGTCTCGGGCTGGACCTCGAGCACCGCGACTGGCGGACGCAGTTCCTGGATTGCCAGGCTGGCCGGCAGCCGATCCTTGCGGACCCTTCGGCGATCGAGTCGATCGAGCAGGGCATAGCCCAGGCCGTGACGGTTCTTCCACCAGAGCCGGGGTCGCGACGGCCGTGGAGCGGTTGTCGCGGCGTCCCGGCGCAGGACGACCAGAGCGACGTGCGCCAGTGCCTGCTCGGCCGCGGCGGTGATGGCGGGAGCGATCCACCAGGGGATCAGCGGCTCATCGAGCAGGAGGCCTAGCCGCAACGGAGCTCCGTGCGGGCTCATGCCGGAGGAGCGACCTCCAGGATGACCTTGCCCGCCTTGCCTTCCTTGATGATGGCGATGGCATCCGCGATGCCCTCGAGGGGAAAGCGGTGCGTCACCACCGGAAGTGGGTCGAGCTGTCCGGCCCGGAGGAAGCGGACCATGCGGTGCCAGGTGGAATACATCTTCCGGCCGGTGACGCCGTACAGCGTGAGACCCTTGAAAATCACGTCCCGGGCAAAATCAACCTCGGTGGCCCGGCTCGGGGTGCCGAGCAGATTGACTCGTCCTCCCAGCCGCGCGGCCGCGAAGGCCTGGGCATGACCCGCCGGGTGCCCGCTCATCTCGCAGACCAGGTCCATGCCGTCTCCGGCGGTGAGCTCGCGGATCCGGGCGAGCACGTCGTCCGTGCTGGGATTGAGGGTCACCTGCGCCCCCATCTGGCGCGCGAGTCCCAGCCGCATCTCGTTGAAGTCGCTGGCGACGACCAGGGACGCCCCTGCCGCCCGGGCGACGCCGCAGGCGAAGCAGCCGATCGGGCCGCAACCCAGGACGAAAACGGTGCTGCCCGCGAGCTCCCCGCCCTCGAGCACGGTGTGGACCGCGTTCCCGATCGGGTCCATGATCGCGCCGATTTCCACCGGAATTCCATCGAGCTTGATCACGTTCGACGCCGGCATGGCGATGTAGTCGGCAAAGGCGCCGTCGCGGTCGACTCCGATGATGCGGGTGCGACTGCACAGGTGGCCGTTCCCGGTGCGGCAGGAAAGACAGTGCCCGCAGACGATGTGCCCCTCCGCGGTGACCAGGTCTCCGATCGCGAGGAGGCCTTCCGCCTCCACTTCAGGGCCCAGGCGCTCGATGCGGCCCGCGAATTCGTGGCCGATGGTGACCGGCGGCTTCAGGCGACCGCTGGCCCAGTGGTCCCATTCCCAGATGTGCAGGTCGGTGCCGCACACCCCCGCGGCCGACACGCGGATCAGCACGTCGGCGGGCCCGCAGGCGGGTACCGGCACCTCGCGAAGCTCCATGCCCGGGCCCGGTCCGACCTTGACGATTGCGCGCATGGATTCCGGTGAGGGGAAAGGACGCTCAAGCATAGCGGGATTCAGCGTCGCGGCGAAGCGTCCCGGCCGGCTGCCTTCCACTCCCAATAGCGTTTGCGGAAGCCGAGCCACGCGCGGCCCCCGACCTTCTTGAGGATCTTCTTGGCGTTCCACCCGGCGGTTTGGCGGGCGCATGCCAGCACGTTCCCGGTGCCCAGCGACGCGGCGGTGCGGGCGGGAGTGTTGCGCAGGATGGAATACCGGCCGGAGAGGAGTAGGCGACCGGAGCGCCAGGGCGAGCGGCGGGGCTCGGAGGTGAACAACAGCTCGTAGCCGCAGGCCTCCGCCGCGCTGGCGACCGCGGCAGAGTGATAGCCGCCCGGAACCGATGCCGTTCGAACCGGCCCGGCGACGATGCTTTCCAGCCGTCGGCGACTCTCCGCCCATTCCCGTTGCAGCGCCGCGGAATCCAGCGCGGCCATGCGGGCCGGGTGAGAAGCGGAATGGCTTCCCACGATGTGACCGGCGCGGACCAAAGAGCGGATCGCCGCTTCGCCGAGAAAACCCGGCGTGCCGATCCGGTCGGTGGTGATGAAGAAGAGTCCTCGCCAGCCGCGCCGCTCGAGTGCCTCCGCGGTCACCGGCCACGCGCTGGCGCCGCCGTCATCGAAGCTGAGCATAACCAGCTCCGGTCGCTGCAGGATCGTGGGAAGCGCATCGGGCGGCCCGGAGAACACCGCCTTCGCCGACCCGGCAATGGCGGCGAGATGCTGCTCGAAGGTCTGCTGCTCGAGCTTGTAGATCTCGGCATCGGCGCCACCGAACCCGCTCTGGGGCGCGCGAGAGTCGCCGAGCACGTCGTGGTACAGCAGTACGGTCACCGGGCCGGCTCCCGGCGGGCAGCGCGCTGCCACGTCAGGTACTTCGTCAGGCGGGGCTGACCCCAGGCCCGCGACGGTCGGCCCGTCGTGTCGAGTGGGGTCCGGTTGCCGGACAAGACCTCTTGCAGAGTCGCGGCGATGGCTTCGAGGTTGGCGAAACAGGTGCGGTCCTGGATGACGAGGTGCGACTCGTTGCGCTCGTCGAAGGGGGCTTTGAAATATCCGTAGATCGGTCCGGTATCGACTCCCGCATCGATCCGAAGCAGCGTCGTGCCCACGTTCTCGCGATCCCGGTTCACGAGGGCCCAGAAGCCTCCGTGCGCGTTCCGATATTCCGGGCAGATGCCGGGATGCAGTACGAAAATGCCTCCGGGCAGGCTCGCGAACACCTCCGGCTTAAGAAGGGTCTTGCAGCGCGCCACGGCGAAATCGATGTGATGCTCGGCGAGCGCCTGCAACACCGCGGGCTCGTTGGGCGAGCGGACCCGCAGTCGGTGCGGTGCGGCCGGACGCGGGAAACGGAAGCCGAGATCCCGCAACAGATCCGCTCGCCATTCCGCGTCCCGGCGGGCATAGCGAAAGCGATAAAGCAGCCGGAATGCCAGGACATCGGCGAATCCCAGCAGCCCGCTGCGGCGAATCTCGCGCCGGATTCGCTTATAGAGTCTTGAAGGGGGCTCCGCGATCTCGACCTGCAGCGCGAGTTCAGTGAAGCTGGCGAGCCAGCGGGCGATCCCCTGTTGATTCAGGGGATCGTCGGTGTGACAGATGAGTGCGGAGCGGAGCCTGTGAGTCTTCAATGCTTGCTGGATCCCTCGGTGTCAAGCTGGGTCACATCGACCCGGGCACATTACGGATCTGACCTTGAGAGCCGCGAGGTCGCAGGGCGCTGCTCAAGGGAGCTCCAGGAGCGCCACCGAATCGCCGGCGCCCGAGCGGGAAAGCACGCCGAATCGCTGGGTCCAGATCCTGATGGCCTCTTGCTCTCCGTCGCGAGCAGCATCGTCCAGCACGATCTGAGCGTGGGGAGCGAGCCGGTCGCCGACACGATCCAGCAGCCCCACTCGCCCATTGGGAGTAGTGCCTGGCGGGCCATCACAAAACACCAGGTCGATGTTGCGGGGCAACCGGGTGGCATCCAGGTCGTACCACCAGTAGGAACCGAAGTCTCGGAGCGGCGCCACGATCACCTCCACATGATCGAAGTGCAGGGCAGCGAGCTCCCGCCGCACAGGATTCGCCCATTCCTCGAGGTGCTCCAAGGAGTAGAGCTTCCTACCGGTTCCGCGCGTCAGCGCGCCCAGGACGATCGTCGAGAGGCCGCAGCCACATTCCAGAATGTCGTAGCGGCCTGCGCGCACCGATGAGGCGAGGAGGGCTAGCGCTTCCACCCCCGCCACGAATCCCTGGTTGTCCCACGCTCGAATAAGGCGGCTGCACAGCTCGGGGGAGGGATCAATGCCGGGTCGGAGGGCCCGCAGCCCGCTGCGCGCCCGCCACCACCGCCAACTGCTCCACGTCGCTTTCAGTGCCCGTTTGATCGGTCCGGGGACCGCTTGGCGAAGCAGGCGGCCGCTGGGACTCAACCGCGCCCCGGTGCGTAGGGCTCCACGCGCACGGCGCTCACCTTGAACTCGGCGATCTTGGCATAGGGGTCCAGGGCGGGGTTGGTGAGCAGGTTGGCGGCCGCCTCGCGGAAATGCATGGAGATGAAGATCTGGCCGGGCGCCTGCCGCTCCGAAAGGCGCACACCGATCAGCACGCTGCCGCGCCGCGAAGTAACCCGCACCGTCTCCCCTTCGGTCACCCCGAGCGCCAGCGCATCGGCCGGCGCGATTTCCACCACCGGCACCGGCTCGCGGGAGTCCAGGCCCCGGGCCCGGCGGGTCATGGTTCCGGTGTGCCAGTGGTACATCTGGCGGCCGGTGTTCAGGAAGAACGGGTATTCCGCGCTGGGCAGCTCGGAAGGAGGGAGATACTCCACCGGCACCAGGGTGGCGCGTCCGTCGGCGGTGGGGAACCGGTCGGCGAACAGGAACGGCGTCCCCGGCGAGTCCGGGGTGAGCACCGGGTACTGCAGTGCGCCCTCCCGCTTGAGCTTTGCGTAGGAGACGCCGCGCCAGTTGGGGGTGACCCGCGCGATCTCATCCATGACTTCGGCGGGGGTGTCGTAGGGGGTCGCGAGACCCAGCCGGCGCGAGAGATCGATCAGGATCTCCAGATCCTGGCGGGCTTCGCCCGGGGTGGGAACCGCCGCCGCCGCGAGCTGAATGTGCCGGTCGGTATTGGCGTAGGTGCCCTCTTTCTCCGCGAAGGAGGAAGCCGGCAGCACCACGTCGGCCCAGCGAGCCGTCTCGGTGAGAAAGAGGTCCTGTACCGCGAGAAACTCCAGCCGGCGGACCCACTCCTCGGCCTTGGCGACGTTGGGGTCGGAGAGCACCGGGTTCTCGCCCATGATATACATGCCGCGGACCGGGCTGCCCTCCTTCACGATCTCGGTCACCATGAGGCCGTTCTGCAGGGAGAGCGACTCCTCCGGCACCCCCCAGGCCCGGGCATACTCCGCCCGGTTGGCGGGATCGGTCACCGGGCGATAGTCGGTATAGGCGAAGGGGATCGCGCCGACATCGCTGGCCCCCTGCACGTTGTTCTGGCCGCGGATCGGGATCATCGCGGCGCCCCAGCGGCCGATCATGCCGCAGGCGAGCAGCAGGTTGAGCAGGCTCGCGACGATATCGGTACCGGTGGCGTGCTGGGTGAGGCCCATCGCCCAGAGCGTCGAGGTGTTGGGGCCGCGGGCATAGGCCTCGGCCGCGCGCCGGATGGTGTCACGCGGAATGCCGGTGATCTTCTCCGCCACCTCGAGCGTGTATGGCTTGACGGCTTCCCTTACCGCAGCGAATCCCGTGGTGCGCTCGGCGATGAAGCGCTCGTCAGCCAGCCCGGCCTCGAGGATATGCGCGAGCATGCTGTTGTAGAGGGCGACGTCGGTGCCGGGCAGCATCTGCAGGTGCAGCTCGGCCAGGCCGGCGAGCTCGGTGCGGCGCACGTCGGCGACGATGAGGCGGGCGCCCTTGGCATGGGCGCGCTTGATCAGGGCGCCGAAGACCGGGTGGCTTTCGGTGGTGTTGGCGCCCGCGATGAAGATGACGTCACAGGCTTCCTCGATCTCCCGCATCGATCCCGACGCGGCGGCGGTGGCCAGCGCGCGGTTCATCGCGGCGACCGAGGTGGAATGACACAGGCGGGTGCAATGATCCACATTGTTGCTGCCGAAGGCGGCCCGCACCATGCGCATCAGCACGTAGTTTTCCTCGTTGCTGCATTTCGCCGAGGAAAACGCCGCGAGGGCGGCGGGGCCGACCGTGTCCCGGATGCGCCCGAGCTCCTGCGCGGCCAGGCTCATGGCCTCCTCCCAGCTGGCCTCACGGAAACTGTCGTACCATTCCGCCGGCGTGGCGACGCGATCGCGCACGTCCCCGTCGTCGGTCAAAGCCATCCCGGTCTGCGGCGGCTTGCCGACCTGCCGCTGGGGCGGCCGCGGCTTGCGACGGCGGCCCTCCTCGGCCACCGTCTCCCAGTCCCCGCTGCGATAGCGCGGCTGCTCCCCGGTCCAGATCCAGCGGCCGTCGCGGCGCTCCCAGCCCTGGCGGATGAGCGGGCGGGTGAGCCGATCGCGATGCTGGGGAAAATCGTAGCCGAAACGTCCCTTGACGCAGGTCGAGCCCTGATTCGGCGTGCGCTCCTCGATCCAGGGTGAGGTCACCCGCATCACCTCGTCGTCCCGGACCTGGATATCGATCTGGCACCCGACGCCGCAATAGGGGCAGACCGAACGCACGCTGCGATCGGGGCGCCGGATCGCCGCGGGCTCGAACCGCCGGCGCGGCATGACCTCGAAGATCGCGCCGGTGGGGCAGACCCGGACGCACTCGCCGCACCAGGTGCAACCGGCGTGGTCGGGATCGCCGTCCCCCCCGACGATGATCTCGGTGTGGGCGCCGCGCTGCGCCACGTCGAGCACCCCGACCTCCTGAATGTCCTCGCAGGCGCGCACGCAACGGGTGCAGAGCACGCAGAGCGACATGTCGTGGCTGATCATCACGTCGCCCGGGCGGGTATCGCCGGCGCGAAGCGGGAGCTCATGCCGCTCCCGGGGGGTCACCTCGTACTGGGCGACGTAGCGTTCGAATTCGTTGCGCGGGTTGGCGCGTCCGCCGTTGCTCAGGTGCTGGCCCGGATAGCGCTCCAGCAGGAAGCGCAGCACGCTGCGCCGGTTTTCGCTCGCCTCGGGCGACTCCGTCGCCACCACCATGCCCTCGGTCGCCGGGGTGCCGCAGGAGGGCACCAGCTTGGGCATCCCCTGGACGGAGACCAGGCAGATCCGGCAGTTCGCGACGTTGGGCAGCTTGGGATACCAGCAGAGGGTCGGAATCTCGACGCCGCGCGCGCGGGCGGCCTCCAGAATCGTGGCCCCTGGCTCGAAGGGGATTGCGGTTCCGTTCAGGATGAAGCTGGGCATAACCAGTGAACAGTGACCGGTGAACTGGGAACAGTCAACTTATTGGGAGACCAAGCGGTGCAGGGGCGTTCCCGGCCGACTGGTCAGGCGGAAGACGCCTGCGAGGTGTTGGGGGGGAGGGGCCGGGTGAGCAGGACTCCGGGGGGTACCGGGCGCTTGGTTCCCCGCCGAGTCGATTCCGTCCGCAAGGGCAGGCGGTCCCAGTCGGGATAGAGGGAGAGCCAGGTTTCCGCCGCCACGTTGCCATCGGTCGGCAACACTGCGTGGACCCCACCGGGAACCGTGACATCCTGGAGGTGGGCCATCAAGGCGAGGCGCCGCGGACCCGGCAGCTCGGCGAGGGTCGCGGCGTCGATCACCACGAGGTGGACCGGAAGCCCGAGCTCGGGGAACCAGGTTCCCAGCATGACCACGTAGGCCTCGAAATCCCCGCTGAGCGACTCGGCCGCCATCCGATTCTCGATCCGGGTGCAGGTCGCGTCGTCGCCGAACAGGCAGGTCACCCGGACGTCGTGCGCGGCGAGCAGGTAGGCGGTCGCTTCGGCCCCGCCGCCGACCACCAGCGCGTGGTCTCCGCCCTCGAGCCGCGGCAGCAGCGAGGCCACCGCGCTGCCGCGCTCGATGCCCCAGTGGGTGGGCTCGCGCTGGGCCTCGCGGAGCTTGGCGAACTTCTGGCGCCACTTGCCGAAGGTGGGCAGCCGCAATCGCTTCATGATGAGGCGATCCACGGTTTCCTGCATGAGGACTTCGGTCAGGAAGTACTGGCCTTCGGGAGCGTCCTGCAGCTCGGTGGCGGCGTCGTTGCCCAGCCGGAGCACCTCCTCCCGCGCGAGAGAGTTCTTGTAGTCCTCGATGCGCTGGAGCAGATACGCTTGGTACCGCTGCTTGGGTGAGGGCAGGGGCGGCCCTCGCCGGGTCCTCGCGGACCCGGCTCGAACCGCAAGCTGGGTCTGGCTGAGCATGATGGGTCTAAAGTAAGGTCACTCCGCGCGCAGGACTATCCCCTTCAGATACCCGGTCTCGGG